>Ga0179591_1270992_pt1 | contig 14188 bp, 10 predicted proteins | sample CZOMad2_1_08_16f_FD_182891 | JGI IMG/M metagenome (GOLD analysis project Ga0179591, IMG submission 182891) | Vadose zone soil fungal communities from Angelo Coast Range Reserve, California, USA - CZOMad2_1_08_16fungal (PacBio error correction) | ecosystem: Environmental > Terrestrial > Soil >...
AAGCTGCCGCCCTTGAAAGAGCTAACATAAGGAGGGGCCGTAGAAAACCCGGCAAATGGGCTAAAGAGAAAACGAAGGGTCTCCAGTTGCTCTTCCAGAAATCCTGGGGGGGGAGGTGAGAGAGGGTCACTGTCCTCCCGAAGGGACGAGGAAAGAGGAAGAACAAACTGAGCGAGCAGTAGAAAATTCATTGGATGAAAGAAACCCAAGGAGCGGCAGACTCGATAGAAAAGGGGAGGCATTCGCCTCCATCGCACAAACAGTCCTGGAGTCCAATACAGGATTGGGGATCGTTCTGAAATGGGGCTTAGACCAAGAAGGCTCTAAGGGAACCGGAAGCCTCATGCAAGGACAAACGGGAAGGGGGGAGAAAAAAGCATGTCTCGTGCATGGCAATAAGGAAGAGAGGAAGAGAGGAAGCGGGGGGGAATCGAATGCCGTCAGGCAGCACGAACGAAAAAGGGTACCCATCTTTCTGAGAAAACCGCCGGGTGAAAAGGCGCCATTCAGCTCTCCTTTGACGATCGTCAAAAGAGGGGTCCGTCCCGAAGCAAGAGGCAGAACAAGGCCAAAAAGGGAGCGTTTGTCGGTCCGGCAAGGGTGGGGGCGTGCAACCGGAGCACGGCGTTGCATGGAAAATCGGAAGACATGTAGGGGGCCTTGCCACACATTCTTGGCGGAAGGCGTAAATTCTCGAGGCATGACGATCGTGGAGGGCAGATCACCTGCTGGCTTAGGGTAGAAGCTTCTGGGGGAAAGTGGGATGCATTTGTTCGCTGCCAGAATCGGTGCCGCCTATGGAAATCTTGAAGGGAAAAGGAGGGTAGGCGAGCGCCTCACCCTATCCACAGGGAATGGTCTGACTGGCAGAGGGAAAAAAGTGGGGGTTGATCGTTGACAATGGGATCTTGAAGGGTTCGGTAAGAACCCGTATACGGTTACACTTGCGCCGTGGGGACCGAAACTTGGGGGGCAGAGCATAGAAGACCGAAGTATTGATAGCCCTTGGGAAGGTAGAAGGTCATCATTCTCTATTTCCTTTGCCAGTGCATAATGACGGCAATTAACAAGAATTTCCTGCGGCAAGGGGGGAAGAAAACTACGTAACCCCAAAGTCCGAAGAGCTGAAAACTTTGGGGTCTTGGGAGGATGTACCAAAAGAAAGTGGACAGTTCCTAGGCCGTGGAAATGACCGGACTCAGGAGACGCATAAAAAAGAGTTGAAGAAACGCGGTCATTAACTCGAGCTGGGTGGAGACGGAAGACCGTTAATCAGAAAAAAAGGAACGGCTGAACGCATTGCAGGCAAGAGTGCGGGGGAGAGATCCACCTGCCAGGCAAGCCTACTTGAAAAAAATGTCGACTGATCGAAAGGGGGGGGGATCAGCTGTTCGGAAATCAGGAAGGGCAAAAGAAATCGGGTGACGGCGGAATATCGTAAGAAAAGACGCAGTTACCCATCATTTCAATATTTCCAAAGATCACAAATGGAAAGGTGTCTTCAAGGGGGGGGAGTGAAAGGAAAGGCTTGGCACGCCACCATTATCTTAGCGTCATGCGCTACGCTGCACGAGAGCTCGAGATCAACCGGGCAGAGAAGATTACTTTTGGTCAGGGGTGCAGCACAGAAAAGCACCCGGAGGCGGGGCGTTCCATGACGGAATTGAAAGGTCACTGTCACCAGGAACGACAGGTCCCTGATTGTGCGGGGGACTTCTGAACGGAAAACCGGCAACCTGCATCAACGATCACGCATGATCTTCAATACTACGGGAGGTCTTTGCTGGGAGCTATAAGGTCAACTAAGGCCTTCGAAAGAATGCTCCGCTTGGGATCTAAGGGAAAACAAGAAAGGTCCTTCGGGGAGGGGTCAAAACAGGAGGGACCACGTCGCAAGTGGTTAGAAAAAAATAGTTATACAGGCCAAAAAATTCATCGCCTCAGAAGGTCCATAATGGAAAAAAAAGAACTTCCCTGGGGTTCGCCGGAAAGGCATCGAAAATGGTCGTCAAAAGTGGTTTCCACGTTAAGGTTCAGCACAAAGACGCTTCTTGGGTCAGGGGGATGGACGGTTTAACAAAGGGGAGAAAAAGGGCAAACACTCTCCCCGGGCCAATCCTTGTCCGTCCTGGAATGGAAACAGAGGCGTCTAACTTATCTTAAGGCCGGGGAGACACTCTTAGAAGAAACTGGGCGCTCTTCGAAGGCAGGTCGGACAGCAAGGCAGCAGGTAGGAATTTCGAGAAAGAACCCACACCCTCTTTGAGCTTTGAAGAACAATCGGGTCAAGTCAACCCTCTAGGCAAAGAAAAGAACGGCCTTTTTGGGCGTCACTTTTTGGACGGACTGGGAAACCTCACGGGCTGCATTTGTGGGAGGGAGGAGAGAGACGGAGACGTGTAAACACAACGCATCAATGGAAGGAAGGTTCGACAGAGGTCACAAAGGAGACCACCAACCTGCCTTATCGGAAGAGCTTTAAAATATAACACTGCAGAAGAGAGGAAAGAAGAACAGTAGGAAAACAGAAAGGATCTTCAGGGGATCGATTCTCAAGATTCAGTTTGAAACGGGACTATTGTGAGGGGGGGGAGGAAAACTCCCTGAGGGAATAAAACGACCACAATCGTGCCATCGAGGACACAACAAAACTTCATTCTTATAAAAAGAGAAGAATTTCGAAACGGCGGTATGGAAGGGGGAGGTTGCTGGCGTTAAGAGTTTCTTCTTGGTCCCCCAGCACCGGGTCCCAAGCAAAAAGAATTATTACCGCGTCTTAACTCCTTTATATCCTTTTGCGACGCGATCAGACTCCCTTGATGCCGGGGGCTGGGTTTTCGCTTGGGTCAAAAAAATCGAGAATCTCTTGACAAGGTGGGGGGGGGAGGATCGTCGCCACGTTTCCATGAAAAGCGTGATTCGGGTGGGAAGGAGGGATTACAATCACGAAAACATCCGGCGGAAAGGGAGGAGATTAACCCATCAATGCGCAGGAAAAAGGGACAGATTGTGGATTGGAAAGAGGTGGGAATAGTGCGGGTAGGCTAGCTTGGGCAATTAAGATGGGCCTTGATGGCTTGCTAGAACATGACAACTGGTCGATTTCTATGGACAAAGAGTGGGTGACGGCTTGAATCGGTTGATCAAGAGCCATCAGGCCTCCTGCGGACGGTGGTTAGGGGAGAGGGAGCGGTGCAATTCTTGGTAGACCTTTAAAAAACCGGGCACGAAAGACGGGGCCGTGAACAGCGGAGTCCGAGGAAAGAAACGGGGGGCACATTTCTCTCTGCGAAGCCGGCGAAAGAACACCTTCAATCTGAGCAGGGGACGGGCGACAATTTCTTCAGGTGCTCCATCTACCAACGAGAAATCAGGGGAGAGAAAAGCCGAGGGGGAGGTCTTCTCTGAGGAAGGAAGAGGGAGGTCGAAGGAGGGGCAGCTCTTAGTCACGCGGAAGACAATGAAAAAGGATGCCTCCTTGTGATGGGGGAAGATGTCAGCGGGGGGATCGTTAATGAAGGGGGGTCGGGTTGGTCGTTGAAGGGGAAGCCCGCTATATCCGAGGGGGACTGGAATCTTAACCGGGATCCGGGTGCAAGGGTGTACTTACTAAATGCGCGGGGTTCTAACGATTGGGAAGAAAAAAAAACAACCCATTATCACTAACTGAAAGGAGGGGGGGATAACGAAGTGTCTAGCGTAAGCAGGACATACTATCATAAGTTTGGGGTCTTACCCATTTTTCGGACTGATAGAGGAAGAAGGGAAGAAAAGGGAAACACAATGGGGGGGGATGAATTGTTTCGATGGGGGAGGGATGAAAAATTCAGGGGGGGGGTAGTTAGTGAAAGTCTAAAGGAAAGAAAAAGGGTCCCCGAGGGCAGATGTAACGCGGGGGGAAAAAGAATCACTTAATTGGAGGGGTTGAGGGAAGTCGCAAAAGATTCCTCAAGGGGGGGGAGGGGTTATGTCCTGAGATGAGCACGAGCTCATACGGGATTTACGGGCGAAGGCGTCCTCCGAAAATTGCCAAGACGGGGGACGAGTCAAAAAGTTAATAACTCAGCAGGGGGGGTAACTGATGATACTTTTTAGAGAAATCACAAGGGGAAGGGAATTTCCGGATAAAAAGCACAAAAATGGTTTGAATCAAAAGGTCTAGAGGAGGGAAACTTGGGGACAGTAGTTTTGAGGATGGAAGGAAGAACGACTGTTGGGAGAAGATGTGTCCCATAAAACCATTTCTAGGAAAAAAGGAATGAATTCAGAGAAGGGGGGGGCAAAAAAACAATCAGGGGGGGGCTCTAACTAGCGGAAGGTGAACGAGCAGGAGAGAGAAAAGAAACGTCTTTTTTGAAAAGTGGGATCAGGAAAAAGTTAATTTCATCAATTTCCGAAACAATAAAAAAGTGAACATTTAAACTGAGAAACGCACGTGTATCATCCGATATGGGGAAAGAAGAATGGGATATGGTGAGGCTCTCTCCTCTCAAGCTTCTAGGAATTCCATAGGGCTCAGGTGGGGCGAGGGGGGGCGGAGAAAAGAGGCGGGCAGACCATATCTGAACATCACCACCTTTTACCAAAAATCAGCAAATAAGCAAGCAGGGGGTGATATTCATACAACGATCGTCAGCGAAGCAGGGGGCGGGTGAAACGTCCATTTCTAGAGGGAAACAGAAGTCCTAATTCTGGAATCTGGGCAAAGCCGCAGTAAAGTTTCCCTCCAACGAAAAAGCTGAAAAAGGCCGAAGTAATCTTCCTTGGAACTTGGGGGGTATGCAAGAAATGAGCGTCTGGAAGGAACAGAGGGGGATGGGGCATCTCTTCCGGAAGGGACTGAAGGGGCGCATTTAGGAAAAATCTTTCTAAGCACGAGATTGCAGATCCAATCTTGAAGGGGCGGGAACGTGTAGGGGAAAAGGGGAGATTCCGAAATAAAGACGAGATTTCTCTCTCATATCCTTAGACAAAAGGACAGGAGGGGTGGACAGACCCCACATTTTCTCGGGCCGGGGGAGAGAAACCGGCTTTGCCGAGCTGGAGTTGATTTTCCTATCTAAGCGAAGCAGTCTATAGAGAATTCCGAAATGATGGAATCGCTGCAGAAGAAACAAGCTCTTTAACTTTGAAGTGGGGAGTGAGGAGAAAGGGGCCGGTTTCAGTATAATTCCAATTGAAGGGGATCGCCAGCGACCTTGGGGGAAGGGGAAAAACGATCCGCTAATTCATTACTCAAAAGGGGACTCTGCCACCGCGCTGAAGGATAGTCGAGAACAGGCCGTCGCAAAATAAACATGATTTCTCTGAAGAGAGACGAACAGGGGAAGAAGGAAGAGCTCTATCTTGGGGATACTGCCAAGGGGGAGACGGTATACTTCTCAACGAGGGATGTAGGAAGCGAAATATCCCTACTAAACAACATCAACTGAAAGTATTGGATAGATATAGGGCCGCCTTGCTCCTAGGAGAAGGCTGGAGCCGTATCAACCCTTCTCCCTTCCGATACCGTCAAAAAAAAAAGAGGGGAAAACTCACGGGGGCGGGAGGCTTCTCTAGGAAGCTGGGGGGAGAAGTCTCTATGGAAAGGGCACGGTCAGACCGGGGCTCGCCCCTCTCAGGGGCAAGAGCAAGGAAGGAAGAGGAAGTTCGGCGGGTACCGCGAGGAAAAAAAAAAAGCTGCCGATCAGATCGCCATCGGAGCGCAACTTGTCGGCACAGGCGAAGGGGAAAAAAGGAAGCAGCACGGACATTCTTCGAAAAGAGACGCTAAACAAGGCTAAAAGCCGCCAATGCATATCAATCTCTAATTTGGAGGCGAACCCGAAAGAGGAGCTAAAAGCCTTAGAAAAAAGGGTGGGCCGGCCCGTCGCCGAAGGAGTCCGGTCAGATCATGAGAAAGTAGCAAACTCTGAATCTATGCAGGGGGAGGAAAGACTAGTTGCGCGCCAGGGAGAGGGCATGTCTTCTCACAAAGCTTGGGGGAGAATGCACTTCATGCAGTCATCAAGCGGGGGGAAAGCATTTTCGGTCCAGCAAAACGGAAACGAGGGTGCATCCAAGGCCAAGGCGCTTTAAAGGAAGAAAACTGCCGGGTTGACTGTGGAAAGGCCATGCAGTGAATCAGGAGACAAGGAATCGTACCATGGGGGCCACCAGAAAGTAAGGGGGGTCCCCAACGATCGCGCGAGTACGATCGTGGATGAAGGAAACAAGGCTGGCTGATCGAGGGGGGGGGAAAAAGGGGCAGGATTTTCTGCGTAAAAACCAGAAGGCCAAAAGCCAGAGTTGCCTCCTGTGGTCGTCGGAGGAAAAGGTCAGGGTCGAGACGCGTGGAGAGAGGGGGAGCGACCCTATCCCATTATTAAGGCAAGAGGCGGAGACGGGAAGTGTCATCGGGAAATCAGGGTCTGTGGCATCAGGAGGCAAACGTATACGGTGCTGAGGGAAAAGTTCCCACCACTATGCGTTCTTTTTCATAAAAAGTTCTAAGGGGGGAGGATTATGTCAAAAAAGGTCGTGGGGAGCAGGGGCAAAGGGTTCCATCATGAAGCTAACTCTTACTGTTCCAGAAGAAAGAGGAAGAGGCAGGAAAACGTCTTTCCAGCCCACAATATCCTCCACAACAAGAAAACTTGACAACGGGCATCGCTCGGATCGTGTGTGGGGAAAAAGGAGGTCTCTGAGGGGGCAGTGAAGAAGACTTCAGGCCAAAAGGAGAAATTAAAAGAGTCACTGAAAAAAAAATAAGGGTCATGTCTCTGCCAGATGTGGGGGAGGCGGTAAAATTAAAGCTCCCCGCAGGTTAGGCAGGAGGGCTCCTAATCAGGGGGGGAGGCGGATCCGTTCTGATCACACCCCCAGGCACACTACGTAAGGAGAGCTCGGCTTAATAAAAAGCAAGACGGTCTGAACTGGTTCTCATACATTACCATGTCCATCAATCGGACAAGGGGGAGGTCTTCTAAGATCGGAAGCCTCGGCCATACAAATCAGGGGGGGGAGAGGGGTATCGAATAATGGCTTTGAGTGCTGGAAGGGTAATTCCTTAAGCTACCATTATCTGGGAGAAAAAGGCTAAAAGGGATAGGGGACCGAAGATCTAGAAGACCCGCAGAAACGGTGGTGGGGATATGGGGGGGGGCAGCATATCACCAAAAAGGAGAGTTCGTGGAGAGGCGAACTGCAGGAATCGATGAAGTTTATCAAACGTGACCACGACATACTCCAAAAAACCTTGATAAGGGCTGCCTTGACGGGAAAACCTCAGGGCAAAAGAAGAAACCCTTATGGACCAAATCTATATCGGAAAAGGAGAGCGTGGCGAATGTGGGGTCAGAAAAAGAGTCCGGGGGAACCTTCTACGCAGAGAGCGCGAGTGAAAGCAAACTAAACATAGGAGGCTGCATGTATGGCAGCTCTTGGAGGAGAAAACCCAACTAAATGGGGTCCCCTACAACCGACATGAGTTCTCTGCGTGGTCTCCGGACTTCGAGAGAAGGGTTCGGTCGAGGTGGGGACTGACGGGAGAAATGTCTCGCTGCATGCGTCTGGTAGGTGGCTGGCGGGCAGAGTGGGCATGTAGAAGAATCGGGGGAAGGGAGCCTAGGGCCCGCTAAGACTCATAACGTGTCACTCCTATGTGGACTTAGGTCGATCTTCTGAAAAACAAAGGAAGGGGAGAGTAAGGAATTGAGCAATAGGGAAATCGGGAAGCGACTGGACATGGTCTCTCCAAGAACAAAAATCGTCCATGCAGGAATTCGGGGAAAAGAAAACACCAGCTGTTAAGCTGGGAAACTCCTCACCAGGGGGAAGAAAGGATATCTCGCAAACCTTCAATTTTTAATTCAGCTTTCGTCGAGGAACTAAACGTCTTCAAAGTGGTTTAGGTGATGCCGGCTCAACACCATCAAGAATTTCGGGGCAGGGAATCTACTATAGAACACAAAACCGGGGGAATCGGGGGTAGATCGTCTATAGGGGGCAATTTCACTATCAATCCAATGAAGTCAATTTAAAGACGGGCGCCCGAAGTATAGGTGAAGGAGGTCTCCACACCTAGGGGGGGTGATAAAAGGCTCTCCGAGAACAATTCTTTTGGGACGGTGGATTGTCGGTGGCGGGGGGGGGAGGGTAGAAGAATCCACAAATCTCTACGAGCCATCCGCACCTCTGTAAGAGTCTCCGAAAAAAAACAGGAGTTTCTGAACATAGCTTGGTAGCATAAGGGTCGGATGAAAGTCGGTGAGAATCTAGGGAGAGGTAGACAAAAACCCCCCTCAAAAGCACGTCAGAAACCTCATGAGGAGCCGTCTAGCCAAAGAAAGAAGGGTTGGGGAGAATGCGGAAGAATCAATTGGGGGGGGGATTATGAAGGAGGGGGACCTCTGGGCCGGAGCTAAGGGGAGAGGAGAGTCTTCCATATGGGTTTTTTCCGTAGGTTCCACTACTTACGAGTCAGGAGTTATTAGGGTGGGAACTATAGTAAAATCATGCACGACCATACGTAGCATCCAGTTTCAGGGATAGCAGGGATTGCTGGTCACCCGCCTTAGTTGGGGGGGGGGGGGGGTTGATTCATTTGGTGTTGTAGAAGGAGAATGTGAATTGGGCAGCTGGGAACGCTGGGTTGGGCCTCATTCCGGGGGGGGGGAAATTATTGAGGCAGAGGAGTAAGCGCATTCTATTTCGAATGCAGGAGTTGTGCCCCGGATAAATCGATGGGGTGGTACCTCCGACGCCATGGGAAGAGGGTCGGCAAAAAACTGATTTTTGGGGTGGAGAGGTGCCTGCTTGGGCGAAAGTACACCCGTGAAAAGAAAAAAGATGAAGAGTCTTGTAAGCGATTATAAGAAAGAAGGAGCTCCCCAGAAACGGACCACAAGGGAAAAAAAGGGGGCCCCTCCTGCAACCTTCAAGAGGGGGGTAAAACTAAGTGTCTAATGGGGAAGAACCTTCATTAAAAGGCGGGGGGTGTCTACCCACTCTAAATTGAATCAGGAAGCCCTGTTGGAGAGGGTCGTCTTCTCCGAGGTCATTAGGGGAGGCTTCGCTCTAAGAGAGGCGAGAGGAAAACCATTGCCTATATATGGGAAGCTGGAATCATGTGCAGAGGATGCAGTTGCGGCTGAGGTCACAAGGGGAGGCGAGATCCAGGAAAGGGGTCAAGGGACGGGTTTGTGAACAGATCCTAAGTATTCGATGAAAGGAGGCCGACATGGAAGGGGGGGCGAGACCTTGTGCCACAGGGGAACACCATGGGAACGGTCCATCCGTATAGGATTGAGCCTATCTCTGTCTGGCCGTACTCGAGAGGGGGGACTGCAGCGAAGTGTATGCTGGGGAAAATTATGCCCGGACAAAGCCACGAGAAAAGCTAAAGTGTGGTCTGGGAATAACTAAAGAAAAAAACATCGTGAATGGTCGAGGCGGAAAAAATATAACCGGAACACCTTTTCCCCGAGTGAAAGGATGCCGCGTTCACGCCGAAAGATACTGGAAGTCTTTTTATCATCGAGCAGAAAGTGCAAGTTTCGGAGGGGAGTTCCTGGAGGTAAGGGAGGATGTCGGGAGCCAGGGCGTACTGACCTGTCCTGAAAGTTTCCGTTGGGAAAGTTCTTTGAGTCCCACCCAGCTAAGGGGGAAGGACCATATTTGTTTAAATTGGGTTGGCGATCAGCTTACACGGAATGAAGGGGACGGTCGGGTCACGTGGGGGAACAGGGGAGCAAACAACTATTCGCGCTGGATGCAATGGACGGGAGGGGAGGGCTTCATGCAGGACTAACGACTGCGCAGGGGTCAGACCATGCACGTTTCGGGAAAAAAAAGGTCACGAGGAAGATTTCTATAAGAGGAACATGGGAAAATAATGCGCCAAAAGTGGGAGAGAGAAAGAGGATCCTGCATAAGGACTGCAAAAAATGGCGAACAATGGTTGGAAAAAGGGGGGGGGGGCAGGGCACCGTATCAATATGACCGAACCCTGCAAGAAGAAATCCCAAGGGAAACAAAAAAAATCAGAAGGGGTGGAGAAAGAATCTGTATTGTTCTTGGGACTAGTCGGCATTAATCGAACTCTTCCAGTGGAAAAGGATATAAAACATCGGCACCATGGCGGGGATGAAGATTTTTTCAGCAAAACCATAATAAGGAAAAGAAGGGAAGCCAAGCAGAAAAAAACCAGCTGTGATATCGGCAACTAGGGGAAATCAGCGCGCCGATCGTTTGAACACGGAGTTAAAAGGGGAATTGTGACAAAGGGAACAGGGTCAGACGTCAATGAACCTGAGAGAGGAAATTGCCCTCAAGGCGAAAAAAAAAAAAAGAGACAGCAATACCCATGGAAAGGGGGTTTGATCACTCTTAAAAGGGTCTCTGTCACTTGGAAGATTCCGGCAAAAGGACGTGACCGGTCAGCCGTAGGGTCAAAGATGGCTGTGAGCAGCACTATTAAAAACCCAAAATAGGCCTTCTTCGCAAGTACCGAACAGGAAGGAATTATCCTGCTGGTCGGAAATATATTCCGGCGATGGAATCTGCATACCCGTACTTCTTTTTCCGTCCGGGGGAAGGGGCCGGGACACCTGCTTCTAGGGGAGGAGAGCTCATCTTGTAATTTCCTTATCTGCATAAACATGAGGAGGAAGAATTGTGAATGATGAGGTAGCGGGAGAAGGGAGAAAACGGTCCTTTACGTTTGAGGAGGGGGCGGGGGAAGGTCCGCAATCTTTCGGCAAAGAGTAGCAGAGGAGAAGGAAAATCAGGCCATCTCGGGGGTAGGGGGAGAGCGGAGTCCTGCGAATTCAGGAGAAGCCTGGCACTGCTTCTCGGACTCTTTGCGGAGGAGGGAGGACCTTTAGTGCCAGGCTCATTAAGACCATATGGAAAACAGCTCGAGAAAGAAACGGGAGGGGAAATCGCTAGACTTCGGGGATAACGAGAGAGAGGCAAGTGTTTAAACGGGGCAAATAACTGTATAAGAGGCGGATCTGAGGTCTCAAAAAAAAGACGGGTGGTTGAAAATCTAGATTAGATGAAAGAAAAGGATAGGATAACGCTTCTCCGATCAAAATCTCACTTCCGGGGAACTGCAGAGGGTAGGAGTGTAGTCAGCTCCGTCGTAAGGAGAGACCGGAAATCCTTTTGAGGCATGAGGTCAGTTCAGGGAGAAAGATCGCAAAGCAGGGTCTGAGGGGAGAATGACTATTCCTTCGGGGAACGAGATGTAAAACTAATATCTTTCCCTAGTCAAGAGGAAAAAGAATCTCGTCTGGAGCCAGATCGTGAGCAATCCATAAGGGGAACCTTAACGCTGGTACAGGGTGGGGGGGAGTAAGATAACTGTCATTCATGGACTTCTCATTTATTGCAACGTTACCTTCCACTTGCGCTACAGAAAAAGGAAGAAACAGTTCTCGTGAGAAAGGGGTCAGGGGGGGGTGGAAGAAAGAGGCCAAAAGCATCATCAGGGGAAGATCTCGAAATACAATCTCTAATCTATGCCAAAAAAAAGCGATTGGGGTCTCAGAGTGAGAAGGGAAGTTCTCGGGAAGGGTCACGCTGTTTGGGGGGAGACGGAGCAAAAAAAAAGGGAGAGGACAGAATGTCATCTTTGATTACAGCGGGGAAAAAAGACTCCTAAAAACGAGAGAAAGGTCAGGGTCCTATTAATCGGGGGCGGGTGTGCTTAAACTATCGGCAGTGACCGGGCCGAAGGGTGGAGAAAATCTTTTCCCCATACATTATTGGTAGTGGTGAAAAAGGATCGTTTAGACGAAATAAAGGGGGTTGCCGATATCACAACTGGTTACGTTAGATAAATGGGGCCAGGGGTTGGAAATGCGAGGGGGGGTCTGACTGTCTAATCTTCACAGAAAGGAGGTCCCGGCAGTTATCTTAAAAACTGCTTGGAGATCGAGCAGAGCAGAAAAATCCGATATTCTTCGCATCGGGGAAGGAGGTCCGTCAGTTTTTTCAGGGATAGTGGGAAAGGGGGGCTGGGGAGGGCTCATCACTTATCCACTTAATCGGACCGTGACTGGCCCCACTGGGTTTCCCAAAAACTAGGAAAGTGCGTTGTGCAGCTCATATGAGGATGGAAAACGATGAGTTCTCGTGGGCACATATCTATTTTAAGAAGGACACCTATGGAGCAACCTAGGGCGAGGGCATGAACATGCTACAAAAGGGTGAAACTCTTCATCAAACATGGACGCAAGGGGGTAATCCAGCGAGGGAGAGAAGTCGTGTTTAGGCAAGGGACAGGCCTGAACGATACGTTTAATAAGTTCAGGGAGACAATTAGGAAGAGTCACTGTACCCCGAGCAGATCTCGGAAGACGGTTGGAAAGGTCCACCGTTGAAAAAGCCAACAAGTGAACCTTACACGGCATCGAGCCGCAATATTGCTATCGGGGCGAAAGACTAGAAAGAGGCAACACTCTCCGCTTACTCCTTGCAAGCTGCGAAAGAGAATGATCCGCATGTCCTGTTCGGGGAGTCCTGTCCAGCACATAGGAAAGTGTCTCTATATCGTCCCCACTCGCCATGTTCATTGCAAGATTGGAAGTGGGATGGAAAAAGTGGACGCGTGTCCTTGGCTGGACTGGAGGACAGGGGCTCGAGACTACCATAGCCTGATGGCAGGGCACGAGACTCTTGGACGACAAGGAAGGGAGACCGAAGCCGCAAGGAGGGGATTTTTTAAATGTTTTTAGCACAGGAGAAGCTGCATTGGCGGGGAAGTGCCTCCGTAAGAGAGAAGGGACGGAGCACGGTCAACCTCCGGTCTCCAGAAAAGGCCTTATCCGGGGAGGCCTGGAGAGTCACACCGGGGAAGACTGCGACAGAAAGAAAAGACGGGATGGCATCTTAGCCTAGGGAGCGGCATCGGCGCAAACTTGTAAAAGGAGGGGGAGGCCATCCTTCAACTCCTTGGGGGAGAGGAGACCCCATCAAAGTCTTAGCTTCAGGAGGCAAGTGCCTTGCGAGGGGGAAAAACACAAGGAAAGAAATGGAAAAGACGTCAAAGGTAGCAATAGGGAAGGATTTGGGTGGAACGTTAGGACGATCGAATGTTTCAAAACCGTGGTATCCAGGGGATCGTATAAAGGAGAAACGGTCGTCTCTTCGGTGCGGCAAAAGTGATCTCCAGCCCTGGGCAAACGAGCAAGTCTCCTAACCGCGGGGAGAATGTCTTTTCGCCGGGGAAGGAAGAGGAGAGAAGACCGTATTCGATCACAATCTAACTCGCGGTTCTTCTGACAAAGGTTCGAAAACTCACAATCACTGGCGGGAAAAGGGAGGCATTCTTTACAAACGGGGAGATGGCACCAACACCAATATTGAAAAAAAAAAGGGCCACAAACTCTCCAAAAGAAAGGCAGGGGGTAATAGTCCGGGAGGGGCGTAAACTATGCCCGACTGGATCTGCATCATATGGGGGCTGAAGGAAAACGCTCTGCAGACAACTCATCCATGAAGAGATTCAGGTCGACGACACAACCAAAGGGGGGGAGAGATAGGAGTATACACGTCCTGGGAAAATCATCGCCACGGAGTAAAATCACTTCACTATAAAGGTAGGGATAGTCGCTGGTATCTTCCACCCTACGAATAGGTTAGACCGAGAAAGAAGGCGTTACTTAGGGGGGGGGAGGGGTGAGGGTTTTGGTGGGAGAGAAAGAACGGACTAGTCCGCGACAACGGCAAGTCCATCATTACAAGAACCATCTGACAAAAGGCAGCTCCAACACAACACTGGAGTATGTAGGAGATATATGTGGGAATGCGTGTGTAATGTCGATTAGCGATAGGGGAGGCCTCCCCAAAAACTCAGTGTGACCGAAATTATTAGAAAAGAATTGAGGAAAAACCTGGTAATCCTCGGGGGGGGGCGAAGGCGCAGGAGGGCTCAGAGCTGGTATTATGCAGAGAAGAGTCCCCTTTTGGAAACATAGGGGAGGGGACTCGAGTGTCCCTGGTGGTGGTGAGAGAGTCAAAAGGCGCGGGCCAGAAAGCATGATGCGGGTTGATTAAAGAAGCATAGTACAGAACTCCAGCATGCTGAAAAGTGCACGGGAAAGGAGACGCCCAAGTGCCGCTTCACACGGCCGGAGGGGGAAGGGTGGGCCGAGCATTTTGAGATGGGGGGGGGGGGCCAAGACGGGTGGGGGGACAAATG
>Ga0179591_1136113_pt1 | contig 14184 bp, 23 predicted proteins | sample CZOMad2_1_08_16f_FD_182891 | JGI IMG/M metagenome (GOLD analysis project Ga0179591, IMG submission 182891) | Vadose zone soil fungal communities from Angelo Coast Range Reserve, California, USA - CZOMad2_1_08_16fungal (PacBio error correction) | ecosystem: Environmental > Terrestrial > Soil >...
GAGCAAACATAAGAGTAGGGATTTTGGATGGGTGGCGAAAGGGCAGCGGGCTGAGGAAGCCTCTGCAGATCAGGAACCACGTCGCGTTAAAGGGGAAAGAGAATTTGAAGTCAGCCTGGAAAATCGAGGCACGGTGGTAAAAGTAGAAAAAGAACGCGATACGCGGACGTAGGTATCCGACTTTGTGCTTGAAGGAATGGGAACAGAAAGGGAAAGGGGCGGGAAGAACTTCAAGAGACTTTTGGTAAGGATCATGAAAAGAGATGAAAATTAACGCCGTGAGAGGAATGAGCGGCCCAGAAAAAAAAGTTTGAAGCAGTAAACGACGAGTAGAAGGGGAAGTTTGGGGATGTACCAGGCTAAGGGAGGGAGAGGAATGTAGGAGTTAGAAAGTGAGGAACGAGGGCAACCAAAAGATTCTGTATCGTAATACGACGCGTGGTTAGTATAGGACGTGAACTTCACAAACGGCGACGAAGTATTTTTCGGTCCGTAGTAAAACAAAAGGTCTAATCGTCGTCCAGGCGAGGCCGGGGGTAGGCTTCTTTCTTTTCGCTTCGTAAAGAAAACGAAAAAAGATTGGAGGAAACGGGGAGAACGACGATCAAGGGGGAGAGGCGCCTTGGAAGGGGTGTGAGCAAAAAGAGAGCGACTTTTAGTGTTGGACTTTTCGGGGAGAAGAGGAGAGAGCGAGAAAGGTAGTTGTGCGGACGGATTTTGAAAACCACTTTCTGAACCTGTAAAGTGAAGCTGAACAGTGAAAACCGATGGCGGTGAGGGGGAGGGACAGGAACTTAAGGTGAAATTTGCTGCCGGAATAAAGAGGACAACCTTTGCAATTCATATGGGAAAGCTCCGACGAGCGGCACATGATTTGGTCGGGTAAAGTGGGGGAGAGCAAAGAAGGAAGCTATCAGATGGCCGGTCGTTAAAGCCTTGGACCACTCTTTATTGCGATTTAAGGGAGATAAAGGGACGCATAAGGGAGAAAGAGGGCAAAATCAACAGAACCGGGCTTCCTTCTAACAAATTCTTATGAAGGAGGAGGCAGTGCTACCTACTGATTATAAAAAGTAGAGGTCGCTGTCGGAAATCGGCCACATTCTCTACAACTAACAAAATGATGGAGGAAATCTCACCTGAATATGAGCGCTCGAAGACATCCAAGAATGGCGCTCCCAAAAACAGAAGTTAGTAAAGCCGAAAAAAGAAATGAAATTGCATGGGACGTTGAGAAAACGTTACAGGAAAACGAGGAAAGAGGTTCGGGCATCTGCCCCCAACAGGGGAGTTGAAAAGGAAGCAAGAGATATGAGGGACTCCTTAGAGGGACTCGGGGTCAGGGCGGCTATGGGATAAACTGTACATCTGAGGGAGGCAAATAAGAGACCTTTAGTGCGAAAAAGCAGTTTAAGTGTACAAAAAAGGGAACTATCCGCTGGATAGCGCAATGAGGGAACAAAAATGCTCTTCACAACCACATTCTGTTCTGGACAAGTAAAAAAGTACACGACAGCTGCAAATCTAGAAAGAAGGGCCGTGGAGAAAGCATTGGCGCCTAACGCAAATCTGAGAAAGTAAAAAGCTGTAGGCAAAGGCGAGGTGCAAACCGTAAAGCACCAAAGGAGAGTTTCGAATTGGACATAACAACATCGGCAAGTGCGGTGGAAAAAAAAGGGAAAAGAAAACTTGGAGCGTGGGTCTCTTAGGAAAAAGGGGTTGGCGCTCCTATCTGATATCAGAGCCGACATGAAAGTGAGGGGAACGAATACGATCATCAGGCGACGAACGCTGGGGAAAGGAAGGGAGAAATCTGAAACTGGACTATGTGCTGCAGAAAGGGGGGAGAGGGGAAATTGGGATACGTATAGCGAGAAGAAAGGAAAGAGTGGAGGGTGGTCAGTTGCGAGTCTGGGGGAAGAGAAAAGGGGAGTATTCAGGTTTCCGGATGGGGCGGGGGGGGGAAAATAAGAACAGAAACTTTTTTGTGTTACGGAAAAGCGGGGATTTTACTATGAACAAAAAAAAAGAGATAGGAGAAGTCAACTCAAGCGCGGTCGCTGGCGCAAAAAAAAAAAAGAGCCTAAACCATTTACTGGTAGTGAACGGAGCGAAAATTATGAAGGGATGTGACGTGGGTTTGGAAGAAAGATAAGTCCGATCTATCTCGAGTTGAGACATTAATCATGCATATGGAAAGGAGGAATAATGCGGCATCGGAAAATAACAGAAGATTTTTGATCCTCCCGTCGCGGGATTAGAAGAATGGAGTTTTGCGGAGTTTTGGGTTGGGGAGGAAAGAATTTTGCAATGGTATAGCGGGAAGGTGGCGTAAAGGGTTTGTGTTTTGTGCGCTAGGAAGAGAGGCGGTATGACTGTGATGGCTGGGGGAGGTAGGGGGGGGGGTTATTTGCTGTGGCATAATGAAAGGGTATCAACATACTGGGGGTCTGAAAAAAAGTCCAAGAAACAACCCAAAGAAGAGAAACCGACCTTTGAACTGCACGACGAAGGAAAGAACGAAGGGACTAAAAAAAGAACGGTTTCTAAAATTCCGATACCTCAGAGCAGGGGGGCCACAGCGCCGAAGTGACCTGCAATCGGGTGGGAGCTGGGCGGAAGAGGGGAACTAGGAACGCGTCGTCAGGGGGGGGGGAAGACGAGGGCGCTCTATTTGTTGAATGCTGAGGGAGCTCGAATTGGTACGGGTGTGTTATGCCGAGGTGTAAAAGGAGGAGAGTGTCTGAGCAAATTCATAGGCAACGAAGGGGCGTAGGGTATAAGACGAATCTGACAAAAAATCGCCTTTTTGTCGGCGATGTGGTTTTTTTCGGAGTTCAAAATTGAAAGAAGGGGTCGGAGGGAAAGTGAGGAATGTTCAGGAGGAGGTAGAGGTGGAAGGGTTCGGAGTGGCGACGATAGGGAAGTCAGTTCCGCGAAATGAGGGCAGACCGAAGGGGCAGGCAGATTAGATGAAGGAGGCCGCCCTGAATTCAGTAAAGGTGAAAAGTCGCTTACGCGGTCGGTCGCGGTGGGAAACTAACGGGGGGAGAAGTCGGCCTTGATGACGAGAGGTTGGGGCCGAAGAGACATTTGTTGGGATGTACCTGAGGTGGGTTCGTATTCGCGGGCGGGAGAAAGGGTCCTGGAAGGCGCAAATGGCCTTTGGGACGGGCTGGAAAAGAGAGAGAGAATGGTTAAAAGGGAGGGAAGGAGGAAAGACGCGACCCCAGAGGTGGATTTACAAGATCAAACGGGTTAAAAAAAGAACTCTCCAAAACAACCGACTTGGTGAGAAAGGTGGAGGCGAAGCAAGGAGCCTTTCTGGGACGTGTTGTAAGGTCTTGCTCGAGAGCGTATGGTGTGTGGGATCGTAAGCGAGTTGGACTTCGATTCTTGCTATTCGGAGGAGGGAGGGGAATGTAGGCGATGTGGAAGCCCATGGAACTTTGATGGGGTCCGAAGAACTCAGGGTCGGTTAAATATGGTTTTCACGGCGCATTTGAGGGATCCGGTTTTGGAAAGGGATCGGGAGGAAGGGCACCTTCGTCGGGAGAAAAAACAGAAGTAAGCAAATTGGTCAGGGAAATCGGATTCAGAGAAATAAAAGAGGGTGTATTTTGGGAAAGGTAGTACGATCGGTTCTCCGTGTTCTATGAAGCATGGCGGGGGGACTGAGCTAACGGGAAAAGGAGAAGGTTGGTGGGCCAAGAGATACGCAGAAAAAAAACAACAACTGGAGGAGGAAAAGTAGAAAGATTCCAGTGGTACACAAGAAGTCCGTCCATACTTCGACGGACAACCCAAACCATGAACAAGAATCACGACCGAAAGGGAATTCGCCTAAGCCACTACAAAAACTAAAAAGACAGAGGAAGAGGTAGCCGAAAAAATCTAAAGAACGGCATTCGAGTCAAAACCAACATTGAACTGGGAGGGGCCAAATGAGTAAGCGAAAGTCCAAAAAAAACTGCTTCGGACATAGAAGGAAAGAAGCAAGAAAGAGGGACACATGCTATTATTAGCACTGGAATAAAAAGGGATAACCGAGTCCACTCATACTCTCGAAGGGAACCAAAAAAGAAAGAAGCATCCAAATATAAGAATAGACCACCCAAAAATCCTGATCTAGCGCAAGCAAATACCTCCAGAAAGGCCTATGGGCCCGAAGAAACTCAAATTCAGGCAGAGGTGGAGGGGGGGAACTGTTTTACGCCGCTTTTCTTGAGACCCGTCAATTGGGATAGAGGGATGAGAAGCTAAATAAACGTTGGAAAAAGAAGGATTTGGATAATCTGAACGCAAGCCTGCCGATGGGACGTCAGAAAAAAAGTTCGAATCAAAGGTGCAGCAAAAAAAAGAAGACTACCGATCCCCTCACAGCAATAAATCCTCAACCAGAGTATAACAACAACCCTAAGTCAAATTCAATGACATGGACAACACACAACGATCCCCAAAAATCTGATAATCCTCCGAGAAGAGAGAATGAAACGTTCTCGACCAGAAAATCAATGGAGAATAATTAAAGACTAGAAAGGCCAACAGGGAGCCGGTCTGTCATAGAACACGAAACCTAGGACAATACTGAACTCTTCGGATAAATCAACTCCACCAAACAAAACGCAAAAATCTGTGGAAGAAAAAACAATCGCCAAACGGTCCTGACAAAGAGGAAAGAGAAAGTGGCCAAGAAAACAGCAACATCGAATCACGGCGATTTTGACGCTAAATCTTGGAAAGGGATACCCCAAGAACGAAGCCTAGGAGAGCTTTCCATAAAGTGGAGCATCCACGAGAACCTTAGAAAACAAAAAAAAATAGGGAGAAAGACGCCAGCAAAGTTCGAAGCGACAACAGGCAAACACCCACTCGATCGTATGTCGCTGGCGCAAGGCTAGAGAAAAGACATAGGAAAAGATCCTCCCCTCTAAAAAAAGGGGGTGGCAGTGCATTCAAAGGCGACCCGTTGGCAAAAAACACACCGGAACTTTATAGGGGGGGCCGATCTTTAAACCGGGTCGTGAGGGTTTTGTGATTTCTGAAAAACAAAGGGCCGCTTTAAGTGGGGTGAGGGGGTGCGAACATCCACTGGGTGTGGGTTCGGTTCAAGCTGAGGGGGCAAAAATTATTAACGGGATCAAAAGGGAAGGTGGCAACACAACTACCAATTCCCAAAAAAAAAAAGCCTGCCAAAGGAAAGAAACGGAAAAAGGGATCAATCTTTAAATAGCGGGCAAGGAAATGATCACCAAAGTCGCCTTCCCGAGAAACCTGCAACACAGAGGGGAAAAAAACATAAAAGAAAAAAAAAGATCAATGGGGAGGGAAGTGGGGGAATAATAGGGAAACAGAAAAAAAAAAATATGCAACTCAACTAAGACGCATGAACATAGACCCTGCCAGTAGTCCGCTCAGTATAGATCGGATAGAACCGGTTGAATAGGAGGACCAGTCATACAAGGGCATAACCACGCGGGAAGGGATAGTTTTTAGGGCGTCCACCCTCTCCAAGAGAGAATGCGGTCTGACGGGAGAAGAAAAGTGTTGAATGTTCATGGAATTAATCCAGAGAAATGTAAATTACCATACCCATGGCGTCCAGGCAAAAATCGGGAATCCCGCAGAATAACTCCCAACGAGCATCCTTAAAAATATGGGATAGAAACCGGAAAGAATATTTGCCCAGCCTGATTGGGATAGGAGGCGCCTAAGCGTATACCCCAGTGAACCATGCGAATACGCCGAAGGCGAAGATGCGTACAGGAATTAGGAGGAAGGAGAAGGGAAACGACGGCCACTCGCTTCCAACACTTCCAACGGAGAATGCCTGATTTATAGAAGGACTCAAAAAGAAGGTTGCCTGGCCTAGATGGCGAGAAAGAGAAGCAGAGAAACTGTCGCCATAGGTCCAAAAGATCCAAATACTGGAAAATCACCCAGTACGGCTAGAAAAACCAGTTAATCTTGGTGGCGAATGAAGAAAAAGACATAAACCTTGAAAAGGCAAATAGCCTTGGTCATATGCCAAACCAGGGAGAAGAGAGGCGCGCCATGTTATACCCTACGACAGCGCTCTAGATTGAATAGACCGGTGCTGTGGAAGAAAAGAAAAATGGGAAACCGGTGAACATAATGGGGGTTGCAATCGCCATAGTGGACTATGATTGAAGGGCAAGAAAAACCGGGACAGGGTCTGAGTTACAACTTTAGGGGGATTACAACGAGTTTTCTAAAGAGAAGTCTTAGTTGAACTTCGATGTAAAGTTTCATCAAAAAAAAAGGCAAACAAGACCGAGCGCAGTTGCAGGTACAGGAGAGAATCGTGCCTGGTACGACCTGACGAAACGAGGGGGGGGGGCAGCTTAAAAGAAACCGAGTGGCAAGCAGAGGCAGAAATGGGGGATCCATTACAAAGTTAGGGAACTAGACTTTTATCTTCGGTAATCACTGTGCCATCCCAAGAGGTTTTGGGGTAGAAAAGAAAATCCTATTCACATGCCTTAAAAACGCTTCCATCGAGCCAGTTGTAGGGGACTTGAAGCAAGGGGTCGGAATTTGGGATGGCATCAAGAAAAAGGGGAAGGGCCACTAATTTCTTCAAAACGAAAAATCGAAATGCCGGGGAGCCATCAAAAGGAAGAAACTACTTAATTGGAGACAGACAACAAACGGCGGTTGGACATCGAATCGCAGATGCGCAAGTGGGAAAGTCCACGCAGATCAAAAAGAGGGGCAGGAACAGCGGTTAGGGAACACATGTCCGCAGCCTTAACGTTGCGCGGAATTTCCTGTCGCAAAAGAAAGATGGGGGAATATTCAGTTCTGGAGGTCCTGGGACCCTCCTAGGTGGGGGTCCAAGCGCGGGTTTAGGAATTGCTAGTTCAAAGAAAATTCAGAAGGGGCGGCCCAGAGAATGAACAAGAAAGCTCCGTGAACTGCCGTAAAAGAGGACCCGGACACACTGGGTCACAAAATCAGTCAGCACAAAGATAGTATAGGAGGGCAAGACTGGAAGGGGATGAAGCACCAAAAAAAAAAATCGCGATAAGGGTAGGTTCCAATCCAAAAAACAAGTAAACAACTTAATAGCCACAAACAACCGGGAACAGACATGCGGCGGTCAAGGAGAAAAGACACCTGTCACGTAGTAAAATCAGACGCATAAACCCGACGCGGGGGGAGACGTATGAAAAAAGAAAAGGAAAAGCCACTGGGAAAACCAAGGAGTCGATGGGATTGTCAGTCTCAGTCGTCATAAAAACCGAAACAACGGACAATCTCCCGAATCGAAATCGCGCTTCAGGAGAAGAAGGTCCGTAACTCATATCATCAAACTCGGGAAGGAAACGCGGAGGAATGAAAAAAGTAAATACAAAGAAGGACAGGGGAGGGTAAAAGTGGCGTGGGCGGAGGCCAAAGCAGTGCTGAGAGAGCCAGCAAGGGGAACGTAAAAAGAGAACTAATCAAACGATAAGGGAAGAAAAAGTTGGAAACACCGTGGGAGGGGTGGACAACGGACAAACAACAACAAAGAATAATAAAAAAGGCATGAATGGTACGAGCAGGTGGAGTGCACTTGACGGCACAGTACATGCTAGATGCAGCGCGGAAGGAGCATTGTGGGGAATGGTAAGGTGTTGAAACGTCGGTGCGCAGCGATGGTGGCGCAACGTGTGGGGAAGAAGGTCTACAAAAAAATTCAAAGCCGTGGGGGAAAAAAAAAACAGCGACATGGGTAGAAGAGTGGAGGGCCGGTGAAAAACGAATGCAGGATAACACAACACACAACCCAAAGAAAAAAAACATACCACAACCAACAGTGGTAACGGTGGTGCAAAAAACCACTGTGGGGAGAAGGCGCAAGGAGGAAAGTGTTGGCAGGGCAATTGAAAAGGGGTCGTGTGCTGCACACGACCAGGGAGTTGTCGTCAGGGCCAGACTGTGTCTTGCAGTAAAAGATAATGGAAAACAAAAAAAGTGGAGGGGGGGGTGAAGCATAAGGTCAAACAATGCGGAGGAGTCGGGGGGGTGTGGCCGACGGGGGTGAGAAAAACAAACACACACAGGCAGGGAAAAAAAATATTACAAGCTTGCTGGGCGTAAGGGACACACAAACGTGCGGAGGCTGATGTCAACTGGTGGGTCGCGGTCCAACAGGTGTGAGCGCTCAGACGACACAGGGACAAAATGAAAACCACAAAACAAGAACAGAGAAACACAGCAAGAGCGGGAGCTGGAGTGGGAACGAGGGGGGAGGGGCGATGGGCGGGGGGGCGTGTGCGAACTAGAGGGTGTCCAAACACGATACAAAAAACAGACGCCGACGCAATCAAGAAAAAAAACTGGTGTTTTGGGGTTGAAGTGGTACGGGTGTCGTCAAAGGGCGGGGGGGGGTGGGGGTTGGGAGGGGGGTGGGGGGGGGGTGGTCTGCAAAAGGACCCGGTGGTGTAGGGGGAGAGCAGGCGCATAGGACCACACAAAACAAGTGGGTCGTGGGGGCGGTGCAGGAGTCAAGACAAAAAAGACGGAACCCGACGAAAAACAAAAACACCGATACTACATCAGCCAAATACACAAAAAAAACAAGAAACCCACGACATTAAACATAACAAAAAAGGAATAAACAAAAAGGCGTGGACAGGGGTGAGGGTCAATACAACTCAACAACAACAACAACAGACAAACCACCAAAGTAAAAGAACAGTGTGTGGGGCGTGAGGGTGCGGCGAGGAACAGTGGAAGAGAGTAGTACACACGTAGACGAACAAAAACACACAACATAAAATAAAAACAAAAAAAAAGAACACAAAAAACACGGAGAAGGGAGAGATGTGTAGGTGTGCAAAGCCGGGTGCGCGTTTGGGGGGGGGGGTAACATAAAAAAAACACAAACACACAAGGGTAAACTGAAAAAAAAGGGTGGTGGGGGGGGGCAACAAAAAACAAAAAAAAACCACCAATGGGGGGGGGGTGGGGGGCGTCGGGGGGGGGGGTGTTAGGGGTGGTGGCAGGGTCGGGGCCCTGGGACGGGGGGAGGAGTAACAAGACAAAAAGACAAACCCCACGAAGACCCCACACCCACCATAAAACCAAACCCACCAAAAAAAAAAAACAACACAAACCCAAACCCGTCTCGGTATGTCACGGCTTATGGCTGATGAGATTCTGTTCACTGACGAGTCGTGCGGAGCTAAGAGACCGGTTTTACCCGACTAGGGTGCACTGGATGCCTTTACGATGTCTCGTTATAATGCGAGCCTATGTTCGTGACGAACAAGGGGTGAATGCCGTCCCTTCTCCTATAGTACGGAATACCAGGAATATTACCTCTGAAAGGAAAAAGAATCACTGGGCCTGGGGGACAATTAGGATGGCCGCTGCCACGGGGACTGAAGAGAAAAAAGAAGAAGAAAAACTCTGTATGACAAGGACGAGACAAAAAGAGATATTAGGCGTGACTCTTTACGTTCCAAGGCTATGGGGGGAAAACCGGAAAAGGGAAGAGGTAGGAAAGGGAGCATGCACAAAGCAAAAATTGGGGGGTGCAAATAAAAGGGGGGGAAGGAAAAAAAGAAAAAATTTGCGGGGAGTAATTGCGGAAACACGGGATTTTTCGGAGGGAAGAGAGAATGAGCCAAAGTGACAGTGGGGGGTACTAGAAAAAAAAAAGAGCCCCCAGAAGGGGGGAATCTGGTGAACGAAGAGGGGACTTATATATCAGGAGAGGGGACTATTTCTAAAGGACATCTTCAGGGAGGGTAGGTGCGGAGAACTATAATCAAAAGGGCTTCTTAAGGGGGAGGGGGTGGGGTCGATCATTTTCTAATGATAGCGGAGGAGGAAATTGGCGGGTTGGAGTGGGGCAGAGCAAAGAAAAGGGGAGCGGGGATTTTAAGATTGACACTACGAACAAAAAAGTTGGACGGGGAAAAGGCGCTGGATCTGTACGCACCAGAACAAATATCATAGCCATTTAGGTAAATGTGCCGCGAAGAAAAAAGTATTAACTTGTATGTGCATTGGGAAAAATTCTCGATTAGAAATCCTATCTTAGCTTACTTATGCTTCATATTAAGTATAAGAGTGTCAAAAAGAGTGGGGGACACCGTTCTGTTGGAAAAGAGTGGGGGCTTGGGGGAATGTTGGGAGTGGGGCGGGACCGAGGGGGGGAGGGTGATACGGGAAAGGAGAAGGTGAGGAAATCAAAAGGAAGAAGGGGGGGTGGAAATTGAAGAAGGAATCATTTTAGTCAAACAGGGGGGAGGCGTTTCTAAGATTATTTGAAAGGGGGGGGGAAGGGTTGAATTCAAGAGGGAACATACTTAATGAGTGAAAAGGGAAGTAAGAACCCTCCCACAAGAAAAAGGTGCTTGCAAAACCTCAGGGATCAGCTAAGGAAGGCTTAAAAAGAAAAAAAAACGTTCAATAGAAGATACAGCTCATAGAGGAAAAACACAAGGGGGGAGAGGGTGTCGGATGCAGGGTCTTAGGGAAGGGTGAAAATAAGAGGATGACGGGAGGAGCAGGTTTTGTTACTCGAACGGAGAGAGGTGGGGAAAGGATTAGGGAGATCAAGAAAGGGTCGTGGTGTGTGAAAGGAGAAAAAGTGGGGTTAAGTGGGGATCGGTGTCTGAATCAAATGGGAGAAATCGAAGATACTCCCGCTAGCTAGGGGTGAACGAGAAAAGGAAAAAGTCGGAAGGCAGGTTTAGGGAAGACTGTTTGGGGTTAGGGGGGGAACGGGAGTGCAGGACCGGGGGGGGAGACTGGGAACTGAGTTAATGGACGCAAGATGGTTGGAAATAAGAAGGGGAACTGGGGGAATTTATTCAAAAATAAGAGTAAAGAGGGAGAACAAGAAGGGCGTTTTCAGATCTACAGCCAATGTTGCACTGCTAAAAAAAGTGGAAGTATGCGACAGGTATTCTTGGTGGGGAGGAGAATTGGGAAAAAAGAAGGGGCAGTGAGAGGGGGGGGGATAAGGTGGGGAGTCCCGGTACTGGATTGGGAAAGGAGAGGGTGTTGCCGGGCGAACAAGGGTGAGGGGATGGACGAAAGGGGGGGGGAAAAGAAGATGATGTATGAAATCTAAAAGAAGGGAGGGAGATGAGGGCAGGCTTGAAGCAAAGATTGGGGGAAGTAGAGGGCAGCTGCTAAAGCAATTTGTTGCAAAAAATGTGATGTCTGAGGAAAAAAAAAGAGAAGAGGGCCCAAAGACGTGCGTTGCCAAAGAGAAAAAGAAAATCGGAAAAACTCCAAAACTAACCGCTGTGGGGAGTTGTGATCGGGAGAGCAACGAGGCAAATTACCTGGGAGGTGAGGGATGGAGGGGGGAAAAGTCGCAGGTTTGGGGGGGGAGAGAGGGAAAAACTACGAGTCTTGCATATGAGAGTTCCGGTAAGCGCATAGGATTGGTGCGTAGGTGAAGCACCTGGGCAGAAAATGGAGGGGAGACCGAAAAATCGCCGGGAAGAGGGGGGTAAGAAAGAGCGATCAGGAAGCCTTTTGGTTGTGCAGTAAAAAGGGGTAGAGTGAAGCTTGGTAAAAGTCGGGGCATGTTGTGAAGGGGGGAAAAAACGAGAAGGTGGCGCTTTTTCTAGGAGACCGAAGACCACTATGTTTGGGGGGGGGGGTGTCAGGGCAGAGACGTTAGGCGAGAGGATCAGGGTCGGTGGTAATTGGGAAGAAACGGGAGAATCACAAATCGACGACTTGGGGGAAAGATAGAAGAACTCAACAAGACAGAGTTAGGGCTTAGAAGGAAGAGAGATCCTAGGGAAAAGAAGTAGGAAAAACGGTGGGGGGAAAAAAACTCCCCCAACGCCAACAATTATTCTAACACGACTAAAGGGAGTAGGAATAAAAAAAAAAAACTGAAATACGTTGAAGAGCTGGGGAAACGAGGAATGAGACACTATCTCGTCAATAAAAAACAAAAAGGGTTGCCAATGCTCGAACAGTAAGAAATTTTCCGCACAGGAACAACGAGTCGAGAATGAAAGAAACCGAGAAAGGAAGAAAAAAAAAAGGCGATCCCACTCGCCATTAAGGATACAGGGCGGAAAAAAAGAAAAAAATAAGGAACGAAGAGAATCATAGAAGACATAGGTCAGTTCCAACTAGACCGAATAGAAAAACAAAATAAAGTCGCTCAAACAAGAACCGCCATCCACTGATAATTGGGAGGGGAAAGAGAAAAAGACAACAGTCGCTAGTTTTGGGGGAGGGAGGGGACTGCTAAGAAGCGGGAAGAAGAGCTAGTGGGGGTCCGAAACGTCCCTGTGGGTAAGAGGAGGAACGCGACAATCCCCCCGGTGGGGGGGAACAAATGAGGGAGGTAACTCTGAAGGGACCTCACAACATAACGGTACAACGGCCCAAAGTAAGAAGACTTATAATAGAAAACAATCCCCTGCAAATAGAATAAAAAAAAGTAGAGGGCACAAACCGAGCTCGTCAACGCACAAGGGAAGCCAAAAAACACTAACACCCAAAAAAAAAAAAAAAACAAAACCACAACCAAAACCAGAAAAACAGTGGCCCCCGCCATCCGCAAGCTAGAGGAAACTTCTACGAAAAAGGAGAGAGATAATTGACTCATACTCTTCCATCAATCGGAGAAGGCGGCATCGAAGGGACAGAAGCCTAGGAGGAAAGGAGAACTTCCTAATTCTCTAAAAAGCAAAAATAACAAAGGTGGGGCCACAATCACATTAAAACCGGAAATTCTCCAAAGGTAAGGCAGGAAGGCACCAGGTGAAAGCTAAAAAGAAAAACAGAGAAAAAAAAAAAAAAGGGGTTTGACCTACGCCTTCGTATGTGAGAGGAGAACATCCACTAAAGAAGAGAAGGGGAAGGTGAACGCTCATTTCTCAGCAAAGAAAATTGGAAAAGAGAAAATAACGAACACCCCAAGAGGCGACCCAAGAATGGAAAAAAAAATCCGAAGAGCGGCGGCCGAAAAAAACAATGCGAAAAGTCCTAATCTTGACACGGAAGAAGGAAAGAAGAAAGAAAAAACAACTGTAGGTCAGTTGCATTCGGCGTCCCGTGGGGGGCCCGCAAATCAGGTTTGGAGGTTTTTTTGTTGTTGTGGGGGGGTGGGTTTGGGGTTTGTTGGTGGTTGTTGGGGGGGGTGGTGTTTTGGTTTTTTTTGTTTTGGAGGTATGGTTTTGTGTTGGGTGGGCTGTATTGCCTGATTGAGACCGTGTGCTTGTGAGTGGGTTGATGGGATTCCGAGTAGGAATTGGAGGGTGGCCTGCAGCAAAAGGGGGTGCGTTTCCTGAAGTTACCGTGTGGTGAGACAAAAAGGAAGGGGGGGATCCGGGGGTCTGCAACTCAACGAAACTCAACGAAGACGCAGAAAAGGGAAGAAAAAAAAATTATCCTATTCCATAGCGCAAAAAAAGAGAAAATAGAAAGGTGTCAACTATCCCACGGAAAACATAAATAAAAAAAGACCAAAAATCAGCAAAACGAAGAAAGACGTCTGTTGGTAATCAAAGAGAATGTGGAGAAAAACAATCTTCAGAAAAAAGAGAAAGAAAGCAGAAGCTTCATCATGAATATAAGTCCGCAGAGGGATAGATCGAGAGAACGCTGTAGGAAAACGTTAAAACTTTCGCGCGGAGTCCCAGAACGCATGCTGAGGGGGGAGAGGGGGAGGGGGGGTAAACGACATCGCAAAAAAAATTAGGATCGGTACGATACAAATTGGTGTGGGGAGGGAAAAAAAAGAAGCAAAAGGACAATTCAAAAAAGTTCATGTTACCAAAAAAAAAAAGAACGCCTCAATCGCAGGGAAGTATCAAACTATCGCCGTAACCGAGAAGTGAAAATAATTTGAGTAGAGGAAATATACCCAATGGAACCCTGAGGAGCGCCGAGGACGAACATACGTCCAGGATTCTATCTCTACTACACAAGAGAAGAGGGGAGACCGTAGCCTTCTTATTAGGGGAGAGAAGCGAAGGAAAAACAATGGGGTACGCTCGATAGTAGAGGGTATGAGCACTCAAATCCACGGTAGCAATCGTGAAAACCGCAGAAGGGGAGAGAAACCCAAAAAAAAAAGGTTGGTGCAATCCCCGGGGAAGTAGGAAACCCGAAAATTGGGACCTAAGGGGAAAAAAACACCCGTCGAAGAACCAATTTGCTTGCCCGTGTACAAAAAGAGGGGAG
>Ga0179591_1327142_pt1 | contig 14184 bp, 25 predicted proteins | sample CZOMad2_1_08_16f_FD_182891 | JGI IMG/M metagenome (GOLD analysis project Ga0179591, IMG submission 182891) | Vadose zone soil fungal communities from Angelo Coast Range Reserve, California, USA - CZOMad2_1_08_16fungal (PacBio error correction) | ecosystem: Environmental > Terrestrial > Soil >...
ATAAGCTGGGTCAAAGGGACCGGTGGGAGAAGGGAAAAGGCCAATCTAATTTGAGAATGGAGGTGCTGAAGGGGCTACATGTGGGCGGTGTGTAAAAACAAAAGATAGAAAGTGGGAGCAGGGCTTTAAGCACCTTTCAATATACGGTGAATACCTCCGACAATCAAGGTTTTGACAGAAAAAAAAAGAGGCATGCTGGAGCGCCATTTGCAAAAAAAGAGTGGATTTCATCACCCTTCTTGCAGGGAGAAGTGCACGGAAAGTAAACAACCGGCCTTCCAAGGGGGGAAAAGAAACGGTCATTGCCTGGGCTCCTTTTGACAGAGAGAAATAAAGACTCCGAAAGAAAAGATACGGTTAGAAGAATTGGTAAAAAAGGAAGGAAACAAAAAAAAAAGAAAGAAGAATGATCAAAGGGTTGAAGGAAGAAGAAAAGAATCAGCGATCCTCGCTAGAAATGCCGCCGCTGCCAAATAACGCCGAATTCTTTGTTGGACCGGGGAAATGAGCCGGGAGTTGGCGCTGGGGTTTTGATAGTGGGGGGAACAACATTGACACGGCGGGTGATTTAAAGGGGTCCAGATCGGAAGATACAACCTTATCCCTCAGGGCAGTTAACCCCACAGTGACACAAAAATTAACTGTGAAGGAAGGAAGAAAAGGAAATGACATCATTAGGCACCAAGAGGACCGAGTGGCTAACGAGGGAAAAGGAGAAAAAAAAGGCGTTCAAGCACTTTGGACAACGTGCGGAATTTTCAGGGGAAAAGGTTCGGGGACGATTACTAACAACAAAGGGTTTGGCAAATCCCTCAGATTAGTGTTCACACAGGTTGGAGGCGGCCCGTGAACGAAGGCTAGAGGAGCAAAGGGGGGGTACCCGCCTTAAAGAAGGGAAATCAATCACCGTTCAGGATGGCTGCCATTGCAGGAGCGAGCGCACTTCCTCAAGTAAAAGCCGCCTTAAAGTTGGGAAAGAGTAGAAGGAATTACCGCCAAAAGAAAAATGTAAATACAGCAAAAGCGTCTTGTGACAGACTAGGGTGTCACTACCAAGAGAGTACTACACAGGGGCGTTACAAAAAACAGCCGCGAGCAAAAGAGGAGGAGTCAACTTGAACCACCTAGGAGGGAAACCCATCTCTTGGAAATGAAAGCGACCTTGCAAGTCGGTTTGGTGGTCGTCGGAGAAAGTTGCAAATCTACAATACCAAACTGGATACTACGTGGGGTCGTTAAATTTGGAGGGGAGGCAAGAGGGAAATTAATGGTGAAGGAAGGAAAGCCAAAAACCTCAACGGAAGCAAGGATTGAAAGGACAGAAAATGGGCTTCGGAGGCGGGGAAAAAGAAGGGCATTCAACCAATTACAATACAAAAAGAACCATGAACGGGCAAGGGGAATGCCGGATCTAAGTGATAAAAGGACATTTGGTGGGGGGGGGGGTTTGCGGACATCAAAGGGGAAGAGGGGGAAGCCGAGAAGGGTGGGCTAACCGGCCAATCGCTAGAAAAAACAAGGAGGGTAAAAGAATTCAGGATTCAGGAAATGGTCATGGCGTCTGGCTCCTGAAATTAGGGGGGCAAAACATGAAAAAGGAAATTCGCACTGCACGAATAAAAACAAAGTTGGTCATGAAGAGAGAAAACAAAAAAAACGCATAAAATCTCGGCCAGCGCCTTTTTGCTTTTTAAAAAGAAAACTTGTTGAACGAATTCCTTGTGGAAGTTGCCAGTCTCTGAACTGGACAAGAGGGGATTTACTTTCCCCCACTAATTCGCGAAGACCAACAACATTAAAAAATCAGTGGTGACCGGGGGGGGCATAATACCCTCCGCCCAAAATCGTCAAATGCAATACTCGTAAAGGGATTGGGGAAAAAAGGTAGGTGGGGTGCTAACTCTAGGGGTTCGTCTTTGATCAGAGGGTTCGTGGGAAAAAAGGGGACTGGTGCCGGTCCGCGGCGGCGCGAGGTAAGAAAAAAAAAAGACGAAACAATCCTAGGGCATTCAGGGCCTCCATTGCCAGGGGTTAAAAATGGGGGGAGGGAGAAAAATGAGTCCACTATTCGCACTCCTGAGAATGCAAAGCAAACAATGCCAGGGGGGGCGCAAAAATCATAGATCTCACCCACACCAGAAGTATTAAAATATGGGGATAGAAGGAAGGGGGGGGAAGAAGGTACACGAGCGATGGTTAATTCAGAATGCAGGAGTTGGGGGAATTGTTCTTCCAACCCACAAAGAGGGAAGAGAAGGGAGTAGGGTATTTGGTCTGGGATTATAATATTCAGGGACGTTGGGGAGGATGGGTGGGAAAAACTACGGAAAGAAGAGGAACATCAAACACCTCCTCATCCTCTGCGCCCGTTCTCTAGGAACTACCTATAGTTTAATAAACACAAGGGGGGCAAAACTAAAGGGAAGAAAAGTAGAGCTGTAGGGAAGGGGTGAGGGAGGAAATTTTGGGGTCAAAAAGGGTTTGGTTGTCCGGGAAAGCGCGAAGGGACTGCCTTACCTCAGCCAAGCCTCTTTCCCCCCTCCAAGGCTTGTCCGGTTTCCCCATAAACATTCAGGGTAGGAAAACACTGGTCCACTCAAAAAAATAAACCACTCACGGGAGGGGAGGTTTTGGGGGGGTTTCTAGATGGCACCGAGTTTTCTTGCGGAGTAATGGGCTCTCATGCGAGGGGAGGAGCATAAGGGGAGCCAAAATGTTGCTTTCCCTCGGGGGACTGCTTTGCGGGGGAAGAAAATCGGTTGGGACGGGGTATCACCTTCGTCGGAAAAAAAAAAGGATAATTATACACCTACAAAAACCTTTGTTCTAAGAAAAAAAGCTAGGTGCGCCGCCATCTTGCATGTTCTTGGGGTGGAGGGGAAGGGGTTTGTGTGATTTAAAACGATTGTAAGCGGAATCTTGATTAAAGAGGGTTGAAGCGGAAAAAAAGGAGGGGGGGGGGGGAAGGGGAATGGGGTATTGACAATCAGTTGCCAGAGATGCCTGCTAAAAAGTCCCCGAAGGTCTCCACCTATAAAAAAGGGGGTATCTAATAGTTTTGTTTGGGTTGGGTGTGGTGGGGGTTTGGTGGGAAAAAAAAAAAAAGAAGCAAAAGCACATCCAACGGTGCAAGGTCGCCGCATAGGCGCATCGAGGTGAGGAGGCTGTTTCAAGTTGAGAAAAAAAGGAAAGGGGGGAGAGGGCGTGGTTTGAAGTTGGGTTTGGGGGGGGGGGGGGAAAGAAAATGTCGTACTAGGGTCGAGCCGCCAGCTGCACGCGAGGGGTCAATGGGGTCTTTTGGTTGTAAAAGAAGAAAGTTGGGGGGAGAAGGGGTCAAGAATGGAACTGGGGGAATGCTGCGAAGGGGCTCTCATTATCAAACAATTAACCAAAGAAGAGGGGGCAAGTTCCAGGACGGAGGTAAACTCGAGGGGATCGTGACGAAATTCACCGCCAGAAAAGGTTGTATTAAAACTAAGGGTGCGGAAAGGGAAAAAACAAACTGGTAATCGCAGCCATGAGGAGGAATGCCGCAGGTGTCCCAAGTGAGTGGGATTGGGGAAAAGTCCCTGAGTAGTGGGGGAGTTGGAATATGTGAGGCAAAGCTGGGGGGGGACAGACTGAATAATAGAAGGAAGGTGGCTCCCACCGTTAATTGGGATGTCCTGCATGGGGGGGGGTAAAATGAAACTGATGGCCCGGGAGCGGGGGAAGATGGACGGGACCGGGAAGAGAAAAAATCAAAAAAGGCTATCAATTGATACCACTATAAGCAAACCAAGAGCGGGTTAAAGAATAGACAGTGGAGGGGAATCCACAAGAATGGGGCCGTACCTGGGAATTTTAAAAGTGGGGTTCCTAGAAAGGAAGATGCGCGATCGGCCGTGAGCAACTTCACTGTGTTGGGTGGGGTTTCATGATGTTGTAAAATCAAGGAAGGGGACTTAAAAAGAGTAGTAGGTTGAGGGCCTCATGCCCGGGCATAAGGCAGACTAGGATCAGGGAAAGAGGGGGGGGGAAAACTCTTTCAAGTTGAGCGATGAATACGGAGGCGCAACGGGAGGTGGAAACCATAATGCCGCAGGGTGGAGAAAAGTCAAAACCCTCTTATTTCAAGTAAGAGGTTAGCAAGTTGCCCGCATAAAGTCCCCTGAGAAAATTAAACCCGAAAAAGGGGGGAAAAAAGAGAGTGGCATTGTAATGGCCCAACCCCTGGAAAGCGCCAGCGTTGAATCTCGAGAAAAACAGGGGAAGAGGGGAGGCACGCTCTGGCGGCCGGATTCTCACAGAAGAAAGGGGATTTAGGGGCCGGGTTAAATGGTTGGGGGGGGCAAAACACAGTTAAACTCGGGCTATGGCACCTGATCACATCAAAGTGACACGACTCCGATTTTTGAAAGAAAACGCTATCGGCAATGGGTTTGCCGACAGGTGAGCAGGAGGACCCGAAAGCAGATTCTAACCTTATCCAAAGGAAGGAAAAGAGGAACGGGCATGCCGGGGCCGGACCTTGGCAGGGGGATCTAAACCTCGCAATAATCCTGGGGGAAGAAAGGAGGGGGGGAACAAGGATTCATGAAAAAAAAAAAAAGTGATAAATTGAGAAAGGGGGAAAGCCGTAAACTCTGGAAACAAAGAAGGGAATGGACTGAAGGAGACGCAATCTTGGGCAGGATGGTCAACCTTCAATTCAAGCTAAGAGTGGGGAGATGAAAAGGGTGCTGTGCTTAAAATCAGGCGGCCAGGTGGGGGGGGAGGAGTGCCTAAGATTCACGGATACTCAAAGCGGACAAGAGGTGCATTTTACCAAAGGGAAGGACCATCTCAAAAAGAACGTACGCCAACTTCAGGGAAGAGTGGACGCCGCAAAACAGGTGTCAGAAAAGGATACAATAAGCAAAGACAGCACTTTGGAACCGGTGGAGGGATAATTTCAATTCATGGGTGGCGGTCGAAGAGAGAAAACAACAAGGGTTGGCGCGAGGGACTTATTTCCTACCACAGGGTTGGACCGTAAAGAGGGGGAAAGAATGAGGGCACCTTCGAGGGGAACGACGTCCCCGAGGCCAGTCAGGGGGGGGGACCGGTTGATCACTGAAAGGTGTAGTAACGGGCAGACAAGGAAGGGGGAAGTACGCGTACCATAGCGCACAATAGTCATTCATGAAGGAAAACCAAAATAAAGTTAAGGATCTCCTTGGAGATGTGAGGAAGAAATGAAGTTTCTACCCTGAACGGAGGGGGGACAAAAACAAGCAATTCCAAGCGGTACGGAATCGGCTTGGTTCAACGTGAAAAAACGAATCAGGGAACAGAGCTTGGGGGAATGAAAATCCGAAGTGCATGGGGGGTTTGGGTTAGGCTGGGGGGGGGGGTCAAGTTCGATACAAAAATCCTCGGTGGGGGGGGGCGTTCAGTTTGGGGAACTACAAAAAGGAATTGGGGGGAAGCCTATCTTGGCCCCACTCCTGAGAAAGGGCGGGACAACGGAACAGCGGGCACGTCTGAGGGCGAATTAAGCTGGGTTTTACAATTAAACCAAATGCAAAGACACCACCAAAAAAAGAATGGCCCATTTCCGTCGTCGGATGGGGGAGAGACATTAAAAGGTGGTTTTAGGGACCAAGCCACCGTTGTAACAGGGTGAAAAAGGCAAAAGTAAGGCAAAAAGGAGGAGGGAACCGCCGTCCCCCGAGTCCAGCACCAGTTTATTTAGCAGGAGGATAACTGGTCCCTTCGGAGAGAGCCATAACTAAGCAAAAACGTGGGTAAATACCAACGAGAGAGGGGGAGGGGGGGGGCGATGCCCGCGTGGCTTTACTAATGAAGGCATTCCTTGAGTGGTGTGAAAAGGAGCAGGAACTGTAGGATGTTCTGGAAAGGAAACCTAGCGCGCAAAAGAAAAAAAAAGCAGTGCAAAAAGGGTCCAATTTCCCACCCAAAATCCGAAAAGGAGATAAAAGAGGGGACCGGGGGGTTAAAACTGATGGGTAACTATGTGAGTTCCCTCTAAACAGGGGAGGAGGCTAAGGTAACGTTTTGAACCTGGACGCGGCCTTGGACCTATAAAGACAAAAAAAGAAAAAAACGATCCTCCTAATCGACATCAGGGGCAAGACTCCATTACCGCGGCGGGGGTGTGGGGGGAGAAGACTGTTCCCTATGCCTCCGCATTCCTGAATTAAAAAAAGAACTGGGAAAAGGAGGAGCCATCCTAAGAGGCTACAAGAGGAGAAATATATTAAAAAAAGAAGTAGCTATGGAAAGAGGGGTCTATTTCGGAATATTCGGAGTGCGGCTAGGGAAAGTACAGGCGGACAAGCCAAAGAAGGAGACAGGGGGGAAGAGCAAAGGAGTAAGGTGGAGGGGATTGGGGGAGAATAGTGGGGTGTCAGGGGGGTGGTGTTGCGTATCGACGCGAAGAAGCGGCAGGTTTTCAAACCAAGGCACCCTTTCACTCGGAGCATATTTGACTAAGAGGAATAAAAATGGGGAAACAAAGGAGAGAGAAAATTTGAAATGCGAATGGAGGTACGGAAAAGTTTGGGGGCAAAAAGTTAATTGGGTGGAAGGGGGGGGCGCGGGGGAAGAAATCCCTCCATCAGAACTGGTGAAAGGAAAGAAGTGCAGGGCAAAGCAATCGCTGGCCAAGAAACCGCTCTGTTGGGGGGGGTGAAGAGGCTGTAGCCAGGGTTCGGGTCTCTGAATGGCTCGGGCGTGAAAAAGGAAAAAAATGGTGAGGGCCTCTGAAGGCGTAAACTCAAAAAGGTGGGGACGGCATCCATATCGGATTGGGACGGGCCTGGGGCAACCGGTCGGAAAGGTTAACGTGTCGACCGAATGTCTTGTGGAATCAAAGGAAGAAAAAGGGGGGGTGCCGCAGTGTGCTGGTGGGATTGAAGTGGGGAATGGATGAGTGGATACGGGAAGGGGCAGTGACTTAAAAGAATCAGGGGGAGGGGGGATGGGTTGCTCCACCAAGTTGCCAGGGAGATGCCTGGCACGAACGGCACGGGCCAAAAAGAGAGACCTGGACGAGTTAACTTTCAGCAAAACAAAAAAGAACAGAAAAAGGGGCAAACAAGGGGATTAAGCGCAAGCGAGGTGATAATAGGTCGGTTGGGAACGTTTAAATCCAGAATAAGGGGGGGTAACCCCCGGGGGGGATTTTAGGGGGGGGTAAAGATTGGTCTTAAGAAAGGGGAAAATGCGAACTGTCGACCAAACGGAACTGCCACGGCGAGTAAGGGAGGGGTAGGGGGGGGGGAATGAGGAACTTATTGGGTGGGATAAGTAAGGGGGCTACTCTTCGGCTGAGGAAAGGGGCGGAGAAGGCCGTGCGTACAACATCACCAGCAATTACGTGAAAAAGGTAGGTAAACTCGGGTTAAGGGGGTCATGAGTAGGCGAGAAATGCCGCCATCAAGGTGGATGTTCGGGCGGAAAACGCCATTTGTTGGGAGAAGAGGAACAAATGAAAGGAATGAGGCCGAACGTTAAAATGCTGGTGGGGAAGTTACCGGGGCCCTGCTTTGGAGTTGATAGAGTGGAGAGGTAAATCCTGCGCCTAAGAATATCCTTGAGGGAAGGGAGGAAAAAAGTAAGTTGATTGCGCAATTGGGGGGAGGCCTGGAGTGCACGACAAGTGTCTGGTGGCGTGGGATCTGGAACCCCCCCGAAGGAAGAGGGGGGGCTTTCCCATATCAAAAGCACCCGAGCGGTAATCTCAATAAAGAATGAACTGTTACCATGCCAATAATTGCAAGGGAAAGGTTTGGAAAAAGTGGTAATAGCGTTGTTGGGGTGGACCCATTTCGGGACAGGGGGGGGGGCTTCCATGGATAGTCAGTTTTTGGTTAATGGCGTGTAATCGGATTAACTGGATTTCTGAGTCCTTATTGAAGAGGGCAAAGGGGGACAAGGAAACACCCCAAAGGCTTCGGGGTTTTCTTTTGGGAACTGAAAATTGAACTGAAATAAGATGAAAATAGTGGGAGAAGACAAAGAACCATAATTGCCAAGGTGATCAACCAACGGATGAGTCGAGCACCTGCAGTTATTATTTGATAGTGCGGGGGGGAAAAGGAAAAAAGCCCACTGAGGTTAAACGACGGGAAACCATGAAGAAATGACGAACCGAAGGAGATAATTGGGTGCCTGGGAACGAGAAAAACCCCGGGGGGGTCGCAGCGTTTGGATCAGAGGAGGAGGAGGCAAGAGAGAGATTCCGCGGGACTAAGGAACCTGTTGGGTATCCGAAGGAGAACCCCATCTACAAAGTCATGCTGAGCTTACCCTGGGGGGCCTTGTGTTCACTGTCTTTAATTAAAGAGGAGAGGGGAGAGCAATGAGAACAGCATATCGGACATCCGATTGGTGTGGAAAGAACACCGAGATCGGCAATGCTGTAGGGGGGCAAGGGAAGGGGGGGAGAAAAATTTTCACACTTTGAAAGAAGGGACAGGGTCCGGCCACCTTTTAAGGGGTGAGGAGAAGAATGAAAGGGGAAGGAAACCCTCCGAAGCCTCCGCAGAAGAAGTTAAGACAATTAAATTTGATTACAAAGGACATTAATGAAAAGACCAAAAGATCCTAGTTTGAGGAAAAGGGGGAAAGAAACGGCCAAGAAGACGCGGAAAACGATAGCCTATACAATGGCCGCCTCGCAAGGGAGTCAAAAGGAGGGGGGGGCAGGGGTCACCCAATGCGCACCGGGGTCTCTGGTGCTTTTGATGAGTTTTACGCCAGGTGAATAGTCCCTGGGGGGGGGACGTGGAGGAACGTAAGGAAAAATACTCCCCTCATTCAGGGGAAAAAAAAGGGAAGCACTCAAAAAAATGTGTGCAACGGAGAAAATTTCAAAGAAGTGTTCTCACGGTTCAATGCGTGACACGATGGTCAATTACAATACGAGGGTGGCCAATCCCCAACACTGGGGGGAAAAAGGGGGCTGAAACTCCAGCCGCAAAAGAAAAAAAGTTTGGGGTTTTCAAAAAACGGAAAGGGGTGGAAGAAAAGCTGGGCGACGGTCTACGATGGCCGGCCTGAGGAGGTAAACAGGGGGACGGGGGTCCCTAGGAACACAAAGGTTCGGTGAACTGAAGGGGGGAGAAGCCCTTCGCAATCCGCAAGAAATTCGCTAAAAGGGTAACAAAAGTTTTCTCACAAAAAGTCAGGAATTCAAAACAAAAAAAGAAAAACTGGCAAAAAACGTTGGGGAAGGGAGGGTCACAAGACAGGTTGCCTACCAGATCGGAAGACAAATCCACCAAAACAACCAAAAGGGACAGACGTCAACTACTTAATGGCCACCGATCATTGAACCAAAAAAGCACTTTTTATAATGACGGCGAACCCCCCCTGGAAAATTTGAATGCTGGTTGGCGGCTTGGGAAACTTACCATTCAAGAGGAGACCAAATGGTGGCGCAGGGGGAAATGGATGGTTCAGTTGGAGCTCCTCACCCAGAGGAAGGGCCTTAAAAGAAAGGAAAAAATGTCCGTCTTAAACCTGAGCAAGCAAGAAGGGGGGAATTCAATGATCACAAGGGGCATTAACTATCCGGCAAGAACAACAAAGAAAACTGCAGGAGCAGGGACAGTCATCGTGAGAAGAAAAATGACACGGGTGTTTGGCCCGGGTATCGTTTGCAAAGGGGGGAAGGACTGTTGATAAGGAATCGTGATGGACCAGAAAAAGAGGAGGGTAAAGAATGTCCTGACAAGCCAGCACAAGTACCATGCTGGCCTTGCTGCTCCTGAATTAGGGAGGAGAAAAGCATGCCGCAGGAAAAAACACCGGACACAGGAGAAACAACACAGCGTTTTGGCTTCGCCGCGCCGTTGGGGAGTGGAAGAAAGGAAAAACAAATTCCGTAGGGAAAACCTTCCAGTAGGGGAAGCCTTGTACAGAGGGGGAAAGGGTCTGGTTCTTTTCTAAATCCCTTCGAGCGACAAAAGGAAAAAAAAAAAAAAGGTGTGTCAACTTTGACCGGTAACAACCAAAAAAGAAGGAGTAGAAAGTGATTTTTACACAAACTTATTCGTGTGAGGCTTGGGAGTGATTTACATAGAAACAAGGAGAAGAATGGGGAGGGGGAAGGTTGTGGGGGCGAATCCTAGGGGGAAAGAGACAAAAAAGAAATTTCTTGCGAAAAAAAGATTCAGCCACTCCAGTACTCCGCTCGGCTGGTGGGCTTGAACATGCAAAAATTTCGAAACGCATTCTGAGGGCAGCAAGAGAAAAATAACTATCTCTCGAAACCCCAACGAGAGGAAAAAGATATAAAGGAGGATGCTGTACTCAAGCTTTTTCGGAGCGGATTCAGCGATGCGGATAGGAAGGATACTGCCAATCCCACCCTAGAAAAAGGGTATAATTTGGGGGGGGGAGGGGGGGGGACTAATTGATGGAAGAGAAGTGTGAGGGGAATTCGGGGCGCGAAACTGAGGAAAGGAAAAAGGTGCTTTCCACCAGTCTCTATGGAAAAAGAACTACCTATAGGGAACCCAAACCTTTTGTAAAACCGGGAAAAGAGGAAAAAATGGGAAAGATTTTGGGACGATGATGCTGAAATTTTGGGGGGGGGGAAAAATTTTGGTTGGGGCGCGCGAAGAGTTAAGGGGGAAAAGGAAAATACGTCCAAACCAGCTGAATGGAAATGACATAAAGGAGGAGGGAAAGATGGAAGAAAAGGAGACACAAACTCCTTTCGCGTTGGCGTGAGGAAGGGAAAGGAGGGGAGTGCAGCTTCGAATGGGAGCCCATGCGGGCGGAGCAGCAATTCGCCAGGACTTTGGGGGAACTCGGGACGTAACTATATTTAATGCAAGGTGGAAGACGGGGAACCGTCGGGGAAAATAAACTGGTGGCGGACCGCAAACAAGTTTTCAGGTTGGGGATCTGCAAAACCTGACGACGATTGCTAAGGGAAGAGGGGGGGGTCAGGGGGGGGATTCTTAGGGGGGTTTAAAGGGAAAAGGGGGGAGGGGCATTGAGGAACGATGCTGCCGTGAGCCGCGGGCAGAAGGAGGGGATTTTCCTGTTTAAGGGAAAAATGATAGGGGGCCAAGAAAAGTCAACTGGGGGACTCTAGTGGTATCGGGATTTGCAGGTAAAAAAATCCAAATGACAATTGCAAGTCGCGTCAGTATCCAATCAGTTTAGGAGGGGGAGACTGGGGGGAGGGGAAGGGGGGAAGTGGAATCATGAAGGGTTGGGGGGGGGGGAATACACTTTGTGGGTGGAAATTCTCGGGAGGAGGACCACGCCGCCAGAGTATTTCAAGGTAGTCGTTGGTGTGAAAATGGAACTATTTGGGGGGGGAATTTTACTCGGATGCGAATCTAAAAGAAGACTCTCGTCCAAGGGGCAGACCACATGTAACGGGGGAGGGCCGTTAAGGGGGCTCGTGCAGGCATATACTATCACCGGGAAAGCAAGAAAGGGTGGTTTAACATAATTCTAGTTACAAAAATGGGGGTTGGGGAATAGACCTGAAGGAAGAGGCCTAACACCGTGTCAAAAGGAGTGGAGGTGGTGAAAAGGGGGGACTCTTAAATGTGTAAGTGAAAGAGCCAGAGGGGGGAAATGAAACATGCGACCGTAAGGAAAAGTAAAAAGGCTGAATGCCTGGAATTGGTAGTTCCTCACGGGGGGGGTTTATGCAAAGGGACCCGGTGATTACAGTTTTTAGATCAAGGGGGGAACTTAAAGGAGAACACCCTGCAGATCAAGGCGAGGTCACCAAATAGACAAGCACCCAGACGTTAGATCAATCTTCTCAGTGCGGAAAGGACAAAAGTTACGAAATTGGGATGACAGACGGGGTCATAAAGAGGGTGGAAGCGCGACAGGCGTTGCTGCAAGGTGAGCGAAACCTTTAGGTCGTTTTGGTTTGGGGGGGAAAGAGGGGGCGTTTATCAGGGGGACTTGCTTAACTCTGGGGATGCGGATTGCTCTCATAAAAAATGGAATAGGTTGGCGTAGGAGGCGGGAGGTGGGGGATGATTTTGTCAAAGAGGCAGGAAAACGAGGAGAAAAAACATGCATAACCAGACTGGACTCAGAAGGGGGGGGGGAAGATTCACAAAGCGATGGCGTGATTGGTCGTGAACAATTTTCTGCAACGAAGGGGGGAAAAAAGAAAAAGGGGAGAAAGACTCAATGCTCAAATGTTCTCCTGGAGATCCACCGTGAATTGACTCAGCTGGGGAAAGATATAGAAAAAACGATGGAGGGAAGAGAGTAAAGCGAGCAGTTACCAAGGGGTGTTGTGAGACACGGAAATTTGCTAAGGGGGGGGGAAAAGGGAGATGGGGGGGGGCGTTTAGACTCATGATCTTTATGCTCAAGGGGGGAGCAAACTCAATCAAAAGCCGGTGAGCGGGTTAAGGACCGTTATAGGGAAAGTCTGTTCATGGAAACATCGGAAGGGAAAAGTCAGGATCGAAGTGGGGTAAAAGCCGTCCCCGAAGCCAGCACCGGGAATTGTGGCCTTGGGCTCCTCGCCTTTGTCAGGAACCATCCGAAGCAAAGAAACTTGGGGGAAATGAAAAAAAAAAAAGAGAAGTGAGGAAGACATTCAAGCGAACAGGAACCCTAGGGAAAAAAATCACTAATTGAAAGTACCGGGGAGGGGAGGGAAAATCATTGCTAAGGCATTCTTGGGCAGGGATTCACAGTCAAGGAAAGGTGGATTACATCAGGATGGGTGGGATGGGGGGGGTGTTGAATCCACGAACATACCAGGGTGATCCGTTGGGGAGGGGTAAGGGGGAAACGTCAAACCAACGAAAATTCGGCCCCGATTTAACAAAAAGGAAGGGGCCGTAACGGTCCTTCAACAGAGAGGTGAAGGAGGAAACGCAGTTAAAAGAGTTGCCTACACTGAGAGAATAGGGGGTCCAAAAAGAAAAAAAAAAGGGAAAGTGGGGAACACGGGGGCCTCATCCAATGGCGAGCGCGGACAAAGGGTTTTGCGGACGAAAAGAAATTAGTTTTCTCAAAGATGTCGGCAAAGGGACAAGGAACAAACGATTGGCCATAAAAACACGGGGGGAGGGAAGGGGCATTGTGGCCCGGCTTTGGGCTGAGAGGGCCCTTCGCATAAGACCTCTAGAATTCGTGAAGCGGTAAAAAAAAAGTTTAGAGGCGTGACCAAAAAGAACGAAGGGCAGTGGCAGGCCGGCTTGGGGCAGAGAGGGATGAGGAAGAGCTTAGACAAACAACCACAGCCCGAAACTTACTTCAAGGAAGGAAGAAACATTAGAACCGCTGTTTAATGCGGCGACAGGGAAAATTTTACTTGGACTTGGTGGGGCGGATTTGCGGAGTAAAATCTACATAAAAAACCACGCGAGGGGAACATTCGGTGCAGTTTTCGCAGGCATCGACCCCCCTATCTGGAAGAAGAAATCCATTGCTTAGCCGAATTCTTTCAAGAAGCGCAACTTAAAAAAATAAGGGGGGAAGAAACTTCACAGACCCATCACCAACGAGCGGCGGCGCATTGGGGTCGCTCGTGAATAAAATTCACAACCTTTGGGGGGAACCCAAGGGGGAAGAAGGGGTCCAACTTTTTCATGAGGAAAGGGCAAATCGCTAATGAGCCAGGGCAACTGTACACCGCCGTCACCCGGGGGGCCGGCACGGGGGGCCAAAGGGATGGCAGGACGTCTATGCCCTTCGATTATACCTCGAGCAAAACCAGGAGGGGAAGAAAGATCTACAACACACCTAATTCGTTTCTGGAGGAAAGCAAGGGTGGGTTTAGTGAAGCTTCCGCGTAAAGGTTTTAAATGGGGGGGGGAAAAAGGAGAGGAATTTAGAGGGGTTGACGCTTGCTTTTTCGTTACAACACACTTCCTTCCGAAGGGAAAACCCACTGTGGGAAAAAAAAGGGGGGCCGGTAATCCTCAGCCAAAATCGCAATTCTAGTAGTAAGTGGTTGGAGGAAAACAAAAGGAGTGTTCTGTGCTTAAAATATAGTTTGTGGAGCATATTAGTTACCACTGAACGGTACTACGAGGGAGACGTCCAACGATACGACAAAACGACACGTAATCCTGAATCGTGTCACATAGTCCCCAAGAACCTCCAGGCTCTGAAGCTTGAAGAGGTGGGAAGATGAAACACTCAAATATTCCAACCGGGCCGACAAGAAGGGGGGCACATCGTAGGAAT
>Ga0179591_1531902_pt1 | contig 14181 bp, 16 predicted proteins | sample CZOMad2_1_08_16f_FD_182891 | JGI IMG/M metagenome (GOLD analysis project Ga0179591, IMG submission 182891) | Vadose zone soil fungal communities from Angelo Coast Range Reserve, California, USA - CZOMad2_1_08_16fungal (PacBio error correction) | ecosystem: Environmental > Terrestrial > Soil >...
TACGAGCGCCGCTACGGATGGCTATCCAGGTGTTCCGGCAGCTGGTACCACCGACCGCGGCGAATGATCGGCTAAGTCGGCTGGAGCGGCGCGAGATGGTCACGGTCGTGCGGCCGACGCGGGTCGCGGCGCCCTGGGTGCACTCAGTGGTGCCGCATGGCAGCCGCGGATATCACCACCTGGTACAACTACGAGCGGCTCAACAGCGCAGTCGTCTCCCACGTCATCGCCGTCGATGAGATCGAGCTGCACACCCTGGTCACTCGGCGCGTCCGCGTCGCACCCCTGGCACGGCCTGCTCGCAGAACCGCGATCCAGTCATCACGGTGCGATCCGTCGCTACACACCTCGTATTCTGGGCAGTCCAGGCGGGACCTACGTGTGGCCCAGGCCACACCCGATCGTGCACGCCAACTGCGAGTCTTGCGCCTCGTTTGCCCCGGCATGAACGAACGCCATCACGTCACGCGAGACCGCTCCGAACAGCGTCGACCCGCTTCCACTGGACGCAGCTGATCTCGCGAAAACGATGCCGCGCAAGCCCTATGGCTGTCGCAGGAACGGGGTCGTACGCTCGACCCGTTCGACCTAAAAGTTCGCGCGTTCTGCTGGGCCTCGACAGCGCTGCACCGGTGGTTGCACTATCTGGCTGCTACGGCTAGGCAACGGGCGTGATGTCAGCGACCCCGTAGGGGGCGCGCACATCGAGCTACAGTGCGCTTACCAAGTAGTCTGGGCGACGGGTGCGTGAACTCAGCTCGGTCTGCGCGCCCTCCGAACAGGAACCAGCCGACCGGGATCCTAGCAATGCTCGGCGGCCGGGCAACGGCACGGTCGGTCGAGCTGACGCTTTCCGCTGGCGCACGAACGGCAACGTATATCACCTTCCGCGTATACTCGGATCACCCGAGTCCATACGCCGACCGACCTAGCGGCTGGCGCAGCGCCACGCCTCCGCGTATCCGGCCGAAAATTTCTCCAGTGACAGGCGGCGCGTCACCCGCGTCGGCTAGCAGAAAAAAAAAAACAGAAAAAAAAAAAAAGAAAAAAAAAAAAACAAACAGAAAATGCACGCAGCGGGCACCTCATCGCCTGTGGTCTGAGCATGCGGTCGCGCCCAACGGCCCTGAGCCGCACCCGAGATCTTCGACTACGTCAGCCCAGAGCCAGGGTCACTGGGAGGGGGAGCTCGGGCGAGGGATCTCCACGCCTGCGGCCGCAACGAACCCTGCCCTGGGCGCGGCCCACATCTCGACCGCCGCTGACGAGCGCCCTGTTAACAAGGAGACCCAGAGAAGGCACGACGATGCAGCTCCAGCACCTTCGTGCAGAGGCCCGGGGCTGGAGTCAACACCCAGTGGAAAAAATGAGAACGAACCGCAAATCATCGCTGAGACAGCGGGCCAGCGCCGATGCGCCTCCACATATCGTTCCGTGCCCGAATCCGTTGGCGGCTCACCCAGACTCCGCATCAGATCATCGCTCGGCCGGGGCATCACGCTCACGGGGCTCGTGATTCACCGGCGCCGACGGCTCTGGAAGCAGCAACTGGCTGCGGCACCAACCCACGATCAAGGCTGTGGCATGCTGCGCGTGCTCGCTGAGGCTGGCCAAAAGGAAAAGTGCGCGCCGTAAACAAATCGGCGAGCCGCCCTCCATCTCAAGTGCTCCGCCATTTGGTCTGCGGGGACGCGGCCCATGGATTTTGTCGCTCTTCGCGCTCCTCTAACTTGTCCGTCTCGCGGCGTCGCCTGATCCTGGTGGTAGCGAGGTCCGTCAGCGGCCGCCGACGACTAGTGTCCTGGCAGGCACGCGGCCCGGTCTGGAGGCTCTTGGCGTTCTCTCCACGGTCGGCGCCCCGCCTCCTTGTTGAACCGTGTGCCAGATCCATCGATCCTCGCGTCCGCTATTCCATGCGGACTCGCCGCGCTTAATCTTGGCATCTGGCCTTGATGTGTCTTTGTACTGACGTCGCGCTTTGATTGCTCCAGGCTAGTGGCTTTGAAGGCATGTTTCGGCACTATCTGTGTGGAGCCTGGGCCTAAACAGCCCGAGCAGCAGATCTCGTGATCGCTGCATCGCGTCTGTCCGTCCGCTCAGGCGTCGCATTACGCCAGCTCGTGAGTGCAATCCGGCTGATCCCGCTCCACCTGATGACGGTGAGCCTCAGTATCCCGTCAGCGAGACCTAGCCAGCGCGTACGGAGCCACGGCAAAGGGCGATTTCCATGCGCGATGGCCTGAAGCGAACGGCGATGCTCGTCGCTTGGCCTGGCCTCAGCCGAAATAGCGCAGTACAATGCGAGCGCGCGTGCTGAGCTGCGAATATCTGTCTCGTGCCGCGCCGCAGCATGACGAGGACCGCGCTCGGCCAGACGGCAAGACGCGGCGCGGCGTCAGCCTAATCAGGTCGCATGCGTCGACAATGCCCTAAAGTGGTCTCTGGAGGCCCGCGACTAGCGAGCTGGCTGATGGCCGTCGCGGGTCGCTGGCGCCGAACCGGCGACGCGAGCAGGCTATGCGACATCGGATGTCGCGAACCCGACCCCACCCCCGCGAGGCCTCTGAATCTGCGTCCGGCTGCGGGGGTCATGGCACTGCCAACTATCTCCATCTACAACGCGTGCAATTTGACCTCATTGGACTCCCCTATTGTCAGGGTCGGCATGCTATTCTCTGGGCGTCGACGCATCGCAGACAAAACAATTACCGACGAGCACAGTATGCCCCGCCCGAGGTCTCCTCGGCCGGCCTGTGGCGGCGAGGCAGCATACGTGTTCCCCGAGGCCAGGGTCCAGAGCAGTACTATCGCAAGCTCCTTTAAACGTAAACTTCAGCATACAAGTGCTAGATGCGGTCACTACCAAGAAGAAAAGAAAAAAAAGGGGGTATCGACGGACGGCCACGCTTGATCTCGACCTGACCTCAAGGACATTGTCTGCCTGGTCGAGCTGTACGCTTCCGACAGCATGGATCTCCAAAAGCCGACCAGAAATAACACGTTTAAAGCCATGCCCAGCCTAGAGTGCAACAGGACAAAAAAAAAAAAAAAAAAACGCAGCCTCATCGCTAAAGACTGCCACTCAGACACATCTCCCGAGTTCCCGTGATGCCCCGAGCGGCAAAGTGTGCCGTACAGTAGCGACGGAAATCGCGGCGGATACCGCGCGATGCAGACAGTCGGTGTCCTCAAGGACAAGGTCCCACCTACGATTCTGCATCGTCCTGCAACATGTCACCAGCGGCGTGCGTCTTCCAATCCGACCCACCAAGCATCCGTCCATCCTCATCATCTACGTGAGGAGAAAAAGGGAAGCACGAGATTAGGATTGTCATTGCAGGCGGCCATCATTCCATCGCGCGTATTATCGGCGCCAGCCGTCCACCGTGTCCGCGTCGGACGCTGCCGCAATCGGCAACGGGCCTCCGTGTGGTTGGGAGTGCAGCCTGGAGATAGCCTTGATCCTGACCGTCCTTTATTGGATCCTCTAGCAGTTGGCAGGCCGGTGTATGCCGCGGCATAAAAAGAAAATCCAGGCTCGGGAAGCTGGCTCTAGCGATACCCCTGCCCGAGCTAGTGCTAGATGAAGAGGGCATGGGATCCTAGTCGTTCTGCCCTGTCCTCGGTCGTGATGACATGGCCTTAAGTGCTACGCGCACACCTATTGCGGAGACCTACATTCGGCTTGATCACTCAGGAGCATGTCCCCTTGACATGCTGCTCGCAGGATAAGGGGCAAAATCCGGGGGGACATCATGAGTCAGAATTATTACCTTATCAGGTACCAATCCGAGTCCTCTTGAGGAATCGCACGATGTGGAGCACTGACACGAGCGGAGCAGCTCAAATGCCTGCCCTTTCCTACGAAGCAGCATAAAATAAAAACTCGTGACGATGCGCACCGGAACTCCCGCTTGCTCATCGCCGTGACGCGCGACTTGGGCGGGGCAGCACGGTGGCGGCCGACGCAATTCGGAAGGTCCACAAGCAATCAGCGGTGGTTCGCCAGTTTCATGCCAATGCGTTCTAGATCTCTGCACAAGGGCAATGCATCAAGCGCTCACATGAAAGGCGCTACCATGGCTCCAGCGCAGCCCGGGTGGCTAGTCGCGGGCCCGCGGTACATTGCGCGAGCTCAGGTGCGCGGCGGCAGCAGATCGTAGTGCATGATATTCTAGAGCGCACACGGAGACAGCGCCGCCGCTGGTGCTGCTCGATTATTGTCCCTTTCCCAGCCGAGTAAAGGCCAAGCGCGGAGCCATGGCCCTAACGCGTCTCGCCTTCCTCCAGCCGCATCGCGACAGGGAACTCCATCCTGCCTATCCCAGAACATCTCCGGCCTTCGACCGCCCGTCTGCTGTGTGGTCCTGCGTGCTCGCCTCAGTCTGACGTGATAGCGTGCTACCGCAGGGGCCGCAGTGACGGATCGGTCATGTGAGCGATCAGCCGGCGTGACCTCACGCCTGCGTAGTGAGAGCGGCTGATAGCGGCAAATCTAGACAGACGTCTACTCTAGTCGTACGGACTAGGCTGCTCGGCGCCTTTGCTTTAAGCAGGTATCAAGAGCCGGCTATGTAGCCGAACAGCTACCACTACACCCGCAATTCTAGCGGCCGCGGAAACCGGCAGCCCACCGCCTTGCAAACAAGCTCTTCGAGCATGGACTGAGCGAATGGCGAACTTAGATCAGGCATAGTGAAAAAGGAAAGCAACAGCCGCGCCCGACCTACCACTTCAGAAGCACTGCCATGTCGCCACGCGCATTGTCACGGGCAGGGGGCACGATAGATTCCCGTAGGACCACACGGCACGGGGGGGGGGGGGGGAGGAGATCCGCTGCGTCCAGCTAACGTGTCAACAAGGAGCGGCGCCCGCGCTGGATAGGCTAAGGACATCCATGCCGCGGTGTCAAGGACGCCGCTAGCCGACATCGCCACAACACCGGGCACCGGGAGAATGGTCGACTGTCGGGTCTGCAGTCGCCGGCGGCCACTGCTGCGTGCTCCATCGCCCACCCAGGGCATTCAGAGGCGGCCGACAACCACGCGATGCAATAGCATTCAATAAATGGAGGATGCCGCAAGAAGCTGCAACATCAGGGTCGCCGGATCGCCTTGTCCATATCCCGCGACAAGCGTTAGGCGTCAGACTGTCAGAGAGCTGTCCGGTCGACGCACAAGTTAGCGCTCGATCCACGTAATTCCTAACGCAGACCTAAAGAAGCAGCAACATGGCCAGATCTCACTGATCAGTCGGAAGAGCGGTTGTTCCCGAGGTGCTGCTCGCACGAGACCGATCGGCAGCGGTCGGTTGAGATCACAGAGCGACCCGCAGCCGCTGGTGCCCGGCGCGGGATGACCCATCTGATAGAGGCTGTCTAGGGTGAGGCGACGGCACGGTGATGCAAGGCACGGAAGGGAACAAGTGTTGAGACCGGTCACTCGGCGTGGGCCGTGCTCAAAGCGAATTGCGATACTGGTGTTTGACTCCAGCCCGGCTCTGCTCCCCTGCACCGGAGGTTGCTCGGAGCTGATGCGCGCTGCCGTCTTTCTGCGGATCCTGCCCTGTAACAAGGCGCTCGTTCAAAGGGTTGTCGCTCTGAGGCAGATCGCGCCCAAGCAGTACTTGCGCGTTGCGCCAGGCGTGAAGGATCCCACCCTGCTCTACCGCCGACGGTCCTACAGCTCCCCACGTGGTCTGCGCATACAGATGACGGCATAATGCACTAGTTGAAGATAGCCATTACAGCATACTGGTCTGGGCTGCCACGTCGGTCGACGATGCGGGGGGCGGTCAGGGCGTTGGTTCCGCTGACCCACGAAGGCCTCGGATGAATCCGCTCTATAGTCGGCGGCTTCGACAAGGTTGCATGAACCCGACTGAGTTGTGGCCTGCAGTCTGGGCGTCGGAGCGCCCAGCGGGAGTCTGAGACTATTCCTGGCAGTACCTCGGATACTGAGTGCCCCGGGCTGGTCGTCGCAGGGTGACACAACCTCTCGGCGAGTGATTGCCGATATCGGTGAGTCGTGAACGTGTTCGTTCGTCAGGAGGCGAAAGCGTTCAAGCAAAGACCGCTCACCGACCGTGCCCGTTGCCGTCTCGGGGCGCCAAGGTTGCTAGATTCAGACTACACCGCAGCGTTCCGGTTCGGAAGGTCCAAGATCCGGTAGTCCAAAACATGAGTGCTCAGCCCCAGACCGTCTAAGCCAACCACCCGCATACCAGATCCGACGCATTCATTACTGCTCGCGCCACTGCGCGGTCGGCGCGTAAAAAAATCACTGCTTCCCGTTGGCGTCACGCCCGTACCGAGGGCCATGAATCGAACGCCACGACGGGCAGGCGTGTCGACCACGCAGAACGGCCGCGATAAGTCGAACAAGGCGGGGTCGAACAGTGCGGGCGCTCCTCGAGCGACACCCCACACGTAGGCGCACCTAAGCCTTGCGCGAGCACGTTGATTCGGCCGATCACTCTCCCATAGAAGCGCGTACGAAGTTCGACGACTTGACGCCGTTTCCGAGCGTCGTTCATCTTCAACTACGGGGGCCGTGGACGCGAGTACGAGGCGTAGCACAGATTTCAGCCGCTACCGCCTGGGGGCCACGCTAGTCACCGCCATGACCCTAGACTGCTCGAAACGATGTAGTGCGCGGCCGCAACAGTGCGACTAGTTTTCTCGGAGCATGATCCGCGTTCCTCCTGCACGCACCCCGTCGCAGAGTGTCGGGACACCCGGACCGGCCTGACCGCAGGGATGTCGTCAGTCTGCTCAGACAACGCACCAATCGAGCTACACTGAGCCTGACCGCATGGACTAACGTATGCGCGTTGAAGGAACGAAAGACATCGTCAGTCGTACGCAGTTAATAGGTGACGCAGCAGCATGTCCAAGCTCAACCCACGAGATGACTCCAGCCCAGGACGACCCGGTCGGCTCGCCATAACACGGCGCGCCACCGAGTGACCATTCGCGCCCCGTTCGCCAAGGACCTGCCCGCATGGCAATCTGCCTGGCATCTTTCTCCGGGCTGGTTCAGTTAGCTACTCGCTGGACAGTCACTCTTCCCCAGCGACACGGCACCTGCTCGGCCGGCCACCGGTAGCGCGGCTGTCATCCTCCTGCTGCTGTCGCAACAACCACCCCAGCAGACGCGGACGGAGGAAAGCATGCACGCAGCACTACAGCGCCGCTACGGTGGCAGAAGCCAGGTGTTCGGCGAGCTGTCCACGGTACCCAGGCCGGAATGATCGCGAAGTCCATGTACGGCGCGATTGGTCACACGCGGCTCGCGGCGTGGCGGCGCCGGGGCTTCGCCGGCGGGTCATGGCACCCGTGGTTGCGCGATCAGCGCGGTCACAACCTGGTACGACTGACGAGCGGCGAACACACGGCGGCACGTACGTCCCGTGTCAGCTCGTCATGTCCGGCCTGCACACCCTGGCCACACGGCCGAATCCGGCCAGTGCACCAATTGCAGGCCGTGCAGACGCGATCGAGTGCTCCCAGGGTCGATCGTCGCTGACACTCGTTCAACTGCGCAGCAAGCCAGCAGGTGACTAACGGTTGCCAGCAGCCGACGTGCACGCTGCGGATCTTCCGCAGCCACGGCACATGATACGAACTCAACGCTCAAGTCGTCGACACTTCGGCCCGCTTCTGGGCTAGCGGGATATCTGAATCGGCTAACTTTAGCTTTCCGCTCAAGCTAATTGCTCGTACGGCTAGAAGGGCCACGCATCGTGCCGTCGACCTCTTCGCCGTTTGCCTACAGTGCCTGGGACGGTTCTCGACAACAGCGTGCCACGTGGTTTTACTCTCGGCTCTACGGCTGGGACTACACGATGATCGAGCACCACGCAGAGCCGACTCCGATCGACCGCGGGGCGGCTACACGTCTGGCCGACCCAGCTAGAGCGTCTGGGCCCGTCGTCCGATACTCCGAACGTCTACGATCTACAAACGCTTGGCCGGGCGGGCCACGGCACGGTCGTGTTGAGGGCTGGATCGCTTGCGTCGCTCCCACGAACGGGCACGTGTTTGCACTGCTTCACGGCGCATACGGCGATCACGCAGACGGCCAACCCGCGACGGACCAGCACGCGCCAACCAACTCCGTATCGGCGGCCGAAAAGACGGTCTCAAAGAAGACCGACGCGGCGCTCACGGCATGCGGCGCCCGCTGCACACTTTGCCGTCTACAGCTGGACCGGCTGCTAACGTCAAGCGCTCGATAGGATCTCGTAGCCGTCAAACGCCGTGGCCATACCTAGCCAGCTGACTGTCGCCCGAATCGATCATACCTATCGTGTTCCCCGCCAGACGAGAGTGCAACATGGAGGCTCTCGGCCGAGGGCGTACATTCCATCATCGCACTCTCTAAGCAACGTAGATCCTCGCGGGGCAATATCGCGACGCCTACAGGACGAACGCTCTAGTTAGCACGAGGACGAGTCCTTGATCACAAGAGCAGCTGATCGCATCAGCACGCGTGCAGAGCGGGCGCTGGTGCACAGCAGGAGCCAAGTTTACTCGCATCGCATGAGCACGGGCAACGAATATACTGCACGATGGATCGTCCGCATCAAGAATCGCCAACGTTCGTGGCCGATTTGCAACGCCTATGGCTGTCCTACACTCCACTCCTAGTGAGCCAGATCAGATCATCACGCATCGCGGGCGCGGAGCACACGCCTCGCGCACTCGTGAATCACACGTGCGCGCAGACCGACGGTTCGCTCGGACGGATCAAGTTCACCCGTCAGGGCACTAACCCACGCTACCGAATCAGCACTCGTGACTCTCGCGCGTTGTCTGCATTGTAGGGCTAGCGGTGGCGCGAGGCCTTAAAACGGGCGACCGGCTCCTCTCAGCGTCCGTGCCTTCCGTCAAGGGGGTCGGGACTCGGTCGCTTTGATGTTATCTGCGTCTCCTCTTCAGCTCATCATCTCATAGAGAGCTGGTCCGAATGATCGCGACCAGCGCCCTGAGTCCTGGTGAACGCGTCAGGCCGCCGACGCCTCGCCGAGCCGGCTACGTAGAGTCCATATTGTCAAGCGGGACTGCTCCGCGGTATCCGCTACGGAGTCAGTTGGCTCAAGATCAGCTGCCTCGTCTAGCGTCCGCCACTCCCATGTTGAACCAGCTATGGGGCAGCAGCCCAGGCGATCATTGCCGCCCTCCGCCGATGGATCCTCGACTCCGCCGCGCTAGACTTGCTAAGGCTCGCCCTAGATGTGCAAGGGGGGGTACATGACGTCGCAGCCATTGTTCGGCTCTTGGCTCTAGCAGCTGTGTCTGTCAGGTCATAAGTTTATCAGGCAACTAACCCGGTAGACACGTGGCATTAAGCATCGAATGCCCGAAGCTGCAGATCCGCTACGCCATGCGTCTCGTCCGCTACTCGAGTCTTCTCATAGCACGCGACTCGTTGAAGGCAACGTCCCGTGGAACATCGAGCGTCCCAGCCACCTGATCCCGGGTTGAGCCATCATATGCCGCAGGACCAGCAGCGGGTGCCGGTAAGCAGGGCGTGTCACTGCGGAACTTGGCTGGAAGGCGAGCGGCCGATGAGGTCTGCGCGCCTGGCTTGTCGTCCGGCGGATAACGCTCAGCAGGCAGCAGCGCGGGCGCTCAGAATACACTGCTCGTGCTCAGCTCGCAGCACAAACTGCTCATGCACAGAGCAGACCGCAACGGGCTCCGCAACAAAGACGGACCCGCCGCGGACTCAGGCACGTCAATTCAGTGTGATCGCGCAGAACATGACGCGGCCTGATTCGCGGGCCGTTGTGAGGTACTAGGTACCCGCGAACCATCACACGCGAGCTGGCTGATCCGTCGCCGGTGCTGCCCGCGACTCCGAAGAGCAGCCGATGGCGCATCAAATGCCGCACGTATCCCAGCGGCCTTTGAACTAGACTGCTCGCCGGCTCGTCATGCTTCCACTTCCTTTGCACCTATTCTAAAGCGTCATGAACTCGTTGACTCATCTACTGCTCTGGTCAAGGTCCGTGCTTGTGTCTCCTAGGGCCGCATCGCGCAGACATCCGATCTATCACCTATATCCGAGGTCTGCATCCCGCTGTGCTCTGAAGCCACGAAAAAAAGTATCCCGATTGTCACCCTCTACCGTGTGTCCCGCGAAGCGCAGGGGGAATCAGCTCATATGCGCATGCTATAGACACCCGCATTCCACTCACATACAAGCACTCATCCTGGCGGTGACTCCCTGATCCAGTCCATGTCCTGCGTAGCGTGGCTGCTACTTAGGACTTTCTACCTAAACGCTCCCAAAGAAAGGCAAAAAAAACCACAGGGGGCCCGGCCGAGAAGCCCATGCAGCCGAATGTCCAAAAACTGGCGACAAGACAGACCTACCTGCCGGCTTGGTGCACGTTAGGACACACGAGCCACTGCCCGAGCAGGAGCGACCGCAAGAGACCGGGGCACGGGCGATACAGCGACGATGCTAGACCCTGGCGACTCGCAAGCACGACCTACTTGTTCATCCTGGCTCCACACACTACTAACGTGACCGACCCCCCCCGTGTGATGTAGCGTGTGCCGTTACAACGAGGAGGATGCATCAAGACGAGAGAGAGAGTATTTCAGGTCGTCTCCTCTTCCCGTGGCCAGTATTCTGCCAATGCACGCGCGTTAATTCCCAGGGCGCGGCTCGTCCGCCCGTCGGGCGTCGCCGCGTTCAGTGCAGGTGGCTGCTCGGTGGTGGTGATCAGCTGAGGTTGCTTGTCACGTCCGCAGTGTAGTCCCCGACTGGTGCAGGTCGGCGGTTTGACTTGTCGCAGCCAGCTCGGGGGGCTGGTCCGGATACGCCCCCGGGTAGTGTATGGAAAAGCGCAACCGTGCTCCCTGCCTTCGGGGAATACGATAGTACGCTCCGCAAGACCAAGGTCAGGGAGACCCCGTCGGCGTGATCTTGTCGGCCACGGCGTCTGCATGCGGCCCCAGGAAAGCAGCGTACCTTTGACAAAGAGTCAAGGAGTCATATGAACAGCTTTAGTGATGTAGAATTGCGATCTTGAACCAGAGCGCGGAGAAGTTTCAAGGCGCTCGCGCATCCAATGCGCCAAATCCCGGGCCCTGCTCGTTTCGCTCATCGGCAGCACCCGCGAGATCAGCCAGCTCCGCGTCGCGGTTCCAGACCCACAAGGGCAATTCGCGCATCACCTGAAAGGTCTGGCCGCGGCCGGGGTCTGGTGCGGGCCGGCGGGTCTCGGTCAGGTGCCGGCGGCAACCGAAGCAGTATTTCGAAGCGCACCGCACCGCGCCCACTGCCGCCCTGCCGCTTAAAATTTTTTCCTGCGGCATGCCCAAGGCGAGTCAAAAAATCGCGTCGCCTTCCAGCCATCGACGCAGGACAATCTCGCCCTTTTTTTTTTCTTTCCCGACCCCGCCCTGCTTGTTCCTGCGGCATCTGAGGCTCACCCGGATCAGGTGGAGCGGATTCACCGCGGTTGCCTCAACGAGCCTGGCGGTATGCGACTGCTGAGGCGGACGAGACGCAAAATGAAGCGTACAGGACTGCTTGCTCCGGGCCTTGTTTTAAGCCAGGTCCAAACCCGGGTAAGTGTGCGAAACAACAATGCTTCCTCAACAAGCCTGATCAACCAGGCGCGAACCGTCAGTACAAAGCACATCAAGGCCAGTGCCAAGCAGCGCGGGCGAGTCCGAAGGACAACGGCGGAGGAGACGCTTGCTTCTCACTTGGTCCCAAACCAAGGTAGCTTTCGCGCTACCTCCTGGTTTTTGTCCGCCCACCCCCACACCCCGACCCCCCTCACCACCCACCCCGCCTGGTTTTGTTTTTTTAATTGTCCCCCGCCTTTATTTTTTTTTCTACGTCCCCCCCCCCAGGGCCCCCCCCCATTTGCTACCCCCTTCTCCAACTCCACCCGGCTGTCCCGCGAGGGACATCATCTCGTCCGGCGGTCGCGGCGCCTTGCTCTCGCTCCTCACCGTGAATCCGGCGTCCGCACACGGGACCGCAGCTTCTTAATGGGAAGGCGAAGAAAATCGCAACATCAAGGGCCCCGGTCCCCGCATTGAACCAAGGCCCGAGCTTAAGAAGTCGTCGCCGTTAAGGGCCGCGACCACGGCAAGCCGCAGAGCAGGCAACGCGCCAGATCCAGCTTGATCGTGGCGTTGGTGCCCCGAAAGGTGCTGCCCTTTCCACGAGCCTCGGCGCCGGGTGATCACACTAGGCCCCTATCACTTTTTGCCCCCAGCCGGGGCCTGGATGATTGATCGGTCTGGTGGTTAACGCGGCCCAACGTGATCGGGCAACGAACGTGTTGAGCCGGCAAAACGAGCTCGCGGGTGGCCTTCAGTGCTCGAGCGAATTGCGGTAATGAAACTGGGGCCGGGGTGTTGATCCTAGCCGCCGGCTCTGCCCGAAGGGTTGGCGGCGCTGATCACTGTCTTCTTGGTGTCCTCCCGTTGCTTAACAGGCGTCGGGCGTCCAGCGCCGGTCGCAGGTGTTCGCCCTCTGCAAGGTTCCCCTTCGTTTAGTGCCAGGTGAGAATCCCCTCGCAACGCTGAGGGCCTTGTCCCGGAGTTGATCCCCTGGATTCCGTTGGTGGCCGTAGTCTAAGCCGATCCTGGGGTGCGGTCAGGGGGCCGAATGTGGTACGCTTGACCGAGCCTCGAGAACCATCAGCGTGACGGTTGCGCTCGCTGGTGAGTCAGCGGCTGGCGGTGTAGCCCGCCGGTCCTGGGAAGAGACTTTTTTCCGGTGCGGTACTGAGTGTGCGGGCGTCGTCGCGGTTAGTTTCGGAGCTCGGCCTGGATCGCGCCGTATCGGTTAAGCTGAACGTGCCGTTTCGTTGGGAAAGCGAACAGCGTCTCGCATGTCAGCCGACCGTGGCCGTGTCGCCCGGTGCAGATGTGCCGCAGCGCTTATGATGATCAACTCCTCCGGGTCGGCGGTTCCGTCTCTGAGGCGCAGACCCGATCCTGCGGGGGTCGCCCCGAAGACGTTTTACGGCTTGTACTCTACGCCGCTGCCATCCTGCGCGAAATTAATTATCCCTTCATTACCTTTTCTCTTTCGCAATCTCGGTCCCTATACACCGTTTACTCCTCTTTTCCCCCTCCCGTAGAGCGTAGTAAGAGGTCGAACCCCAACCGGTGCGAACGCGTTTCACCCGCCGGCCAGAACTAGCGGCCGTGCAAGCTCGAACGGGCTTTGACGTGCCCCTTCCTTGCGCCATCCCATTCTTGGTCGCTGTCCACGTGTGATTGTTTTCCCGATCCCGAGTCCGTGGCTCCCATAATCGTGGGCCTCAAGATCAAGTGTCCCGACCACCACGACTTGACGTTGCAGGTGGATCGAATCTACTTGAGCCCCGCGCGTTGACGGCGAAGTGCTCGAAGGACCATCGGAAGCTCAGTGCCACGCGATGACATATTGATAGTTCTTCGGCTCGCCCCCGCCTTGGGCCGACGTAGCGTCGCCTCCTGTGGCTCGATGTGTTTGCAGCCCCTGCTCCCAGAAAAACGAGTGGTTCGCTTGAGGCCAGACTGTCGAAACAGGCCTGGAGCTGACGCGTTTCTGCTGCGTCGCCCTGGCCTGTTGCAAGGATTGCCCGGGCCGGACGTTCGCCCAGTGGCCGCTGACCGGGGAGTGTGGCTGGACTGTGTGGCAGGCTCGCGAACCAACTCGAGTCTGTGCCGTGGCGCGACGACTGGCGAATTGGTCTGGGGCCAAACAGCGAGCAACTCGTCGGCGGCCTGATTTTCGAAAAGAGTCCCCGCCTCGTAGGCGTTAAGGGCTTACCGCACCAGTTGCGTTGAACCGAGCAGCATGATCAGGCGTCAAGCCCCGCCGAAATCCGCACCCGGCGCGAGAAGCGTTCCACAACAGGGCCGTCACAGGACGCACCCCATGCTCTATCGCACGCGTCCATTCCCCACGTCGTTCACGGTGTGTGAGGCGCCGCGGGTCTCACCCCAGTCTCAGAAGAGTCACAAGTTTCGCCTCTAACTTTACCGATACTTAAATTACCAGCGCTATGCGGACTTAGCCGAACTATTTATTGTCCGTGCGGCTAAAACCAAACCGGGGTGGACCAGCGCCTCTTCAGCCCCCTCCGGCGAACCGCCGGCGAACTGACCGTGTGCTCGCCAACCCGCCGGTAGCCGCCGGTCATGACGTGTAA
>Ga0179591_1168525_pt1 | contig 14179 bp, 11 predicted proteins | sample CZOMad2_1_08_16f_FD_182891 | JGI IMG/M metagenome (GOLD analysis project Ga0179591, IMG submission 182891) | Vadose zone soil fungal communities from Angelo Coast Range Reserve, California, USA - CZOMad2_1_08_16fungal (PacBio error correction) | ecosystem: Environmental > Terrestrial > Soil >...
GAAGAAAAAGACACCCTTGCATCGAAGAGACTAAACAGCACGACCATAATCCATACAGAAAAAAAAGCAAATCTGCGACAAAGGACCGAAAAAGGGGGCGTCAACAACCTACGAGTCCGCCACAAAGGGAAGTGGCTCGGAAATATGTAACTCAAAAATTCGGAAAGGAACAAAAACAAAACAACCACAATGCCGCGGGGGAAATTAAACGCAGTCGGGGGTCTTCTAAGGGGGCAAAAACAATCAGGATTTTGAGTACAGCGACCGAAAGAGGCATCAGCCCCTGGTGACAAATTGAAAAAAGGGGGGGATACTGGTTGATATCGGCGTTCACGAGGAGAAAAAACACCGGCCTGCCTACGCATAAAACATAAAAAAGAGAACCAATCCAAAAAGGGAAAGAGCTGAAGCACACAAACATAGCGCGCACTTCGATTCCAGGGGGGAGGGAAGGGGGGGGGCGGCGAGGAGAACCCCTAAGAAAAGACTCGCAATTGGGGGGGGGGAGGCCACAAGAGAGTCAAGGTAGAGAGAAAGTCAAAGAATTAGAATGTGTGGGTCCCCACAGACTAGTTGGGGAAACGGCATCAAAAAAAGGAAAAGGCAAAACTAGGGAGGGGGGTTCTAACAAAGCCCGCTGCTACGGGTCGAACAGGGTACGGTAAGGCCGGTGCCTTCAAGTCGACCCACCGCCGGAGGCCCGCACAGTAAAAGGGGTTCCAAAAAAACCTGGAGCTGCGCCTGAAAAAGATTGATGTAGTTTTCTTCAGACATGGGAGCTTGTGGGGAAACAAGATCCATTATAGAGGGGGTTTAGCACTAGACGGGTAAAGCTAGGGTCCTGCCAACACGGGGAAAAAAGGAAACATCAATGGGGAACCCCTCCAATCGATACGAGAACAAACAAACAGGAGATGAAAAAGTAGAAGAATACCGATCTGGGGGGGGGGCCCATGGGGGTCAGGGGAGCTAACCCGAGATGATAAGAAGATCCGAACAAAGGAAAGCAATCAAACAACAATTGATCAAACAAATCGTTCCATAAAAGGGGGTCATCAGCGGAAAAAGTTGGGGGAAGAAACCGCGGAGTTGCGTATGTTGCGATGTGACGAAACGGGGAAAGTTTACGTCGAACGTTCTTTTCGAAATAGGGGTTGGAATCCACTCGGTATGAAGGAAAAACCCAAGGCTTTTCAAAAAGGATCCAGCAGTGATAGCGGACCCTGCCATCAGGCTTGTCTCTTCACAAATGAGCGGGGGGAAACCCGGGGGAGATGATCGGGGACGCATCCCCAACGGAAGAACAAACCTTGATCTAGACCGCCGGAGATCAGTTGTGGGGCTTCAAAGTACCTGCATGACAGGTCTGGGCAGAGGGGGATCGCGGCAGGTTACAATATAAAAACAGAAACGCAAACAATGGGGACAATCGAAAAGCAGGGTGGAGACCAGGCGTTTACGGGCGGTCAAAAACTCTATACCATCATCCCGTGGAGTCTAAGATGCCTGGGGACCGTCTCAGAGTTGATGGAAAAGAAAACATGTGGAGCTGGGGCCCCTGGGAAACACATGGCCGACGGCGAGGATGGAGCCTAAGCTTCTGGAAAAGCCTAGACGTGCCCAAGACTGCTCTAATAAGGAGAAAGCCTAGGTATTAGTAAACCTAAAAGGGGAGACCGATCACAAACAACTTGAGTCAGAATGAGCCCATGTTGAATAGAAGTAAAATGATGGAATCTTCGTTAATGAGGGAAGCACCCTGATCATCATTAATACGGCACCACGCATGGATTTTTCGGAGGAAGGACTGCAGCAGCCACCGTCAACATGGAAATTGTAAAGAAACGAACCTTCGACGACCGTGGTGTTGGGAGTCCCATGTTGTATACCTAACGAAGAAAAACGACTCAACAACCTTACGAATAAGGGGGCCATTGTTTAGGGCGGTAGGGGAATAACCAGCCACATTTAAGATGGCAACGCGGGTGTCATGGAGATGGGGCAACACGGGTAAAGTTAGGGTCCAGGGGGTCTTCAGAAAAAGAACGTGATCTAGAATATTTAGTGGCCCTCTCCACCCATCACTGGGGATTCATACTTTGGTTCGGGCCGGGATACCATCTGGGGAACTTAGGGGGATGATCCTATTTACGGGAGGTGAGCCACTCGTGGGGCGGGGGGAAGGGGGACCGTACTCCGGTAGGCATATAACTAGGGGTGCCAGGAAAAGTTGCTTCCATAAGGTTCAACAAATTCTTTACTGAGAAAAAACAAAAAATAAACAGGTCCGAAGCGGGGAGATTGGGTGTTGATCAAAAACGGGAAAACGGAAAAACCTTACCCGGGCTCCGAAAATGGCACTGTTCACAGAGGTGAAGTGTTAGAAAGGGATGGGGGGGACGTTGGGAGGAGTTGGAACGGCTGTTCTTGCGCTAAAACCGCCTCAAAGCAGGGGGAAGAGGAATTGTCGGGTGTACCGGGCCTGTACAACGCTGCAAGGCAAACGCGCCAGAAAGAACACATGGTGAAAAGTCAGGGCACAATCTCCAACGAGAGGAAGGGGAAAAATCCCGTAGAAGTTTGGGTTTCCATAAGGAGAATAGTACACCAGGCCGGCAAGGCTAAACTAACAAAGATCAGGCCACGGGAAAAAGGGAGGAGATTAGTTTAAACCAAATCAAAAGAAAGTAAGACTATGACTCAGGCATAATCCCGTCCGAAAGGGGGGAGTTTAAAGACCAAAAATATCGTCCAAGAAATCCCGGGTTTTGGAAACCTGTAACCGGCCGAGGACATCCGAAAACCGATAACGCACGAAAGACGGGACCTCTCAATGTTGTGGGGCATAAGAAAAGATAGAGACCAAATGAAGGAGGGGGGTCTCGAGCTCCACCAAGAAGGACGGGGCGTGGAACCAGACGGGGTGGTAGGGGGGACGGCGGGGTGGTGACGCTTTATAACCCGTCAGACAAAATAAAAACTATCGCGTTGGTTCTTGATCATCAGTAAGGAAAGGGTCTCGGCCGGGACCAATGCACAAAATGGCGGTCAAGACATACGGGGGTGCGATTACCAAGGGACATTAAAATTGGGGATAACCAGGGCAGCACACAAGAAAGAACAGCGTAACACAAAGTCCTAAAAGCCCGGGAAGTCAAATTTAATGCATTGCCGAAAAAAAGGGGGACCATGGCCGGTTGAACAGGGGCCCGCAGGAAAGGGGCAAGAATTTGGCAGTGAAAGGGAATGGAATTGAGAAATAGAGGGGAAAATCCGAAAAATCTGGGAGGGGGGGGAGAATAACGGGATGGGTCCAATAAGGGAAGAACGTAAATACTGAGTAGGCAATAAGAAAGACCAGAAAAAAGAACAATATTACGAGGAAAATGCGGATCGGACAATTTTGAGGGATCTGAAAATCCCAGGAGGTGACCAGGAAGGGCGGAAAAAGGGACAGCAACCCAGTGAAGAAAAGATTTGCCATAAAACGACAAAAGGCTTGCGAAGGAAAACATTTCTCTTGGGTAAAGGGGGGGGCGCATTAGAAAGTTGGGCGGGGTGAAAAACGAGGAAAAAAAAACCCCAAGAAAATCGCCAACCAACCAAGCCAAGGACAAAAAAAAAAAAACCTTGTGGGTGGCGCACAGGGGAAAAGACATGGTGGGGGGGGGGGGGAAATACACAACGCTTACTGGGAGGGGAGGGTGGTGAAGCACACAACGGGGGCATAAAAAGACGTTAAAAAGCGCAGCCGGTCTCACAATGAGGGTTTCCAGGTAATGACCGTTGCCCAGGATCCGACAAAGAAATGACGCGAAAAAAAAATGCCCGCTCGCCAGAAAGTAAGGAGCCAAACAACAGGCAACACGAATCGAAGGAAAAAACCGGAAACAGCCAGGGAAAGGCCGAGGCAGGAGGAGCCTAGCGAGAAGAAACTCCTGCGAAATGTTGGTCTTGGTCCTAATCCGTAAAAGAAAAAGGGGAAGAAGGAGGGAAGTAGTGGGTGCACTTCGGGGAGTTCCTCCAGGGGTAGGAGAGAATCCCGTCTGACTAGAAACAAACAAAACAAGGAAATGATAGATATCCGGAAATGGAGAAACTGGGGAGGGGAAAGAAACGGAAGTCCAAACTCCAATGACGCTGGACCACTTGGCCCGGCGAAGGAGGCAGAAAACCATTTCGGCGAGGGGAGGGGGGGAAGTCCTCACTTAGCCCCGAGAGGACTGTATGCGACATGGGGCGGTTGGAAAAAGTTTGGAGGGCACGCCCTACGGTTGCCGAAAGGGGGGGGAAAACATTGAAGGTTGCAGGACTGTCATTCTCGTAAACGGCGTTTAGAAAAAGGGGGAACGGGGAAGATCTCTGACCAGAGGGAAACGTGCGCGCGGGAAAACGCTGGGGTAAAATCAGGGGGGGAACGAAGTCCACCCGCAAGGGGGATGGGTTAGGGTAAACCCTTCTAGGTGCCCTGGGGTTGGGAGACGGCCAAAGGAAACACATTTCAGGTGGGCATGGTCTCTGTGTTTGTGAAGGGATCCCCCCTGGGGTTTGGGGGGGGTCTAGTTGGTCAACATGTCCCAAACAAACCAAAACAGAATGCGAGAAGATCCTAGAATTAGGGGGAGAGGAAAAGAATTGGGGAAGGGGGGAGGTGGAGGAAACCAGACATATCACGTTTGTAGGGGACATGGGTGTCGCTAGAAAAGGGGGAAACACCGCTGGATCGGATATGCGGCGCCCACAAGGTTGAAGTCCGCGGCGAGTGACCCTCGGGGATTGCGGCAGGAATGGCACAAAGGACGTACTTGGGGAAAGACAAGTAACTTCTGATGAACAAGACCTGGACCAGACAAACAAACCTTTTTAGCCAGGGAAAAATCGATGTTCTGGAGGTTCATTCACAGGTACGAGTTCTTTCCGGCTAAAAACGAAAAAGGGCATGGGCAACTTGAGTGCAAAATCCAAGTTGGCAAACAAACCAAACAAAAAGAAAAGTAGGGAAACATGTGCACACCGTGGGGGTTTTTTTTCAAGAAAGGGGGCACATGAGTTGACTTGGAAAGGTATTAGGAGATACCTTCGGAAAAAAAGACAGCACGTATCATGTTTTGACAATGGGGACTGGGAATGATCGCGGGAAGCGCCGGGATCACTGCGGAAAAAAGTTACAAGAAAAACACTGTTCAATCTACCCCATGGATGCTGGTTCAAATTAGGAAAGAAGATTCCAACATTTTGCATGGAGGGAAACGGTCGGGGGAGAGTAGCAGAAACAGCAGCCAATATTGTTGCAAGGGTCTAAAGAGAAAAACAAAAAAAGGAGACCACGAGGGTTTTTTAAAAAAAAAAAAAAACGTACAGGGTATTTTCGGGGAGGGATCGCTGGAACAAACAAAAGACCATGTTAGAAGATCGGGGGGGAATTGCAACACCAGATTAGCCCGCCACGGGAAGAGGGAAGGGCAAGAGCGTGGTGGACCGGGCAGAGGAAGGTCACCAATTTGTAAACGGACTGGAAGGGGAAAAGCTTGGGCCGAAAGGAAGTGTCAGAGCGAGAGGGGAAATGTAACATGATCGAAAAAAAGGTCGATGGACGGTGTTCAAATAGTCGAATCCCGCCCCTTGCGAAAACAAACCTTAGGGAAGAGCCTCTTGTCAAAAACTGGGATTACTCAGAACTGCCCATTCACACCAACAAGCAGCAACATCAACGAGGGCAAAGGTGGGTACACGGGCTCAGCGAGATTGACGGAAACCGACAAGCGATGCGGAATCCGGGGGAACCAAAACGTTCTCAGGTGCTGTTCAATTCTTCCCTGATAAAAAGAATTGTGCAGAACAGAAGGTTGAACTGCGTCATTTGACATCCCAATCCCGAGGGGTGGCCCACTTGATCCAGTCACAGGGGGTGGGGGTCTAGCACAAGATCCAGTTGAAAGGGATTAACAATCCCGAAAAGTGGTTCACATCGACAGTGACAGAGAAAGGGGCTCGCAAAATGGGGGGGTCGTGCCGATCAAGTGGAGCAAAATCAAAGAACCACACATCCGCCATTGGGTTGGACCAGGGAACGTCTTTTGTTGACGAAGAAAGAACGTCGCTCACCAAGAATTAAACTCAAAAGGAAGGATAGTCGCCCGGGGGGGAGACTCAATCGGTTCTCCAGACCAGCGAGTGGAAATCCCACTAAAATCGGCAGGTTACAGAGACTGAGTCCTAACGCCGAAAAAAAAAAAAGCGGAATACCGAGAGCTCAACAAGAACTGATCATAACTGGGAGTTACGGTAAGGCGGAATGAAGACAATTCAAATTTTAAGGAAAAAACCGCACTTGAAAAAGGAGAACATTTTGTTGGGGGGGGGTTAAGAAAGCCTTCGAAAAAACTGAAAAATCTTAAGCAAAGAGGAGGGAGGCTTTTGTTGTAAAAGAGTGGCGACATAAATAGGACAAAAAGGCGGACGGGGCAAGCGGAGGTACACGAGTGATGTAAAGGTGGGGACAGGAAAAGGGGGGTCCTCACGACATCAAGAGGGAAGCTGGGAGAAAGTTGGTCTAGGCGGTCTCAATCGATCTCCATGCCCTAGCGAGATATGGATGAAAGAAGTCCCCGGGCAAACGGACAGGGGGGAAAAGGACCCCCGTCCTTGAGGGGGAGGGAAAAAAACCAGAAAAACTGCGGACGCTCTCGACCAACAAGTACCAAGAAACAGAATGTAAGGAAAAAATAAAAGAGTCTCAAATACTTATGGGGAACGAAGGGAAAAATATTCCGAAAGAGGGTAGTTCAAGAAATCAGAAGAGGTACCAACTTCTGGAAAAGATAACACGTTTATTTGGGGAATTAGGCGCCACAGGGAATAAGGGTTTTTTTAAATTGTGCGGAGCTGACGAGCGGGGAAAGTTAAAAGGGGGGGGAAGGGATTGGCAAAACCACTAATGCAAGTCTCACTATGAAAAAAAAAAAAAAAAAAAGAAAAAGACCGAATCAAAGGACAACTGCAGTTCAAAAGAAAAAAAACATGATCGAGCAGCGGCGTCGTTCCAGGGGCGATCACGGCGGGAAGGGAGAGATCAAACCCTACGATCCACCAACGATAAGAGCAGGGTTGGAATGCACAAGATAGGGGAGAAGGGGGTCAGGTAAAGCTTCTTATCTCTGGGGTACAAACGCAATCTTGTTGTGGGGGGGAGAAGAGGGGGTTGCAAAAACAGGGATTTCAGCCCCGCCCCTGCGTCTTCCCAGGAGGAAGGCCGTAATTTTCAAGAGAAAAAGTCCAATAGAGACAAAAATAAGACTCATGCCGCCACACAAGGAAACAAAAAAAAAAGCAAGTGGGGTCTTTTGCTGCGGCTGTCTATCCTCGCAGGCTAGACAGAGGAGGAACGCAAACTAATGCAGAGAAGTCAGGTGAGGCTACTGACGCTGGGCTGGGCTCAACATGGACTAAAAAAGCGAGGAAAAATAACACACAACAACTCCGGATAACAAAAAGCGTGAGAACGGGGGAGAGATAAGTAAACTTTCAGAGTGGTGCCCAGCAAGATGAATGTGTCATCCACACCAACAACGTAGTGGGAAGATAAGATCATGATTGCCTGGGGGACACCATTATTGAAAGGTTCTGTGAAGAGCCTCAAAAATGACGTTCACGAAAATATCGGCAACGGAATAAAGCTCCCTTACCATACATGAATCAAACAGGGTTTTCAGAAATAGCAAACCGGTGGGGAAGGGGGCCCGGAGGAAAGCGTGGAAGGGAGGAACGCCTGGGATTGACGGGAAAAGGAAAAGTTACCTTACTGAAAGAAAAAACAGCACTGCGTTGCTAAAAATCGGGGGGTTGGGGGAAGGGAAGAATCATGTCAACCGGTAAAAACCGGGGCAAGAAGAACGCACCGTGATACTTCTTACCTGGAGAGGGGGAGGGGAACTCCCAAATAGTCTAGAGGCGGGGAGGGAATGCGGATGAGACGGATCGCGGGGGGAAAAAGTCACAGATCGAAACTGGGATCGATCCGACTACGATAGAGGGTGTAGACGATGAGGTCACAGGTCGGAGCTCTGGTTATCTCTTGGACGAAAGTTGTTCGCAATGCCGACGGGACACCCTCCCAGAAAAAGGACTCAATTTTACGAAACCAGGATGAAGCATTGCTCTGGTAATAACCAAGCAAAGGGGAATCAAGCAAAGCCGCGGAATTCAGAAGGGGGGGATGATAACCCAATGCGCATATACAAAATCGAAAAAAAAAAAAAAAAAACTCATCAGCCCGGAGGAAAAAATTCGTATTTGGCCACCAATTGTCGCAAAGGGGGAGAGAGCTAGCCTAAAAGGGGGAACCTCGGCTAGAGAAAAATCTAAAAAGTTATATGACTACAGCAAGGTTTAAAAGAAAGGGGCTCTGGAGAGGGGGAGGAACTTCGATACACAAAATGCTTTGAAGAGGTCAACGAAAATTATGTCGTAAAAACGCGAAAGCAACTTCACACAGGACGGGGTTTGAGGATGAACCAGTAAGAGCCCAACCCAGTGTTGGCTAAAGGGGGAAAAGTCCGGAGAAAAGCGACGGGAAAAAAAGACGCCTGCCGCCAATTAAAGGGTTGGCCATGTGAGGAATAAAAGAAAGTAACCCAACCAAATGTAAAATTCAACCGTAGGGGGGGAAAGGGGATGGGCGGGAAAGTCCAAAAAAAAAAATCCAGATAGAAAGCTCAGGACGACCAATCCAATCAGACTGCAGAGATTTGAAGGAAGAAGGATCCATCCTGCCCTTGAATAGTGGGGGAAGAATGGCCAGTGGGGAGGGGGCAACTGACGAGGCATCTGTTCTCATATGAGAATACGGGGGGGGGGGGAGGCAAGGGCGGAAAGGGGATAAGGAGGCCTTTCGAGAAAAAAAAGAAAAAGTCCAAGTATTGTGAAGAAGTGGCACTTATGGAAAAAAAACCCCGTAGAAGAAAAAAACAAGTAAGATCAGATTGGGGGGGGGGGGGGGGGTAACAATGCAGGGACATCTTTAACGAATCAGGAAGAGACAAACAAAGAAAAACAACTCAGTGTTCAATATGTCGGCTGGGAACGGGACCGGGAAAAAAAGGGTTGAAGCGCGGAGAGACCGAAGGAGATGGGTGCCCGAGGGAAGCGACGACATAGTGATAGTGAGCAAACAGTGGGGACATCAGGGGGGGGGGGGAGAAGCAGGGTAAAGATCATAGGAAGCACAAGCACGGAAGAAACACAAAGTCGTTGTGGAAAAAAGGCCTGGGGGTAAGATCTAAGTTGTGACCAAGAAAAATGAAGGGGGGAGTACGAATTCGCAGACCTCATCGGGAGTGGAAAAGTGGGGAGTTTCATAAAACAGCAAACTGGGGAAAAACAGCCTTTTTTGCAAAACCCGTGAGGCTGCCTAAACCAAGAAGGAAAGCCGGGAGAAAGAACGTTGTAAGAGAAGGGGTTTTCACCTTGCACGGATACTCGAAGGCAAGGGCCGCGGGGTGGTCTTTAAAGACAAAATATGAGACTCGGGGGTCGAGAAAACGCATAGGGGGCGACGTCGGGGTGGGGTAGCGGGGTGGGAAACCGTCCTTCACAAATCACAGGTGCGCGGGGGGACTCGGGAACTCGACCAAGAACAGGGACCTCCACGGCCAAATCAAAATGTGAGGGGGAGGAAAAGATACAATGGGGATTACCAAGAAAGGGACAGACTAAGGGAAGCCAAGAGGAACATCCACCGCGAAAAAAGGGAAAAGACCAAAAGTCGCAAACATTCCAAAGAAAAGCGCCGAAACAGAGGTTACAAAAGAATTGCCCGAACAATTACACTCTTGGTCAGGAAAAAATGAACCTCAAATGCGGGGGGTGTGGGGAAAGATGGGGCAAGAAAAAAAGAGCCAGGAAAAAAACCGGATGTATCAGAGGAAGGGGGGGCCAGTGAATAATCCAGAAACAGAAGGAAAAAGAAACTTTCATTTGGTAAAGGAAGGAACCGGAAGAAATACGTAATTTGGGAAGTAAACAGAAAAGAAAGAACTCATCATCACCAGATTTAATAAAAGAAGGAACCCATGGCATGTTAGAGTGACAAGTGGTATTTCCGACAGGAACCTCGAAAATGCAAGCCTACCAAGTTAAATGTGGGAAGGGGAAAGCAACACCCCACCCGTTCACCGAACATTTGAGTGGCTTTAATTGAAAAGGAGAAAAAAGGGGGGGGCCCAACAGTGAAACCAAACGATACACCAACCACGAGAAGAACTGGGGGAAAAAAAAGATCATGAACACATTAAAGAAAAGAAAAAAAAGGTGGTTGAACAGGAATCAATCAGGGACTGACATTTCTGCTCTCAGGTGAGAAAATTCTCCAAGAGTCCCGAAACGAAACGGTTCACGGGGGGCAAAATGGAATTTACCAAGTTGAAAAGGATCAATCCCTTAAATGAGAAAGGGAATCTACAGCCAAACCTGGTGGGCGTGCAAACAAAAGCACCCGAAAGGGTGTAAGCGCACCACACATCCAGATGCGTCGCTCAAAAGACACCCGAGCGAGGGGGCCAACAAGCCAAAAAAAGGAAAGGGGGGGGGACGAGAAGGGAGGAAGTTTGTTAAAGAACCCGGGCGTCCCCGCAGTGTGGGGGAGGGACAAAACTATATCACAACAAAACAAAAGAAGGGGATTGAGGAAACGAGAGCGCACAATAACGGCTCGGGACGTTAAACTTAAAAAAGCCAGAAACAGCAAGAGAACACGTTTTCCAGGCGGAAAAGGAGAGCCACCGGTAGCCTCACGTCAGGTGGGGGGAGCGACTCGGGAGCTCCTCTCGAGCCTGTTGGGTCACAGCCGGAGGGTTTCTTTGAAAAACGCAGACGGTTGGGGCGACGCCGGAAGGTCGGGGGGGGGGAGCAACTGGTGGCTCCGTTCTGGAACATGGGGGAACGGGCAAATTAAGAAAAGGGAAATTTACGTGGAAAAAAGCACGGGCAGGAGACTCGTTTGGGGAAAATGGGTGAAACCAACCCGGAGCGACCGCCGGATTGGGGGGGAAATCAGGACCGGTGGAGCCAAAATTCTGTTGGGAACAAAAAGGGGGGTGAATGGGAGGGGTGTTCTCTCGAAGGGGGGGGTGGGGTCATAGGTTGGTGGTCACTGGGGGAGCAAAAAACCCTTTTACAAGAAAAGGGAACACATACTCACTAAAAATCGGGAAGAACTGGGGTGCAGGGGAAAAGAAAAATAGTTTCACGGGTTGCGGGGGAAAAAGTTGGAGGAAAAAACCACCAGGGAGAGATTAATGAGGAAAGCCCCTCCCAATGGGCTAGAAACTTCCGCTCCCTCATGCTGGAGGGCGGGAAGGAGTTACTAAAACGCACTTCCAGTTCGTTTCTGGAGAAGGAGAAGATCCGGAAACACACGTGGTTGATCAATCGGGGGGGGGTAGGATGAGTTTTTTCAGGCCAGAAAGACAGTCCGGGTGGGAGGAAAAAAAAATCATTGAAAAGGGGGGCCAAGAATGGGATATGAAAAATCTTTCACAAACCAAATTCCCCCAGCAGGAGGGGAAAATGGTGACAAACAAACGCAAGGGGTACCTGGGGGGAAGGGGTTCCCAATCTGAAATAGAAGGAAAAAAAGCAAGGGGGGCTTCGGGACTGGTGAGGAGGTGGGAGAGGGGACAAGAAGGGGGGTGAGCGTGGAGAGAAAAAAACTTGGGGGGGGAAAGGCTGGGAAAGAAACAGGACAAAATGGGATGGTACTGGGACAGAAATCCTTTTGTGGTGGTTTGCAAAAAGAGAAAGGGGTCGTCAACCCGCGGGGATCAAAAACCAAGGGAATGAAAAGGGGGGTTTTAGGTAAAGACGGTCTAAAAAACAAACCCCCAGAAAAGGAGAAACTAGGTTGACGATACGTCCGGGAGGGGGGGGGGAAACGAAAATAGAGGGGGGGAAAAAGAAAAACAAAAAACCCATCGATTGGCGATATCTTTTCGGCCCAATAGACTGGAACGAACTGCCCGTGGGACACTGCTATCCAATTTAGAAGACACTATCATACAACCTTGTTAACATTTTCAAAAGTCTGACAACTTTTTACGAGAGTTACACCTTGCCAAACAGAAGAAGTCATACTATTATTCATCGAGAAGGAAAAAATGCTGAGGGGGGCTTTGATATAGAGGACATCCTAGAAGGCCGCTCGCACCTTTTCAGTTACGTAGGGGGAAAAGGGGTTCTAACTGTCAAAGGAGAACCCCTTCGACCCCCAAACAGCAGCAACGCGCAAGGAGTTCGAGAGGGAGTAGGGACCAAAAACAATTTGACTCCCTTGAGGACCTCCTCACTCAGTGGCCCAAGGGGTTTAATGGATTTACCAGGAAAGGAAGTTCTGTTATTTCAAGCAGCCGGGGGGGGGTCAAACATCCTTTGATACTGCCGTGTACCAAGGAACCGGGGGGAAAAAAGCATCTTTACACAAAAGCCAGGAAATTGGTAGTATCAGATCAAAGGGAAACTTATTGAAATCGGCCAATCATGGGGTCAAACAACCATTCAAAATGTCGATCCAGGGCCAATGGTTGAGAGCGACAGGGGGGGGTGCCGAATAAGGATCCACCGAAGAAAAACCCCATCATGCAGGAAGATATTAAACCGAAAGGAGGGGCGGTTTGTCCACGGAATACGGAAATAAACCAGAATAACTCACAAGGAAGCAGGGAATAATGAAATAGGAATAAGTGGCGGGGCGCCTCCTCAGAAAAGGGGGAAATTCACCGAGACACTCTGGCAGAATAGATGGAGCCCTCTTCATCCAACGAAGAAAAACAAATATTGTCTGAAGGGGAAAAACTAGATAGACAACTGTGTTTTCCCCCCTGAAGGAGAAAGGGGGAAAACATCCTCTGTTCAGAAGGAACATCAAGGGGGGTTTTGTGGGGGTAAAAGAAAGAAAAAAAAGGAAAAAATACACCATGAACTAAAATCAGTAATTGACTGTAAGGTGAGGAGGGCGTGGGTCGTTCGATATAGAAAAAAACCCACCAAGGAAGGAGGAAACAGTTCATTGTCACGGGAAGGTAAAAAGCGGTGCCATGGGTGAGCGCGGACTCACGAAAGGATGCCACAGTTACCCATGAATAGGCAAGGTGTGGGGCAACTCCGGGAGGGGAGATAGAGAAGAAGCCAATATCTAAAAGGACCATCAGCAGTAGTCAAAAGGAGGGAAGACTTCCATCCAAAAAGGTCCACTCGATCACACCATAATCTCCGTAAGGTTCATCAACACAAAAAGAGGACATGCCAGAGAATCTGACAATCTTGCGTTCCCAGTGAAAGTGGCAACTATACGTACTTGAAGACCAAGGGGGAAGTGGTATCCTTATGCACCATGTCCACAAATTAAAGCACACAAGAGGGAAACCGAAATGCACTGCGATGTATAAAAAATTGTTTGAATGCCTCCACGAAGAAGTAAAGAAACCTGTTCGACCCATGGGGGTAGGGGGTAGAGGTACGGTTGAAGTTTCGAGTGTACTAGAACTGTACCCTCAAAAGCGCTCCAGCATGAAGGGGCATTAGTTGGAAGCAACCAAGAATTTGCTGAGGGGCGAGTCGGCTCCCAGGTGAGAAGACGGAGCTTCGAGCAGAATCGGAAAAGAAACGGAATAAGAGCCTGAAAATGTGGTGGAGAGAAACATCAGAAAAGGGGAACGACGCAATCAAAAACGGAACGGGGAGCACGGGGGACTGCAAGACTAACCCGACGGCTGTGGACCGGTTAACCGCAGGAGTCAAAAATATTTCGTAAACCGGGGAAGAGCGAGTTACTGGGACGCAACATTACGGTGGAAGGTGGAACGGGACAAGCATCACCCCGCCAAATCAGGCAAAAAGAAAGGCAACGGGGTTTTCGAAGCAAAAAAACGGGGAGAGCTGTAACCGTAGGGGCCAGGAGTGTTGGAGGAAAGTCAGGAGACGAACGACCGTCGGAAAATCTGTGATCACAAAGCGTGTGGCTCATAGGAAGAGCGGACCAGGGGGGAATATGTGAAAAGAGGGCTATACTCTCAAACAAAAAACGACAAACTTAGTAGGAAAGGGGAGATAGAATCTCAGAGGGTGTGAAATGATGAATTGTGTAAGTCTCACCAGCAAGGAATCAAAAAAAATTCCTAAGGGGAAC
>Ga0179591_1235328_pt1 | contig 14178 bp, 16 predicted proteins | sample CZOMad2_1_08_16f_FD_182891 | JGI IMG/M metagenome (GOLD analysis project Ga0179591, IMG submission 182891) | Vadose zone soil fungal communities from Angelo Coast Range Reserve, California, USA - CZOMad2_1_08_16fungal (PacBio error correction) | ecosystem: Environmental > Terrestrial > Soil >...
GGGGGAGGGACAAGACGGCATAAAGCCCTGCTGGGAAGCAATCGAACACAAGAAAGAAAAGAAGAGGTCAAAAAAGAGGGAGACGATACCGACTGGTCAGCAGCGTTCTGTATGTAGAATGGAAACGAGGAAAGAAACGGAGGATTACTCGGGAGAGCAGGCTGAAGGAAAGGAAAAATAGGTTACAAAACCGATTGCGGACTCCTCGTCCTAACAAAGAGGAGGGGGAAACCAACTTGGAACCGCACCGTGTTGTGCAAACGAGAGAATGAAAAAAATCCTCCTGATCTTCCATAAACAGAAGAAAGAGACCGTTAAAGCCGACGAGTTCATAAAAGATCCCTTAGGATCAAGAATGACCCGATGTGGCTTACTACAGATCGTAGAAGGTGGAAGAAGAGAACTCTTAACATCCATCACCAAGGACAGAAGAAAAACCAATCCATCGAAAGGAGCCGAATAAATGTTCCCCTGATAGTAAAAGAGATAAAAAAAAAAGAAGGGGAAAAGTCTCAGGGAACACACAAAAAAAAAACAATTTTCCATTCGAAAGCCGTGTCCGGACTAGCCAATCTCTAGTTCTGAAATCGCAAAAAGAAAAAAAAAGAGACAGGCAAAAAGTTCGACAAACGCAAGAACAAAGAAAGAAGGAAGAAACAGAAAGAAAAAAGGAAAATGCATCACCTCGGAGTACCTCTCGCATCGGGGGGGGATCTCATGAGAGACAAGAAAAATAGCACCCGATCTTCACGCGGCTTGTCCAACTGCCATCTAAATGGGACAGCCACCGCACCCCCCACCAGGACTAATTGGAAGAAAAAAGAGGGAAAATTCCCGTGAAGAAAAGACAAAAAGGCAAAAACAGCCATGGGGGGAAAACGTAAGGTAGGGGAATCTGAAGGAAACTCAAGAGAGCAACGGCGGAAAGAAAGGAACTCGACAACGCAGTGCAGCAGGGCGTACGGGGGCAAACGTCCTTCTCGAGAAGGAAAAAAAACCGCCGCAAATTTGGCCAAACCTTTCTTACCGAGTCGTCGAGAAGACTCAATTCAGGGGAACGTGAGTATCCCCGCCTATTCTGACGCAAAGGGGAAAATAAAAAGGGTTCCATCTTTACTTAAAAGAAGGAAAAAAAACGAACTGCGAACGAACAGCTTTCAGAACAAATCGCCCGATCGTCGTCAGGAGGGAAAACGGAACAGGGGCACATATCTTCACAGGGGAGGGGACATCCGGAAACGGGCCAATTTGTGCATAAAAAAAAGAAAAAAAGATGTCTCTTTAGTCGTTCAGACATAAAATCAACAGGCAGAGCCCGTCCGGTCATGGGGGAAAGTAAGTCTCAAATCTCGGTCAGTAGCAGGTATCAGTGAAAGTGAATTACTGGGGAAGTAATACTGCCGGAAGTAATAAAAATAAAACGGAGAAGGCAAGCATATCCTCGGTATCCAACCGAGACGTTCTCCAAAGAACTAGGCCACCAACCTCTAAATCGCCGGAAGAAATAAAAAAGCCGTTAGGGTCAACGGAAAAAAAGCGAACCAACAAGGCGTCCTGAAAAAGAAAACATTGTTCAGAATCGCAAGAATCAAGACTCATGGGAAAAAGAAGGAACAGACGGGCGATCTCCATTAGACAGGCAGCCTTAAATAAGAAAAAAAACGCCGTCCAGCTGGTGTCACAAGAAAAAAATCAAAAAAGACCAGACGATAAAACTTAGGGCGGGTAACAAAACTCGGAAAGACGCGGTCAGCTATACGACTAAAGAAGACTGCCAGATCAAGAAGCCGGAAAGGCGTAAGAAACGCCATCGGCGTATGCACAGGCAGAGGTCCCGAATCAAAACGACTATTCCCTAGTAATGGCGGGAAGAGGCATCATGGCCGTCGACGGGAAACGAGGGCGTCCGGAAGGGGAGACGGCACAAGACCTACGCATGCAAAGCTCAAGTAGAGGAGCCTCCATAACTTACGCAAACGCGTGAAAGAAAGCGATTCCTCATGTAGCAACGAAAAAATCATCATAGACAAGAAGGAACGTCATCCGCTAGGGAGAGAAAAAGAACGGTAGCCAAATAGGGCGAAATTTCGGATGAACTAGAAGGCTGGAGAGACCTCTAAAAAAAAACGCTATGTTGCAATGGAGAGGGGGAGATCAGATGTACACTCGGGAGACGGGGGAAAAAAGATTGCTGTTGAAAACGGAAGGAAGGGAAGACGCATTGGCTGTCCGCGCCAAAAAGGAAGGAAGCCGCGAAAAAAAAAAGATCCGGGAGGTATCAAGGGGGAGCGGATAGAGGAGAAATGCGACAACGAAGTCGCGTCGAGCACTGTTAACCAAAAAGGAGCAGGCGCGAGACCGGCGGAGAGGGCGAACGAAGGAGGAGGTTGGCCTTCTGAGGAGAGAGGGAAGAACCGTTTCGAAAAAACTTAAAAATTTTCCCAGGCAGAAAAAACAATAGCACCTCAATTCAGGTCCAGAGAAGAACAAAGAGAACATCGAAACGTCCTCACGGAGGTAAGAGCGCAGCGTCAGAGAAATCGATCTATCTCCTCGGCGAGAAAGGAAAGAAGCTCCGACCGAGACGATCGGGATCCGGGGTACTCTGGAGGAAAGGAGAAGAGGGACCTGGGACCGTGCTTCCACCAAGCTTAGCCGAGAGGTGGAATGAACCGGCTCCTCGAACAAATGGAAAACGGAGATGGATCCACACCAATTGGGTCTCGATGTCCCGAGAGGCGGAGGAGGAAGGACGGCCTCCTCTGAATCTCTGATCTGAGGAAGAGCGCGGTGGCGGTCTGGGTTCCCTATCACGACCAAGAAGAAGAAGAAGCAATTGGCGGATGCCCAGTTTTTACCGACCTCGAAGGGGGGGGAGTTCCGGGGAAGTCTCAGGGTGAAGTAGTTTCATCTATCAAAAAAGGGGCAAAAAGCAACCCGAGAGCTATCCGTGGTCGCAGGATCCTCGAAAGCGAGGTGGGACCCAGCGGCGAGTGGAGTAATCTATTAAAGGAACGTCATCGGTCTTCCGTTCAAAGGAGCCCTGAAAAGTGAGCCCGGGTCAAGGACAGGGTGAAAGAGGAGGCGGATGGAAGGATCTCGGGATGATCATCTGAGGACGAAGGGAAAGGGCGTCACAGAGAAAATTTAAAAAACGTCCTCTGAAACAAAAAGAAGAAAAAAAAGCGGCGAAGACTTGGGTGCGGAATGACCCGCCAAGTAAATCTGAGCTCCAAAGAAAGAAACAAGAAAGAGACCCGCTCTCCGAATTCTCCCGGAACAGAAAAAGAGGGAAAAAAGACTTGCCTCAAGCACATACAGTCGAGAAGGGAGAAACTCAGCCTATGAACTATTAACTATGGAGGAAGGCTCCGTTGAGTAGACGGGACTCTATCAGTCGTTCCGCAAAAGAAAGCGGTGACTGTCTCCCACTACATTACGAGGCGAGTGGCGAGAAGAACGTCGCGGGTCTGGGAGGAAGAGCTTCATGACTCACGGAGCCCTAAGTCCTGGGACAAACCAAGCTAGAAGACTGGAGAAAGAAAGGGGCAAGCGTCATCCCCACTCCGGAATGGGGAGAACTCAGAAAAAAAAAGTCTAAATAAGGTCGCGTCTCGGGGGTAACGAGAACGGAGACGGCCAGGATCGGGAACTATAAGAGAAACCATACTCCACTGCACGAGAAGAAAAAAACGATCCTGAACGCGGCGCTTGAGTAACTAAAGAAGTCCCACAAAGGGAGACGAACAGCCTAAGAGAAGTAGAACGATCCCTACGCCGACGAAAAGTCTGAGGACGGGAAGAAATAGAAAAAAACTATCATAAGAAATCATTTCTTATGCTCAGGGGGTAAACAAAAGAAGCATCGTGGCAGAACAATCACGAAGGTTTGAAAAAGAAAGAACGCACACAAAAGGGAAGAGAAGAGAAAAAAAAAAGAAGACGATGGTGATCGGCTCTGCCTTCCGGAGAAGAGGGGAATCGAGAGGGTACAACCAAGAAGGCCTTCGGTAATCGCGTAACCCTGCTGGACATTAAAAACCAAGAAAAGCGGTGAATGAGAAACACAACGTTCTTCACCAACGGAGAAAAACAGATCCAACCTCGAGATCATCCCGAGATAAGGGAGGTAAATCGCATGCAAACCAGAGGATATAGAGGAATGGAGCCGTGGGGTCTCTCTCGCACTCACTTATTTTTTGGGACAAAGATCTCAGAAAAAAAAAGGAGGAAGGGAAGAGAGAGTGGCTCAAACCTCGTCGGACTCGAGTGAAGAAACGAATTGAAGCCAAGGCAACATCAATGAACGTCAATGTTGGCCTTCGGCACCATACAAAGGGGAAGGAAGGGGAGCTGGAAAACCTCGGCGGTCAAGAGAACTGTGGTGGCTCGGCACAAGCATCTCTTTCGGGAGATGGGGGGGAAGAATGGGAAAAAAGAAAGAAAAGAGACATTGGCCACTAGAGTCTAGGGGGGAAAGCAAAGCTCGAAGTATCCAGACAGGCATCTTCCACGAGAAAAGCGGCGCAGAGTATAAGGCGCTTCCGCTTCTGCTTAGGGAAAAAGAGATGGCAAAAGGGAGAATCTAAAATGTCCCCAGAGGTAAGTGATCGGGTCGAAAAACCATCACAAACAACGAAAGAGGAGCTTAATCGTTGGATACTAAGGAAAAGAAAGACCCAAGCCCATTGCGGAGCAGTAGTATAGTCTCTGACAGAAGAAAAGGTGCTTAAACCGAGTTTCGAAACGAAGCCGGCTACTTCAATTGAACATCTCCGAGGCCGAAAAGAAAACGAGGGGGCGGAGCTTTCAAGTGAAGAAGGGTAGAGGGGCTTTCCCGTCCAGGGACCTAAGGGGCGGCTAGAAACCGTACCGCCTGCTTTGGCTAGAGAATCACTCTTCGACGGTTTCGATAAATCGGGAGGGGGGGACGAAGGAACATAGAAAGGCCCCCGTTCTGGTATAGAAGGGGTGTCGCCAAGAGGAAGACGTGGCCGTGCTGTACTCGAAAGTCAAAAAAAAAAGAAAAAGGGTCTTCAGGGGAGCACCCGTTAAGGTAGAAACTCCTGTCGGCGGCATAAAGGACGCAAGAAGTGGGGGCGAACGCGAAAACGGTCGCAGTCAATGTAAGCCAGGAAGAACACTCTTGAAGAGGAAGAAAGAAAGAGCGGCAGGGTCGACTTCCTGTGCAAAAGTACGAACAGGCCAAGCTAAGAAGGAACGGGAAGAAATCTTACACTGTTCAGTCGATCCGGATATGCTTGGAGACGGCAGGCGCGGTGAAGCGCGGGAGAGAAGAACCGGGCGGGCGGAGCAGAACTGGGCAAGGAAAAGGAAGCCAGGCAGTACTGATTCGGCAGGGTAAGCGGGGACGACCCGTACACCAAAAAAACTTGCACTGCTGCGATCGGGAGAGGACGAGATAACGACTTCAGTCCATAGGAAACCAAAAGGGAAGAAAACTTTACCGCTGGATACATAGAGAGGGCTGGAACATGGAACTGTCCGAAAAAAGATGATTAGGTGCAACGGATTCGCTCAAAACTGGACCGGCTTTGTACCAAAAGGAAGCTAGGCGATCGTTCTTAGACACTTGCTCAGAAAGCCAAGAGAAGTAAGAGAGACTCTTGACCTCTACTCACCCGATAGCAGGGGGAAAACACTCAACCGACTTAGAGGGGGACGGGAAGGGAAACGTGGGCATCCGCCACTCTCTAAAAAGGCGAAGGGATTGGGTCCGTGCTCAGTTTGAAAAGACTACGCAAAAACAGAAAGGACGAGTAACGCTCAGGTCGATTAGAGACCGAAGCAACAAGATCGACGGTCATACGGCGCCATGGGGTCAATTGCTCCGAACGAGACGTACCGGACGGGTTCTCGGGGCCGGGGCAATAATACTCCCCAGGGGGGAATGCGAGACGAAGGGGCGCCCAGCCTTAAGAAAAGGGTAAAACAAGGAGGTCTCTCAGTCAGAGACCAGATCGTCGGTAAGAAAAAGCGTCGTTACATGGCCTTGTCTCCTATGAGAGAGGGGCGGGGGGGGGTAAAGTCAGCTACGAGGAGACGATTAAGCAAACTGGGAAGAATGTCGCTTTGTCGCTCGGAAAAATAGCGAGTGCCGTGAATGGAGGGACTGGAGGGGGCACAGGCGAGGGAAAAATGGCAAACCTGCGGAGCCGTTCGTGGGGGAAGAAAACATGGCGAACCAGATGCCAGAGGAAGCCACAGGGGATAACGTTGGTAAAGAAAGGAGAGGAGGAGAGCAAACGCCGTCGCCCGCTGACGATTTCCGGAAAAAGTGCTGCTACTCACGAACGTTAAGGTCAGCCAACCGGGGGGCCTCCTACGCGTTCGCCAGGACTGGAAAAAAATTGAATTTCTCTCTGTAGGGGGAAAGAGGGGTTACAGGGAAAGCCAGCTTCTGGAGTCTCTTAGATCTTGGAAAACGTCCTAGAAACCCAGTCAGCTCTCTATGTGAAGAAGTCTAGCGTACGACTACTAAAAGAAACCGGCGCGTGGTGGGGAGTGAAAGAAATAAAAGAATCTTCCATCACATAAATTTGTAGGAAGGGGGAAAACACCTGGTCTGCCGGTCTCTCGAACGTAAAAAGATTCCGCCTTCTGTGCAGGGGTGGTAAAAGGAGGACTTGCACTCAGTCCTCTCTTGACAAGCGGGGAGAGGTCTGGCCGAGAAGGTAGAGAAAACTTGTTTCCGGAGAAGGGGGGACAAGGGGGTCCGGTTTCTTCGACTTCTGGAGCGAAGGGAGTCGCCGGGTATATGGGAGCGCGCCGTCCATCAGAAAGGGGCAGAAATTCTGAAACCGCCTACTTTTGGTCAGAGAAAGATTTACGACGGAAATCTACCAAGAATGGCAATGCAACGGCTTGGCCCCTCTGGTGGAAGAAGTAGAGCTGACCTGGAAGTCACCGGGGGAGGGAAGGGAAAGCTAATATATAATGGAATAACTCTTGTCTGGATTTTTCTGGGAAACTTGGGCGGCTCTGGGGAGTGGAGAAGGCAGGTTCTGCACGGTCAGGGGGGACTGCGTAAGATCTCCTTGCTAGTAAGAGGTCGCACTGGAGGGGAGCATATCTCGTGGGCTAGAAGATGGAGCTGAAACAGGGCCCTGGTTGTTGGAAGGGGGGGGGAGGAGACAGGAACGTGTATCTTCAGGAACTGGGAGTGGGGGGGGTGGCTATCTCGGTTGCTACCGGAAAAAGGGGGCTGGAATTCAAGGGATAGTCTTAGTAAATGGATAGGTACGGGATGAAACTACGGCAGTCATGAGGGGGGGACAAGGCACCCTCAAGAAAAAGAACTAGGGAAAGAGACATGAAAGAGAGTGGAGAACGACATTCAGGCCACTGTACGCGATGAACGGGCGAGAGGGGTCCTGGGGGGACTAATCCCTGCTCACGGAAAAGAAGTCAGGAAGCTACTGCCCCGGGGGAACTCCGGACGGATGCAGAATTACCGTTCTTGCGAATACGTGGTTCCCGACGGGGGATAAAAAGGTCGACTGACTAACGACGCTGGAACCTGGGGGTGCAACAGAGGTGGAAACGGGGGGGGAAGCCTTCTGCGTTTGGGCATCCTGAACGTAAGGGGGACGTCGTGGTAAATGGAGGGACTGAATCTTCTTTTATGCAGAAAACGGCTCACTTATCGACCAAAAAAAGGAAAGGGACGACGCGGACTAAAATGGTGTAAAAAAAAGGAGGGGCGGGTCTACGTTGGTGGATCGTAAGACGATTCAGACCTGTAAAAGAGAGGCTCACGTCAAAGTGTCGGGGAACGTGAGAGCAGCCCGGGTGCTCAGGGATCAGACGATAAATTGGGCAGACTGAACTCGGGAACAGGGGGTAAAAAAAACACCCATTGCCCATTTACTTCAAGAGGGTGGGGAGTTCGTTCTCGGTAAAGGGGGGGGGGGAAAGATCGGGGAAGGACCCTGTATGAAGGCCAAGAAAAGAAGCAAAGAACGTGTCTTCGGACAACGACTTTCCTAGCAAAAGGCTGAACGAGGGGACGTGGGGGGGGGAACGCAAAGGCCTTCCGGTCGGATTTAGGGGGGGGGTCAAGTGTCGGATCTGTATTCGACAGTCTAAAGAGGCGGCAATGGGGGTGGATTCTTAATTATGTCTGGAAACGGAAGAAAAGAGTACCGTGATCGGGGGGAGGGGCGGTGGTCAAGTAAGGAGGGAAACTGAGGGAAATTTTTTCACTCATGTCTGGGAGGAAAAAGAGCTGGGCTATTGAACGCCACTTCTTTAGGGAAATGGGAAAAGGGGGGGTCGCCTCAACTTCGTCGAGTCAGGGAGGGGGAAGGGGAAGAAATGTGAAGATCATGTCTCCGGAGTCACGCGGTCGGCCGTCATGAAATGTTTACTGGGTATTCTTAGAAGGGGCAAGGGATGATACCTCAAGTAGTCTGTCGGGGAAGGAGACAACTCGGTCAATGCATAGGTTGAAATCCTCGGAAAAGAAGGGAGGAACGGTCGGACGATCATCACGGGCGCCGTCGCTGAGGGAAAAGAGAAAGGAAGCACAACGTTGCGGGGAACAACAGAACCTATGAGAGAATCGTATGGTGAAAGAGCCCGCATCCCGGGTATCACGCGTAGAAAATTTCCTCCTCCTGACTCTAAAAAAAAAAAAACCGTCCTCAAGAGTTTCGGAAATCGCAAATACAGAAAACGAGAAAGGAACGTATACAAGAACCTCCTCCGGAATCTGCCCGGGGGAGTCTGCGCCAGAGAAGATCCTTGCGCAGAGTAAAATATTTGGAGAAGTCGGTAGCGGTGAGAAGAGAATCAAAAACAACACTGAGAGGAGTTAACAGAAGGAGAGATATGGCGGGAGACAAGAAGGTGACATCAAGACAGCGTCCTCTGCGAAAACTTCCTGATCGCACGTCAGGGAATAAAAGCACGGCTGATCGGATACGACGTTTCCAGTGCGTCTGGATCGGATTTGAAAGATATGGAAAACGGAGTAGGGTATTCACTGGAGAGGTCCTTCTTAGGAAAGGACCGAGAAAGGGATCAAAGGTCGCTACTCTTCCTACCTTCCTAGGATCGAACGGAAACCTTTGAAACTGGATTTTTTGGGACCGAGGAGAAAGACCGCTGGCTCAAAATAAGCCTAAGCTGAACTTAGGCCCTTTATGACCGCAACGGTCATCACGACACGCCACATTCATCCTATATGCCAAGAGGTAGCGAGAAAAAAAACGGGGCACCTCGCGAACGCTTCTCAGACAAAAAGAAAAAGACGGGGACATCACCCGAAAATTGCACGGAATCGCCGACTTTAAGACACGAGAAAGTCTCGGAACGAGAACCGCCAAGAAAACATTTACCCATTCTACGAAGGGCCGGCGAAAGGAAAAAAAATCCCGGTTGGAGTAAAAAAAAGAGATGAGGAACCGAAAACCTCCTTCGCCCCTAAGCGAATCGAACCAGCATTGTAGGCGGAAAACGACAAACCTCCATTCGGGACGAAAAATCCCTCATAACAAAAAAATTCCCAATCAAGACGGTCTCTAAGCGATAAAGACTACGGGAAAACACACATCAAATCTCAAATAGATTAAAGGGAACGGACCAAAGGAAAGAGAACTGTAAACTGAGGAGGAAGGACAAAAATCCTCGATTCTTCGGGGGGTATCCCCGGAAATTCGAAAATATCATAAAACACGATTTCGAGAAGGACGGGAAGACTCACCCCGCGGGAAAAGGAGGGGCCGGGTGACACTTAATTTCGAAAGGGGTAACAAACATTAACAGGAGTCTATCTCCGGAGAGAGAATTGCACTCGAACAACGCCTTTGAAGCAAGGCGAGGGGGACGTAAACGGAAAGGCTTCGACGAGAAAAAAACCTCAATTCTGGCCCCACCAGTTCAACCGGAAGGCACAGAAGAGAAGGAAAAAAAAAAACATGACGCTTCTGCGACCCCTCAGGGGGAGAGACGAAGAAAGGGAAAAAAAAACGGTCCCTGACTTTTTACTCAGCAAGGAGAGAAAAAGCCGAAAGTCGGCCCGGAAACCATCTCAGCACCAGAAGCCCGAGTCTGAGTAAGGAGACATGAAGAACTCAAACCCTGGAAAACAGTGAACACGCAGGGACATTTTGGTCATCCTTCCGGAAGGAAAAGGTGCAAAGGCCGATGACGCCTAAGACCCGAAGGGAGTGAAGGGAAACAAGCAATTCACAATCTCCGAACGGATAAGAAGAAGACGTCCGGTCATCCCGCACGTGCTAAAAGCATATGTCTGCAGAAAGGGAAAAAAAAGGGTGGCAAGACATGAGTCTGCACTGTCAAACGAACTTCCATAAAGCGAAGCAAGTCAAGGCAAGCAATAAACCGCCTACTTCAATCCAGAAGAGAAGCGAGGGAAAAACAACCGAACTCCAGTTCAATTAATATCCAACTAAAGGCGGGAACGGAAAATCAAAAGAAGAAAAGCAAACACCAGTTCAGCATCGCAATACCTCAGGAGGAAAAAAGGCGAAATGAATTCCAGAAGCACGATCTCGCAGCGAAGTTCCAGACTGCACGTCTCCCGTAACGAGACCGCCAATCATGGTCTCCAGAAGAGACAAGGAAAGCATCCTTATATTTCCGAGCCATCTACTCTGTGAGAGAAAAGAATGTCAAGATCAACTACTAGACCAAGACCCAGCGTGGGGGGGAAAAGTAAAACATCCCCAGGGCATAAGAAACGCCGGGTCGCTTCCTTCGGCACCAATTAAAAGGACTGTAAAATAAGTGCCAGCAAAGAGAGGAAGGCGCTCTGGCATCTCACTTCCTACGAACCGGAATCCGAAGAACTTCACCGAAGGGGCAGAAAGGAAATCAGTCTACGAACGTCCAGAGAAAAAACATACCTGCGAAAAAGTTTCATCGAGGGATAACTCTTAATCCTACACAGAAAACCAACATCGCCCAAAAATTACTGCAACGGGAAGTAAGAAAGTGAAAAAAAAGCCTGCAACTAGTTCTAAAATATTCTTCGACGATTCTGAAATGGAAAAATGAAACAAAGGGAGATTGTGCAGTGGAAGGGCGAGGAGGAGTACCCTAGGATAGTCAAAAGGGAAACGGGGTCCTGACTGAAGAGCCTGACTCTCCTGTCGTAAAGAAAACCACCGGATCCCTGGACAAGAGCCGCAGCACGGAGATGCCGCCGCTGACAATGGTATGCGAAATGGTTGCTACAAAGGCGCTCAGAATTCACTTTCCGGGAAACACTAGCGGGCTTCAAGCTCGAGAAAGAGGGTTTGAAACAGCCCGCCCCTATTATTTTGGGGACCAGGGACTATGCTCTATAACTCCCTTTGAAAAACATGATTTCCATTCTAAGAATAAAAGGCACAAAAGAAGACTCCATTCCGCAGAGAGCGCGCAGTACCATTCGAACGTCCTCAGAGAAAAATAAATCATCGCTCCGGACCAATCGGAAAAGACCTGAGAAACAAGGCCCTGAACGCACGACGCGGGGGGCCGGCTGATCACTAAGGCAGACGAGGAACAGCAGGAGTGCGACATTTCAAGTAAAAATGGGGATTCGACACCTGTTGTGAATTCGGGTCTCACTGAGACAAAGGGGGGGGGAGATACAGCTGTTAACTCGGTAAGACTAAGCAGACAGTAGCTGCATCGAAGACCCATTTGTGGGGAGGGAGCGAAATAATTCAAATCATCGCTAGGAACGAATCATCCTCTAACGTCTGGGATAGGGCTACATGGGGCGTAAAAAGGGGTTGGGTAACGGATCACGAAAAACACACTCGGACAAGGTCAAAAAAGCCGCGTGGGCTATTCAAACTTTTTTCCGCCAAGAAAAGGGGAAGTTGGAAAAAGGGTTGCGGATCAGGTAAGAGACTCACTAACGTAAGCATACCCAATCTCTAGAACAAGGGTGTAAAAAGCAGACTCCTCGAAGGCAGGGGGGGGGGTCACCCCGGCTATCGACTCTATTAGAAAAAAGGGAAACGTGGAATCAAAGGCCTTTCTCAGAAGCACGATCTCCTTCATCCGGAAAAGGGAAAGCGGGTGGGGTGACCGGATGGTTGTCGGAAATTGGCAAGAGATTGCAGATCTGAGGAGGAAAGAGAGGGGGCAGCATTGACAATGGCTTCGAGGTAAAGAAAAACAGAATCAAAAAAGAACCAAGACTGATCGAGAAAAACGGGAAAAAAAAAAAGGCGGGGATTCACCTATGAGCCACCTCGAAAAAAAGCGGCCGAGAAACCGAGCTACCTTATTTCGCAAACTGAAAAGGAAAGGAGAAGAAGCTGGGTTAAAAAGCGCGATCGTAAAAAGAAAAAGGACAACACGACGATCCTCAGATGAAGGAAGATAAGGGAGAGAAGATTTCGGTCCTGTACGGGAAAAGATAGGAACCACAACCATCGCTTTGCAGAAAAAAAAATCAAAAAAGGGGAAAATTCGAGATCACGTTCTAAGGGAAATTATTCAGAAGCAACTTCCAAGGACCAACGGGTCCCTTGCACAAAAAAGGAATCCCGAATGTAAAAGGACAAAGAAAGAATGCATCAACCACTCCTGAGTATCAGGCCCAATTATTCGAGGATAAAAGAGGACGCCGGGGGGCGCGCCTGCGAGTTCAAAATGATCTGTAAAAGAACGAAAGAGAAAAAAGATGAATGATACCACTTAATGATTAAGGAACGAAGTTCGAGGGAAAAGAAAAAGGAAAAAAAACGAAGAAGGAAAATCAACTACTCGTATTTACATCCAAGACGTCCTCAGACCAAGCTGAGCGTGTGCTCTCATGAATTCCTCCTCCAGTACAAAAAGATAATGAGAGGGGGGGAAAGACAGGGCATAATCTGCGCGTGGCGCCCAGATCACGAAAAAAAAAAGAATAAATCAAGACAGGAAAAGAAAGGTGAGAACAATCATCGAAGCGCACCTCCCCTACTAGCGAAAGGAGGGTGGGAGGGGGCAACTGGGGCTACCTGGCCGGGATCACAGGAAGTAAAAGAATCAAAATGGGCCTGTGCGTTAATCCGCGGAGCCCATTGTAATTGAGAAAAGGAAAAGACACCCCCCCTGAAGCCCCAAAGGCCCCCGTCAACGACCGAGAGGGCTTGTTCAAGCTGAAAACTAATTCTAGAACCGCAGTTCACTATCCCAAAACCAAAAAACAACTATCTTGTCTGAGCCGAGAAAGACCACCATTAGAGGGAGAGAGAGAAAACGGTAGTAATAAGGATGGACTCGCGCACTCACGTTATCCCATATTAGCAAAAAAAACAAAGGAAAGAGATAGAAGGGCTCACCAAAAAGACTTCGTTCTCTAGTACTCCACGCTTCGCCCAGAAAAATCCAGCTCTCCTTCGACAAGGTTGTTCCGGAAGCGCCATCACTAATCACAGGTTGGAAAGGCAGGGGGGGGATAGTGCCCTCGGCGGGTCGCCACGTGGGTCAACGAGGCGGAAAGCGAGGGGGATACGCAACAGTACCAGCAGGGCTCCGAGATAAAGAAAAGGAGACTGATGAAAATGGGAACCTCCCTCTCAGAAATGAAAAAACGTGAAAACTATCAACATCGTACGCGCGTTCTGTCGTGCGGGCGCTTAGAGGAAAAAAGAAGAAGAGGAAAAAGTGAAGTTCAGGGTCTTTATTCTCATAGAAAAAAACTCGTTCCGTTATCGGGAAGCAAAGTCAAAGACAGAAAAAAGGAGCGGAAGATACTGCGGACACTCCTGCGCAAAACCCACAGTAAAGCGGAGCGTCGAATTCCGCGAGGCGTCGTTAGCAAATCGTTCACTTGGGAGAACGAGGAACCTCTACCGGAAGCTCCAAGGGGACTGAGACGTCAGGGGAGAGAATCGCCGGATCCTGGTCCTCTTCGAAAATGGGAGAAGATTCAGAGAGCAAAGGACAAACCTTACTAGCCTGAGTTAGGAGAAAAAAAACCTCGGCCGGAGATTCGAGGGGGGCGCTTGAGAAGACGATTGGGGAGGACAGACACATTCTTCTGAATCCCCGTTCGGATATCCGGGGGGTGCAGCAAAAGAAAATACGTAGTGGACCTGCGGGGGGCGGAAGAAGGGAGGACCACGATCAACGTGAGTCGTCACCACGAAGGAAAGCTCCTGGCGTTGCTTGCAAAGCCCGCGATACAGGAGGGGGGGACAAAGA
>Ga0179591_1259806_pt1 | contig 14178 bp, 17 predicted proteins | sample CZOMad2_1_08_16f_FD_182891 | JGI IMG/M metagenome (GOLD analysis project Ga0179591, IMG submission 182891) | Vadose zone soil fungal communities from Angelo Coast Range Reserve, California, USA - CZOMad2_1_08_16fungal (PacBio error correction) | ecosystem: Environmental > Terrestrial > Soil >...
GAAAACGCACCCATGGGAGAAACACAAAAAAAAAAGAGAAGGAACGCAGGCCGCCGACCAGGGGGACGCACGGTTTGTCCACGACGAAAAGCGCTGGAGCTGGACCCCAAGCATACGAAAGGTGAGAGGAGGGAAGCCGGGGGAGGGAGAAAGAGGAACTCCTCCAAGTAGACAAAGGGGTGTCAACCCAAGTCCGCTAAAGATCGAAAGGACAAAAGAAGGGGGGTTTCACTCCTGAAGAAAAAAAGACGATCACCTTGCTTACGCCAGTGTCTCCCATCACGGAAAAGGAAAGTCTCCCGGTCGGGGAAGAAGTCCGGCGAACCAGGGGGGTCCTGAATCAGGAAAAAAAAAAGGAAAGGAGCGGGCCGAAAAAGCGCGGACAGTAATCCGCGCCGTCCCGGGGGAACGGAAGAAGGCAATACAGGTGGGCCCAAATGGCGGTCTGACAGCAACAGTTGGTAGAAAAGTTGCAGGAAAAAAAAATCCTCCGTCCAAGAAAAACACCTTTCATTCATCGGACGGACAAAGACGCGCGACGTCCGCACTAACCAGGGCTGGGAAGGACGAGCAGAGGCACAAAGGAGAAACGCAGGGCCGGAAAACCTGCCGCCTCACGGCGGGGGACGTTTGACTCCAAAGACACAGCCGCCCAGCTCGTCCGATGGGTCGTGACAAAAAACCCCGGCCAACTTTTACCTTGCCGGAACCCTTTTTGGGTGAACCTGAAATTTTTGATGGTCCCGCCCCCCAAAACAGCCGGAAGGGGGGACACGCAACGGGGGGAAGGACATTGGGGAGATCACTCTGCACCCGGCCAAACAGGCACCCCCCGTGACCCGAAACTGACACCCGTTCTTCCGATTTGGTCAATAAGTCGAAAGGGGGGGGATGGTTGTGTCGATCTCACATTGCGGGCGGGAAATAAACCATCCGGAAGGGAACTCCATTGAAAAGGGGGGTCCTGCCAAACTCATCCGGCAAGAATCTGAAAGGATTGCGTTCCCCTAACCCTACACCAATCTCACGACACGGAAAGGGACCAAAGGGGGGCACCCACCCGCACCAACGCCGTCCAAACCAGGGGCGGGTGCCCCGTACGGGAAAAACAAGCTCGAGTCCTCGCCCTGGAGTCCCTTGGGAAAACCTCCGTCGTCAACCAGGTCTGGTGGGAAGTTAAAATGGGGCAACTCTTTTGCCGACTTCTGCCGCGATCGCAAAGATGCCCGGCCACACTCCATAGATCCGGTTCGCCCGGCTTTGCGCCTCCGACAGGGGGGGCCTCAAAAATCCCTAGACCTCCGTGGTTATTTTGGGGGGGGGGCACGGGGGGAGGGGAAAAAGGGACACGGACAAAAAAGAGGAAGGTGGGGAAAGGTGAACGAAAGCGTTCCAGGTGCTCGCTGGAAATGCTGGGAATGAAAGCCAATGGGACTCAGATCACGGGAAACGGGGAGTCGGATCGAACACTCGATTTCATAGAAGTGTTGAGGGGGTCTATAGGGAAAATTCCATGAAAGAGAAGTTCATCGATAAGGGAAAGGGGAAAGCTGACAGTCTGGCACACAGGTAAACCAAAAAAGTGAAAGGGGAGAGTGCTCCATGATGACGGGGAGCACGGAGCGGGCGATAAGACGGGAGGGGGGAGGTCGGAACGGAAAAGTTGAATGGAGTCAAAAGGGGCGATAGAAAGATAGTGGCTCAAGGCGGTCGGTTGGGGCCACGGACGAGCGAGAGGAAAGAGGAGTAAAGAGTACAAAGGGGAAAAGGGGGAATCACAGACAGACACACAAAAGGTGGGGTGCGGTAAAGAAGGAGAGTATTGATGGAAGGAAGAGTAGTCAGGGAAACAAGACCAACGAATAGCGGCCAATTAAACTTTCAGGCGTAAAAATAACGACCGCGCGGGAAATCTCGTGGAAAGAATTGGGGAAAACAAAGCGGACCTGGGAAATCCAGGGCAGTTAACAGACAGCCGACTAAAAGAAAAAAAAAACATGGCGGGAGAGGGGGGGGAACAGGTCAGTGCCCCGAACAAATGAATGCAAAACTTTCTCGTGGGTCTCCGGGAACTGTCAACAGCGAGTCGCAAAGTTCCGGCCGGGTAACGGACTCAAAGCAATAAATGGGCGAAAAAGAAAAAAGGTCAGAAGGAAAAGGCAACACACAGACAGGACACACATGACACGCGTGGCGGTGATCTGTCTCGAAAGGGGTAAAGAAAAGGAGTAAACAGGCGAGCAGGACGGCAATACAAACTAAAAAAAGGGAATTTGCCAGGCTGAAAAATAAGGCATCGGGAAAAACTCGAAACTCCAGGAATCCAGTGCAACAGAGGGGTAATCAGTACTGGCACGAACAAAAACCCCGTTGCAGGGCAAATACGTAAAACAAAAAAAATAGGGAACCAGGCGGGGAGAGAAGAGGATGAGATCAAGGGGAGACAAGACGGATATATAGGAACAGGGCGATCAGCGGGGTCAAATCAGACCGGATGACAGTTTAAAGACTTAGGAGTAAGTAAAAACCGCTGGTTGGATTCAGCTAAGGAAGACGAGACAACGAGTAGGGAGAGGGGGGTACGGGATCGCGTAGGAGGTGCGGCAGGGTGCGAAAGTGAATAAAAATGCTGCAAATCATAGGGAGGCGCAATTCTTCTAGTCAAAGGAGTGATACCATGGGGGTGACTAGAAAAGTTAGTGCAGGCCAAAAATTATAAAGAAAAGAGAGATAGGGCAGAGGCAAAAAAGTAAGGGATACAAAAAGAAAAGAGAGAGAGATGAAATTTAATTCGTTCAACAATGTGACTCGAAGCACAACATTTAGTTCGGCGCGAACGAGCCCCAGGGAGGCCCGGGCATAACGTGAAGACAATTTTCACGCCATCTGCTTTCAACAAAAGACTTGCTTAAGCAGTTCAGCAGGGGACAAATAAAGAGCCAAAAAGGTCAAGAGCACACGACGCAGTGCGATGGTCAAGGCAAGGGCCGCACATCAGGACATAGGATGGAAGAGGACCGTGGAAGAGGGGGATGAGGTGTGCAGAGGAGAAAGATGAGCCAGCAAAGAGTAGGGCTCCGAGGGCGGACACACGGAGAGGAGGAGAAAAGGATATGCAGACATCAGGCAATTCACCAGACACGTAAGAGCATCCCGAAGTCAATCCAGAATAGGGGGAGGGCGCGGTCAATCCAGGCGACGAAATATCTGTGGAACTTGGGAGGGGACCCACAGCGGAATGGAGAAATTACGGGGGACTAAGCAGGGTGGTAGAAACGAGAAGAAGGCGTAACATTACCTGGGTTGAAAAACTTGGGATTCCGGCTGGAGACGGGGGAACCATTTCCCGACGCAAAACAGGAACGCCGTGTCCGGGGTGAGTCAGACAACTAGTCGGGCTCCTCAGGGCCATTGGAAAGGCAAGGAACAGAAGACAAAAGGACTAGAAGGAAGAAGCGGGGCAATGCGTCCGGTGTCACATGATACAGAAAGAGTAGGCGAAACACAGATTATACGGGGACGGGAGGTAAGCAGTGACAGGTCAAAAGGGTACTGTAACCGAAAAAAGGAAGAAAGTGAGCACTGGAAAAGAGGAAGGAGTTAAAAACCCTGAATTGGAGGGACCCTCAAGTGGGTTGAGGAGAGGAAAAGAAAAAACATGGAGGGTGGTGAAAAGACCCTCTCATGGGGTGGGGGATCTTCCTGACGAACCAAAGACCGGCCCAGTGGGAAGAGCAACAATTTTCACTCAGAAAACGCTAACTCAAGAAAAAAAAAGGGTGTCTAGCCCTGAGAAAGGGTAAGAAGTGTCAGACCAAGAGGGACCTGCGATCTTCGGGACCACAAAACAAAGGGAAAAGCCGCCAGAACGCACCCGGATGCGCCCGCCCGAGATCAATCTCAAAAAACAGAAGGAAGAATGGACAAAATAGAAGCCCGGAAGATGTAGGCACAGTGGAAGAGCCGGGTCGCCCATTGGGGGAAAAAGAAAAAGAAAGAACGAGTCGACTTAGAAGTTTAAGGTCCATAGAACTGACCGTTTATCCAATTCGGCTCGGCAACAATCGGCACAACCCCTCGCTAGGCGAGGGCGCGAATGCCGGAGAACGGAGCAAAAGGGTTCTGTTCAGATAGAGGGGGAGGAGGCCCCATCAACTAAAAGGCCCAGAAGGGCTAGGGGTTAAAACGACCCTTTAAAAAAAAAAGTTCTGGGACACAGAAAGAGAAGGAAAAGCCAGGAAAAAATGGTTAACAGACCCCGACTCCAGTACGCAAAACCGGACGATCACAGTGAGGATTCTGTCCAGATATTGACCAGCCCGTCCGGACAAATCACGAGCACGTAAACCTAAAACGCTCAGGGGAAGCAAAGCAAAAGAGAAAAAAGATAGCGGGGCAAAAAAAAAAGAAGGGAAGAAACGCCACCCGCCACAGGTCGCGCCTCGGGCAAGAAGCAAAAACGTCGCGGAAGACGGAGTAGCCCAGCAGAACTAAAGGCCGAAAGAGCGTCGCTAAACGCAGAAAAAAAAACTCACCAGGGACAAAAAGAAGGTGTACATCCATTACAGGCCAAAGCCAACCAGGGGGGGGACACACAAGGGGGCATTGACAGGCCAGGGGACAACACCGCAAACGTCCAGAGGAGGAGTCAGGTCGACCCGGAGAAACCAGCTGATGAGGGAACGAACGACAGGCGGAAACTGCACAAACTCGGTTGTGTAGATAGAATAAAAGAAGGGGATCAGCCTCACCTACTCCTCAGCAATGTACACAGAAAGGATGAGGAGGGGAGAACAAAACAATAGAAAAACACCAAACGAAGGAAGAGGAAGGAAGGAGGACGGGAGAGACCTCTTGGGGAGCCATCCATCCTCAGTCCCGGACAACTAGGGAAAACCCCAGAAAGAACACACTACAATGAGGGAGAACCTTACAATCATACACAAAGAGAGAAGAAAAAGAAGGGAAGGACAGGAGAAGAAAAAAAGAGGAAGGGGAAAAGAAAGGGGAGGGGGGAAAAAAAGGTGTGTGTGGTGGGGCAGTCCTTGGGTGTCACCAGTAGGGATACAGTGAGAAGAGGAAGAAGGAAGAGAAGGTATAAGTGGGGGGAAAGAAGAAAAGAGGGGATAAAAGATAAAAAGAAAAAGAGACAGGGGCGAACGGCTTCGACAAGTTTTGGGGGGGCCAAAGGAGGGGCGGGGAATAAGCAACACGAATGGGAAGGGAGTCAAAAAAGAAACCGGAAAAGCAGCCCCGTGCACCCCAAAAGTGCAATCACAGGACCAAGGCGGCCTTCTGGAGAAAAAGGGATGTAGCAAAAGAGGGTGTTGTCAGGCATAGGGCAAAAAGTATATAAAAGGGTGAAATCACTGTATACTTGAGAGTGTTAGTGATTCCGAAGCAGGAACCGCGACAAGAGTGAACGACTAGGCTGGAGGGGAGGGAAAGAAAAAATAAACGATGACCGAGAAACGGCATGCCGAGAAAGAACAAGAATGGTGGTAAGCTGAAAAAAACACAGTAAGGTGCCGTGGAAACCGCCAGCGGAAAGAAAGCAGGGTAGTCAAATAAAAAAACCAGAGCAAAACAGCGGTGACCCCTCACACAAGTGCCGTTCTGACGAGGGGGAGCTCAAACAAGGAATGCCGAAAGAAAAAGGGGGCAAGGAAAAAAATAGCCCGGGGAAAAACGAAGAAAAGACGGAGCCGAAACCAGGGACCAGAGAGGATGGGTTCAGATGTGGTGGAAAAGAGTTAAAGGTCGCAAGCAGGAAGTAGGTGCTGTATCGACAGAGAGAAGGGAAGGGAGGGGGGTGGGCGGTGTCGCAAATAAAAAAGTCGTTCCGTGACCGGAGAAGAAGGACTGGAGAGTCAAAAAAAGAGGGGACGGAGGGGAAAGCACAACGCACCAATAAGGGGTGGGAAGGGGGTGCTTGCCTAACCCGACGATGAAAAAACAGGGCAAATCTTAAAAGCCTGGTCCATAGAGTTGCGCCCGGAGATTTTTCACACAAAAAAACAGGGGCACTGCAGCAAGAAAATAGGGGAAAAGGGGGATACCGGGTGGGGAATGTTGAAAACACAAAAGAGGGGAAAAAAGAGCAACCAAGGAAGGGAAAAGAAAAAGGTCGGGAGTCCTTCCCCAGGGACGAAATGGAAACATATAAATACTGGGGAGAGAAACACGACGTCAGTGCGAGTAATCGTAAGGGCGCGGAAGAAAAAAGGAGGAAAAAATATCAAAGTAATGGGGGCAGAACGAGCTATAAATGGATGGGAAGCAGGTAAGTACAAACCGACAGTGAAGGAGGAAAGGAGGAGACGACGGCTCGGGGTTCGACACAGTAAAAAACAAAAACGTACGCAGCCATGTAAGGGGGGAAGCGCTTTTTAGAGCGCATTGGAGGGGAAGATTAGTGAGGACAAGACATGGAGCTGTGGCGGCAAAAAAACAGTTGGGGCCCCAAAGAATGGAGCGCCGTGATAGACAATGTAACTGCGTCCCTCAGGCATATGGTCGAATGGGGCCAGGGAAAAACGAAGCAAGGATCACAGGCGCATCTCTCCGGAGGCAGGGAACAAAAGTAGGAGAGGGCCGCACAAAAGGAAGAGTGGAAAGAAAAGAGAAAAAAGAGTCATGTGGACAAAGGAAAGGTAGTACTAAAAGAAAACTGAATGACGCGGAACACTTTAAAAACCAAAGAGGAGGGAACAAAAAAAAAAAGAAGGACCGGTATCCGAGGTAGAAGCATTGGGGAAATAGATCATACGGACGAAATGCACCCAAATATCCAGGGCCGCAAAAGTGTAGAAAAAAAACAAGGGGGGTGCAGAGGAAGTGGTGAGGACTATACCCCAATATGGATAGCCAAGTCAAATCCTTCCGCGCACTCGGGATATTTGTGCACATGATAGAGACAAAAAGACTTGCAGAAAAAAAAGAAAGTAAACACAACGAGCAGAAGAAAGTCGGGGCGGGGACAGAAAAAGAAGTCGAGAAGGTGGACACAACGGCACCCAGGAGTGAAATAAACCGGGCAATGGTATTTCGTGCAAAGGACACCGTTGTGAAGGGGGGGTAGAAGAAACTCAGGAAGGCCAGCAAATAGAGGGCCAAGACAAGGGAGGGGGGGGGGCAAGAAGGGAACAGGGCCAAATGGCATCCAAACGGGCAGTTCTCGGAGAATCGGGGGGGGGTCGGAGATCAGTTGTGCAGAAGAAAGGGATAGAAGGTCTTACTAGAAAAAGAGTCCTCCCCCCTGGGTGACGGGAGGAGGAAGTCTAAAAGCCCGAGAGAAAAGGAAGGAGAAACAGGCGGGGGAAAAGGAGTTGATTGGCACAGGCAGATGAAAACAGCCCTTGCGTGTAAGACTTTTAGCTAGGAAAGCGAGCAAAAAATGTAGAAAAGGAAAGCTGAAGTTTTTAGTGCTGCCGGAGGCTGGTACCGACCACAAGCGAGGGAAAAAAGCTTGCAATCAGGGCGTGGAACGGTGAGGTGCGGTTGGGAGAGAGTACGACCATGTGTGAAAAAAAAGGAAGGTAAAACAAGGTGGAGTCTTACAGGACCAAGGCGAGGTGTATAGAAGAAGGAAACACCACATCGAGAGGGGGGAACACTGAAGTTAAGAAGAAGGTGCATTTCAGGAACCAAAAAAGGCCCCCTGCCCAGGGACAGGTAGGTAGAAGTGATACCGAGGAAAAGCGTTTCAACAGAAGGGTCTGGGAAAAAAGACAGAGGGACAAGGGACCACCCAAGAACAGATTTGACAGATGCCCTAAAAGTACTTCAGAACAAGGAAGCGGGGAATAGAGATGGCAAAGAGAATGGGGGAGGGACAAGACCGGCCGAGAAAAGAAAAGGGGGATAAGCGAACTACAAGCCGGAGAAAGAGACTCAAAGCTATGGGGCATAGTGGGGGCAATACAGGAAAGTCGACTCAAAAGAAGTTGGGGTCATTCAACACCAGGGTGTGGTCAAAAGCAACGGAGAAGGGCAGGTTAAAAAAAGAAAGACAAGGAAAAAGAGGTATGCCAAAGACAGTGAGGAGCGCAACATGTGAAAAAGTGGGGACTGAAACTGGTGGTGCCTGAAGAAGCCGTCAGGACGGGGCAACACGGTTTAGGAGAGCAGTTAGGGGGAAAACCTGACGCAACCAGACTCACAAAAAGAAGTGCAGAGACTAACCGAATCATCACGTGAGAAGAGCGATCGGGCACCATCGGCGGACAGTGGACGGGGAGGAGAAAAAATAAAGGGAGAACTTCAAAAGTCGCCCGATGCACGAGGAGGCAAAAAAATGGAGACGTCTTGGGGGGTCGAAAGGAACTTGATCAGGAATCTAGCAGGGAAAGGGCTGTAAACACAGAAAGGGGGGGAGGCACTTGTGTGAGCGACGAGTACGAATAGAGTTATTGACCAAAAGACAAACCAAGACATCCCGCCTGGGTGGAGGGAAAGAAAGAACCCGAAAACCGGAGGGAAAATCAGGGCGAACCAGCCTAAAGAACTCTGATTCCCGAAGGAAAAAAGGAAAAGCGGCTTGTCAAAAGTAAGGTCGGCCCGGCGATGGCGAAACATGCCTACTTCTCAGGGAGAAAAAAGGGGGGCGGACAGACTTGGTCACACCAAGAAGCAAAGTGCACGCATCACTCGGAAAAACCAAAAAAAACGGAATTTATATTAAAAAAATGGCCAAGCACCGCGAAAGGGCAAAGAGAAACGATTGGGTGTTGACACGGCTACTGCCAAAAGTTTTTCCATGACGAACGCATAAGGACGGAAACAGATCACAAACCGTACAGAGAAAAGAAAGGACATGACTGAGTATCCGCGAAAAGATTAGGAAAACTCAGCGGAGAAAAAAAAGAGGTACACAAATCTGCAACACAGAGGGTGGGTTAAGTCGTCACGGAAAGGGTAAAGGAAGGAAGAGGGAAAACACATCAAAAAGGCTACCTAGTTGGAGAGAAAACCAGGAGTGGGCACAGCCTCCCACAAATGAGGCACTCAAAAAGGGTTTACAGAATAAAATGGCAGCCCAAAAACAAGAAAGAACTTGCTTACTTAACCAAAAAAAGGTAGTACGACACAATCAAAAAAAGAGGCCTCCAAGCTGCGGGGGGAACACGGTTAAAGCGAGAGAGGAAAGGGGGAGGGAAAGAAAAGCGTTGTTTACCAAGCCGAAAACACCCCGGGCAGAGGAGGGGAAGTAGAGAGGTGAAAAAAGGTCTAACGGCGGTGTCAGGGGGCGCGACGAGAGGGATAATCAGGGAAAAGTTAAAGGGAAGAGGAAAAAGGAGTAGGGAGAAAAGAACAAAAAAGAAGGGCTTCCCACCCCCAGGATCCACCCAGGCGCAACCGAGGAAAAGGTGGCCAACAGCAATAGAACGGGGTCAAGACTCACGGACATGCCAAACATAGAGAAACTGGAGCGAACCAGTTGAAAAGAAAGCAAGCGAAAAAACCGGGAAAGTTCAAAAAAATCGCTGTGAAAAACCAGAACATTATGACACAACTGAATACGAAAGAGGGGAGGGACTAGAAGGGGGGGACCACAAAGAGAGACAAAAAGGGCCGAGGTGGTTGATGACAAGAAGTTACTGGCACCAAACCTCGCCGGAGACCCTGCAGAACGAAAGAGACCAAAAGAAGGGAAGTCGGCGTCAAGGGGTGCAGGAGAACGAAATAAAAAAAGAAAAACTGGGTCTCTGACAGAAAGAAAGGAAAGGAAGAGCCTTGGGAAATCCCGTTGGCAGAGGGTGAAGAATGGGTCAGAAGAGAAGATCATGGGTAACAAGGTAATTTGAGACCATAACCTGGTAGGTGACCATATAAAATATGTGAAATTCTCTCACGAGCCGGGCTGTAGACGGCGGGGACATGGGTAATTCTGAACGGAAAAGGGCATCCAAAAAAGAAGGAAGAAAAGGGCCTAAAACCACCGGAGGACAAGAGGCAACCGACAAGGGTCCGCATCCTAAAGTGAAGGATCTGAGTAACTTGGGGAATAAATTTGCGGCGAGAAGCGGCAAACTGGAATAAAGAGACGTACAATAAGTCGTCCAGGAAGGAAAGGGGAAGGGGGGAGCGCGGGTAGAAACAACACACTGGTTACCCAGGAGAGCAAGACGGAAAAAGAGAACAGGAGGACTGGAAAACGACCTCAGGAACCGTCAGAGTAATCAAACCCTGGACAATAGGAGAAGAAGGGAGGAAGGAAAAGCCGAAACAAAAGAAAGAAAAGCAACGTGGGACAAGCACCTCCGACAAAGAGCGGCGCACAAGTCGGAAAGGGTCCTGAAAAAACGGAGAGAGACAGCAAGGGGGGAAAAGTAACGTCATTGCAACATTCAAAATGCCAAACCATCAGGGGGTCGACTGTCATAAGAGAAAAACGGACAACACAGTCTCATAAAAAGCAACCTTGAAGAAAAAAGGTATCGGGGGCAAGAGGGTTAGGAGGCGGCAATGGCACGGAAACAGGGCCCACACACAAAAGGCTTATCTCGGTACAAAAAAAAGAGGGAAGGGACACAAACAAGGATGGGACACTTACAAAAGGAAGTGGGCCATCGGAGGAGAAAAAAGGTGAGAAAGGGCGGCAGGCAAAAAAAACGAATCGACAAAGAGGAATGATTTAAAGTAGAGAAAATAAAAAAACGTTCAAGGGCAGGAGGAGGAAGGAAAAAGGAAAAGAAAAGACACACGGCAAGAAAAGGAAAAAGGGTCAAAAACGAGGTGTAGGTGATGGGAGGTCTACGGAGAGGGGTCAGGAGAATCGGCAGGAGGGTTCAGCTGGTGGGGGACGAGGTACCTCTCAAGACGAAAAACAGAGGTGATAAGACTACTGGATTCTGTAAAAGTAGAGGGACCCCGGGGGAAATTGATTCGCGGCCGAGACAGCCTCTATAAAGTGGGAGGTAAGCGCAAAGGGAACATGGAGGAAATGAGGGTGCAAATGAAAGATCACACGGCATTGCAAAGGCCATCTAAAAGAAACCGACCAGGGGAGAACACGCGGAGAAAGAAGGGGGACCGCAAAGGAAAAAAAAGAGGGATATAGGGCAATGAAATCACGGTGTAGGAAAAGGGGAAAGAAAACTCCGGTAAGGACAGGACACACGATCGGAGCCTGCAAACACGAATGACCGAACAGTTCGCAGCGGACAGAGGCAACTTGACACGAAAGGTGGTCAACTCTGAAGAATGCAGACAGTACAAGGGAAACGCAACAAAACGGGGAAAAATTAGAAAGGGTGAGATATGAGTGTGGAGAAAAAGACCGTGCGAATGGTCCACTAACAGAGGGCGCATACGGTGGTAGGGCTAAAAGTCTGTTGAACGCCCGATCGAAACGACCCGCGAGACACGACGGCACGGGACAAACAAAGGGTCGCAAAAAGAACGCCCAGCCAAGCCGAACCAAAACGCAGGCCGCACCCCCAAAAAGAGGGAGCAGAAAAAAACCGGAAGGGCCGGGGCGGAAAGGCGGGAGGGAGAAAAACGACAAAAAGACTGAGGAAAACAAAAGGCCAAAAAGAAACGGATCCAGGAAACAACGCCCCCAAACTGAAAAAACCGAAAGAAAGGCGGAAAAGAACCCGCCAACAACCAAGAAAGGGAAAACACACGGCGAAGAGCCCAGAGCAAAGAAAAGGGCTCGCAAAGGAATGGATACACAGCGCGTTCGAGCGGACAGGGACGGGCCCGCAACAAGCGAAAAGCGCGAATGGGTGAAACACGCAAGGACGCTCAAACCGGAACGATGGACCAAAATAGAAAAAGCTTCACGCCCCGCAAAAAACCCAGAGGAACAAAATCTTCTGACAAAACACCGCACGCTGAAAACGCAGGGAGGCAAGTGCGAAGCAAATTAGACCACAAAACGCCCAGGTTTTACCCCCCCACCGCGAAACTAAGACCCCCCAAAAAAGGAGCCTCGGCGGTATGTCTACCCGAAACAGTGACACCACCAGCAAGACCTCCGCCGGGAGAATGTGCGGCACCACCCATACAAATAAGACCGAGCGCATCTGCAGCAAGCTGTCCGGGGGGTCGGGAGAAGGGATCGGATAAAAATACAAACCTGAAAAAGACAGACCATCACACCTCGAACCGATAAAAGGTAATGGTGTTGGCGCAGCGGGGGTAGGTCAGAAACAGAACTCGGGCCTAACACAAAAGACCATTCCCCGTGCGTTGAGGGCGCCGGGGAGCAACCACGCCCACCCACCTACACTGAAAGAGAAACCCCGAAAAAAAGCAATCACACTCCGTAACCCAACCCCGAGAAAATAAATCATGCATAGAGATCAGATCAAAGATGGGGGACAGAGATGTGTACAACCCTCACATGAAGTACCACAGCGACTGAGCTCAAGGATCAAGTGGGGGGATAAAGGAAAAAACACGTCAAAAAAACCCACGAGGGAGAGGGAGGCAGAAAAGGTCGCTAATTAGTTGTACACATCCTAAGATCAGGGAAGAAGGTCCGGCGCGTTAACAATCAAAATAAAGGGACCAAAATCTTGCCCGGGAGCGAGCTGGTTCCTACACAAGGAGTTTAACACAACGACCCCTAGGGGGGGTACACGTGTCAAGGGGGTGTGAACGAAATGAATTGACAGATGGATATACTCGCAACGAACCGGAGAATGACCTCTGACATACAAGGGCTAAATTGCCCATCCGAGATGAAAGTACGGTTCGGGCAATGGGGTACGTGCATCCAAGAATATAACAAACTGGTTCAATCTTGTTTGGAAGATAAAGTACGTGGGGTCCGAACACGGTGGTGAAGGGAAAAAACTGGACGCGAATCCCAAAAGGGGAGCACAAGGACGGAGATTGTAGAAGAGATCAAAACACACTGGTTGGCACGGCGCGAAGACGGTGGAGGTGGGATGGTGAACGTCGGTCTGGTGACTTGAAGGCGAGCGGCGGAAGACCGCGGGCAGGTAGGAGTAATGATATGGATAAAGAAAGGAGAGAAAAAAACCTGAAGGGTAGAAGAAAGGGGGAAACTAACTCCTGGGGAATCGAAATCACCGCGATGCGAATTGCGGGAGGTACCATGGTTAAAAGTGAAGTCAGTGTGTCAGTGACTACCGCAGAACAGTACGTAGTGAAGAATACTGGACACATGAAAAAAGAAAAAGACAGTGGAGAGAAGGGGGGTGGGAGAAAATCAGTGAAGAACAGTGGCAAAAAAAAAAAAAAAAGGGCAAAAGGGAACCGGCCAACTGTAGGGACAGTGAGCTACAGTTAAACATTGCGGTAAAAGACCCACGGGGGCAAGGAAGTTCAAGATCAAGGACACCAAGAGTAGCGAAAAACTTGGGGGAAAAACACCCGGAAGGGGGGTGAAACAGGACTCCTACCTAGGGAAAAAAGGCTGAGGAGGAGCAGAGAAAGAAAAGCAGCCGACGGGGGAGGCTCAGGAGCCACCCAGCTTCGAGGGGATCTGCTACAAAGGCAGAAAAGGCGGCGGGGGGCATCCGGAGGCGGCAATCATCTCTTCGTTCAGGAGTACGAAATTGTGGACATTACGGAAAAAATTGACGAAGGGGACACAAAGGTTAAAACATGGGGGGCCGGAAGAGAACAGGTGCTGAATCCAAAGAAAAAACCGGGCTGGGAGACGGGCAAGGAAAGGACCACAGGGGAACGCCAAAGACGGTGCTAACTGTTACTCGAGACAAGGAACGAGGGGCCAACAAGGACGTCGGCCAGGGTTTCGTCCTGTAACGAGACAACGACGAGGGAATAAACCAAGGCCTAACGCTTCACTGACAAAGAAAGCTTCCAGGATACATTTTATAAAAAAAGTTCGAAGTAAGCTGGGGGAAATCGCAGTGGAGGAGGAGACGGATGTAACCCCCTGACGGGCAAAAAAACAGTTTGGAGGGAACGTTTCTCAGAGGGGTGGGGGGTTGAAAAAAAAAAAGAAAAGAGAAGACCTGGGTGGATTGCCATGTAAAACCGTTGGGAGAAAAAACCGGGATTAGAGAGGGACCCCACAGCGCCAAAAAAAAAAACAAGACAAGCGTGACAATCAAGCTTCGGCCAAAGAAGGAAAAGGATAATGGTCAAGACAAAGGCGATGCTGGCCCTGAGTGGTGTCAGAGTGACAGACAACGGGGGACAGGTGAACAGATCACCTGGGACGCCAGCAACGGC
>Ga0179591_1282618_pt1 | contig 14178 bp, 9 predicted proteins | sample CZOMad2_1_08_16f_FD_182891 | JGI IMG/M metagenome (GOLD analysis project Ga0179591, IMG submission 182891) | Vadose zone soil fungal communities from Angelo Coast Range Reserve, California, USA - CZOMad2_1_08_16fungal (PacBio error correction) | ecosystem: Environmental > Terrestrial > Soil >...
GGATTATCAGGGTCATAGAATGACCGTGAGGTATATGGTCACCGTCTCGGACTGTATAGCCCTGAGAGGGTGGTAAGGACCTCTACCTTCAAGACGAGATAACACGGGACGGAGAGGGGATCAAAATCGTTAGTGAGGAATGTAATCAGTGCACTCCGAGAAGAGGGGGGCGCGTATAAAGCCCCAAACGACAAAAGCAGTATCTGAAGGGAACCAGAGGGCTGCTGGGGGGCTCTACCTCTAATCCATATCAGATCCTCTTCACTAAGGAAACCTTCTGCTGCAGGGGAGGAACCTCATTTGGAGGGGGAGGAAAATAATGAGTGTCTTCACTCTCTGAAGAAAGTAGACGTCTAGAAGTCTATCGGGGAGGGGGGTAATCGAGGCTGGAGGGGCATTCATCATAATGTTCCGCTGCCGGGGAGGAGAGCCTACTAAGGGCTCTGGGTAGACAGGGTAGAGGAGCTCGTCAGAAGGATCAATCGTGTGCCACGGCTATTAATCTGGATTTTCCTATCTAGGTGGCGAGGATGGCTGAGCAAAGCTTATATTTCACTTCATAATAGACGCCGGTACTCTTAGGAATTCTACGGGGAAAGAGAGTCGACTAGAGGAGACCCACTTCCATCTTGCAAGGAGATCACCAGGAAAGAAGGTTCTCAAGTGTTCAGGCTTACAGAGCACGGGGGAGGGGGAATGGCAAGAGAGCAAATTACTTCCCTTTAGGTGAACAAGTCCTGAGAGCAGCTAAATGCTCATCCGGCGCGAGAAAACATACTATATCGAAGAGGAAGAATACGGCACATTCTATACTACGGTACGCGAAAGTCTCGATTTAACTGCTCCCTACAGGGCATGAAGATAAATAGGCCAAGGGGTTCTGGAGGGAATAGCGTCCTCCACCTACCAGCAATCACGAAAACTAGGGGGGAGGGACAGGAGACTCTCTGTCGGTTAGTCCCTGGGATGCTCGAAAGACTAAGGCGGATTACTCCTCTGCAGCAGGAACGACGGGGGGAGAAGGCTTTTCACGTGGCGTCCAAAGCTCGCGGCAAAACGCTAAATATCCCGCGCAGAAGTAAGTAGAAAAGAAAACCCCCTCTCCGCGAGCTCGAACCTGCCAGGTTTCACGTACTTGAGCCCAAAGAGAAATCGGCCCGGGCGCGGAATTCCGGCGCCAGTTGAGGCGCCTGTGGCACAATGTTCACAAAAGTGGAGGGAGCGCTAACACAGGAGAAGGCCCAGAGATGGAAGGGGCACGGAAAAGAAGGGGGGACGCCAGCATCTAGAAATCGCCCGAGGAAGAATCCTTTACTAAGGGAGGCCGAAATATCAGCGATGCAGAAACTCAGATAATGAATATTGAAGTGAATCTAGGTGGCGAAGGGGTCGTTAAGACCGGCTCTGAAAAACCAGGGGGGGGGGGTTTTTCCCCCACCGCAGCGCTTGCCTCGGTACTGAAAACAATGAAAAAAAAAGGGGGGAGAAAAAAACTGTATTCTTGCTCGCATTGAAAAACTTCAACCTAACGGAGGAAGTTTTTTTTGGGGAGCAAAACCAATATCGCGAGGAATCGGTCCGACGCCGTCACTAAGCACGTCCGATCGGCAGGCTTCAGGGGATTGACGATGGAAACAGAGGACGCGGGTTTTTGACCATCCACACAACACAAAAATAATATGGGGTGAAGAAACAAACGCGTATCAAAGATGTGTCACAGCTGTCCTCAAAAAAGATATCTCCAGACGAGAACGATTCAAGTTACGTCGTCGATGAACGAGGATAACGAGCTAAAGGAGGAGATGAGGGGAAAGGGAGGACACAATACATCAGTGGTGCTCTCGATAAAGGACACTCGATCGAAAGATCAAGGGAGTTAACCTTGAAGTCGAAGAAAGGGGAAAAAAAACAAGCTGCGACGTCAATCGCCGGGGCGGGAAGATAGAACGGCAAACTAGACCCTCGACACCCGAGAAAAGGTCTTCTTCAGGACTTCTTTGCGAAATGGCATTATTACGCTCAAACGGATTCGTCCAGAAGGATAGTCACAGCGGGCGCTGGAAAAGGAGGGAAAGAGGAGACAGAGTCCCCTTCTGGCAGAAGCATCAACAGGAAAAAAATTCCTCCGTGCCGAGGAATGGAAGGTAACCCTTGTGGAAAGCGCGAACGCTGGGAAGGACTGAAAAGGCACGGGGCCGATTGCAAGGGGCGCTGAAGAAAGCTCAGGGCCAAGCCTGGGGACTGAGCAAGGGGGTTTTATTCTCCCGTACGAGTAGAATGCGCGGATAGCCTCGCAGGGGAGGAGCCGACTTCTGGCGCAAAAAAGGAGACCAGCCTTCCTTTAGAGAGGAAAGAGCCCAAGACCATGGTCGTTCAGGATCAGCCACGGCAAGACTCGATCACGTGCAAATGCCGCTCGGTGAAAAGAATAGGCGAAAAAACTAGGAAGGGGTCATGTGGGAACGTACGGGGGCGCGGACGCGAGACCGACAGCCACAAAGGGGGGGGGGGGGAGTTCGATTAATTCGGGGCTGCAAAACGCTCAGGCGGGAAGCCTCCGCGAAACAAGCCCAGAAAACCGTTTAAGAAGTATTAAAAAGACGCTGGGTGCCGAGCAGGAGCAGATCTGATCGAGTCGGGGTTGTGGTGGAGAGATAAAGTTCCTTACGTGGTCTGGGGGAAGATCACATTCGACGAAAGTCCGGAAACGGGGCGCACGGCGGCCTCGGTCGGCAGGATAATAGGCAGCAGAGTGACGTGGGTTCAATACCTAGGAGCACACAATCAAAAGGGGAGAGGGGGCTGGTTGGGGTCTTGGTTATGGGTGTCGTAGGGGGGGGGAGGCCGGCGGCGGTGTGGGTAGGGTTGTCGGTGAGGTGCCTCGACGGGTCTTGGGGGGGGGGGGGGGGGGGGTGGGGGTTGGGGGGGCGTAGCAGGGGATCACAAAACTGGGGGTTTTCGGAGAGCCCGAGGAGGAAACGCGCCACCGTCGACAGACGGGGGAAGAGTCACATCCCTGGAGGAGAGAAGCATCAGAAAAAATCGCTTCACATGCAAAGCGGAGAGACGGGGAAAGCCGCCCGGCAGCGGGCCAGCGTCGAAGGGGGGAAACACCGAGGACAGATGATGACGGAAAATGTCGTTCGGCTTTGTTCACGCAAGAAGACAATGCCCACAGAGATCACCCCGAAGAAACCTGACTGGGGATTAGAGGACGATCAAGGGACAGCGAGGGGAAGGAATATGTTTCGTATCTCTCTCCAAATCCTCGGAAACTTTGATCGGGGGGGAAAAAAAACTGCAAGCTGAAGGATTATGGGGCGGGTAAAGGCGGTAAACGAAAAAAGAGCGGGCAGACTCAAAGCAAAACGCTACTTTAATAAGAGAAGTACAGGGTAAGATCTGGAAAGTGAAGCGTCGTAGGTCGCAACTCACTTGACGAGGTGCTAATTCAAGTATCCTTGAACGGCACGAGGGAAAAACTCTCAAGAAGAAAAAAAAAAAACAACGGGGAGGAAAAGAGAGAAGAAGAAAGAATAGCGCTGCCCGTTTAAGGACAGGAAAGGGAAGGCGCGTCATCGGAATCCTTCCGGGTGGGACCTAAAAAGAGCCTAAAAAAAGAATAACCAGGGGAAAAGGAGCTGAATCCAAGAACACCTATTTCTTCGAGTACGAAGGCAAGATCGGCGCTCTAGACACATCAACGAAAGAGACTTTCAAAGTTGAAGAGCAACGGGCGGAGGTGGAGAAACTCACACATCATCCAGTCAGAGAAGAAGGAGCACGAGACAGGGGAGAAGGTAAGGGTACACCTCGGCGGTGGGAACTGTAACTTATGAGGCCGTAACAAACTGGTATGAACGAGAAGATAGGGGCGGAGACGTAGCGGGGGCTCATACTGGGATGACGGGTAATCGATGAACTCGAAGGTTAGGAGAGCGATACGACAACTCTGGACAGTATTTTCTAACGGTAAAGATGAAAGAGAAACCAAACCCCCCGGTCTAAGACGGCGTTAGATTCGCTAAAGGCTTCTCTATGGGGCAAGCCGCTAGAACATCAGGGACTCCGAGGTTCAGGGCGCCCTACCAAAGCACGTTCACGTCACCAAAAAAACTCCTCGCACGGCCTAAGGGAAGCGGATAGAACTGAAGGCTTTTTTTCTCGAATCTTACCAAGTCAAAGAGGCTTAGAGGAAGAGCTAAGAAGGGGGAAGCCTTGCGAGCCTTTTCCGACTTTGAGGGACAGGAGGGGGCCACTATCTAAAGGACGGGAAAGGATTGAGACCTCATCAGAGAAAAAAAGCTAGGAGGGACTTCTCTTCGAAGGCTTCGCTCGAAAAAAAATTAAGAGATCGAGAAACTCGCGCACTCTGCTTGCTTCGTGAAAAAAAAAAAATTGCGTGCAAGTCCGAGGCGGCGAGTCTTAACCTCATCCTAATACTAGTAGGACGAACTAGAAAAGGGGGGCGGCTTCATGCTCGCGGAGAAAACAATGACAAGAAATAAAGGACGCTAAATATCGGGGAATGAGGGACGGAGTGGCAAGGTGATCAGGGGGGGGAGTGAACGTTTTAAGTCTACGACGAGAAGAGGAGGGGATCCTCGTGGGCAATCGGACACGGAGGGATAAGGGAAAGGGCAAGTGGTTGAGCATAATCTCTTGAGTGACCAGTCACGACGCAGATGCCCTGCCGCTCAGGTCTACGTTATCCAGACCCACCCCGAGAGAGAATTCCTTGGCCGTCTCTTTTGAAAGGAAAACACGGAGACCGGAGCAAGCTGCCCCGGGCTGAATTCCCCTTCCAGGGTTGGAGGAGACCTTTCAAAAGGTCAAGGGGGCGAGGCTTCGCCCACTCCTTCCAACTGGGAGGAGAAAGGAGGATGGGGAAAGAGAGGGTCAAGGAAAAAAGAAAGGGGACGCCGAAATAAATGATCAAACTGCTTCTGGAATATGAGGTAAGAGCTCTATCAACCTTCTAGCACGAAGGCTTAGGGAAGAAAGATGGCTACTGGGGGGGGGGACCTTTCCTAGGAGGGGGGGTCTCCAATGGAGAGGAAGGAACCTGCTATGAGGATAAATCTCTTTCCTGTAACTTTCAAAAAGCGAAGGCAAAAGTACGAAAGAAGTACAACGGGATCTGGCGAGAGGGAGATCAATCTGAAACAACAATCACAAGTGTAGGGGGGAGCTGGGGGAGAAATAGACTCATAAGGAGAGAGCCTCGTCATCGGAAGAGGTACTACTCATGTGCCATATTCCATTCTCTCCTGGGATGATTACGCTGGGGGGGAAAAAATCGAAACGACGTGGTTGGAGCGAATAACATTAGTATTAAGAGAGGAAGGGAAATAAAAAAGCCGTAATGGGTTGGACCATCTTCATTTCAACTCAAAAGAGCAGCCTACTAGAGGAAAAAAGGGGAGGACGGAAGAGATCTGAATTGCTGAGCATCTTAAAAAATAATCTGGCGTTGGAGCCGCGGGATAATAGGGGTAAGCAAAACGAAGAGAAAGGAAGACCGTGGAGTAAGGACTCGGGTTAATTCTCGAGATGCCAGGGGGAAAGACGGGGGGGGCGATCAGCTCTGGGGCTATACCAGGAGAAAAACCCTCGCGGAAAGGGGGAAGGAACCAAGACACTAGAAAAGAGGACTTCTCCCTGATCCCTAGGGGGGGCGGACGAGCAGGAGAAGATCTCCCCGATCTTCAATAACGCAGTGGGTAATGGGAGGGAAATATACGAAGAAGGAAACCCGGAGGTGGGGAAGGGAACGTGTTCAAACATACTAAAAAAACGGGGCACGGCGAAAGGGGCGCCGGAGAAATGCCCTTACCATTGTAACCGGAGCAAGCCCCGCTGGGAGGGGGGATTCGCAGCTCCCCGGGGAAAAAACTGAGGAGGGGGGGAAGGAAAACCCGCGGGAAACTTCCATTCCTTTTATCGCGAGGGGAGAGGGTGGAAAATTCTAACACCGTAAAAATGAAGGACCATTTATCTTCCTGGAAGAGTGGCAAAAGAAGAGTCTGGCGAGGCTTTCTCACTTCGGGAAGACACGGGGGGGAGATATGGAAGAAGACTACGATGCTTACGGTCGAGGCAGAAACGGGCAATCAAAACGATCAGGAAAAAGGAACTCGTTTCGAACGATAGCGCGTCTGGGATTTGGGGAGGGGTCAGTGGGGGAGGGGGAAAGTACCCAGCCTACTCTCACATTGGGGGGAATAGATGATAACAAGAGGAGGATGAGGAAGACTCCTCTCCGCGCGGAAAAGAACGCGCAAGAAAAAAGAGACTCGCGTGCAAAGCCGGGGAAGGAGACTCGGATCGCGCTTTTTTATCGAGCCATCGGAAGCAAGAGGCGGATAAGGGCGGGAATGTTTGCATCATCTCCCTGCCGGCCGTGAGATAGTGAGCGCAAGAAGGGACGCAGCCTAGGCCGGAAAGGGGAAGAGGGCTCCTACTACGGCCGGCGGGGATTCGAAAGCAATGGGGTAATATCTGCTCTACTCGCAGAACAGGGGAGAAGGGCGATCATCATACTCAGAGTCGCCTATGCCGTTTCCAAAATAAGGCTTGGCGAAGCACTCTATCCGCGGGAGCCTACCTAGCGGCACATCGAACTCAAGGAAGATACTTGGTTCAAGAAAAAGCAAAGAGAAATTCGTCCCTCAATAGAGACATACTAAACCTATGAGTCAAGAGGAGCATCCTAAAAGGAGGGAGCATCTTTTCCTACTGACGACGCGCGCGGACAAGCGATGACTTCTCTAAAGGCGAAGGAAAAAGACCGCGCAGGGAGGCGGGCCACATCATTATCATACCCCCGCCTCCACGGACGGGAGACAGACGTTTCTCTGAAAAAGCGATAGAGAGAGGATGATTTGCGCGATAAAAAAAGCGCTTTTTCGCTTCATCTGGGGTTGGGGGGGAACAAAGGGGGAACGGAGGGTTGCCGGTAAGAGCCAACGATCGCGGAGGGGGGGCACTGAAATCGGGGAAAGGCAGGAGGATCGGGGCATCCATGAGTAGATCTGGGACGGAGCGTAGCTTACAAGAGAGTAGAACTCCCTTCTAGAGGTCAAAGGAACAAGGATCCTTCACTTTGCGATGCAAACTCATCTCGAGAAAACCCAGTAGTTGAAAGGGAAGCGATCCCTGGGGATGACTAAGGGGGGGGGACGGGGAATAAAAGAAAACAATATTATCATCAATTTCTATGTCGCGGCGAGGGGTGGCCGCACCGATCCTCAGGGAACAATATGGCCCACTTGATCTTATCGATCCCGCGAGAAAGGGTAGTGTCTGTTAAATATTTAGCAGTGCACGACGTGGACGATCGGGGCATTTAAAAGTCGGAAGGGGAAACATCACGACTCAGAGGATATTCTGTTCAACAAGGAGGAAAAAAAAAGCGGAGGACTACCTCTACAACTCAATCCTCGCAGCGATCAAGCCTCGACAACGAAAAAACTAGAGGACCGAGTGGCGGGGGCGAATGAAGGAAAATTGAAACGCAAAGGAAAACGACTTCGCGGGTTCGAAAGCTATCGCGTGTAAAGCGAGAGAGATCCGAATTCGTTCCATTCCGGGGGGGTAGCTAAAAGAGGAAAACGACCGAGGTGCAAAAGTCCAAGAGGGTCCTCCGAAGGGGACCAAGTAGGCGGTATTGAGAGAAGTTTCCTCGAAGGATAAGCACTAGTTTCTGAGGGGGGGAAAGAAAAAGAGTATCTGAACTCATCCGGACCCATTCTACTAGGAAGACTACCTATGAGCCGATGGTGGATAGGAATATTAACCCACTCAAAGTTCGCGAATGCGACCAAAGATGGAGAGGAGTGCGCTCGTGGGCCAACGGACTTATGGAGAGCAGGGGAGTCAACTATCTCAACTGGAAACGCCCTTAGGAATGAAAAATAAAAGCGACGAGCAGATGCTAATGAACGAAGAGTGAACTCAACCCGGCGAAGATCTACGATTAACGAACGCGCGACGGAACGAAACTTCAGGGGCGAAGATCCGCGCTTCAGACCGAAGCCGCCCGAAGAGAGATAAGATCAATGGGGAGGGAAGGGGAGCCGGTCGGGCTAGCTACAAAACCTACCAATATCCGAAACAAAAAGAGCGTGAAGTACCGGGGGGGAGGTAGGAGAGTCTTGTCCGTTCTAAACGACGGAGACGTTGCAGGAGAGGAATCTCTAAAAGACATTAAAAAGGGATGAAAAAGAAAGCTCGGCGGGACCACCTACGTCAGATCCCTTCGTTCAGGAAAAAGGAGGGGAGATCCCCAACTCGAGGAGAACACAGGCACTCCGGTGTCGTTTGTGACGGGCAACCCGCGCACAAGCAATCGGCACCGGGGAGGAGGAAGTCCCAGCGTGGGGGGGACGGCGAAGGACAATGGGAAACTTCTTAGCTAGGATAAACAGGCCCGCTCCGCACGGTGGGAGAGGGATGGATAGACTTCCCATAGAGGAACCAGGAGGAGAGGCATACATCATAAGAGAAACATTCTAAAATAAACACACAACCCGCCCGGGGGGGGGACTAAAGTCTGTCCAGGACGCGAATAAACTGCTCAGGAGACAATCCTTCGTGAAGGAACGGTCTAGGGAGGCTCCATTTCAAAGGAGGGTGTCGGGACTTTAAGCGGAAAAAGGAGCGGACTGTCTAAAGGACTGCCTCGGGCACTGGGGATAAAGGGGGGGGATCCGAAAAATCGGGGGGAAAGCGGGGAATTCAGATCCCTTTCATATCTTGGGGGAGGAAGCAACATGAAAATCGAGAGGGGGAAATCGGAATCGCTCTTCACTACGCATGTTAGACGAGTGCGGAGGCTCTCCGTGAACTGAAAAACTCTACTCTGGGCTTGCAAAAAAAAAAACGGAGGAGAAAATAGGATATTTCACCCAAGCTGCTGTTGGGAAAAATCAGGGGCACTCAAAAAGGATACCACTCGGCAGGGGGAACGAGAAGTGACATTCGTTCGATGAGGGATAGAGATCGATGCATGAGATTGGGAGGAAGGCTACAGTAAAAAAAACAGGGGCGGGTTGCCAAGGGCGCGAGAATCTGGGAGAAGATCCTATAAACATGGCGTAACGGAAGCGTTGAAGCGCGGATCGAGGCCGAGGCCGCGCAGGATGGCCTCCATCGCCGTCAGGGCCTTCGGAAAAACACATGCCCCACAAAGAAAAAACAACCCAAAAAAAAAAAGAACAAAAACGCGCGGAACCTTTTCAAGAAAGAAAGCGAGGCGAAGAGCTTCTGTATGGGAAGAGCAGGATGATTCTAAGCCTAAGATTCTTCCAAACGGACAGAAGGAGGCGCTTGATGATGTGTCTCTTCTCCTGCGGCCATAGGGGCGGGTAAAATCGGTTCCATCCTGCCAAGGGGGGCCGGACCTGGGTGTCCCTCTCGGAAACGGAAGGGGTGACATTGACCGAGCCTGCCAATCGGGGAAGGGGGGAAGAAAGCTCAAGTGCCTGTGGGTGGGCGACGGGACGAGGGTGGGGGTAAAAAAGGCGCACAAGAGGCCAATGCCGGGAAGCTCGAGGAGGTTATCCTCCTTAAATGAAGAGGAATCAAACCGTAGATGCACCGTCCGTAGCATAAAACCTAGTAAGTGAACCTTCGACTTCCGTTGAGATGCCGAACGCAAGAAGAGAGAGGTGAATCACGGCAGAAAGCGGAGAAATTGCAAAGGAAAACAGAGTCATAACGATAGTCGCGTTCTACGGGTGTCTGTCATGGTTTCTAAGAAGGGCCCGAAGAAGACCTCAGAAATTTTATAAGAGAGGGGCCTGAAGGCAAAATAGACTCCGAGGCTGAACAAGATCTAGATAGGAAATCGTGCCAAAAACAGGGGGTGGGGGAGTCCTCTTCGAGCATTCCTTTGGTAACGTTCGAAATAGTCAGCAGAGAGAGAGATGAAAATTTTGGGTCATCATCTCCGGTCCTTCCGGGGAGAAAGGGTGAAATGAAAAACTCAGTTCTATACGAAAGGTCGGAACAAGTAGCTCTACGACTTACTGCGAGCAAAACTGAGACTCATATGTGTATGGGGCAGATCCGGGAACCACCGAAACGAAAGGGGGAAAAAGGTCAGTAGCTCCAAGCATAGCGGAGGAGAAGGTATTACGAAGGTCGGGGAGCAGCAACCGAGGACAAGACGAGCTCAAAGGCCCCAAGAGGCATTCTACAGCGACGTGAGGGCCTACCACGAGGACATCATTGGAGGAAAAGCCTCCTCTAAAGAGGAGGACCCGTCGCGAGAGGAGTAAGAGCGGACTAAACGGACTCTGCCAGCTCTTGGACGAAAGGAAGAATAGCGAGAGACAACGAAGAAATACTTCTCAGAGAGTGATAGGGCCGGTCTTGCCCAACGGGAAGTCCTTGGTCCATCATAAGGATCCCCCCAACGCGGGGGGAGAGCAGATCGGGTCGAGAATCCTGTAGGTCGCGACAGGAGAAGGTGGGAGAATTCCGGAGGGAAACCGGATGGGGCAAAAAACTGATCGGGGGAAACGCAGCTTAGAGGTAGTGTAGGGATATATCGTACGCCGACACCCGAAGAGCGGCCGTTCACTGAGAAAACAGTCCATCGGGTACGTGGTCAACTGTTGTAGTTGCGGTTCCCTCGTTCCATGTGAAGGCAACAGCTATCATAGAGACAAGACAGTGACGGATCTCAGTCAATTATTACCTCAAGGGAGAGGGGGGGGAGATTCGTGCACTATCTAAAAAAAAAAAAACAAAGGAGTTAGAGGAGTTATTCATTCGGGGGGGCTCGGACCTACTGGGAACAGGGGGAGGCAATCGTCACTTACATAGCGGGGGAAAAATACCTGAGAAAGCGCTCTCACAGCTCAGCACTTTAAGGACTGAATCATCTATGTGTGGCAATAGAGAAGGAAACTCCTGATATCTTTTTAGGGATTCGGCTGAAGAGAACTAAAATCGAGCGAGGTGGGCAACAAGATGAATCGCGAGGGGGGATCTGTCTACCCATCTCTCCGAGAGAATAGGGGATCAATATCTGATTGATCGGTACCGCAGGGAGGAGGGGAGAATATTAACTTCATCGGAGAGAGAACTAGAGGAGAAGAAGAAAGGTATCTCTTGGTAAGTAGCGCGTCGGGTTCGGGGGGAGAAATCGGGGCCTAGGACCGGGGAAAGGATTCTCTAGATGTGACAACTTGGGAGAGGGCTCTCTCCATGGCGCGGAGGGGGAAATAGAACTCTGGGTCGGAAAAGGGGGGTCAGGGTCCTCTAGAATAGCCGATGTACGAGAGTTGCTGCAGACCCAGGAGAAACTTATCTTTACAGAAGGAACTTGCAGGAAGAATGATCTTCTTCTGATACCTTAATGGGACGTTTGGAAGAATCGGACCCAAAGAAATAAAGCGTGAGGACGGAAAGCCGGTGCTCTCGTGTTACGGACTGTCTGACCTTAGCAGTCAAACTGGAAATAAACGGAAGTTATATGCCCATCCTAATCTCGGGAAAGCTTCTTATGTCATTCGAGCGCCTCGACACACTTTCTCGAGAGGGGGCGAAGGGCAGGCCGAAAGCGGCGTAATCTCTTCCTCTCGCGTATAGGATAGAAAAGCAAGCATCCTGGATCAGTGAAAGTACTACCTATCGGCAATTTGCTGAGGGCGGCAAAAAATACCTAATCCCAGAACCGCGATTGCGGTCGAAAGTTGTCAATTATCGGGGGTGCTTCCAGGGGCTGCTACAAACGTAAGGACTTATTCTAGGCAAGCCGAAACTGAACGGCGAAGGTCGTCCTTACGGGTTCGACAGATCTGAGGGAACACGGCGGGAACGATAAAAGAAAAGCCTAAATACGGGAGTACAAAGCTCTCCCTCATCGCACCTGGCCCTTTTCCTTTGGGCTGAACGAAAAAAAAAAAGCGAGAGGCCCCTTTCTCGGGAAAAAGAAAAGCCTGGCTGGACGTTCCAATGTCAAGGCTGTGTAAAAGCGAAGAAGCGTTCAGGGGGACGGAAGGGGGAAGAAGGAAAGACACGAAGGGGCGAGAATATTCTCATAGCAGAAAAGCTCTGATATCGAGTCTTCTAATCTCACTGCGCTTCGCTCCCGCGCTAGTTAAAAGAAAGGCTGGCAGGGAGTGGCACAAGGGAACGGAATGGGGTAAAGGGGGTCCTACCTTCTATGCGGAACGTCGCAGCATCGTCCTGATCAAGGGGGGAGAAAGAGGGGGATAAGAGAGAATGTCCAAGAGGGAAATCCAGATTCTCGCGCCAGTGGCACAACCGCAGAGGAAGTGGGGAAATAATTCTCAATCCTGATCATAGTACGAAAATGGGGAAGAAGCAATCAGGAACGGAATTCTTACGGCGGCTCCAGGGTTCACAAGCGCTGAAACATCGCAGATGTGACGGAAAAGATATAAAAACAAAGAGGAGGCAAGAGAATAAGGGAAAGAAACCGTAGCTGTGAAAGAGTCAGTTGGGCCGCAATAAAATCCTACAGCAGGACGAGCGTAATAAGGGTCGAACATGAAAAGCGCATTCATGATCTTGAGGGGAGGAAACAGGAAAAGAATCTGGCGTTTTGCGTTCTTATAATCGGATCTCTAGTCGCCAGAGCCCGTCAGACGAGGGGAAGGCGCTGATAGGAAGCCTGCGACAATCAGAGTGGGTCGGACCTAAAAGCGCGAAAAAACTAATATAAAGGAGGAGGAAGGGACCGTAAGAAGGGCGCGTCTCGAATTCGCGCCTAAGTAGTAAAGAAGCTTCGTGACACCGGGGGGTGAGGGGGAATCGAGGCTCCGCGTCCACTTTCTTTTCCTTACTCGCAGGGGACATCCTGGACTGGAAGCGCCTTGCCTGTTAGGGGCCGCGCGACTAACTCCTTTGCAAGTGGGGGGGCGAAAACGCCAAATCTTTGACTGGGGGGTACTTCCAAAAAAAGTGGCCATGGGAAAAAGCGTCTTGCAAGGCAGCCAACAGACCAGACAGGTTCGACGGGGAGGGGGGGGTTACAGCACGGACGAGGTCCTGAATGCTGAAGGCTGCCGGCGAAGGGGAAAACGCCGAGCTGGGAGCAGCACGTCCGCGGGAGATTCCTTGGAAAAGGAATAAAGAGAAATCCTAGGCTAGAGTTCGAGCATTCAAAAACGGCATCAAGAGAGAAAGGGGAAAAATGGGGAAGCGCGGCATAAAAACGATACGTTCCTGATGAGTACATGGGGCGGACTAGATCCTCAAGAAAGACACAAACTAGAAGGATTTCATACGATCTGATGAGTGCTATGAACTTCACTCTGAGGGAAGACTCCTCGAGCAGACTCGTTGCCCGAGAGAGTGGAAGTGGGGTCTAAAGTCGGAGTAATCCTGTATCTCTCCTGATGAGCAGGCTATTCTAGTCGGCTTTATGTGTTGAGAGATCAGACCGGCCAATGGTGCAGTAAAGGGGGGGGGAAGGCATCAGGACGACTATGACACAGTTAGGACAAGAGTCTCGATTCGATAGACTTCGTCGCAGATGTGGGTCTAACTTTATCACCCATGCTCATCAGGAAGGGACTAGCAGCATCATCGCCGAACGGCCGGCAGGCGAAATTGTGACAAGAAAAGGGGGCGCCTAACTCAAACTGCGGATCGAAAAGAGAGGAAAAGATTCCCTTACTCGCCCGACGTGGGAGACTAAAACCCTTGCTAGCCCTCCTCGTCCATCTGGAGGCAGACCGCGCCGAATGTCGAGCGCCCCGCCCTCGGCCCAAAGATGGGCGAACTGGAGGGAGAAGTAAAAAAATCGCCTCAGGCGATGATCTCGTCTGCCCATGTAAGGGAACGGGAACATAATATCACTCACCTAAAACTGCGTGTACTACGATCAAGAAGATCATAAAAAGGTCCGGAATAGGGGAGGAAAGGGATGATGGGAAGGATTCTGCACTAAAAAAGCAAAATCGGTTTAGGGAAAATCAGGAACCGCAGTCTCGTATTGTCCTGATGGGCGGGTACGACAAAAAACACCTATAATGTTCCCCATCTGAAAAAGCCGGGAAAGACATCGGCTCTGCAGGGTGATCAGCTAAGTCCAGTGTAGATAGCTGTGGAGCGTCGGGGTCTTCAAAAGTCCTCCGGGATCGAAGCATTCGAGCAGGGAAAGTACCATATGTGACTTCCGGAAAGACGGGCCCCCCC
>Ga0179591_1293185_pt1 | contig 14177 bp, 16 predicted proteins | sample CZOMad2_1_08_16f_FD_182891 | JGI IMG/M metagenome (GOLD analysis project Ga0179591, IMG submission 182891) | Vadose zone soil fungal communities from Angelo Coast Range Reserve, California, USA - CZOMad2_1_08_16fungal (PacBio error correction) | ecosystem: Environmental > Terrestrial > Soil >...
ACATCGGGTTTCTGAAAGAAGCCTCAGCTCGAGGGAGGGGAGAGGAAATTTCATTAAGAGGGGAAAGATTTTCATGCGTCAAAAGAGATAGACACCTAACGGGAGGGAAACCTCTCATTGAATTGCAGACAACTAGAAGGGAGAGGAGGACTCCCAAGCATGGGGGAACGGGATCAGAGAAAATGGAGAAAAAGATAGTGTTCAGGAAAGAAACATTAAGGGGGCTTAGTAGCGTGGGAGGGTTTACGATGATTGAGTGGGGGATCGCGAAAACCAAAGACGTTCGTCGAGTTGGGGACTGAGGGTAGGAGGGTCGCCTCCCACGGATTACCTTCCAGAGAAAGGGGGCATAAAAGGACCATAAAGGGTGGGGGGAGAGAGAGAAATTCCCGCTTGCTTAAACAGGGGTGAAGCGAGAGGGTCAAAAAAAGCAACTTTACAACTCGGGCATGAGTAAGGTCTAGAAAAGGAAAGAATGTAAGGGAAGCAATTGGTAGGAAGGTAAAACAGGGGTGAAAGTAGGAAGGCAAGGGGATCTCGGGGAAGGAACGGCGCAATTTGAAAGGGGAAAAAAATAGATACAACCATAACCGGGAGGTCGGAGGCGATTCTTAGCAAATGGGGAAAAGAAGTCACAAGGTATGTGGAAAGGAAGCTTCCGATAAGAAATTTGGTCGAGGGCCAGAGGAGGCAAGACAGTTCAGACGAGAGGTATAGTTGTAAGGATTCGCCATTTCCAAACAGACCAAGAACTATTTAAGGGAGAGGAATTTCACAAAGGAAAGCGGAGAAACGAAAGGAGGAGGAGGACGGAGCTAAACCTGGGAGCATAGTGAGAAAGAATGGACTCGAGTGGACCTGCCGCAACTATGGGAGACGTTAAGACTTTTCATTTGGAAATAATCTTCTTTGCCTTCGAGGGGAGGATAAAAAGAAACTGGGGAAGAAGAAGGTGGGCTCGAGAGGAGGAAAGTTTGTTTAAAAAGTAAGGGGTAAAAAAGAGGGAGGGTTCACTCTGGGTAGGGCCTGGAGAAAGTACTCAAGAGGGAGGGCAACCATCTAAAACCTATTTTGGAAGAGCTCCAGCCAGAGAAGGAGGGAGGGAGGTTCAATAAAGACTGCTGGAATCCGCAGGGACGGAGGAAGAGGGGATGCTATTTTGAAAATAAATGACGGAATTGACACTAAAGGGGAAAAAGGGGGCCAGGGCTAAGAAGACTACCAAAAGTGGGGGGGGGGCAGGGGGGAGCGAACGGGGCGCAACCCTATCCCGAGAAGAAGGAAGGGTTAACTCTTTCGCAGGGGGAACGAGTAAAGATTCCAGGCAGATTAGAAAAAGGAAAAGGAAGCCAGGGGCAGGGAGGCAAGCAGGGGGGGGCGAGAGGGGGGGGAAGAGCAGAGTGAATTAGGGAGCAATCGATTGCGCTTCGATGGAGGGGTCAGTTCTGACATAGGCAACAATTGTTCTATAGAAAAAAAAAGGGGAAGATTGAGAAGTGGATGAAGAGGAAAAACAATGACAGAGGTAGGCGAAAGAAGAAAGTTCGGATAAGAGGAGAGGGGGGGAGGAGGAATCAATTTGGTGTGGGGAAGGGAGAGCACTGCATTGGTGAGGGAAAAAAAATTATCGTAAGCGCCCGGAGGGGGCGAAAAAAATTCAAAAAAACCCAAACCCCCAACCCACCCAACCCCCAAACAACCACCCCCCAACGTCAACCCCTATAACACCCGGAGATTAGGTTCCACTGGGAGGGTACGAACTCCCCCGACAAATGGAATAAGGGGGGATACAACTGGTGCACATCCTGGGGACAGGGAGGGAAGGCCTTGAGTAGATAAACTTCTCTGGTCGCACCTCAAGCTTATTCGGGGGGAGAAACAAGCACCAGTTATGAAAAAGGAAGGGGGGAGTCTCTCAATCAAACAAAAAAAAAAACGAGGGAGAGGAAATATTCCAAGAAAGGGGGAAGGGGAATCTTTTTTTCGAGCGGTTTTCTACGACTAGGAGGGAAAGGGAGGAAAGTTTTTTGGCAGGAGCGACAAAAAGAATACTGAAAATATAGGGGCGAGTAAGATCGCCAACGAGGATTCAACGTAGTGGATATGGGCAAGGGTCGTCGGCCGTATCAAGCAAAGGACCAACCGCAGGAAATCTTTAGCAATACGGGAGGGGTAAGAGAAATGGGTGAACTAAAGGCAGTGGTATCGAAAAACACTATTGATGGGGGGGAAAACTAAGCAGGCCACGAAGAGGGAAAGACCAGGAGGGAGGAGCCGAGAAGAGGGGACCGGGAGGAAGAAAAGGTCCCGGGGGAGACTGAGAAAGGGAGAGGATGGGCCTTAGGATAAGGCTTTGCCTGGAAGAGGAAAAATGAAGTAAAAGGGAGCCTTGTGGGGGGAAAGGAAGGAATAGCAAAAAAAAAAAAAAAAAAAAATAAAAGACGCTGACTATGAAAGATCTTTTCAGGGCATTGAGCTATGACCCAAAAGGCGGAAAGTGCGCCTGCACCTTGGTTGAAGGTCTTCTTATGAGTGAGGCTTCGACACAAAATACAGGAAGCGTGGGGAAACCCTTCCTCCTGGAAAGGAGGATTTAGGTGGGGGATGACAGAGAGGATCGCCTGTCAAAAATGAAAGGAATGTAGTCGGGAGCGGAGATCCAATAGTGTGGGCTTAAGGGTAAGGGATGAAAAATCGCAAACGGAAAGGGACTCACTCAGTAAGAATAAAGGCTTGAATGTTTCGACGAAAAACTCAGGAAGACGAGAGGAGAGGAGGGGAGAGGAGGGAATCGTTGTGGGGGAAGAAAGGGACCAGACGGGATCTAAGAAGCACATACTAAGTTTACACTCGGTGTAAACGGAGCTGAAACACGTTCAGAAAAAAAAGTCTGGGGGGTACCGAACAAAGAACTCATGACAAAGGAGGGCCAGAAAATGCAAAGCAGAAAGGAAAGAGGTTAGTTTAAGACGTTAATGCCTGGAGAAATCTCATTCCAGCGGGCGAAAGGTGGCTAAGTCTTTAGTACTACTCGGAGACTAAGAACTTATGAAGAGGAGCGAGGGGGGGAAAAAAGGGGGGGGGAAGCCCGGGGGGGAAATTCCACTGCTAGGGACGTTAGTTGTCACGAATGGAGAGGCGTTCCTAAAACAAGGAGATCCTAAGTATGCAAAAGTGGGGGTCTTGCAGCGCTTGGACTAGAAAAAAACCGTTATAGAAAATTATTGGTTCCTTAATGCTGAACAGGAATCCGACACAGCCTTGCTCCAAAAACGTGGCCGATCGCGTCGAGACAACGAAGGGTCTGGGGGCGTATATATTGGTGTCATACGAAGGATGGGGAGACAGGGCTGAGGGAAAGAAACTTTCGGGATAAAGAAGGGGACACAACAAGGTCACAGTCTAAGTAATGTCAGGGGAAGGAAAAAAAGGCGCGGGGAGGAGTGCAGCATCGGGAAAAAGGTGCACGTCTGGGAGTTGGGGGGGTGAACAAACGTCTCGTACCACAGAGTTTACTCTGATGGAGAATAGACTTGGAATAATAATTATTATTACAACAGAAAGAGCTTGAATCCTGGGGAGCGAGGAGGTGGGAAAGGAAAACTGGAGCGATCTCAACATCGACTAGGGGGGAGGGGAGAAGAAGCAACCAAGAGGAAATCTCTTGTCACATCAGGTCCAAAGAAACGAGCGAATGGAACTTTTTCATTGGTGACACACGAAATAAGAACCTTCCATGGCGGTAGACTCTACATTCCCAATTCACCGGGAAAGACGAGATCCCTCTCAGTGGTTGGATTACTTGAAAGGGGGGAAAGAAGGAGGTTTCCCGCTGTTTTGGGGATTTGGAAAATTCGAGACAGTAAAAGAAAAGGGAAGGGGAAACGAACACTGAAGACTTATTGCGGGCCCCGGGGAAAGAAAAAATGGAATAAGGTAAAACCAACAAAGGAATGGGGAGGGGGAAAGGAGACAGATTTTCGTTGCCCCGACAAATCGTGCAAAAAGTGTAGGAGGGGGAGTAAACCGGGGAGCATTGGTCGCGAAAGACGAAATCACAACGGCGGCAAGAAAGGACGGGATGGACAACCGCGCATTCCATCAAAGAAGAAGTAGCTCCATAAATGACATGACCATTTGGAAATTGAGCTATGGTGGGGGACACAAAGGGGGAAGGGGTCGCACGTCCATGTCGGATTGGGACTGGGGGAGTTGTACATGAATTTCAGTTTGGCGAGGGGGGGAGGAATTCCTAAAAAAGAGCTCGAGTGGAAAAGCTTCGTACACGAAAGAGAAAGGAACCTGCGAGCAACAGTATTCAATGACTTCAAGAAATAGTTCTTTGGCATTCCGTCTTCAAGAAAAGAAAGTGAAAAGGTGCTTCCGGAAAAAATGGCGAGAGGGGGCCGCAACGAAAAAAATCATATGGATTCTGCAGGAGAGGGGAAATCGCGGGGTAAATGTGGGGGGAATTGAGCAATCAGTAAAAGACCTGTTATTTTGTGACGGGGTCTTCGCAAGGCTTGAGCAGGGGGGGGAGTAATGGCGTTACGGAAAAAGTAAGAAAAAAAAAACCTGGAGGAAAATGGCGATCGAAGGAATGTGAAACTGGGAAGAGCGCAGCCCTTCCAAAAGGTGCAGTGCCCATAATTCGTCTGGGAAGAAGAAGGTGCGCGAGTCTGGGCAGAGGCGGGGACAAGACATGAAGATCCATTACGATATGGGGAGATTCATCCCTTGAGAAAAAGAAGCCAGAGGTAATTCGGTAGGTAAGAAGTAAAAAACAGAACGGACAGCTCGAACAGGGGATGCGAGTACTTGACAGCATGCGACCTGCCTCCGCGCCAAGCCTTTCGCGAGTTACCAGGCCGAAAACCGTAGGGTACAAGAAAAGGGGGGCCAACGGAAAGGCTGTTGCAGAAGGAAGAAAGTTGGAGGGCTTTGGCCTTACGTCGGAGGATAAATACTGTTTCCCAGAATGGGAAATGCGCGAGTTAGGGTGTTCTAAAACCGTAAGGTTTAAAACTCAAGAGGGGTTCGCGGAAGAGTGGGGGGTGCTGCTGCTCTACTGCTCGCTGCGTACCAATCTAAGAAGGAGGAATAATCATTGAGACCATAGCCGATGTATGGGGGAGGGTGGAAAAAGCAAACTGCCTGGACGCGCAGTGCACGGATAGAGGGTGCCCGATTTAATCAGGACCTGACTTCTTCATGAAAATGTAGGGGGGAAAGCACGGCCGAAAAGGAAGCGAAGGGCAGCATTTTTTGAAAGGGGGGTCAGAAGATTAAAGACTCAATAAGAACATGTGAAAGGACGGTTGAAAACCGTTAAGCAAGGGGGGATCAAGCCGATTGAAAGAAAAGCAAGTATGAAAAGGAGCGTCACCGAAGCAGGGGGGGTTGGAAGGGAAAGGGAGTCACTGCGCAAACGTATCTAGCAGTGAGGCAAAAGAGCGCATTTAAGCACCAAAGGCTTCTTCAGAAGGCCGGTAGGTACTTCATGTCTCTCAATCGCATTCGCAATGCGAGCCCTAGAGAAAAGACAATGGTCTTCAAATCTTGAATGTGGATTCAATACGGACAGAGACGAGAAAACCCTACTTGGGACGAAAGGAAACTGATTTAGGGGGGGTAAACCTAAAAACGTAAAGTTGGGGGGGGGGGGAAGGACCAAGGGACCAATTGGTTTGGGCGGGGACACCCTAAAGGGGGAGCCCGTGCTAACGGTCGCTTGTAGTGCCCGGGTAGTCAACGACGAAAAAAAGGAATGGTCGAAAAATCACTAGGACTCAGAAAAGTAGCGATGTCCGGATCCTTAAAACATTGGGGTGAATAACATTTGCCATCGGGTAGTCGGGGAAAAAAGATCTACCCCAGGGGGGAAGCTTGAGTCGGATCTCCTACAACAACAAAAGGGATTCTGGAGGAATCACCTCACACGCAAGGCATGGGCCTGGTGTCGGGGGGGGCTTTTGTCAGAAAACGGACGATATTTCTTCAGGCGAGTGGGTTGGCCGAGACTCGGGTATCGCTACTAAGCGCTAAGAGGGAGGAAAGTGCATGATCAGGGAGAAAAATAGCCATGCGTAAAAAAACAACATGGACCTACAAAAGCAAAGACGTTGAGCAGGCTCTTTACCGAAAGACATGGGGAAAGTGCAGGCGTCGCAAAAAACCAAAACTTGAAGGAAGAAAGGAGGGGGGGAAATTGACAGGCCAGCTATCGTATACAAAGGAACCGGAGGAGTCCCGGGTTGAATAAAAAATAAATTTCGGAAGATACACGCTCTGGGAGGGGGGTCATTTAGAGGGGAATGGGGCTACCGATGAAAGAAAGAGGGACCTCAGATCTTAAAAGCCCCGGATAGGTGTCCCTTAAATGCAGCGCTAGCTGCTCCCCGATAAAAAAGAGTTGACTGAAGAAGCTCTCAAAACAAAACGCTGAGTTGACCCGGGCTGGATGGGGATCTAATTGCAGACGGCGGAATCCACCCACACAAGGGTGAAAGCAGGGGGGAAAAACCGGACTCGTTGTTCGGAGGGAGGGGGAGGAAATCGAGGAAAAAAGCAAACGGAGGCGGTTTAGGCGTTATACCTCAAAAGGCATTAAGAAAGGGAAGAAATCGTTATCAAAACAAGAGCAAGAAGAGGGTAATGTTCGACCTCAAGAAAAGCCGCGGCGGACTTGGAGAGATTGAAATCCGTTGGAAAAGGGGGGACATCCATCGAGAAAGCTAGACCATAGCAGAAAGAACGGGGTTAAACCCTGAAGAAAGAGGTAACCCGGATGCATAAAAGGGGGAAAGACGATCAAAAAGCTGGGTCAAAATTTAGTAAGCCTCACCAATACAAAAACAAAAGAACGCTGAATTTAACAAACTGATTAACCGGGAAAGAGATTCTTTTCCAAAACGGTTGGGAAGTGGCTGACAACGCGCGGAAAGGCGGCGAAGGAAGGCTACCGGGTTACTTGCGGGAAGCCTCGACGTTTATGAAAGAAGAGAAATTGGCAGGTTGGGAAATGTAATCAAAAACGACAGGGGTGCCCTAACGCGATAGCGCTGGGGATGCACTGGCGCAAAAAGGCCGGGGGAGAAGGGATCTTCCAAGGACTTTCAAGAGGGCTCTTTAAGAAAGAAAAACACCAGAACTTATCAAGAAAGCTTCTTGGGAGGCAGCCATAAGGTAGCTTACCGTAGACGCGTTTACAGCAACATGGAGGCAGGAAGGGTAGAGAAGACATCAGTCAGGTCAAAATGGGAAATGTGGGGAAGCGATTCGCAGGAGTCCCGGAATTGCCTTTTCGAATTAAGACTTGGGACCAAAAGTCAAAGGTGCCAGCAGTACAATGGTCTGGAAGAAAAAAAGCGAAAAAACTAGACGGTCGAAACCGGACATGCATAAGGAAAAAGGGTCACGTAACTGGGGAGGTTGTGACCACAATCGGAAAAAAAATTGGGCCTCGGAAGCAACGCGGGAAAGGATATAGAATTGTAGTTAAGAAAGGATCTGTCCAACCGCATATATGACAATTTAATCCTGTGGTCAGCCCTGACTAAGGAGGCAGAAGAAGCGAAAAAATACAAAAGGAGGGGCGGACGACCAAGAAATCATAAACAATACCAAGAACCTAACCGAGGGACGGAAGGGGGACACTAAACTGGGGGGGCTACACCCATAGGTAGGAACGGCAATTTCGGTCTCCGAAAGTCCAAGTACTCTTTAATGACTCAGCCCCCATTGGAGAGGTAAATGAAGGGTGGTGAAAAGAAAGTAAGGGAAAAAAAAGGGGGTGGAGTGCGATAAGTAACCATGTCCAAGGCGGACATGAAAAGTGGAGATAACTACAAGGACCGCGTAGGGGACCCTAAAGATGTCCTATCTCTCTAAAAACAAAAAAAAGAGAGAGATAGGGGGAAAATTTTTCCGGCACATCAAGAGAAGCGAAAAAAAAAAAAAGGGGAGAAGTGAAGCAGTAGAGTCCCGTGCTTTCTAAGCGTGTGAATCTTGGTCGAGGTAAGGCAAACACAAAAGCGGACGCACAAAAGGAAAGGGGTGGCTGCTTTAAAAAAAACCGCAATGTCCGGGTAGACACCCTGGCGGGTAGAGAGGGGATCACAAAAAAGTGACGTGAAGGCGAAACGACTTGGAAGGGCCAATCAGAGAGTGGTTGGCCAAACTGACAGGTGAAGGGGGACACAGGGGAAAATAGGGAGAGGGGGGGGAGGGGTTGTAGGGGGTTGAAGAAGCGACATAATCCTCCAAAATCAGTCAGATGGACGCTTCTTCGCCGACAGGAAGAGGGGGGGGGGGGGGGGGGGGGGGGGGGGGGGGGGGGGGGGGGGGCGACAAGACTCCGGAGGAAAGTAACTAGAAAAAAAAAAAGAATTTAGGTGGCAGACAATACCGGGGATAAAAAAAATCTTAAAACGAAAAGGGGCTTCACAAAGACACATTGAAAAGGCACGATCAATGGTTTACGAGAGGTGGTTCAAAAACCAATAAAAAGCAGATCATTCTCCGACGAAAATGACCGAGAGGGGTAAATTGAAGCAGTGGATGCAGAACTTTGCGGGGTGGTGACCGGATTGGGAAAAGTATCGCATTTGCAACTCGGAATTCAAGGTACTGAAAAGAGGAAAAACAAACCCTGAGGCTGTAGGGCGAGCACACAAGAGCAAGGGGGGAGGCAAAATCGTCTGGTCAAAAGTCAAAACTGAAATAGGAAGGAAGCCGAGGAATAACTTCCTTCCGATGTTTAAGGGGGGCCCAAAGCAAGACAAAGTGGCAGATAAAATTCATCGAGGGGTGGAGAGCAGCGCCAGTGAAACACCGAACTCCCATCAAAGGAGATGGTTGCAGGGGGGAAACAAAACGGCCGAGGCTCTTCAAAGACGTGAGACGAACGAAGGAAAAGAAATGGCACCTTTCGGGAAAACATCAAAGGGAGAGGTTCACACTGTCGAAACCGTAGGTCAAATCCAGGGTTACCGGAAGGATTGGGGGACGTTGTGGAATGCATGGTCTTGAGGAAAACGACTTTGGAATGGGGGGAAAATACGGGGGAAAAAGAGACAGCAAGTCTTGACGTTTGGGGGGGGGTTGGAACACAGACCCTGAAGGTACTTCACTAGTTATTCAGGGGTAAAAGGGTGTCGTCGGCGGGAGGGAGAAAACTGCAGGGCAGATGCTGTAAAATCGGACGCAACAAGGGGGGGAAGGAAACTCAAAAACAAAGACAGCCATAGAGCGGGTTGATTAGGTTCAACATTCCACGAAAAAATGCCGGTGCGAAAGGACGGTCGTGGTGCCATAAGTTTGAACATCGGCCTTACCTTTAAGGCATGAAGTGGTAGGCCACCAGAAAGCCTACCGGCATACCGGGAACTTGGTTTTGCATAGCGAAGGCGCGGCGACACAAAAAGCACTAAATCCAACGATGTGAAAAGGGGAACGCTACAAAAGTTGGGGGAAGCCGCTTGAAAAAAGCAATGCCTAGCGAGCAGAAGCAAGCGCCTCAAGGGGGGGAAGCGGGTCAAAACAAGATCAGAAGGGTTGATCATCTCGGTGGGGATCTAGTGAATGAAAAGAAGAGGGCTTCAGAAGCTGAGTGGATGAACATTTCATAGACGAGAAATGGCAAGATATTGGCAACCTAGGAAACAAGAACTGGAGGGGTGATTGTCCAGGACTCCAGAAATTTTGATTCAGATTAAAAAAAACGGGAATGCTCTGAGCAGGGACGGGGGAACATGGGGTGCCTGTTGGGGTAAAAATACTTATCGGGGGGTGACTGTCGAAGAAAATGCACTGTGGGGGGGTCTGTACAAAAGGTTCGGAAGCGGCCGGAGGTGCTCACGAACGACTTGTAGGTTCACCATGATGACTCCCAAGGAAGGGGGGGACGAAAAGAAAAATAATCCATGGAGAAGTCGCTTTATCAGGATCCAGTGAAGGGCCAAAAGCGGACGGGGGGAAATAATGCCATCGGAAGGTGGAAAAACAGAAAAAGTTTCAAAAATTGGAGTGAAGGGGAATGGGCGGAGCTTCAACAAGAGAGGAAAGAAGTAAATCACGACTCCGGACATTGGGAGATTCTGCTTTTGTGTCTAAAAACTGAACGATGGCCCGGGAAAAAGTAAGCAGTTTTTTGGACTCTAGCAATCAGCTGAAAAAAAAGGAGGAGAACGAGGATGGCACGAGAGAAATAAAAAAATATGGCAGAAGTCAGAATTTATGGGGGGGGGGGGGGGAGGGACATCCAAAAGGGGAAGAAAGCATGGGTGGAAAAGGTCTTTGACCGGGAACATGGGTGTACCAAAACAAGAATGGGAAGGCGCCAGTCACACCCAACTTGAGTAAAGTTTACCATAAAGGCAGAAAGCTACTAAGTAAAGGGGACCTGGCGTCTCCGCGCATCTCCAGTTATCTGCGAAAAGAAAGAATACTGGAAAACTCTTTTCTGGCTATACTATAGAGGCAGAAAAAAGGAAAAAAAATTAATAACCTGAAGCGGAATGAAGCCGACCCTGATGAGAAAAAATTAATGCACGTAAAAGCCGCGGATCCACAAGGAGTTGCAGCAGGGAGGGAAAGGAAAATGCCAAAAAGGCAGGGAGTGCAAATCAAAAAGAGATAGCAATCGAATTGCAGTAAGACGGGCTCCAACTGTCGTTTCACAAGGAAGGCAGCCCATGGAGGGTGTGGAGCAGAAAGAGCAAATGCTAAAGAGGAGGAAACTGGAGGGGGACAAGGTCTGGACCTACGGGGGGAAAGAAAGGGGCATTATGACAAATCGGGCACTCAAACACGAAGGGACTAAAATCGCACTGCGGCCATCATGTCTGTGGAATTGTTGGGAGAACCTCAATAAAAGTATGGGCGAAACTTGGGGTGGAGACAATCAAGTTGAATGGTTGAGAAAACTCAAGGACACGGCAAAGCCAGACGAACGGGCCCGAAGACACTAGTGCAGGGGACAAATTGCCTGGAAAAAAACGACAGAATATCGATCCCACACTTCTTGGGGAAAAAGGTATTGGGGACCAATACAAAAAAAACAAACCCTGCTTTGAACAACTACGCAAAAACTAGGAAGAAAGAGAGTATTGTAAACGGGGGTTGACGGCTGGCTAATCGCGCCAGGGGACTTGCGAGCAAGGGAGGGCTGGAAATTACGAAGGATCCGTATGAAGAGGTCGCCGGGTGGAAAGTTTGGGGAAAAGGGGTCATAAACTCCCGACATTCCCTACGAAAAGGAGCGGGATGGGACACAAGCGATTCAGAAAAGGTAGAGAAAATGTCAGGGGAAATGTCCTGAAAAGAGGTGAAAGTCAAAAAACCGCCATTCTGAAAAGGAAATACTTAGGAGGAAGACAATCTGGAGGCTTACCGATAGGGCACAGCCATTGCATAAAGAAAACGTGAAATACGAAAAAAGCAGGGGAGCACAGCAAAATGTAGGTGCAGATTTTGGAAGATAGGGGGCGATGGAATGGTCAAAAAGGAATGGAAAAGGGGGGGAAAGGGAGGGTCCCACACCGCCGAACGTCCTGCAAGACAGGCGATGCCAACAAAATGCGTAATCGAATGAAACAACAAATGAGAGGTTTGTCAAATCAGGGGGTGAGAACACCTCTCTCCCATTGCATAACGAGCAACGCGGGAGAAAGAAGAGGGGGAATTAATTCCTGAAAATGAGGGAAAAAAATCTGAGAATGTGATCCGTGGGGAGGCAAAGAGGGGAAAGACCCGTTCCACGAATAGCGAAGCAGAAATCGACTAAAATTGTGAGATGTCTGCAAAACACAAACCGCGAAATCAACGTCAAAGCAAAGGGGAAAAAGCAAGAGGACGCCTGGAAAAGGTCACGGGGGGTCATGTGCAAACTAAAGTAGAGGGTCTTGGAACTGAAGGCTGTTCTCAAGGGCTAAGTAAAGGGAAAGGGAGACTCGAAAAAAGACCAGGGGGAAAGGGGGGGAGACGGTGGGGTGAACATCCGTGGACGGTGAGACATCTGGGGGGGGTGGGTGAGGGAAAAAACATTTCCCCAGACAAACATTGGACGAACTCTCAAACTACAGGCCCGATAAAGGAATGCTGTGCCCGAAAAATGTCCTATCCTACGGACAACACAACCGGGAAATAGATAGTACCTCGTTTCAAAAAAAGCATAAAAGCGGCAGTGTAATCAATGCATAACTGCAATTTCGCGGCGGGGAAAAACGTCGAGATCAGCAAGAAAAACAAACGCGGCGAAAAAAGGATGGACACCAAGACGCATTTCAAAGGGAAAACTGGCGAGGGCGCAGAGAAGAAGGGAGTGGACTTTAGGGAGAACACCGGCAGGGCCACGAGAATATGGAGGGGGGCCACAACGGAGGTGGGGGTCAGGCGCATCGTAGGTTGAGGGGAAATAAGGAAAAGATTTGTGCGGAACATTCCAAAACCCGTGATGAGGGTGGGTGCTCTTCTCCGCCAGGGTCTGTAGGCGACAAGGGCAACAAGATTCACGAAAAAAAGCAGTTTTCATCACAAGGAAAACGGGAAAAAAGGGGTCTAAATTAATCAATTCCACGCGTGGCTTACACGAATGGGGGAGAGGTTTGACACAAAAAAAAAGTGACAACTCTAGTCACGGAATCTAATCAAGAGGGGGGGGGGGGGGGGAAGGGTTGTGGGACAAAGGGAAGCAATTGTCACAGGCCCAGGTTTGCCAATTGGGGTGACCGTCTGAAGAAAGGGCAGTGGATAAAAAATCGGAAGCCAGCAATGGGGATTGAAAAAGAAATCGATCAAAAGCACAAAACCTAGGGCTGTATGGGGGGCAGGCCACGATTTTCGGTACGGCAAAAAGGTAAATCAGGGAAAGTAGCAATTCCAGATGGTAAGGCCAAAGGGGGCGGCCAGGGTAATAAGGGGCCTACTGGAAAAATCAATCTCGCAAGGAGAGATGGATCGATATGGGTGGGGGATACACTGGAAACTGCTCAGGCCACATCCTGAAAAAATCACGAAAAAGAATGTCTGGAGGTTATAACCATTGGAAAAAAAAAAAAAAAAAAAAAAAAAAAAAAAAAAAAAACAAAGGAAAACGGCGATCTCTTCAAGACGGGAAAGTCGCAAAGGAGAACGTACACCTCCTTTAAAACCAAAGCGGAAAGGCAGCAGCAAGAACGTAGTAAAATACGAATCTGGTCCCGTGGATCTTTGCATGCTGGGAATCAATTTCGGGCTTTAACTACTTGGGGATGGTGTGGTTAACGGGGATTCGCAGGAATTAGTAACTGGTGTTAAAACAAAACTGTACCGTCACTAGTTCGGGAAACAGTGGGTGACACAAAGGTCTGGGCTGCTGGCTAAGAGCAAAAAAGGAATTTCAACACTGAAAAAAGTTAGAAAATCTACAAAATCGCTCAGGCCGAAAGGGTTGGTGAGGTTCGGAACAATTCAAAAAAAAGAGGCAAAAAGGGACGTCGTGTAGTGAAATTGGAAAGAAAAAGGAACTCAAACCTTCATGAACGTATGTCCAAGACAGAAAAAAAGACCAAACATTTGTGGGAAAAAAACCGCTACTAGGACTAACATACCTATCAAGATGGGACAAGGGTGAAAACTAAAACAGGTGGAGCACCGCTCAGCAAACCGAAGCAACTTGGAAACATGCAGCGCACAGAAGCAGGGGGGGCAATGCTTAAGCACTGAAAAAAAGCAAAGTATGAGAAAAGAAAGGGGTAGCGCTGGCTTGGAGCAAAAGAAAAGGGACAAAGGGGGAAAACCGTGAGGTACTCAGTGTAATCAATCGAAGGACGCGTCCTAGGTCCAAGAGCCAGAACAGAGCTTGGGGAAAATAAAGGTCTTCCAATGGTGAAGGGACCGGAAAAAATCGCGGGAAAAAAGAGTTGGATAAAAGGGCCTGAGGTGGGGGGACCAACTGTCTTATAGTTTGTGGGACTAGACTGCACTGCCACTGTGTGGAACAAAAAAAGGGTAGGTAGAATCCAGTGTGCTAAAGGGGCTGGGGGAAACCCTGGGAACGTAAAGACAATGCCAGATAATATCCCTCTTGCATCAAAATACGTGGGGTCAAAATACGAAGTAGTCGGATAAAAAAAACTGCGTGTCATCACGGCCGAATCGTCGGTGTCGACAAATCAAGGGTAATGGAGGGGGGATGG
>Ga0179591_1297232_pt1 | contig 14177 bp, 14 predicted proteins | sample CZOMad2_1_08_16f_FD_182891 | JGI IMG/M metagenome (GOLD analysis project Ga0179591, IMG submission 182891) | Vadose zone soil fungal communities from Angelo Coast Range Reserve, California, USA - CZOMad2_1_08_16fungal (PacBio error correction) | ecosystem: Environmental > Terrestrial > Soil >...
CTTTTGCTCCTCGCGAACCGACTACATGCGTGACGCTCTTCCTTCCGCGTGCCTATGCAGGGGGGGTTGGGGGTAAAAGTCGACAAAAGAGAAAAGAGAAAAAAAAGAGGTGGAGAAGGGGGGATGCTCTATGCGTTGGGGGGGGGGGCGCTACCGGGGAGAAGGGGTGTTGGACGGCGGTCAAGGATCGCTCGAAGCTTCTGATCTTCTGCAGGGAGGGGGTCAAGAAGAGAGAAGGAAAAGGGCAGGCGTCATTTGTTGTTGACCGGGCAGCCAACTTCAGATAGGGTCCGGGAGTTAAGAAGCCGGGTATGGGGAGAATTCGAAGAGCGTGCCTCTGAATTGGCATTGCTAGGAACGGGTGTGCTCAATACACAGCAGTGTGAAGAGAAAAAAGGAGGCCATAGAAAAAAAAAGAATCTCTGGAAAGGGGGCCGAATCCTATGGGGGTGGAATTTTTGGAGATTCTATAAAAGGAACGAGATAGTAGACAGGAGAGGGGAGCGGAAAATCTCCCCCGGATAATATTGGTCCGGAGAGATTAGGTCTCTGGGGGGGGTTACACGTTTGCGCAGCATGAAATGATATGCGCGCGTCACGAAAAATAAAATCTCCTTCTAGGGTTGCTACACGATCGAGGATTTGATCAGGAAGAAGAGAAAAATGGGGAGGGGTTCGTGTGATCCAAAGGACTTTCTGATACAAATAGAAACTATGAGTTCGAGAGGTAAGGAGGGGGAGCCGGGAGGGGGGAAAAGGAAAGGAACCAATCTTCGCATTTCATATCAGGACAGGAGTGGAGGAGATATATTAAAAAACTAGAGAAAATACTTCCAGAATGGAGCCAGAGGGTGGGGGAGAGGGAGATGGAAACAGGGGGATCCCTAGTCGCTACTGCGCTAGTTTACAATGCGGAGAAGGTGGACGGAAACGGACTGGGGACAGAACCAGGGCAAGAGGGGGGAGGATGGTGTAGATGGAAAGACTGCAAGCTCCCCAAAGTCAAACTAGGAGAAAAAACGAGGGAAGGCGGAAGGGGAAAGTGTGACAAGTCGACTAGAGTTATGCACACTGCTTATACCCACGGAAGTCTTCGAGGGAAAAGGGGGGGGGGGGGTCACAGGTTACGACTCCAAGTCGTGAGCCGCACTCAGAGGCATGCAAAGCTAGGATGTCTAGAGATCCCACAAAGTCTGGACAAAGAGAAGTGATGAAAAAAGTCTACCCAAAAAAGCCGAAAAGGGAAGATCTCAACCCTCCTACGGGATTTTTTCAGAAGCAAACGAAGGTGTTCTTTGGTGGCTCCATAAAAAGAGAAAAAAAAAAAGAAAAAAAAAAAAAAAAAAAGAAAAAAAAAAAAAAAAAAAAAAAAAAAGAAAAAGCGAAGAAACGAAAGAGAAGGAAAGAGTATCATCCTCTCTTGGCATAAATCCAAAATTAGTGGTAGGACGAAAGCGCGCATAGTCCGTCCCAAAAATCATATTAAACCGTAGCATACAAAAAGGAAACAAAAAAGTCAGAAACGTGGAAGAATGCAAATTAATAGGGGAAACCTCTTTGTCTCTATCTTAGCTCTTCGATCGCATTGGAGAAAAAAGGACAAACGCGGATGAGGAACAGGAGAGCTATTCAGAACGGTGCGCTCGACAAGGGTAAGAGGAAAATAGCCATTCTTCAATCAGACACGCGGAGGGAAGGAATTTGACTTGTAGAAGCATCACTGCTTAACCGAGACTGAGTGCAGGGGCTTCATCAGGAAAAAAACAAAAGGACGCAACACACTCAGCTATTTGAATGAAGAAGAACCTTTAAGAGCGATGACGAACGACGTCAAAACCCTTCTAACGGTAATCCAAGCAGAATCAACCTGGCAAAGCTCTCCACCGTTGGGGGGCGAGAGACTTACTGGAGGGGAATGGAGAGAAAGCGGATAAAGTTACGAACAAAAACATGAGTCGGTCGATGGACTACGCGGCGTCATTGGGAAGGACAGATGATGGTTATAGAGGAGAGCTCAAGTGCTACACTTCGTCTACTTAAACGGAATACCTTAAAAGAGGGATACGGAGAGACAATTTTAAACGAATCGCGGTGCAAACAGAAGCAGCGAAAGACCATAACCCAAAAGAAAACTGGTTTGTCAGATGGAGGGTTAAAGGGGGGAAAATGGGCTTGAGATGAGAAGAGATGGAAAGAGTTAGGGAGATAGAAGTTCGGGCACCGATCGTTTCGTATGGAGGCCGGCCTTGTCCGGAGAGGGTGAGACGGACTTCGAAGAGAATCAATCATTGCGTAATTCTCTTATCGAACGGGGGGGGGGGGAAGCTTCGATCAAGGGGCAAGGCTACAAGGGTTGCCTGATGTGAAAGCTTCCGCCAGATAGGGATCTCCGCCATGGAAGAAAACGTAGTACACTTTCCAGCATCAGAAAGAGGTTCAACCGCGGGAAAGAAAAGGGGTCTTTCCGATTGGCGCGTCAGCCGAGCTGAAAAAGTTAGGGAAGAGGAAAATACGCAGATTGGGTCGATCGAGAAAAGGGAAAAAGAAGATTGGGGAGTTCAAGTCTTCCAATCGAGAAAAGGAAGGAAAACGACCGCAAATCGAGAACTGTCTTGTCCCCCAAAAGGGGAAAAAGAGGGTTAGGAAACTGCTCGGTTTTCGCGGGGACCCCCTTGGTTTTGGATCCGAAGATGACGTTCCTTCGATCGATGCAAGTGTTGGGGTCCATAGCCATCGCCGAAAGAAGAAGTGGCTGAGACCTCGGAGAGGCAGCTTATCCTTGTTCTTGTGACATCATCAAAAGTAGGTTCAACGGGAAAAAAGAAAAATGTTAGCAGAAAGAATAAAGAGGAGAACAAAGAAGATCGAAATGAGAGATAAAAGGACCCCTACGAAAAGTTGAAGAAATCCACTTCAAGCTTGCATTAGAAATTGAGAATCTACCGGACGTCACGGAGAGAGAAGAAAAGAACTCAGGTGAAAAAAAAAGGGGATCTAATTCATCGTACCTGCAGGCACTCAAAATTTGAGTTGCTGACAGTTGCAAGGCTCTCATCGGGGGAAAGGACAAATTCATGCCGGCTACCTTAGCTTTAAGGGGACCCCGATTAGAGAGGAGGGTCAGACCGCCGAAACCGAGGGGTGCGGCCGCCAGCTGTCGTCAGCAGCCGGGGGGAGGAGCAGCTACAGGGGAACGCCCGCAATTGTTAAAACCACCGACCTCGAGAAGGTGGGGGGGGGAGGACACTGATTCATAAGAAAAAAGAAAAAGAGGCTGGGTGGCCTCGAGGGGGAGTCGGTGCTGAAGACCACGGTTTAAGGGATCGAAATTGGGGAGAGACTGAGGGGATCAATGTGAAAACGACCTCTCTTTTTTGGGCCAAAAGGAGAAGCAGAGAAAACAAACAGCCAGACTTGACGGACGCAATCGCAATCTAAAGAAGAATGTTCCCTCTCAAAGCTGTGTTGTGGGGGGGGAGGGAAGGTCAGAAGAGTGCGGAAAGAGAAACGGTGAGGCGGTCGACAGGGGGGGGGGGGCCCAAAAAAAACAAAAAAAAAAAAAAACAAACACCCCCAAAACAACCCCGAAACCCCCCAAAAAAAAAAAACCCCCCACCCCAAAAAAAAACCCCCCCCAAAAAAAAACAACCCAAAAAAAACCAAAAAAACAAGAAAACTATCCTCTGAAAACAAGCCAATCGGTCAAGGAATCCGGGGGAAGGAGGCGACATTCATCTCTCTAAAAAAAAAAAAAGGAGTCTTGAGAAAAGAGAGATAAGATTCGACAAACGTACTTTCACTTGGAGCTTTACATCTGGTTTGAAATCGTGGTCGCCGCGGCTACTTCTACCCGAAGACAGGAAAAACGAGGCGAAAAAGAGGGGAAACTCCGAAAACACACAGAACTTTTATCGACGTAACAAAGGTCGGATACGGAGTGGAAGGGAGCTTCCGAAAAGGTCTGCGTGGAAAATAGATTTTGGGAAAAAGTGGTTCGCCAAAAAAAGGGGAAGGACCTTCAGCGGGGCAACTGCATAAAGGAAAAACCGGGCCAGCGAAGAAAAAAAGAGAACTAGGGACAGTAAGCAGAAGGGGTACTTGTTGACAAACTTTCAGGTCGCCCAAGAGGATAGAGGTCCGGTGGATCAAAAAGGGGGGGCACTGGCGTAGCCCACGGGCTGGAATTCTACACTACCATTCATCGTGGGCTGCTGGATAGAAAGCATGCGCACGCATAGAAACTAGTTGGTTGATTGATGAAAACGAGAGAAGGCAGGGAGACTTGAAAAGGGGGGGGCTTCAGGGGTTTCGCCTCGAGGGGGTACCCTTTTGGTAAGTTAAAAGGGATAAAGGTGCAAAGGAGCAAGCACGGAAATCTGGGGTAAGGGAACATAGCTCGGTCCGCCAAGGGGGCGTACAAGGTGAGTGCTGATGACTCAGTCCAACGGGACGGCAGAGGAGCGTAGAGAATTGAAAATGAGAAAAGTCTGCAGTGATGGATGAATGGGCGCGGACGGGAACCTCAAGGAGAGGAGAGGATTTTTTTTAGATTTATAGGAGCTTCTGAAGAAAAAGGGGAGTTTTGTCCCTTCCGGGAAGACTGAACAAGAATGCTAAGTCATCCCTGAATAGCGCAGAACTAGAACGGCGGCGGAAGGGAAGGAGGGCTAGGGGAGGCAAAAAACTTGGGATCGCTAGAACGTTTAAAAAAGAGCCCGAAAAACAAGAGGGGAAGGATAAAAAAACTGTTTGGCACGAGTCAGTTGGGAAAGCGTAATTGTAGGGAAGCGAGGAGGGAGAGTGATCAATTGCTTGGAATCTCTTTTTCGGCAGAATAATTAAATAAAAGGTGAGGGGACGAAAGGGAAACAAAATCCTGGCATCAAGGAGTGAGACCTCCTTTGGAGATGGCGAAAGAGAAAAATCGGAAAAGCCTCTTTCTTCACTACAGGAGGGGGGTATTGAAAGAAAAGGGCGTTCAGAGGGAATTGCATATCCCTACGTCGTCAACGCATAAAAGAAGGGAAACCGTCTTTGAAAGGGTCACACTTACCACCTGAAAAAAACGGGTTAGAAAAAAAGCCCTCTCGAAGGCACCATAGGGAGCGTCCTTGGAAGCCGGCGAAAAAGGCGCCGCCAAGGAAGGGGGAAAATTATTCCTAACTCAAAGAGTGGGGTCCGAAGGAGAGAAAGGAAAAAAACGTCTCAAAAGGAAGGAGACTAGGGGCAGCCTTTGCACATAAAACAGGAGAGGGGTGGTCTTGTTTATTTTCAGCGGAGTAACTGCTGCATGATGTGGGGGGAAAAAACGCAGGGATGAGTAAAAAAACTATGCGATCGTCTTAGAAGGGCTGTCCTGCAAAAAAGGAAACGACTTCCACAGGGGAAAATGAATGCGGGCTATCAGATCGAACAACCGTTTAAATAACGGCACGCGGGGGAATCGCAAATCGAAGCGACTAAATGCTTACTGAAGCGCTGAAAAGCCCGAAAATTTGAAGAGTTCAAAGCTCCCCGGCAAAGTACAGAGCAAAAGCGGGGAGATATTGGGGGCGTGAGGATCTTGAGGGGGGGGCTACCGGTCGGGGAATCAGGGGGGGGGTGGGGAAGTGTTATAATTCGTCAAGGCCTATTGGAAATGATCAATATCATCGCATGGCATTGCGGCGTCAGCGGGGGGAAAGAGAAGCACCGAGCTAAGATACTTCCGTTTGGAACCGTCTGGGGGAAGGAAAGAAAGCAAAAGGCTGCGGTCATTCCTGATTGAAGCATGGAGAGGGCGTTTTTAAGAGAACATCCTAAGTGGTTCTAGCTCACGGGGATGTCCTACGAGGAGAGGTGAATCTTAATCCCCGAGTCCGAGTTTGGAATTGGGTGATAGTATAGAAATAAAGAGAAAAAAAAAGAGGGGCCGCGTAAGCTCGCCGTCCTATAATTGTTGTAAATGACGGTTTGAGAGGGGTTGGGGATGCGACAGGTTTTGTTTGCGCGAAAGCGAATTATATGAAAACAGAGGTTCAGAAATATCACATTACTAAGGTAAGGGGGGTTTTCTACGAGAGGAGGGAGGCAGCGATCACGGGGGGAAGCCGGGAGGGTGACTTCACAAATTAACCTTCATTGGAGCCAAAAAGAAAGAGGGAGAGGTGGGCTCTAGCATAATGTTGGCGGCCAGATGGGAGGGGGAAAGGAAAGAACCAGAGGAGCGCTTTCAGATCAAAAGGACTGCGCAGAAGGAAGTCCGCCTTCAGCCTCAACGCTTTATTCCCGAACGCATAAAATGGAGGGAGAAGAAGGGGGAAGAGTTGCGTCATGAGGCATCCGCAAAAAAAAAACAAAGTAGAGATGCCTATAACGCAAAGAGGGAAAAGAGACGGAAATACCTAAATGGTATCTCTGTCTCTTCTGGCCGGGGAAAATCGTTGCGGGGAAAAGAGGGGGAATCGGATGAGGCGCAAACACAGCCATCTTAAAGCAAAATGATCCCTGTTCGGGGAGTCCACCAGCGGCAAATCACAGTCCCTCTCTCGATCCGAAGGGATGTGGATAAGGAAAAAAACTAGGGGGCCTGGGTGGAAAGACCAGAAAAGCCAATATCTGCAGGGGTCCGAGCGCTCTTTTAGAAGCCCACGAGTTAGAGGGGAGAAAACCGCGCGCATATATGGGTCAAGCTGCTCTCACTGGGGGACAAAACCTCAGACAAATCAGGCAAAAAAAGCGGGAATACCCAAAAGTATCAGGGGCATTCATAGCCTCTTTGATGGGACGAAAATCTCGGGAATGACGATCGGCATTTAACAAAAAGTAAAAGAACTCGGAGACGTATAAAAGAAGCGGAGGGCCACCGTGCGCTCACACTAGGAGTCAGCAAAACTTACATATCACCACTCTAAGGTCCTACTGGGGAAGGGACAACCCAGACGATTCTCTACCCGAAGATCTGGAGGAGGATCTTAAAAGAAAGAACCACAAAATGGAGCACCAAGGGCACTGCGCTGATGTGAAACTACCTAGAAAAAAAAAAGACGGATACGAACGACGTCCAAAAAAGAGGAGCCGGTAGCGCACTCCGAAAGACTAAAAACTTGCAATATCCAACCGCTGGGTGGAAAGAGAGTTGCCGGAGACGGGAGATGAAAGAGGAAGAAGGGAAAGCAAGGTCGGTCGGGCGAGAAAAGTACTCATTGCTCCAGCGTGGGGTAGTCTGCCGCGCAAATTGCCTCAATTCGAATGTCAAGACGGAACCTGACAAAAATAAAGGAGACGATGTTGGGAAAAAACTCAAAGAGGTGGAAAAAGCCCCGCAGACTATAATAGAAAAGCCCAAAAGAGAAAAAAGGGTGGGTAAGAAGTTTTTTCCCGGTTTAAAGCCAAGTATGGCTGCATAATATAAAGGGGTACTACCAGGGAGAAGAAGTAGACAAAAATCGTGAGGAGGGGCGTAGAAGTTTATGGCCCTTTCAGTTCCGGGGAGGAAAGTCGGAGCGCTCAATCAGTTGGGACAGCTGGATCGTATTCGGTTTGGGGGGCTAGGGGGGAAAAGATTTTGACAAAGGGCTACCTTTAAAGGATTGGTGACTAAAGGAGGGTCCTCATCTCTGAGGGGGAATCCATGGACGTATCACTAAATGTGCTTGCCATACGCAGCAAGGAGGGCAACATCGGGCAGATTGGTAGGTTTCCAGATTGTCGCGTCGAAAATTAGAATGATTTACTAACGTAAGAAGAAAGATTGTGGGTCGATCGGAAACCTAAACTTGGGATAGGGGCAACTATAATCTTATCCCAGGCCTCCTCGCGAGGAAAAAAAAGGTCTTTCTCCACTGTGGGACCCCAGCGTGAACAATAAAAGATCAGTGGGGAAGAAGAAGAGGGGCGGAGGCCTCACGTCGCGAGAGGAGGAAAGAGGCAGCCCGCGCGGCGTTCTGCTCCAATAAGTACGGGAGCTTAGACTGCTGTTCTGTGGGCAGCAGCCCGGAAAGTTCAAAAGGCCCTAATTCAGACAGACTACCAACCTATATCGCTAAAGAGGCGAAATAGCCAAAGCAGAGCTCCTCGTTGCTCTCACCAGCAGGGCTCCGCAATGATCCGAGAATGTCCGGCCCGGAGATAAGTCACGGGGAAAAAAAGTTCGTTAAGAGCGTAAAAATCCGGCAGGGGCCATTCCCAGATTCACTTGGGTTTGCATGGAAGGGTAAGATGGGAGCATCAGGGAACCCGTGCAATGCACTCGCGCGTGAACCTGAAGACCCTTGCAGCAACCAGTCTTCGAGAGTTCGGGCATCAACGAAAACGCAAACGCTAGATGCGTCATCCATTCTTTGAGAAGCACCGCCCAGCTTAGCGTGGCGGGGCAATATTGTGAGAAAAGGACGCAATGAGAAAAACCTGCATAGTTGGGACGACCTTATTCATTTGCCACCGGGGGGGGAAGATTCGGGGTACTGCGAAGGGGGGGCAGGGAGGTTTGTTTCTCATGCCAAAGTTTTACTTCCAAGTTCGTTGGACGGGATAGGAAGGGAGGGGAATCAGTGCCGACATCGATTGTGACTGATAGATAAGGAAACGGAATGAGGGAACTGGAAAAGAGAGGGGGAAGGAGAAAGATTTGAAATCTCTCTCCCAGAGGGCTTGGGGGTTGGGGTGTGTCTGTGTCGAATATGGCAATTCACCCGTGGCTGTCGGTAGGAACGTACCTCGCTAATAAAACACGATCAAACCATGACTCCAGGGGAAGGTCTTTGCGAAGGTAACTCAGAAAAAATACACAAACAAAAAGGAGGAGGAGCAGAATATGAACTATTAACTAAGGGAAGGGGGGAACGGAAACGGTGTTTGGTATCTTTTTGAGGCCGAACGCGGCTACCGGGCGTAAAGGGTAATCCCGTTCTCGGGTGTCGAACGAGGGCGACAAGACCAAAAACGCTCTTCCTCCTGTGTTCGCTCGCGGCCTCAATTTAGTTAAGATCTGGGGGGTGCTCGCGGGGGCATTAGCGAGTCTTTCTGGGCTGTGTTCTACTGATAGAGGTTTTAAGGACGGGCTGGGCAAGATCAGATGTTGTCTCCTCTGGGGTCCCGACTTTCCTCTCGTTGAGAGCTCCCAGCCTTAACCAAGGGGGTGCCAGACTCGCTAATACACCTAGCCTTACAAGCCTGCAGCCCGCGTTTTTAAACGAATACGATTGTCTCCCATTCTCTTATTAGAGGCGGCATTTCGGGTGTGCTCCCCCATCGAAAACTGCTACGCCCGCGACATTCAGGAACACTGTCTGACTCATCAGAAAGGTTTGAGACGGGGGTTGTAATCTCCGACTACGCTGGTCGATCAAGTTATCATTTGTTCACGACGGAAATTCCATGATGTTTGGTGACAGTTCCTTATGAGCCCGCGTCAAATTCACGCTCAGATTTGAAAGTAGGGGGAAGGGGACTTTGATTATATAAGGTTTGGAGGGGGGGGGGGGGGGTTCGTTCAACCGAAATTGAACAGAAAAAATGATTGCTTTAATGAGGACTTCCTTTACGGAAAGAAACGGGTCGTGTATTAGAATTTCTTAATTCACTTGAATTTCTTGAGACCCTGAATTCGTCTCTTATCTTTTATTTTCCTCAGCAGGTCTTAGTAATTTCAGAACGGTAGTTTAGGCTAGGTCTGATCTTTCTCTCCCGCGTAGGTTGGCTTCGTCCCGTGATGCCTGGCTTGTAGTCCGCACTCCCTCGAGGGCAGCTCTCGCCCTAGCTTACGGAAAAGTCCGGGTGGCGACGGTATGCGCATGGGGAAGGCTTTCGGTTCTTCTTCAGATGAAATCTTGTCAAAGGCACAGACTTTGGGGGCGGCGGGTCCTGCTGTGGGGTACGTTCGGCAGGGGCATGGGGTGAGGGCGAGGGGGGAAGAGGGTAGGCGCGCTCTTACCTGCTCAAGGCACGTGGGGGTAAGGGCCGCCCTCTCTATGGTTGAGAGAAACGTTGTTAAAACGATGGGGCCAGGGGTAAGAAATTGGGAAGCGCGATAGGGTGAGCAATTGCTAGGGGGGGGGCGGTAACGGGGGTTGCGGGGGGGGTCATTGAAAAACCCTAAAGTGCTTTTGACGTTTTAGGAGGACCCAACGATCTTGCCTAAAAAAAGGAGTCGAACCCCATTACACCCAGGGGGTTGAGTCGGAAAAGCACTAGTCACAGCCCCTAGGGCTTCCCAGGGGGTTTGCCAACGCTGGGTCTTTCCAAGTTGACCGGGGGCGACCGGGCCCTTTCTGAGAAGACTCAAATAGAGATGCGGCAGAAGAGCCTTAGGACACCCTTTAAACCGTCAATTGTAAGGGATTGTCACCCGGATGCTAGCAAGCTTGAAAACAAGGGTTAGCTTATACCTCCGGTCTAGCGTGCAGCGTACCAAGGGGGAGATCTTTTCTAAAGGTCCGCAAAAACATTGAAGGCAGGAGGGCCAATATTAAGTGGAACGATCCCTTCTGTTCGAAAGGATAAAGGAAACAAGTCTTAAAAGAGCTTGAGCAAGCAATCCGGTATCCACACGAGGAGTAGCCAAAAAAGACGCTTTTGGGATGCGTTTATGGCCGGGAGGGGACGCTGACTGATGCTTGTTTAATCGCTTGAAAGTTACACCAAATAATATCGGGCTGGGGGGAATGTCTGACTTCCGTGCCGAAGAAGGGGGCATGTGCTCATCAAATACTACAAGCTGAGTAAGATGGGCTCAATGGATCCATCTGTTAAAAACATCAATCGACTAGTCTTAAAGAGGAGGCCTAAGCGTGCCGCTTCAATGTACCTTAAAGGAAAGGAAGAGCAAAAAAGGGGTTGAGATGGGAAAAGGCGGGGGACGCGGTGGGGGGCTAACATGTTACCATGGTGGGGGAAAAGGAGGGGGCGGAATCTCCTATTCACCGGCGTCTTCTTGGTGCCTTTACCATTCCCTCCCGGAAGGGAGATTTGTTCTGCTTGTGGGCGGGTGGGGGGGTCTGTTGAGATCTAGTGCGCTGCAGAGCGGTGGTTTCGATGCGGATTGATGCAATGCTTCGCTGGTATACGCTCCGTATTGTGGGTCCGTCGCTCCCTTCAATGGCTTCCCCAGTGGCGCGGCCGGAGGCGGGCTAAGGATTCAAAATGAGAGGGCGTTTGTAGACGAATCCGAGGTTAGCAGCAAACCGGGGGATGGGGACGGAACTAATGAATAGCCCGTCGAGCCGCGTTGGGGGATTTTGGCTAACGTGAAGGGAGCTAAAGCAAGTCTCGGAACAGCCGCGTCCAACTAAAAGGTAATCTGGGTGGGGGCCTGAAAGGGTTGCACTTAGGAAGGTCCTGCGACGGGGGTGTTGGGGACTATCCAAATTGCTCTCGGAAAGGGGGACCAATTCTAGGCGATAAGTTTGACCTCAAGGATCCTTAGAAGGTAACAGGGGGATTGGCGACAAGCGGAAAAGGCGGATGCTATAGTGTCTTTGGCTGCTGAGCGGAGGAAAAGGTGTCGGGGGTGGTGGAGGGACCAACTACCAGGCTGGAGAGGACAGATCCTGTGAGACTGGCGTGTTCAGGATTAGCAATATTAATAAATTAGATTTGGCAATCCGGCTTTGGAAAATTGAAGCTGCATAATCTGTCCGAACGCAGAGGATAAGGCATCGAGGAACGGGAGCGTCAAGGTACACATCGGACTGCATTGATGGGGCAGATCTCAGTCAAAGACCCAACTTAGTGGGGTAAAATAAAAAAGAAGAATCTATTCAATTGATAACAGCTCCGCAATCAGATTGACAGGAACTGATCCTTGCCTACGAACGAGTCAATCATAGTAGGAGATTCGACAAAAAGAAGAGAAAAAAAAAGGAAAAAAATTGTATTGATCAGATAGAAAAGGTGTCTCAATCTTTTAATTGACCCAGGACCCAGGTCGAAACATTCGGAGCTTACCCCGGGCTGGGGCGCAGCTCTTAAGGTGGTTGTACTCCGTAACAAGAGAGTTCGAAGGGGCGCCAGAAACGCAAAAGTAAGCTCAGGGCTCTCAGACTTTCAGAAGCCGAACAGTGATATCGGGACTGAACGCGCAAAATATTGGTAGAGGACGAACGGGATCGACAAAACCACAACCGGAGGAGAAAGATATCCGAACGCGAGCTCCGCGACACTGGGGTACGGGGAGATCGACGACTCAGGCGATCGTCAGTTAAGCACAAAATTAACACAAAGTATTCGCCCGGATGAAGAAGCTGTCGTGTGACATACAGGGGGTGCGACTCGAGGACGATAGTTTCGAGCGAAAAAAAAGCCCGTCCATTCTGACAGCAGACCCGCACGGTATAGTTGGAAGGGACAGACACCAGACGGCGGCTGAAAATACTTCCGAAATCGTGAAGGACTGAGGTACGAGAGCTGGGCCGACATCCAAATGAAATTGCCGACGGGAGATTACAAACTTCAGAAAAAGAAACTTGACGAAGGGAATTTAAAACTGGACAAACCCTAGACTTTTATCGCAATGCACGGGGATACGAAGAAAAGTAAAAACCTCGTTTGGTGGGAGAAGACTTAAAAGGAACTGAAAAAGGCACGAGGGAAGACGTCGACGTATGGGGGGGAGAGAACGCGTCGTCGTGTTTGAAAATGCGGCCGAGAGAAGGAGTCGGGGGGGGGGGAATAAATGCGTCTTAATTGTTTGCAGACCTGTAAAAGAGCCTATCGCGCGGGTGTCAACGCAGCTGGAGGATTTCCACAGAGCATTATCGTACTACGCTGGAAGGTAACTCAAGAAGGCCAAATGCCTTTTCAAAATGGTAGTGTAATCCAAGTAGTCATGAGCCGCTATTGAGAAGGAGGACTAGAACGAGAAAAACCATCGGTGACTTTTGGCGCGGCCCCAGACCGTGGCCTGCTGACGGGGGTGCGCCTTCGGTCCCTAGCTCTTGCCATCCGTGGCCCTTCTTCGGCGATGGTTGCGAATTTGGGGTTTGGTGTGCAAGAGTGGTCAAGCGCGGGGTGTTCCAGGCGAACCAAAAGTAGTTTAACAGGGGGAGTGGGTCGGCGGGTGTCAGCATTCTAGTTATCACCATGGGGAAGTGGCGTCAAGGGGAAATACACACAGGTGGCAACCTCGGCAAGAGGGTCGGGTGACGATTCAACGCCCTTCTTAAAAAGTGTCCTAGGGGAAGAACGAAGTTCGGTGGGGAGGAGAAACGGGGGGGGGAAAAAAGAATTTAGAGGCTTGCTGGATCGGGATCACAGAAGCCTCGCGAAAGGAAGTCGGGAGAAAACTTTGCCAAAAAAGGGAACAAACAAAATGGTGAAAAGATCAGTTCAGGGAAGGTCCGATGACCTTAGAGAACTACGAGGGGGCGATGTGGGATTACAAGGAAGAAAGAAGAAATAAGACGCGGGGTTCATTACTGTCGCCTCAAAAGTAAGGAGGGGCTTATCACTTGGGTTCATAAACGGAACGCAGGTGAAAAAAAGGAAAGAGAATATTAAACAAAAATCATTCAGCGCACGTCTTAACATTCTCACTCTACCTCACTCCCTCGAATTCAGTACCTCCTGGAACTTTCGAGCAAACTCATGGAGGCTCCCCACGCCCTTAAATTCAAGTCTTTCAAGTCCCTGTCCCCTTACGCGTGGTATAGTGTCAAACTTCGCTAACTGGTATCCGGACTTCCGGAGAGAAACGGAAGATGCGCCTGGTTTCGAAGGGAGGACTGTGGGGGAAAGGTGAGACAATCATTCAATGCAACATGGCCAAAATCCTCAGGTGAAGACCGGAAAAAAGAAAACTTGCAAATCGACACATTGGGGTCTGACATAAGAACAAAAGATGATAGATAAAAGGAAAATCACTCAGAGCGACACTAGAAGGGGAAGAAGATACCGTTGCTCTCCTCATTGTGAAAGAAACCGGGGCCAACAGATTGGGACTATGGGTGAGCAAAGGGGAATAATGCTTTGGGAAGTCGTAGTTGAAGGTTCGGTGCGCGGCCTGGGTCTGCTTCATTCGGGGGAGGGAAGGGAGGGTCTTCACTCGGAATACCGCGGGGGGGGGTGTACAATGATATCGAACAAAGAAATCTTCTGACGAGCTAGGAAAAAAATCACTGGGGCCTGAGCGAAAAAACGAAGGGCGGTGGGGTGGGGGTGCTCAGGCGCATAGCGAGGGGAAAAGGTGGGCGGGAAAAGCG
>Ga0179591_1318293_pt1 | contig 14177 bp, 20 predicted proteins | sample CZOMad2_1_08_16f_FD_182891 | JGI IMG/M metagenome (GOLD analysis project Ga0179591, IMG submission 182891) | Vadose zone soil fungal communities from Angelo Coast Range Reserve, California, USA - CZOMad2_1_08_16fungal (PacBio error correction) | ecosystem: Environmental > Terrestrial > Soil >...
AAGTAGAGGAAAGGAAAGATTGGCAGGAGGGGGAATTCACTCAAGGACCAATGTTTACGACATGGGAAAGGGAAAACAGGGGCACTCTAATGCCAGGAGAAGGGTAAACTAGAGTGCGAAGAAAAAAAAGAGTCACAAGGCAATTGTACCGGCTTTACAATTGATCCAGCTTGAGGAATCACCTAAAAAAGAAGTATAAATGGTGAGTACGCTAGAGATCATTCCTCGTGTTAGAGGGACACACAAAACTTGTGGTCGACGAAAGAGCCGATGTAGAAGGAGATAGAAACAAAAACAATGAAGAGAGGGAGGGGAAGGGCGGATCAAAGAGAATACATGTCGGGGGGGCGTACCAGGGGTCCACGAATTAACTAGATTATAAGTTGACAAGAGAAGATTGCGGGCAACAAAAAAAATAATCTCGAGCTCATGTAAACGAGGGTAAACGTTACAAAGATGTAGATCGGGGACACAGGGAGGAGGTAAAAAGAAAATGAAAAAAAATAGGAAAAGAAAATGAATTAGGGAAAGCAAGACGTAATTGGGAGGGTCGGAGTAAACCAGAGATGGAGCGGGGGAAGAACGCAGAGGAATATGAGGGAAAACTAAAAGAGGGGAAAAAACAAAAGAGTATCCTTACAGGAGTCGCTTGTTCTTCAAGGCACGAAAAAGGAGGGAGGTGCAAAGACCTCCTTTGTGGCAGAAGAGAGAAGGGAAAAGGAATTGGGAGGTTGAAAGCAACAAAAAAAAAACAAGAAAGGAGGGGCCAACTCGGAAGGTGAACCCATGGATTTGCACAGGCCTTTAGAGAAGGGGGGGTGGCAGCCCCAAGTACAAGGCAAAAGAGGTGAAGCATGAAAAAAAACCGACGGAAAGCAAAGAAAAAAAAACGGGCTCTTGGTGGGACGGAACACCCGTAAGAAGGTTCCCTGAAAAAGGGTAAGTACCTCACTACGATCCTTACAAATCGCGCCATATTAGACAAATAAAGCCAAAGCAGAAGGGGGTAAGTCGCAAGCGAAAAAAAAAAGTGGGGGGGGGTTCACGAGGTGGATGTAAATAGGCCGGTGGTCGAGTTGGAAAAAAAAAGGGATCGCTGTCGTTGAAAATTGGAAAATAGATTGGGGGATGGTGGGTGGGGGGCTGAGCATGGGCCCTCAAATGGTTGCTCTGGGTGATGAGTTCACCTTTATTCCCTTCCGTAGCTTAGACAAGGGGGGATCTGTTGTGTGGGCTCGGTCTGGCAAAATGACTCTTTCCTTATCTCCGGACAGGCCAATAGAAGGTAGACAATGACCGGGGGAGGTTTTTTCAGGAGAAAGGCAAAGGAACTGAGAAAAGGACTAATTGGGACTCTCATCCAAAAAGGTAAAGGGAATAAAAGAAGCAGAAACTTACTAGGGCGATAACGGAGAGTTCTTACAAAACTCCGTAAAAAAAAGAAACGCGGGAAAACGGCAACAAGAAAAGAAAAAGACGCAGAGGGGGTGTCTTGGAATTCTTCTTGACTGAACAGGAGAATGAGAGAAAGGGATGGTTTGGGCTTGTATGCTTGCTTGGAGACGGTGGAGGGGGCAGAGGGAATGGCTGAGGGGGGTTAAAAGACAGCCACGAAATGGACGAATGAAAAAAAACATACACACCTCCTTCCTTTTGAGATGCTCAAGGGGGCAAACAGTTCGAACTAAATAAAAAGTACTAGCCCCAGGTAATCTTAGCAGGGCTTTTGGGGTTGGTGAAAAAAATGGGTTGAGCTATGGGTAGTGAATTGGGAAGCTTCCGATATTCCAAATGGGATATGGGGTACACGGAGGGGTCAAAATAGGAGTCCACCTAACCCATTGGGAGGGTTTCATCACCAAAGGGAAGACGAGTGGACGCAGCAGAGCTTGGGGACTCAAAAAAGAAAACATAGGACGCGAAAAACAAAAAACGTAAAACCGGACCGAAGGGGGGAGGTGTAACCCCTTCAGTCTTAGAGGGGGGAATAGGTGGGTGCATTGACAATTAAAAAGCAAAACGCTGCAGGGTGGTGTAGGAGGTGGAACCTGGGTGACACATTCGCCACTGCCACCCGGGTGGGGCCTGAGTTTCACGGGACGAAAGGTAGTGCGAGGGGGAAACCCAAAAAGGGGGCGCTGGGGGGGGGGGTGGTATGCGTCTATTACTGGAAGGTTTCTGGCTCAACCCACACACCCCTCGTGAAGAAAGGAAGGGCGCCGATCAAACCTCAAAAAAAGGATCCCGAGCTCCAGACGCAGTTTGCACAACGGCTCAAACAAAAGAGCGGGCCCCCAGAACCTAGGTCCGAAGTGGGAGAGTGTGGGGAGGGGAGAGAGGGGGAGGAGAGGGGAGAGGCGGGGGGGGGGGGGGGATATGGTCATTCTTCTTGCGGAACAGGGTGAAACTGCCAACGTCCATAACCGTTTCCTCAGAGAGAATCATTCGGGAGCACGTCAAAAAAACCTATCCGCCACACACCCCTTCCGGAAGAAAGTTGGTTAACCACGAAAAAAAATGTAGGGAAGGCTCAGCATTTTGGGGAAAGGGTAGCGCTGAGATGTTTCTGGGAGTTGCTGAAATATTCTCCTCTTGGCCCCTGGGGGGGAGAACGACCTTGCCAAGACTTGTGGGGCTGGTCAAAAGACGAAGAGGAGTCCCGCGCATGGGAGCAAAATTTCAAGAAATTGGTCCGACAAAGGCATAAAAAGGAGCCTCTCAAAGCCCATCCTAACCTTGGGGAAATAAAAGAAGATTGGGTCCTTGCGGGGGGGGAGATCGCAAAGAGTCGCGAACAGGTTTTGGGCGGTGTGAAGCAGAGACAAAAGGTTGGTAGGAGTCTCTTGTCAAAGATGGGCAGTTAAAGTTCTTTATTCGGAAAAAAAACAAAAGAAAAGAAAACAAACAGCAAGCATCAAGCAAAGATAAACCTCAAAAGCAGCTCAGCTCAAAACGAACCCCCACAACCACCCACACACCACCCACACCCACCCTACCCCCCCCCCCCAAACCCCCCCAAAACCCCAACCCCCCCCCCCAAACCCACCCCCCCCCACCACCCACACAAACCCCCCAACAAAACGATAAGGCAAACCCCAAAAAAAGAGAAGGAGAGGGAGTTTTGACAAGGGGCAGTTAAGCGGAACGCGTAAAAGGGGGTACTACGGAAGTATACCCAAGGAGAAGATACAACTCTGGACATGTAATGACTAGTCTGTACATTCCTGGCGTAACCTAAAGAGTTAAGGGGAAACTATTGGGGATGGAACTCTGTCTCAACCATGAACTCCTTCCAAAATACCTGCAAAACAAATTATAAGGAACTAAGGGGTTAACAGAATCTGGCGGGCGAGGGATCAAAAAAGAGTCCCAGGGGCCCCGGAACCCAAAAAACCCAAAACAGGGCGACGGGGGAAAGAGAATTGACCTTTCAAAAACGTGACGAATTTGATAAGAACAAAGCAAGCCACCCAAGGGGCCACATAAGTCAAAAACCACCAAGCGAGAGGGACCTGTGTAGAATCAGGGGAAACGGGAATCAAAGAAAAAAAAAAGTCACTAAAGACGGCCCAGGGGGGCTCATTAAAACACGGGGAACCGGAAGGTAAGAAGAAGGATAGGGAACAAATCTAAGAAAACATTTATTCCAGAGGCGACTAGTGGGAAAGGTGGAGTTTAATCGGGGGGGAAACCGCGCCCTTGGGTGGGTTTGTGGGGGGTGGGTTTTGGCTAATGAAGAGGGGCGGACACGGTGAGAAAACTTGGAGGGGAGGGAAGAGGTTCGTTTTGTCAATGGTGGGTGACGACAAACCGAGATAAGTGGGGGAGTAATCACCGACTTGGCGACAGGGGGTAGGCACAAAATGGCAAAACCGTGGGGAGGGGTAGGGACAAAATCACAGGAAAGGTGCCGACGCTAGGGCGGAGAGGGTATAGGGGACAAGGAGAAGGTGAGAGTATTGCTACAGACTAGAATTGTCTCCAGCTGCTATTAGCGAATCTGAGAAAGGAAGGTCCCCGAATGGGCTTAAAAGGACCTGTTATTATACTGGGGGCGGAACAAACGTACAGAAAGACGAATAGCAGGGAATCTCGGTAGCAAGGAAGTGATCCTGGACTACAGGGCCGGGGACGTTCAACCGAGGTAAACGAAAACGAAAAGGAATATGTCAAACTAAAGGGGGGCCTCAAAAGGGGCAGGAAAGGGGCTAAGGCCGAAAGATACAGAAGTGACAAAGGGGTCCCCCAGGACTGATCCCGCAATTATCCTGAGTGGCAGAATAGTAGCTCCTGCATCGAGATAATATAATTCCAAGGTGTATAGAGGGAACAAAACAATTAGGCCAACAAAGGAAAGGAGAAGAGCCGGAGGTAAAAAAGCATTTGGAAAGAAGAAAAAAAACAAAAACGGCAGGAGGAGAGATAGATAACGGGGCTCCACTCAGCTCTTGTTGGTGGGGGTGTGAAGGGGTAAAAAGACTATAAAATGATGTATAGACGATGAACATTCTGACGGTTCAGCCTAAAGCTCAGGATGAGGTTGGTGCAACATTGGTCGAAACCAATGATCACTGTATTGGTTCTCCCGGAGGGGAAAGGGGGATCCCCAGTCCCGCTAAGTTCCCCAAGCGACCCATGTTGCTGTTCTTCCCCCTGTTAGAGAGCCATAGTATTATGGGGAGAATCAGTCTGCAGCTCAAATAAATACCGAGGAATCAGGTAAGTTGGGTCTCCAGCCGGCGAATTCCTTCCAAGGAAGAACTTCATGGGGTAGTCACAGATCTGTGAGCTTTAGATTTCAGTAGAAGAAATGGTCTCAAAGAAAAATAGCTGGGGGATGGATACACTGAGCATGGCATCACTGTGTATCTCTTACCGTAGCGGCCATGCAAAAAAAAAACACCAGAGCAGTGATGGGGGTCATCCCACAAATGGAGTCGGGGGGGGGTGGCCCTACAAATTTGGGTCTTTCAGGGATGGGGGGGGCATAGGGGTAGTTAGCATACCCAGATCCACTCTTTTATGCATGTCAAAACCGGTAAAGAAAAAGCAAAAACCCTACAATAATAAGATGACAGGGGCAGGAAACTTCAATTAAAAATTCAGCCCCGTGGGTTTGAAAATTCAGTCTCGACGCACAAGCCCCCGATACCAACTCTAAAAGGCTTGTAAGTCCCCTTACATCTGGTGCTCACTTCGAAAAAACCTAACCACCTGTGTCTGTCAGGGATTTGGAAGAAAAAGGGTGGAAAAGTGGGTGATTGGGCGAGGAGATGGGCCCTGAACCCGGGTCCTTCCGCTACTCAAGAGAGGGGGATCGTGGGGGGTGGCTTAAAAGTTCACGGCCTGGGGCAAGAAAGGGGGGGAAGTGGTTATAAAATAGGGGGAAATCACGTAGAGGATGTGGGAGGGAAAAGGGACAGGGGGTGGGGGAGACTTGAGGGGGGACACCGGGTTGAACGGGTCAAGAACCGGGGCAACGGAAATTATTGCAACGAGGACGTCCTCCAGACAGTGGAAAAGCGGGGAGAAGGGATTAGGCCAACGAAAGCAAAGTTGGGGAGATCAACGATTCCCGAGGGGGATGATTAACTATACACTCTGAAGGGACCAAAGCGTAGGGGGCGCAGGGGGCTGAACGTGTTAAATAGAGGACCTTAAAATGGGAAAGGGTAAAGGAAAGGGGGAACTAACTCAAATGTACGCGTTTGGAGGTCGTATTGAGATTCAGTGAAACGGCTGAGCATTTAGTGCAGGGGCTGGGGTGGGCTTGGTGAGGGTGCTGGGTGCTTGGAATGCAGTTGCTGTGTGTGTCGGTGACAGAGGGCTTGGTAGGTGCATCAATGAAGAATACAGAAGAAAGCAGCCAAAAAGTAAAGGGACACACCCCTACGTCCACAGGGGGGCCTGCCTGCAGAACTCCCAGGTGCTAAAAAGAATGAAAAAAAATTGGAAAGCCTAAACATAACCAGGAAAGGCACGGGCTGGGGGAAACTGTTGCTTATGACGCAGGAGGTGGGGGAGGGGGGGGCCGAAAATATAATCGGACACCGCAGCGAGTGGCGCGTCACAGGGGTAAAACTAAAGGAAGGGGGGGGTGTGACGAGGGCTTGGGAAAAATGGCGCTAGCGCTCATCCCCCTTTTGGTATCAATTTACAGGGAAAAACAAAACAAGAGGGACAACAACCAGCCAAAAAATTTAATCGGCCGCTGGCAGCAAGGGGACGGGGGGTTGATGGCGAGCGGGGGGTGTTGACTACATAATAAACTACGCTTCACTGGCACCTGGAAAAGGGACTGCACCCCTCCCCAGCTCCGGGGGTGGTCAGAGCAGGAGGGGCCTGTAGAGACGAGGGGGGAAACCAAATGCGGGAAAAAAAAGTCAAGTCAGTAAATAAAGCGAGGTGGGGAGAGAAGCAACAACACAAGAAGGAAATAGTCAAAACACAAGCGACTGCAAAAAATTCTAATCACTGGCAGGGGGAAAGGGGGGAAAAACCGAGACTGGAGTCGACGGATCAAAAGAGCTCTCCCCCGCCTGGTGCGTTTGAGCGAAACAATCCCCGAAATATACCCACCTAGTATAGGCCTGCAGAAGGAAACTCCAAACACGGGAAGCACACTCCGAATTGGGGAAAAAAAAGAGGGCCAAGTTGATTCTGCTTGAGGGGGGGTAAAGGCAGTTAGTAATACTTTGATTTTGGAAAAGGATGCTAGGACAAGGGGGGGGAAAAACGAAAACCCAAGGGGGGGGTAGGGTCGCGTGAGTCCCTAAACAGGAACTTAGTATGGGAGCAAATGAAAAAAGCCCCGAGAAAAAATGAGGCAAACAAGTCCACGAACGAGTTGTGACTCTGAAAAGAGGAGAGGGTTGGCGTTAGAAGGGAGGGATTAAAAAGGGAAGTAGATGAAACTCCAGAAGGGGGGGTGAAAAAGTGCCTTAAGCTCTAAAGGGAAAATCAAAAACAAACACAAACAAAACAAAACACACTAAAACCAGAAGAAAACCCAAGCTAAAAAATCCTAGCAATTCACGCAAAAAGAGAAAAGAAAATCAAGAAAAAAAACAACCTAGGGAGGACGAGGGGAAATTTGTAACGGGGCCTACAGAGATATTTACAATACATAGACTTGACTAACCCCTCAGATAAGGCGGGGAATAGGTAATAACATAAGGAAGGAGGTCGTAATGGACCAGGGGGGGGGGATCAAAGATTGATAGTGGGAATCATAAGGACCCACCCCAAAACTTGCAGGGAAAAGAAAGCCAAAAAGGAGTGGGGCAGGGGGTGCCAGGACGCGGGGAAAAGAATAGGAGCTCGTATAAGCAACTAGGCAACTAGTCAATAGACAAAAAAAAAACAAAGAAAGCGAAAAAGGATAGAGGCACTACCGAAGTGAAGCGGGGAAAATCCGTGCTCTTTTATCCGACAACCCTTGTAGCAAGAAAGGTAAGTCAGAAAAAAACAATATACAGGAAAAAAAGGACGGGGAATGGTAAGGAAAAGCCCTGGGCAGTCCATCCCACACAATTTGACAAGGAAAAAAGAAATACCGGGGAAAAATAAAAACCCAAAATGTTTTAGGGAGAAATGAAAACATCGTCGCTTTGATTCCAAGAGGAGTGGGGGCCAGCTCGGGTGGTGGTTCACGGGGAGGTAACACGTTCAGTGCACGGCCGACACTTTGCTCATTGACCATTTCCAATTAATGTTAGTTTCCGGGGGAGGGGGTTCAGCGTGGTTGGTAACCTGAAAGAAAAAATCATTGGATCTTGGGGATGAGGCACTACCCGAGAAACAGAAAATTGAAGAAGGAGAAGGGACGACTGGAGGAGGGACAAATCAACGGTGGTGCACCTCATTCCGAACGAAAGGAAAATGCATTAATCGTGTTCGGGCAAGGGAAGTAAGGGAAACATAAGTAGAAAGGGAGAAAGGGGCTTAGAAAAACACTAATATGGGGAAACGCTCTAAGTGAGTCAGAGGAGGGGGGGGACGTAAAACATTAAGATCGATACGCACTTAGCTGAGTTAAGGAGGTGCATCTTATTTTAAAAATGAAAGGGGGAGATGACATAAAAGGGACCGGGGGAGAAAAAAAGAATAGTGGGGGAAATCATTTAAAAAGCTGGTAGGAACGCTACCAAGGGGGAAAAAAAAGGGAAAGAGACCGAAAGGAAAAAATTGGACCGCGTCGTTACAATAGCAACGCTATAGAGGCCGGCAAAAGGCGAATCCTATTCAGGGTGAATCACAAAGGAAAGGCCTATTTTCCTTGGTCTTAGGCCGCAAAAAAAATACGGAGAGGAAAGGGCTATTGGAGAAAGAATTTCGCGCCTCCCCCACACATCGATGGAGAAAGAGAAAAGGCGTCCAGCACAGGAAAGAAGTCTCCGGAGGGGGGTTTGGTCTGAGTCAGAAGGCCACTTATCTATCTAGGAGAGAGAGGGAAGGAAAGAAGAGATCTTAAAGGAAAGCAATACGAGAAACATCACTAAAAAGAATGAAACGCACTTCAAAATGTTTGGGGTCAAAAACGTATTTGGGCGTTCTGAGGGTAATGACAAAAAAAAAAAATAAGGGGGACAGAAAGCCGGGAACAACAGCGTAATGGGAATTAAAACCGTTCTGTATGGGGATTCTATCTCGGAAAAAAGAACAAAGGTGTGAAATAATTGGAAAGGAAAACCCCGTGGCCTAAAAGCATTCGTCAAGTTGAACCTTAGAAGCCTCTGCGATCGAAGAGGGTCAGGAGAATATGACTTGGGGAAAACGACGGATAAGGACTAATCATCGGTTGGAAAAAGAGAAAAAAAACAACCAGCCTCGCGCCGGAGGCACCACTAAGGGAATGTGGCGAAAACCATTGAAGGGGGGACTAAAAAGGCGTGAAAGGGCTCATCTAGTAGCATAAACCCATTCGCAGTCAAAAAAAAACAAAGGGGGGGGAAACTCACAACAAACAAAAAGAAGTGGGGAACGACAGTTCCTTCCAATTTACGACAACGGACCGGACAGAATTGGGGGGGGGAGAGCCGGGGGGGTAAACGAAATACGAGAAAATGCACCATCGGGATATGACAGATTGGAATAATAAAAGGTTTCATATAAAGCGTCGAGAAAATTGGGGGTTTCCAGGGAAATAAAAAACGGCAACTTGTTTTTTGCGGGCGGAACGGCCGGGAGAAGGAACATACGCTAAGGTTCATCGGGGGGGGGTGGCTGATACCTGCCTTGGGCAAGAGGGGGCGGGATCTCACAAAAAGAGGTGACGGGGGGAAGTCTAATGGAGCGGAACGCGCGGTGGGTTTTGTGTCACAGGTGACTCGAAGGGGAGATCCTACAAGCCATAAAAGAGGGGGCCCCGAGGAAAGCTCCTGACCGGTTAATGGGGGAAGTGCGGAGGAATGTCGGCCTCTGGATAAACGACGACTAGGAAAAATGGTTTGGGTAAGAAAAACTGGACTCAGGATACGGGAGATGGGCCGAAAACTGATATACGAATACGAGGGTCGAAGTTAGGACCTGGCACCAAGGTACCGAAAGGGTAAGGCTGTGAAACACAAGGCACAACTAAAAAGGACGACGATTTGATTTGGCTTTTACTTGAGCTTGGAAGGGGGAGAGGGGAAAAGGCTGGGAAGGTTGGTCTGGGGAAGGTGGGGGGTGAAGGAGGGCGTGGGCTTGTAATTTGCTTGTTGGTGCCGGGAATCTGCCGTGCAGGGGTGGAAGGTTTGGAAGAAAACCCGAAAGGCAAGAAAGAAGACAGTTGCCACGAGAGAAAAGACAAGGTCCCGAGGAAACCTCGGAAAAAGACAGCAAGTCCGACAAATAACTTTCATCTGGGGTTTGGGCAATTAGGGTGGGAGAAAGGAGAGGGGGAGGGAGAGGGGGAGCTTCAGACTACGAAAAATCTGTAGGTCAGCCCTGGGAAAGAGGGGAAGGGGGGGGCAAAAAAATGAGGTGTCCAAAGCGCCAAAAGAGTCGCGCATTTGGTACAAAGAAAGAATCACGACAGGAAAGCAAAATAAAAAGTCCTCAAGGGCATTGCCAACTGCCAAAGAAAATTATGGAGGGAGAGGGTTGTTCTCTGGGAAAAAAACATTATATAATACATTCGGTTATTTATTCAAGGGGGGGAAAAAGGACTCCTTAACCAGATACGGGGGGGTCAGAGTCTGCTTAGGTCATCCGGGGAGGAGGGCTAAAACAAGTGGGATCTGAAATGAGGTCCTGAAGTGTCTGCTCGGGGAGGCTGATCCCAAACAAAACCTCCTGAGAAGGCTCTAGCACCTTTCCATCAGAGAACCTCCCGCGGGAAGTTAGTTGGGGGGCCTCATCAGAAGGCAGACAGCAAAACAAAAAAAAAAAAAAAAAATAAATCGAGCACCACCCCCGCCTAAGGTGAGGTTTAGCATCTACAGACAGTCACTTATAAAGAAAATGGTCTGTAACGGTCAAAAACACTAAACACCATAAAAACCTGAACGGCGTTACCCACAATTGGCCACATCGTGCGTTAAGTTCAGCGGGGCCAGTTGGAAAAGTGGATGGGGAGACCAATGCCGGACAGCATTGGAACTGAACGGCAAAAGGAAGGGGGGGGAGGTTTTAGGAAATACGGGGGGCGCAAAAGACAGGGAGTGAGTAGTTTTCAGGGCCATCTCAGGCCAAGAGGGAAACAAAAAGTTCCCCAAAAAAACAGATTGGCCTAGAGGCGGAACAAGATTAGCATTCGGGTTGACAAGAGGGACCACTGGTAGTGGGTGGGAGTAAAAAATGCGGGTTACTGGAAAGTGGCTTCGGAGGGCGAGCACAGCACAGCACAAGCTCAACAAACAAGCACGCAACCCAAGCCCGCGAAAGAACATCAAGCAAATCGTCAAAAAAAAAAAACTCAAAAATCAAAAAAAAAAAAAAAACTGATAATTCTATTTTGGGTGGACCGGGGCAAAGGGATGTTGGATCAGTCAGGAAGGAAAAGGTCGCCCGAAATCGGAGTGGGGGAAGTGATCGTACGAATTCAACCTCGGGTTAAAATAGGGGGAGAGGAAAAATGAGGAAGAGGAAAAGGACAATTGAGATGAAAAAGACAAATAAATTACATCTTGGAATTACTCTTTGCTCAACATAGAGTGATAGGAAGGGAAAAGAATCACACGGGGAAATTGCAACGCAGCTCAAAAAAAAAAACGTCGCGAACGTACTAACTACATGTTACTAAGACATCCATTAAACTGAAAAACGGAGGAAAAGAACGGTCCGAAAAACCACAAAAGGAAGAAAAAATAGGGGAAGGGACCTGGGTGAGCACAGGGACCTGGATCCTCCTGACAAAACTAAAAAGAAAAACTGGTCGATCAAGGACAGACCACCTAAGTGACACACCATTGTTGGGATTTGACTCTCCTTGGAAGGAATCAAAAAACAAAATAAAGGCGGTCAATGGGGTGGACTTGTCCCGACGAGGGGGAAAAGATGGGGGGAGAGGGGGATTAAATGAAGAAAACCCCACTTTAACGTCATGCCTGAGAAAGAAGGGAATTGCTAGGGCGGGGGGGGGGGGGAGGTTAGAGGGTGTGGGGTTGGACCTGACGACAAAGATGGCTCTTTGTATGCTTACAGAGGACAGCGCAGGGGGGAAGGAAAAAGGCCCACAAAAAAATTTCTGGTGAACAAGACTGGGGGGGGGCTCCGGGGGGGGGGGGGTGCCTCCTCGGTACCATGAAATCGTGGGAATGACTCGTGAAAAGGAAAGGACGATCAAAGTCTGGGTAAGAAAAAGACAGTCGATTACAAAACGTCTAAGAGCAAGAAGGGGGGAGAAGGGGAAAAAAAAGTTGCCGGTTCAGGACAGAGAGTGGGTCGTCTAACATCTTGCATCACGAAGTCTGTATGAAGGCCTTCTACGGGGGAGAGTAAGAGATAAAAGGTGAAAAGAAACTGTGAAGGACCACTAAAAAAAAGGTACGCTGGAAAACGGGAATATGTTCACAGGTCTAAGGTTGGCCGCCGGGCATAATGTTTAAAAGAAGATACGGGTGAAAAAAATTTGCCCAAAAGAGAAAGAGGGGGAAAAACGTTTAACGAGGGGTGACATGATCAGAAGGCAGCTTGTTGTCGAAAATAGTCCTGAAAGCGGGAGAGGAGACATGTCAGTGGATAAGGAACCCAATTAAAACAAACAGCCGGCGAATAGAAGGGCGAGGGGGAATCAGTGGAGATCGAAAAAAAAAAAACGAGGAGGGAAGAAAGGAGAGGACTGGCCAGCAAACTGGAGTGGGGTGGAGGGAAGTGGGGAAAAAAAGAGCTTGAATAACCGGAGGAAAGACCAAAAAGGTATGACTCACGGGTCGCAAAGCAGGATCCTCTAGTCCAAGGGAAAGCCGAGGGAAAAGGGGGGGGGGCAACGATATAATCTTTGGGGGAAAAGAACACAGTATTGTGAGGGAACAGTAGGCAATTAAAAGGGATTCACAAAAAAAAAAAATTTGGAGTTAACAGGAGGAAGGAAGGGAAGAGACTTAAAAGAAACGAAGAAAAATCAGATTAACAAAACCGAAGAGTGGAGACCACATGACCTGCTATAGAAGTGGGGGTCCATTGGAAATTTCAGCACCTTCGGGATCGGGGTCAGTACGTGGCTAGACTCGGGGGAAGGACATAACAAGGGGGGAAGCCAAGAAGAGGGTGAAAGGAGGGTGGGAAAAAAACAAGAGACCACGCGGACTGACAACAGGATTAGACCAAAAGGGGGGTCGGTGTGCAACGCACAGAACGGGGGGTTAAAGGGGGATCGGTTACACTAAAACAAGGGCCAGGGGATTTGGTCAGGTCAAAAAAACCAAAAAGGGAACATAAACTAACAAAACAAGTTAACAATCGGGAGCCGAAGGTGAAAAAGACTTTCCAATTGGTGGGGAAAAGGGAGACAGGGGTTGAGAACTCGATCATTCAACTTTCCAAAGGCATACTTGGGGGCAAATGGAAAGGGGGGGGGCTCAGGGAAACGCCTAGAAAGGAACAAAGTGGGGGGTCCCAACGGGATGTAAATGAAGGCTGAATTCGTGCGATTGGTGAGGCAGGAGAAGGGAAATTAAATAAAAAAATTGGTTAGGGGGGGGGGTGGGGGGGACTTAATTAGTGAGGCGTTGAAACAGATTGGTGGAGGAAATCAAAGTATTATTGAGGTTGGCAAGGGGATATATAATAACTGTGGGGGTGGGGGATTAGATGCGTGGGCACAGCGTCTAGTACCGTCGAGGGAGCAACCAAGAAAAGGGCCTCAAGGATGAATTAAGACAATAGGACAGTGGTATTGGGGTTACGGTACTGTCGTCGGTGGAGACAAGGGGGGAAGATAAAGAGGGGGGGAATAGAAATAGGGAACAGCAATGTTAAAAAAACGTACACCTATATATACTCAGAAAGAGGAGCATTTGAATTCCAGGGGAAAAACGGGGAAGGGCTCAGGAAAGGAGTAAACGAAGACGGCGGGTACCCCAACTAACGCCTCAGTTGAGTGAGGGGGGGAGGGGGACTCGGTTGAGCTTGGAAGGGATGGGAAGAATTGAAAAGGGTGCGTAGGCTTGGGGGTCGTGTGCTTGGTGCTTGGTTGCGTGGAGGGGGAGGGTGGGTGCAGATGGGACGGCTGGGAAAAATTGGGGGCTCTATAACCGGCCGGGGAAAACCACCTGGGGACATAACCTATTGAAGCAAAAAAAATTACGAATGAAACTCCACTCTACAGAATTCGTCAAGAAAGATCGGGGGATTGGGTACTTCAGTCAGAAAAGGGAGGATGAATGGCAGGACAAATAACACGAACAACGTCTCCCTTAGGGAAGAAAAGACCAAGGGGAACAAAAAAAAAATCAAAATAAGTTCCTGTGTAAATCGCTAAGGTTCGCAAAGCTCCAAGGGGGGGACACATAAGTAACATATGCAAAAAAGAGCATGAACACGCCGATCCCACGTAAACAATTTTATGGGGGAAACATTCCCTTCCCTGAGATAGTGGGGGTTCTATGGTCATGAATCCATTACCGCTGGTGTCTAGGCGGGAAGGGGCTCAAGGGCTCATTCCAAATGAACAAATGGGCGTGGGGGGGAAGAAGTAAAATGAAAAGTACATAGGGTGATGGTCGGAGGGGGGGTGGGTTGGAAGTCTTGGG
>Ga0179591_1220350_pt1 | contig 14175 bp, 23 predicted proteins | sample CZOMad2_1_08_16f_FD_182891 | JGI IMG/M metagenome (GOLD analysis project Ga0179591, IMG submission 182891) | Vadose zone soil fungal communities from Angelo Coast Range Reserve, California, USA - CZOMad2_1_08_16fungal (PacBio error correction) | ecosystem: Environmental > Terrestrial > Soil >...
AAGGTCCAGAGTTCAAAGGGAAAAAAGGGTGGTCAAACCATCTCCCCAAGGGGACCTATGTGAGCCAGGATGTCGGTAGATTTTGAGATCAACTACGGAGGACCGGACAAGGGCTGCTAGTGGAGAGAAAAAACCCTTGGGAAAAATCGGTCAGCTATGGTTTTTAGTTGTGGGCCCGACAACGTGACGGTCAGAGAAAAAGACTAACAACGACACTAAAGGGGGGGGAAGGTGTCAGGGTGAAAGTCCGCTTGTGGGGGGAGACACGATGACGACTTAATGACACTAGGGTTGGATTGGTAAAAAAAAAAAAAAAGAAAAAAAAAAAAAAAAAAAAACCCAAAAAAAAGAAAAAAAAAATACAAAAACGTGGTACAAAAAAAGCACCTGGGGGGAAGCAGAAGGACTTCAACGACGAAATCCAAAAAAAAAATAAAAAAAGGTTGTACCATAATCACCACCAGGAGACGAAAAAAAAGGAGGGGATGAAAAATCCTCAGAAAGAGACATCAAATTTTCCGGGCCACTCGGGGGGGGGGGGCGGTCAAGATCGGTCGAAGAAGGGGAAATCCCATTGCCTTAACCCTCAGCAACGCCAAGAGAACAGAGGGTCGGGGGGTACATGCAAAAAGAGCCGAAAAAAAAAATAAAGGAAAGTGAGATTTGATCTAACGCCCCATTAGGTTAATGGGGGGGGAAAAGAAGAGGTTGGGGGAGGGGCGCTCACGCACTAGAATTGGGTAATACCAAGATCAAACCTTAAAGTTGAGGGGGATAATCCTGCGCTCAGAGGAAAAAATTCGCCAACGAGTTTATTGAGAAATATCAAACCGGACAACCAGGCGGTTGCTTAACGGGGGAATAGGGGGGGGGGAAAGGGGGGGGGCAACAGGTACCAGACCTGTGTGTATACAGTGGCCTTTGGGGGATGGGGGGGGGATGAAGTACTGATGTAAGGGGAGGATGGGGGGTTGAGATAAGAAAAGAAGAAGCCGAAGGCGGGTCTACGGGGTTCAAAAACCACGGAATTACAAAACATGTAAAAAAAGCAACACATTTGACCGGGACTAATAGTTGGGGTGGGAAAACAGAGGAGGCTTCACGTCGAGGGGTTTTGAATGAGAAACAACCAAGGGCAAACTGTCCTTCCTTTTAAGGGGTAATCAGCCGGAGGCACGGGCCCGTATAGGGAGAAAATATTGGAAAGTAACTTTTAAACTTCAGTGTTGACGAAAAAGGACTAAACGAAGAAAAGGTATAAAAAAAACGGGAGGTTTGTTTCTTGAATTCCGAAAAAAGAACCCTAGCTTTTCAGCAAGGCACAAACAGAAGCCACATCGTCCAAACGGTTGCCTAAAAAAAAGGGGAAAGAAAGGGGGGGGGAACGACAAGAGAAAAAAAAGTGGGGCAAAGAGAGGGTGCCCAAATAGTAACCCTGGGTTGTCCGACAGGGTGGGGGAGACTTCGATCGGGGAAGAGTCCGGGGAAGAAAAAAAATTTTTCCCCAACAACAAAAGAGGGAACCGGAAGGGGAAAGACAGGTGGTCGAAAACCTCAACCGGAAGGGGGGGGGAGCAGAAAAGGGGGCAAATCAAGGGACCAAAGGCAGGTCACAAAAAATCAAAAAATTACTAGCAGGAACATCGAAGGTATTAGGATAAGGTGCCAGGCATCCACAGAGGGAGGGAGGGGGGGTGGGTCTGGTTCAGACAAGCAAATGGAAAAGGGGGGACCTCTTAAGAAGTAGAAAAATCAGATTATGGGGGGAGAAGGAAAGAGTACTGTGGGGGGAAAAAGGATATGGGGTAACTTTGGGTGGAGAAAAACAAAGAGACACGGGAAAAAACGGTGGATAAAAGGGTAAAAAGGAGGGGGGGTTACGGTGCCGGTAAATAGCAGCAGGGTAAGTCAAAATGGAAGGGTGTGAAAGAGCAAGAGCGTCCAAAGGAGAGGTAAGAGAGGGGTCAGGGGAGAAAAGGGAAAAAAGGGGGGAAAGGCGGGGGAAAGGGAGGAAAAGCGACCCTTCTTTGAAAGTCCTGGACAGTACTTTAAGAAAGAAAAGAACAATTTTTTATCAATAGTACTGGGAAGAAACGCCATTAAGAGAGGAGTAAAAAAAAAAACAACAGGGGGAGGAGGGAAAGAGGAGAGAGGGGGGTAAGACACAATTGATCAATGAGACAGGATTTTGGGGAGGAGGAAGAGACTTGGAAGAATTGAAAGAAGACGGAGAATCGAAGAAAAGGGGCCGGAAGAAAAAAAAGAGAGAATGGACGCTCAACTTGAGAGGGAAAAAGGAATGAAGGGACTAATGGCTATTTTGCGCACAAGAAGCAAGGGAAAATCTAAGCCAGGGAAAGGGTATAAAAAAAATTGGTTTAAGAAAAAAGTGTACGGAATAAGTTACAACACAGACGCTGTACAAAGCACACACCCGAAAGGAAGAAAGGGGACGGGCAGGCCCTGGGGTCAAAAAAAGGATTGTCCGTGGAAACACAAACTAAAGAAGAGGAAAAGGGGTGTGTGAAACTATAAGAATCTCGAACGTCAAAAGTCGAGTATGGGTAGGGGTGTCTAAGGGGGAGGTCAACAATTACGCCACAAAGACAAGGGGGTTGGTTGGAGAAAAGGCGGACATCCTTTTGGAAGGGGGGGAGTGGGTGAAAATCACGCGAAAGAAATAAAATAGGAAAGGATACACAAGATACCCCCACTAAGGGGAAAAAAATCATAAGGGCCAAAAAGATGGGGGATAGTGGGCTCAGGATCTAGAAACTTGAGGACGTATGTAAAAAAAGACCGGGATAGGGGGTTAAAAAGGAGGGAAGAAAAGACTAGCCTGTTTCGGGACTACAAGTAACAAAGAAAAGGTGGTTAGGGGAAAGGAAGGGGTTAGGGGGGGAGAAACAAGGTGTTGAGGAGGGAAAGGGGAAAAGGGACTTCCCAATAGGTGGTCACCAGAAAAAGAACACGAAGGAACGAAAGGCGATAACCAAGCTTACGTGAATAGAAAAGGAGGTGTGGAGGGGGGGGGAAAAAAGTTCTCCATTTCAAGCCTCCACGGAAAAAAACAAGACGTGAAGCAACCAGAAGGGGACAAAAGTAAACCCCCACAACAAAAAGAACGCAGAGACGAGAGGGACAGGTGGGGTCAGTACACCCCTTGTGTGTAGCTCAGGGAACAAAGTTTGTGGAGACTTATGGACATAAAAACTATAGTATCAGCAGAAAACAGGAATGAGATAAGAGGGGAAGGGGTGGGGACCACCTGCAACCAAACTAGGGACAAAGAGGGACAGGGGAAGGGTGCGAATACAGTCGAAAAAAAAGAAAACGGTGGGGGGGGAAAGAAGAGAGAGCGAATGGTGAGACAAGGAAGAGCTAAGTGGTAGGGGGAAAAAGAGGGGCACAGCAAACAGAGATTAACCACTAAACGTTGCTGTGGAGATCAAAAATCGAAGACGCGGAGGGGGGCTCTGGGTCATAGGGTAATAGAAAACAGGCAAAGAAGCGTATGAGTTGGAAAGGGACAGGGGATTTAAAGTGAAAAAACGAGACTGAAAAAACCACGAGGCAGGAAGGGTGAAAAATATTGAGAAAGGGAGTCCCCGTGGGCAGAGACGTAGGATGTAAAAACCAGGGGGTGGTATGTGGGGGGAAAAGGTTGGAACGTAGAAGTAAAGACAAAGGAAAAAAAGGAAACGGGTAGAGGGGGGGGTCAAATGACAAAAAAAAAGGGGGAATGAAGTAAAAAGAAGGGGGAATAAAAAAGACCGAGACCCGAAAACAACAGTACAAGGAAAAAAGGGAGAAGAAATGAAAACGGGGTAAAAAGAACAAACGATAAAACCTCAACAACTCAAGGGAGGGGAAAAAATAAAGTTGGTCAAACGGGAAAAGAGAAAGCGGAGAACAGGGTAACGGAGGCGTATGGGAGAAAGAAGAAAAAAAAAACAAAACCGACATCACTGACTAAAGAAGGAAAGGTTGGGGGATGGGGACGGGACAAAGTAGTCCTTGACATGCGAGGAAAACAGTAAAGAGAGAGAAAAAAACCGGTCTGAGTGGGGAAAAGAGGAAGAAGGAAGGGGACGGTAAGAGGCCAGTGGAGACGAAGGGGGGTGGGTACAAGAAAAAAGGACCCCACAGGCGGAAGGGGGGGGGAGAAACAGTAAAAGGGGGTGTAGGGGGGAAGATTGGTAAATCCCTACTCGGAAAACCGACCTCAAGGGACTAGCTTTAAAAAGAGAGAAAAAAAGGGGGGGGAAAGGGGGCGTGGTCAGCAGAGGGGTTGGGTTGATATCGCAAAAAAGCTCAGAAAGCCCAAATAATAGACGCCCAAGGGAAGGGGGAGAGTTTTATATCAGATTTCCCTAAAAAAAAAAAGGAATAAAAAAGCAGGAAGCTGAGTGTGGGAAAACCAAAAAAGAAAAAAGGTTAAGGGGTTGGAAAACAAATTATAAGGAAACTTGAAACAACAGGGTGTTTCGAAAAGGAAAGAAAAAAAAGTCCCGTCAAGGACAAAAAAGGAGGTGGAGGGGATCAGAACTATAAAGGGGGAAAAAGAAAAACGGGGGCCACGGTTTCTGAAGAAGAGGGGAGAAGGGGGAAGGGGTAAAAACAGTCCTTTTAGCAGAAAAAAAAAAAAAAAGCCCGAAAAAAAGGGAGGGAGTAACACTATGCAAAAACAAAAACAACAGCGTACACTGGCTTCAGGGAATTTGATCTAAAAAGAAAAGGGGGGAAGGGGGGGGGGGATAAAAATGGGGTGGGAGGGGCTCGAACTTAACGTTAGAATAAAACAGAATAAAACACAATTGCCTCAAAAACAAAATAGAATCAATGACCTCGCCACACGGGGGGAGGATTTGTCAGACGGGGTAGCAAAGACACGGAAGGAGCTGGGTTTGCTTCGTGAGGGAAATGGGTCAAGAAAAAAAAAGAAATAGCTGAGTCCCTTTGCGGGATGAAGACAGAATAAAAAGAGAAAACTGTTGGAGGGACGAACGGGGCAAACGGGGTAAAAAAAAAGCGTGGGGGACCAACCATCTACACAGGTGAAAAAGCAAAAATGTGAAAACCTTAAAAAGTACCAGGAGGGGGATGGGGGGTTTACAAGGGGAGGAGGGAGTTATGGGAACGGGTCTAGGAAGGAAAAGGAAAAAAAGGGAAAAGGAACTTCTTTTACCGTAAGAAATGGGAGAGCCGTTCAGGTGCACGGGGGGACGGATATTCGAAAATTGGAATTCACCGGGAAAACAGGAAGGGGGAAAGGACTAACAAAAAGAAAATGGACAGGAGAAAAAAAACTGTGGGGAGGTTGTTAAAAACGGGGGAGGCCCAGAAAAACAAGAGGCAAAATTGGTTTAATTAACAGGCCAAGAATGAAAGGACAGGGGGTGAGTAGAAGAAAGGTTTTGATAGAGAGAAAGATGGCGAATACACAGGCTGACAAAAGGAAAAGGTGCACCCAACCGCAACGTGGGCTCGGGGGGGGAGACAGGAGAGAGGGATAGTCAACGTGTACACAGAAAACCGTTCCTTCCAAAAAAAAAAAGACTAGAGGGAAATTGTCAAGAAAAAGGGGCATAAAACCTCAGGTGAGGAGCGTAAAGGGGGGAAAATACTTAACCCGAAAAAAGAAAAAAAGAACTTGGAACGAAGAAGGACGTGGGGGGATATTGAAAAAAGAAGAGTCTTTTCGTGGGGGGGGAAACAAAAAAGAAAAACTCATCGGGGGGGTAATGCCTCTTTGAAATGAAAACAGCCCTTTCAGGGGGGGGGAGGGGGGGGGGTTGGGATCGGGGTACTGTGGGGGAAAAGGAAGGAAGTAATTTGTTCTTAAAAACCAAAGAAATGGTGCCCTGGGAAGAGAAGGGAATGGGTCCTGGTCTGTTTGAGGAAAAGGAGTGCGGAAAGGGAAGGTTTCCTGTAAATGCAAGAAATTAGAGGAGAGAGGGGGAAGGGGGTAGTAGAGAAAGGAAAGTCTCAGGGGGGGAGAGAGGGGGTGGGGCTCTTTAAAAAAAAAACAGGGTCGGGGGAAAAAAAAAGGGGGAGGCACCAAGAAAGGTAATAATCAAACGTCAAAGGTTTAAAGAATTTTGGGGGTGGGTCCCGTACTCAACAAAGTATAGAAATCGCATAAAACAAAAAAGTCGAAGGGAGGAAAAATATGAGAGGTAAGGGGAGTAGAAAAACATTGAGGAAAAAAAGAAGGGGGACGATTTTTGATTATTAAAGGAAGGAGGAAGGGGGAAATGAAAAGGACAAAAAGCATAAACGAGAAGAATGTCACTGATAAAAGAAAAGAGAGAACAGATGAGAAGAAAATTTGCCGATAAACCCAGGAAGAAAAGAAAAGGGAAAAGATGAGTGACGCAAAGAAAGAAGGGGAAAGAGAAATAGAACCGGGGGGGAAGGGGAGATGGTTGTAAGAATACGAATAATGAAAAAAAAAAAAGGACAGGGAAATCCACCACCTAAGACAATGAGAAGGATAATAGGCAAGGGACAAATGGGGCCTGAAGGAAAGGAAAGAAAAGATGGAGGAAGGGGGGGGAAATGTGGACGATATCGACACGTCCAGGGAGAAGGGGAGAAGTTTTCAAACGAGAGTGTTGAACACTGTGGACGCTACGCCAGAGGTTGTTCGGGACCAAAATGCAGGGGGGGACAGACGTTCGAGGGACAGGTGTTGGAAAATGGCGTACCAGGAAGGAAAAGGGAAAGGAAGAGCGAAGTAAAATACGCAAGAACCACCCCGGGAGGGGGGGGCAAAGGCGAAAGGCTGCAAATGTTATCGGGATAAAGGAGAGAAACATTAGTGACATAACGAACACACGGGAAAGATACTGATGAATAAAAACGAGAAAAAGAAAAAAAAGGGGGGGGGAGGGGAACACTGACAACCGAAAAAAGTTTTTCAACGAAAAATGCAGTTAGGAGGCCTGTGATACATTGAGGGGGGTTTAAAGGTTAGTCCAGGAAGGGTTGCATAAGATAACGGGGCACAAAAAGAAATAACGGCGAAGCCCCCCTGAAAGGTAACGGAAGCAGTGCAGCCAGTTCTGACTGGGGCCCTTCCTACGTTAACAAAGCCGAAGGGAAAAGGAAAACATCCGAAAGGTAAAAAACTACCGCAAAAAGATCAAGGGGGACCAAGGTTGCTGTGCCCAAAGGTTTAGCTCAGGGGGGGTCACAGGACCGTTGAACGGGGCACGTGAGGGAACGAAAAAACGGTATGTATCCAGAAGAAGACAGGAGGGGAGGGGAGATCGGGCGGCAACCCTCAAGTGAAAGGTAGCAAAAGAAAGGGAGTAGGTTACGATACCGTCGGCAAATGATGGACGGGTGGCGGGAAAGGACAGAAGGGAAAAGGAAGTGGAGCAAGTGGGGGCGAAGGTAGCAGGGAGCAAAAGAACAGGTCCCCACAAATTTAACAGGGTAGCAAAAAGAGAAAAAAAAGAGGCTGTGGCCTTGGTGCATAGTGGACTAGGTAGAGGGGCAAGAGAAAGAAAATGGGGGTTAGGGACTTGAGTAACTGCAAGTAGGAGAAGTCAGAAAAAACAACGAGTGCAACGAAAAAGGGCGCAACCGGAATATTTGGAGATTCTATCCCGAAAACGTGGCGAGACTGTGGGTGGGTGGAGGGAACCCTGTGGGGTAGGGGAGGGAGGAAAAATGTAAAGAAGGCAATACAAAAACGGGTCAGATTGGGGGGGACAACTCAAAAACGCAAAGTTGTAATTAAGTAGGAGAAAAGTAAAAGCCGAACTGGAACAAAAGGAAGAAAAAAGTGGTAGTAGAAGTATGAAAGGGGAAGGGGGGGAGGGGAAAGAAACACGACAACCTGAACGCGGAAGCCCTCCCACGTGGGGATAGCAAGGAGAAACCACCTTGGGGCAGGAAAAAACGGGTGAGGATACAAAGAAGAAAAAAGACCTGAAACTGCCCCATACTGCAAAAGGTTGGGGAGGGTCGGTACCAAAAATATTAAAACACTTGGGTGCACTCAACCTGACAGTAATCTCGAGAAAACCACCAAACGGAGAGGAGGAAAAGGGGAAAAAAGTCCAGTCAAGACTACTGTGGGGGGTCAAAAAGCAACAAAGGAAAGGGATGGGGGGGGGACGAGCTTCAGTGTCGGTACGTAGGGGGTATACACCTACACAAGGGTCCCTGTACCAAGGGGAGGAGAGGAGGGGGAGAAAAAGCCAGTGGGACAAAGGAAGGGGGTTCAAAAAGACAGAGGGTTGGGGGGTTAAAAGCCAGACAGGGAAGGCTCAAAGTAAACCCAACAATAACTGAGGAATGTGGGTCCAAAAAAAAGGGCTCTCTTTAGAACGAGAGAACCGGAGGGAAAACTCTGAGGTTTTTTGGTGTGAAAAAACATGACTCCAGAGAAAAAAGGTGTAAATGGGGTTAAACTGAAGGGACTGGAAACCGTCAGTCACAGGAAAAAAACCCAGGCCACAGGGGCATACTACAGCAAAAGGCTCCAAAACTGAACAAACGAGAATCGAATCGTCCTGGAAGAAAAAAACACTTGGGTCGCAAGCCGGGGGGTTGCTTAAGAAATAGAGAAGGGAATGGAGCAAAGTCCCTGAAACCCTCATATACGGCTGCACCAACTTATCAAGAGGGTTAAAGGGGAGGGTAACTGACCCCACCAATAGCACCACAGCTACGCGGAGTGAGATTGGGGATCAAACCCGAAAAAATGAAGACCAGAGGGGAGGGGGGGAGCACCCGCCTAAATAAACCAGTCAAGCAAAAAAAAAAATCTCTACGTGGGAGAAAAAAGTGCGCTCACCTATTAGACTCTAAAAAAAGTTTGTTGGGAGTGCCGAAAAACGGGTATGAAAACCCTCAAACATGCCTGTTTGAACTCACGGGGGAAAGAAGGTTGAGGGGCCACCGACACCGAAAGCAGTCCTGGGAGGAGAAAAAAAGGAGAGACAGGTTTTTGGTTGGTAGAATACAACGGGCCCAAAAGGTCCGCTTGGTCTGGGGGGGTACAAAAAAACCCGCAGCACACAAAACACCAAGCAACCAGTTGAAGGGTATTCCCTGACGGTATTTGGGGGGGTAAAAGGGTGTCGTAGAGGAAACTTTACCAGTTACGCTGGGGGGGGGGGGTTAGGACACGAAAAAAGAAATGGCCAGGAATGAAGTACGGGGGGTTCTTCGGAAGGAGTCCTTCGGGGAACGGTCAGAAAACTAGGTCAAAGGGAAATGGGGAAACTTCCTTTTAGAAACACGAATAAAACCCTAAGAAGAAGGAAGAAAAACACGTGGGAGGTTGTTCTTGTAGGACCCCTCAAAAACAGCTTTGGGGGGGAGAATACATTCCATAAATTCGGGTGAAGAATGACAAGAAGAGGGTCAAAAACTAGACGAGCAAAACATACCAACAGATGCCCATCCTAGCGGTCCACCAAAAAACAGCCCCTTTTCGGAGGGAGAGGGACGGGTGGGGGGACTCCCACGGAGGGGGGGGGTTCGGGTTGGTGACTGACGAAAAGGTCGGGAAAAAAGAATATACGAAAATCCGAACCGGGTTCAAAACAAGCCAAGAGAACGGGGGCCCGAAAAATTGGTAAGAAAAACCTCCAGAGAAAAATGGCATCTTAACAGTCAAAACCGAAACTCCTACTAGCAGTGAAGGGGAGATATTAGTAAAGTAAAACAAAAAAATCGGGGGGGAGGGTAGTGTGGTTCCTACAGAAAACCCTAAGCTTGGGGAGGCACCCGCCTTAAATATGGTGGCCATGCCCTTACTGAGTATGGTGGAATCTGACAGAGTACTTGTGGAAAATAGGGAGGGGAAACTTTGGGTTTCACCAAAAAAACAAAAAGGAAACACAAGATACGGTATACCGGTGAAAAGAGTCGGGGCACATTTCATGTCTTTTGCAAGAAAATAAAAAAAAAAAAAAAAGGATGGGACGTAGGGAATGTATTGGTAAGAAAGGCGTCAATGATAGGAAAGACTAGGGGGACTTTATCAGTGCAAAAGTCGAATAGAATGCTGAACTCTTGAACTGGTTCCATGAGAGGGGTGGTAAGGGAAGTCAGAAGGGTGGGGTGAGAAAAAAAGAATCGTCAAAAGGGTGCTTGGGAAAAAATGCACGTGGTCTGAAGCCATGGAAAGGATGATGGAATCAACGAAAAACGGGAAAGGAAAAAAAAAAAGGAAAAAATCATGGAGAAGACACATTGGGATTAAGAGGGGAAAAAAACAGATGGGGGAAAGTATTAGGGGGGAAGACTTAAATACGGGGGGGAAAAAAAAAAAGAGCTAAAACGAGACTTTCAGAGACAGGAGATCAGGGGTAAAGAGGGGAAGGGGCCTTGTTCCAAGGGAAATGAAAATACGCACTAAGCTAGTTAACCAAAGGACAGAAAAAGTTCTATATCGGGTATCCAGGTGGGGGGGGGGAAAACAAAGTGGTCGAAAGACGTTTAGACAAGGGGACGGGGGGGGGGTCCAAACGTGGGCAGAAAAAAACCAATCCTGAAGAACTTGGACAAGGGAGGACAGGACAAAAATCTGAGGGGTCGGGAGAAATAGGGAGGGAGGGACTATAATAATATCAACACGGCAAGGAGGAGGGGAAGGTAAAAAAATTTAAAGATGACAAAGTCCGCCCCTGGACACACAAACCGAAGAAGTGTTAGAAAATGCTGGAAAAAATCCGGGAGATGGGGGGGGGGGGTGGTAAAAAAGGTCCGGAACGCGGGACCTGAGAAAGCTCGAAGGGTAAACGAGACCCAAAGGAGGTCAAAAGCTAAGGCAAAAATGCCAGATGGGGGGAGAGGGGGCTGCGTATCGATAACGTAGTGCAGGAAAAGAAACCCAAAAAAGTGATAGAATTATCAAAAAAAGGGGGGTTCGGGACTACAAAACAACAATCCAAAAGCAACAGGGTGTGCTAAGGGGGAAAAATTTAGGTTTATTCCGGGGGGGGGGCGTGAAAAAGACTTAATGTGTAAAGGACTGAAAGGTTCGACAAAACTAAAACCCGAAGGAAAGGTAACTGAGGAGACACCCCTTACTGAAAAAGGAAAAAAAGTGTCTTTGGGGAAAGGGGGGGCCTGCCTGTAAAAACCTCAAACAGTTAAACACCAAAAAAAGAGTGAAGCAAAAGACAAGAAGGAAACTGTAAAACAAAAAAAACCGCAGGAATCAGGGGGAAAATTTTCTGACCAACGTGGGGGGGGGTTTGGTGAGCCCCTCGGGGGGGGAACAGAGAAAGTGGGGACCTGTAAAAAGTATTCCTAAAACGAAATAGTCCTCAGAAAAAAGATCTAGAGGGGGGGGGTTAGGGTACAATCAACTTCACGAGCAACACAATGGGCGGGTGGGAGAAAAAGAAAAACCGTCACGGGCCAATACGGTGCGAGCCTAATAGGGAAAAGAGGAAGTGTCTCAGGGAGAAAATGCGTTAGACGGGGGAAACAGGCACATAGGTCATCCATTTAACAAGGGGGCCAGGGGAAAGAAAAAAGAGGAAGAAACGCTTAAGCTTGGGCTAATGGTTGCATATGGTAAAGACCTCTGGAGGCGCGTATGAGGTGAAAGGAACGGTGGGAGGAACTGCCTAGCGAATGAAGCAACAAAAGAGTGGGAAAGGGAAAGGGGGAAACAGAGTGACGGAAAAAGCCCTCTTTGGGGACGAGACATGGGGTTTCTTGTAGACCTGTGTCAGGGGGAAGGGGAACTTTAGAGGTAAAAGCAGGGGAACCCGTGGGGGGAAAAAAAGGGGGGGGGGGAGTTGGGTTAAAAAAACAGCAACTCAAAAAAGGGGGTAAGGAAAGATAGACTTGGAAAAACAAAAAAAAAACCGACAACTGAAAAAACCAGCAGTATTGGCGTTAGAGAGAAACGGGGCGATTACAAACGCAACAAACTCTGCCTGACCCACAAGGTTCCCACTGTTAGGGGAAGGGAGAGCGCCCGTGGAAATCGACGTAGGGATACAAATAAAAAAACAATAAGGAAGCTAGCCCCAGACTGCCCTGTGGTGGGGTGAGGGTGACAAAAGTGCCTTGACTGGCCCCCAAAGACGAAAAAAAGGTCATCTCTCTGAACACAACGAGGTTAAAGGAAAAGGGGAACGGTTCAAGTGCTCAGGACCTACTGGGGGACAAAAAAAGGACTGGTTGTCAAGAAAAAAAACAATACCCACAAAAAAGGAAGTTTCTGGGGCTAGCGTAAAAGGGGACGGGTGCGGTGGGTATCCACTAGGCGAAGGGAACAAGGGCAGCTATAAAATGGGGTAAGGGAGGTCACGAGTGTTGAGTACGGCGGTTAAGTCTCTAAGGAAAAATAATGATGACGGTCCAGTGTACGGGCCAAGCGTTGAACGATCAAAGGGAAAAAGAAGAACAACTCAGGGAAAAGGTTGGGAGGGAACAAAAAAAACCCTTTTTACACTGGGGGGGTACTGAAGCTTACCTTCCATAAGGAAAGGGACACCCCACAATACCCAGTTACAATACCTACAGAAACAAGTTGACTCCCTTCCAGCGGGGGAGAATTCGAACTATCCGGGACAAAAAGAAGGGGATTCGCCGAGTAGGTGGGGACCTGACTTCAAGAAAAGCGCTAGGAAGGGGTAACCCAAGGCCCCAGTTGACGTGGAAAAACGTCGAAAGCTAAGGAAGGTGGGATGGGCAATAATAAAGAAGGAACAAAAAAGTATCCCCACATCTAAGACGGGGGGGTCTTAAGATTGGGGGGAAGGACAGCCATTAGGTTTTAATGAGAACCTGGGGTGAGGGCAGAAAGGGAAAAAAAACCACACACAAAGACAAAAAAAAAAAAAAAAAAAAAAAAAAGACCACACACGGTACCTGGCGCAAAAAAAAATCAAAAAAATGGAAAACTCACAAGGGAGGACCTCAAACTATGGGTGGAACCAAAGTAATGGTCCACGGATCGCAAAATCAAGAAGGGGGGACCTTTTTGCCAGAAGTGAAAAAAAGGTGGGGAAGGGGGGCAGAAAAACACGAAAGTAGAGAAGGAACTTGTAACGGTGATAACTATAACCGTGGAGAATACTCACGGGAAAAAAAACATTTCGTTGGGACCAAGGAAAACGCAAACGTGTTCACGGCACAGGTTAAAACCGGGATGAAAATCCCAGACGGACGGGGGGGGTTTACGGGGGGAAGGTCATTGAAGAACTGTAAGGGAATGGGCCGCTGGGTGACCGTAGGGGGAAATAAAGAACCAGGGGCCAGAACTGGAAAAAAAAAAAAAACTTGTCTTTTAATAAGGTAAAGGGGGAAAATTCGGACCGTTAGGTGGATTTGTCCTACGGGCGTATAGTGACGGAAAAACAGATTGGGTAAAAAAGGGTAAAAGGCTTCCTTTACGACCCCTGGGAAATCCACGAACCCCTGCATTAAAACAAAGGGAGGGGGGGGGGGGGAGGGTAGTCCAAAACCAGCGAGCTTTGAGACAAAAAAAATAAGGGTCAAGAGAAACCGGGAGGGGGCATAAGGAAAATTAGAGAGGAGAAAACGAAGACAACCAGGAGAACCCATAGGGGGGGGAAAGGCCACTGGTGGGTGCCACACGGGCCGGGGGTCAAGTGGGTTTGTTAAGACTAAAGAGGGGGGATGGGGAGGATGTTCCCGAACAGTTGGAAAAAAAAGCCCAGCGAAAAGAGTGAGATGGGCGAAAACCATCGGGGGGAAAGAGGTAGTGGGGCATATTACAAACGAAAAAGAATTTACACAGAACGGTAGATGAGGGGGAGGTAGTTAAAAATAAGAATAGTAGGTTGTTCAATCAGACCAGAGGGACGGAAAGAGTATAGTCCACCAGGAAACCCGGCAGGAAGAGGAGGGGGGGGGATGTCTGTACAGAGTAAAGTTGGGGGAATTATTAGGAAAAATGGTTGGAGGGGAACAGAATACCTTAACCTGTATATAAAGGGGAAAAGTTCGGGGGGAGGGTGCGAAAGACCATTAGTGCGTATCATTTCTAAAGGGGGGGGTGTAAAGAAGCAAGAGCTTACAAACTCTTGGGAAATTTTAGGAGGGAAAGTCTCAGATAAGCCGTATGCAAATCTCTCCCCATTCTTGTTGGAAAGGGAGGCGAATTTAAATAATCAGGGTCGCAATGGGATTTAAAGAGAACAAGAGGGGGTTCTTACCAGTAAA
>Ga0179591_1228627_pt1 | contig 14175 bp, 16 predicted proteins | sample CZOMad2_1_08_16f_FD_182891 | JGI IMG/M metagenome (GOLD analysis project Ga0179591, IMG submission 182891) | Vadose zone soil fungal communities from Angelo Coast Range Reserve, California, USA - CZOMad2_1_08_16fungal (PacBio error correction) | ecosystem: Environmental > Terrestrial > Soil >...
GAAGAAAAACCACACTAATCAAAGAGTCTGGATGTTTGGGGGGAGAGGGACTGAGGGGCTCGCAAAAGGGGGTGGGGGTTGTGTGGTCATCGCAAAACACGCTGAGCTGGGACAGAAAAACTGGTAGCGAGAGAATTGCATATGGCCCGCGTTAACATGATCTCCAGGCAAAAGACGCAGGAAATAGTCCAAAAAAGGAAGTAAAAAAGGAGGAGGCAGATAAAAAGGGATAGTACATTACGCAAAAAAAAGCACCGAGCGCATGGTATCTTGGCATTCGTAAGCTTGTACGAGGCAGCATCGGGACCGAGTCTCTGAATCTCTCAAAAAAAGGAGGGTAAGGAGATCACGAATAGGGAAGGAACCTAGGTTACTGCCAAGAGACAATGCGCTGCAGCGTCACGTAATGGGCGACGAACTGGGACAAAGGGCCGACGCGTGAGACTGTCTGATAGCAGAGGTCCTTCTGATGAGATCGATAGGTTAAAAGGGGCAACGCTGGGGTACGTAGGGAGGGACGCTCAGTCATCAGGCAAAACACGCGCAGATGGAACAAAACCAAGAAAGGGCAGAAGGAATCATTCCAACTTAGCAACTCGTATACCTCAGGTTTTGAGGAGGGGGGGAAGTCTCAGGCAACTCACTGGGGGGAAAAATCGAACTGACGAGAACTGGAGCTAAATGGACGGTAAATAAAGGGGATCTATGACAATAAAAGGTTCGACAGATTGGGTTGCAGCAAATGTCTATAGGGAAGGGAAGAATCAATCTAAGGAAGGCTCAACTCTAGGGAAAGCGGTAGACTGTCGAGTTTGAGCTTCAGAGTGATTGTGTGTCGCTGCATGAAGTAGAGTGGCCCAAATTTCCTTGGGCTGTTGCGGGTTCTCGGCTGCAGTTTCGGCATTAATAATCAAATAGCAAGTGCTCGATATCGATTGGAGCCGGGAAAAGATGATGAGGAAGAAACGAAACGAGTAATGCTTTTGCAAGGGTCAAAAGGGAATAGCGGAAAGGTTACACCTGCATCAAACGCTCAATGTATGTATGCTGCAGCGGAAAACTGCCCGGTGATCAAAACTACTCAGCAACAAACGACAGAGAAAGGGGGAAAACGGACTGACAAAAACGAAACGGTCAGCGGTTAAAATAAGTCTGACAACGATCGCGTAGGTATAGCCGGGAACTGGCTAATCCGATAGAACGAGTTAGGAATAAGGAGATTAGGCGATAGTAAACACCCTGCACTTGAAAACTGCGGGGGGGTGGGGGGGGCGTGAAAGGGGGGGGCCATTGCATAAAGGGCAAGAAGAAAAATCCGATACGGGACAGACAAGGACCAGCGCTCTAGATATTGGGACTCCTGACCGTAAAGGTAACCAGAGAAGAGGGGACACTCACAGCCGCTAGGAAAAATCAATGCCAGAACTCTTCAAACAAAGTACAGTGGAGCATAGGGGCGGGGGGGCCTGCAGGTCAATCCAAGCAAGACAATCAAAAATTCGAGGTGTAAGAAGGACAAGTGGTCCCTCAAACCAATAAATAAAAAAGATCTGGTATAAACGGAAAGAAAAAGAGGGGTGCACTTTCAACTGAACTTAAAATAAAAAGGAGGGGGGGACTACCAGAGAATGGTGCCTAGGGAGAGGTACAATCTAATTACGAGGTCTTTGGAGGAATTCTAAGCGATAGACATGCCAAAACCCAAAAAAAACCCCCAAAACCCCCAAACCACAAACCCCCCCACAAAGAACACAACCCACACACACACCCAACCCCCCCCAAAAAGAAAACAAAAAAAACCCCCACCCCCCCACCCCCAAAACCAACCACCAAAAAACGGAGGACGCGTTGTGATGGATCTGATGATACGAGTGTGCACAATGGAAAGTAAGAGTTGAAGCAAAGTTAGGGTCTCATGGAAAAAGCCCTCTCAAAAGGAGGAAGAAGGAAGGACACGGAAGAAGAAGGGGAAAACGGTGCACGTGGACGCGTGGAGAAGGGGACAAGGATAGGGTTAGGGAGGGGGTCAGGGGAAAGCCGTAATACCCCATACCTTTTTTGGAAGACAAAGTTGGTTCGAGTAGTAAAACAAGATCAGGAGGAGCTTTGTGGAGGGAGGGGACAAAAAGAAACAGATACTCTCAGATCTTTTAAATAGAGGGAAGAGAGCACGATTCTGAACGGAGAAAAGAAGGGAGCCAGGAGGATCGGAAGCACTACGGAAGAAAAATATGAGTCTGAGTCAATTTTGGAAAACTGTGACCACGAAGGAAAGAAAGGGGAAAGTTAGTCATCACAATCCTCCAGGATGTTCCAAAAGGCGAAAGGACCTTAAGAACGAAAGCAGCCATTCCTCAACGGAAAGGCCACCTCTTCCTGAAAAATTCGGGGGAGATCAGGTTTCGGGAAACCCCGCTACCTTATCATCGAGACGCTCATGAAAAAAAGGGATGAGGGAAAAACTGGCTCCTTCAATTGGCGACTATGGGGTTTAATAAAAGGGGGGAAGTCAATCACATGAAGATAGCCCAGGAGGAGGATGAGAAACAAAAGAGGCAGAGGATCCTATTCTGCTGGACGCAGGTGGACGACTTCACGGCTAGGAGCCAGAAGCAAAGTCGAAATTGCATTTCTTAGGACCAAAGAAAAAGAAACAGATCCGGGGCGATGCATCCTAGATTAAAAAGTATGGGAGTAAGGAAAGGGGGGAGAGGAGAACGGCGACGTTCGCAGGGAAGGGGAAAGTGAAAGCAGTTCAAAAGGCGGTCTGAGGAGAGGAAAGTGTAATGGAAAATATAATGTCGGATCCTCTCGCGCGGGGGGGAGGATTGAGTTTTTCCCCAATTAGAAGAAGAGGAGGACGGACATGAAGAGGCGTCCCAGGAACTAAATGGGGAACACTTTGCCGGACCGCCTCCTAAATCCAGCTGAGAGGGCGGGAAAATCAAACGGAGGCCGCAGGACTCATCATGCAACTTTATGAATCACCAACTGTGCCCAACTCGGGACATTCTACGTGAAGGGTCTCGTTCCTAGGAGGGGAGGGGTAACAGTTAGGTGTCGAGATCGATAGGGCGTTAGCCAAATCGTTTCATACGACAAACTTGCAATATTATAAAGAAAGCAAAGTCAGCGCGGAATCGGCACATCTCTTCACCCTATGTGAAAAGGAATGAAGAGAGGGGAGGGATCGACAACAAGAAGATAGAGAAGAGAAAGGAGGGAGGAGAAATCTAGAAACTAGGTTGAAGAGAGGGAAAAATGCAGCAGTCCATAGCTAAATCGGAGATATCAAGAAAAAGGGGGGGACTTCCAGGAAAATGAAGAGCATCGCCGACGCCTAACACGCTGTCTAAACAAAAACATAATAGAAGGGACCCCGCCACCAAAAAATGTTCCCAACAAACTGTGAAGTCCGAGTTTTGGTTACCGTTGGGCATCTTTGAGTAAGTGATGGGAAGGGATGAAAGTGCGATAGAGCGCTTCTGGAGCCGTACCAGGATGGGGAAAATTTAGTGGAAAACTCGACGGTGAAAGGGTCCCGCGGGAGGAATTCACTACCGGGATTGCAGGCACGCCTAACAGAATTCAACCACGAGAGGGCAGGGAAAATATGTACAAGGAAAAATTGCAGGTACCACGTTCACTATCGCGAACATCCGCATGTGGGGTAAAAAATCTTGGACTAAGACGCGCGAAGAAAGGAAAAGAGGCAATGCAGTACGGTAAGCAATACAGGTTGCATTGGAGGGTGAGAGGGCATATCGCTGATGGTGGGTGGTCTCTTATCCAACTTGTCGGGGGCGCTTGGATTATTATTCATAGAGTCCGGACAGGGGGCAGCAGGAACAAAGCTGATCCTCTTATGGATTGTTTTAAGAAAAGGCGGACTGACCGGTGCTAATTGGAATTAGGACTTACTGAACCACGACCTGCCAGATTGGGGGGGGCCTTGCGGGGCTGGTTCAGGAAAATGAGAGAGCCGAAGGATAAGCAGACAGGCGTGATGGAAACAACCCTAAGAATGGGTATAAAAAAGGACGGGGCCGAAGGCCTTATGGTAGCATGCTTATTCTGTGATGGGGGGAAAAAAAAAGCGGCAAAAGAGGTGAGAATTCGACTTGACGAACCCTTTTGGGTCGGTGTTTCGAACGAGAAACGGTATAGTTATAAAGAAGGTGGGGGGACTCCTAATCCAGACGATAAGAGGATTCAAAGGGCCCTCTTCTTTATGCGGGAAGTAGTTGCGGGGGAAGATAGAAGGACACGTAGTAATGGCCACCTGAGAAATAGAATAAAAGGGGACCTACAAGTCGCAGGGATAGTCGTGGGGAAGGAAAAGAACGCAAACGCTGCCACGATCTTTGAACCAAGGAAAGGGAAAGCAGAAAAAAACCTAATCCCATCCACTGGTACCCTCTGATAGGGAGGGGGAAAGAAGGCCGAAAGACCTTTGGAACGATAGCCAACCGCCATGTCATGGGAAGGAGATGCTGGAAGGAAATCTATTGAGGCTTTAGTGGGAAAGAGAGAGAGAAAACCTGCACGTGCTGGAGTAATTCATTTAGAAAAAACCGAGGAGATAAAGAGGCAAAGAACACTCTAATATGTAATCTGAAAAAGGCCTGTTATCCGAGAATAAAAGCCCTAGATATTAATAGGAAAAGATCAGCATAAGGAGCACACAAAAGGGGAAAAGTGCCGGAGGTGGCGAAGTTTGAAGGGTTGAGGACAGTATTTTTATGTCTCCATGAAACGTGAAAATTTCTATAAGAGGGGGCGGGAGAAAGGTGAATCTTAACCGAGCGTCCAATTTGTTGAAGGGGTATTTCCGTGGGTTGGTTCCCAGACCCGATTTGAAAAGACTAACGGCACCGTTTTGTTAGCGGTCTTATGTGGCTTACGGGGTGGGAACCTCGCGCAGGTTGAGGAGGGGAGGTATAATAAAAAAAATCTGAAGGGAAAACGAATGAGGAAGGCATGGGAGGGGCAGCGCGGTCAGGCGGATTACGCTTAGGGACGGTATGCTTAGGGCCAAAAAGGGAGTTGAAACACCATCGAGAAACTTGGAAGGGGGAAGGGACTTCGAAGTTCAGTATTACTCACTTCCTAGTTCAAATGAGCATCTTGCAAAAGGGGGCGGACGGGTACTTCCGGGGAAGACGAATCCCCAGAATCTGAGGTTAACATCGTACTCGTTGAATAGGTGAGGGGCGAGGAAGGGGAATATTAGAAAACGTAATTAGGTCTCTGTCAACTGGCAATAAATGAAACTTATAGGGGGATCCTAGGTTAACCTTCAAAAAGAAGTTGGTGGGGGGAGGGGGGGAGAGGAGCACCAGCATTAGGCCTGACTTGGGGAGGGGGGATAGGAAAGGGGGGGATCCGAACGTCGATAGACTATCCGTATAGTGTTGAAACGAATGCAGAAACGCTGGCAAAAAATCAAAGGAAAACATTAAATTTTGGATTACTTCACAGAACATATGGGGGGGAAGGGGAATGCCAGAGAAAAGAAAAAATACTAAGAAAAGGGAAAAAACATACCCTATAAATTAATGACTTATACCTTAAGGAACTTAAGGGGAGGAAAAAAAGCAACGGCCACACTTCATCTGAGAAACGGGGGAGAGGCCCTCGATAAGGAAACTTGCAGAAACGGGGGGTCAAAAGAGATTTAGCGCAGTCATAGGCGCAGGTCTAAGGGGGGGTAATTGAAAAAAGGATTTACTCACAACCAGAAACAATCGGAAAAACATGTTGGGTGGGGAAACAAAGTTGGACTTTTGGTCAAGCGCCACGTGCAGTTGGTGTGGTGGGTAGTCAACTGAAGGCCGGGAAGCTTTCCGACACATGTAGCAGGAGCGGAGACAACTCGGAACTCAGAGCGTATCGACTACTGAAAATACAGCACACATGTTACGAAACAGAAGAGTCAGAAGTCGAGAAATCAATTCGAGAAGAGGAAGGGGACAGATTGCAAAAACCCTGCAACTATAAAAAAGAGCATTGTCTCGCAGTAGAGGGGAAAGGGAACATTGAGTACAAGGGGAGAGGGGGGAGATGAGATCCACCAACGATTATTATTAAAAAGTATAGCATAGGAAATCCACCAAATCAGGCACAAGGCTCCTAATGAAACTACGGCAGAGCGGAGGAGAAGGGGATCCAGTCACCGGGAGAAAATAGGGAAACCAGGAGGTCATGAAACTTCTTTAGGAAGGTGGGGAACGGGAACTCACGGAGGTGGGAGTTTAGTAGATAGTTTAACAGGAAGGCAACTGCTTCTCTCAAGTTAGATTACCTTCTTAACTTAAGCAAAACGGGAGCATCTACCGAAACAAAAAGTTACCAGGGGGGGAGGAAAGACATAAGCAAAACGCAAAAGCTCGAAGGAACTGACCTTTGTGGTTGCTTTCAGCACTCGACGGCGGTGTGAAGAAGACGACACTTGGCTGTTCAATGAGAGGAGAAAAAAAGGAAGGGCCAAGAGTGAGAATCGCGGCAAGCGGACCTATTGGAGGAAGAAGGGGTTCTAACCTGGCTAGGGGATCCGCTTCGGGCTAAGGCCAATAAGAGGAATTTAAGGTGAGAGATAAGGGAAGTTGTCTAAAACGCGCATCTTATTAGCAAGTGAGTGCATCCCTACTTACCTAAGAATTTAATGGGGGAGGTGCTTGGAGAAACCGTTTAAAGGAGGAGCAATGAAAAAAAAGAAAAGAACGTTCTCTGTCAAGAACCACCTCTGCCTGCCGGGGGAAAGAGTAATGAACTGGGTGCAGGGAGAGAAATTGACTCTTGCATGTTTTCACCTGCGGAGGAAGACTCAAAGGATGTGGCAAGTCTGGAAAGCGCACACGCGGAGCAACAAGTCGGGTCCATGCCAAACGACGCTCCAAACACTAAAAGGGAAGGAGACGACACGTAAAAAACGAAAAAGGAGGAGAAGAAATAGAGACAGGGAATTAAGGCTAACTTCAACTTAGTGCGACTGAACGCGAAACGGGGAGGAGATGAGATTATTAGCGAGATACCAGCCAAACTCTGGGGAAAATCGTTGAGTATCGAACAAAGGTGGAAGGCACGTCATACGCCGGGCGCCGCTCGAAAATCCAGAAGCTGTATTTAACACAGAAAGGAAAAGGGTCTCCGCTCAGGTTACAAACTCAAGTAAAAATCCGAGAGAAGGAAAAAAAAAAAAGAAGCAGATCGCTTTTCAAGGCATTGAGACAAATATCGTTGAAAAAGTTCAACACCTCAAGGAAGAAGGGTCGAGGGAGAAAAGGACAAGCACCCCGAAAATAAAGGAAGCAGGAGCAGCCAAAAATGCGTACATAACCTTCTTCAGTCAAAATGGAACAATTGAACTGCCGAAATTGCGGTCCAATCAGGATTTGTGCTCCGATTGCTGAAGGCCATCGGAGGAATGCTCTATACGGGGGAGATTTAGGAATCGGGAGATAAAAAGAACGAGGAGAGGGTGAGTGAGGGGGACTGCGGATCAAAGTAACGCCTTACTAGTTGCATGAAAATGCATTGGTTGACGAAAGACGAAAACCAGATCCTAGGAAGAGGCAACGGAAGCCGGCAAAACCGGGGGGCCACACGTGTACCGTTGTCTTGGGTCCAAGGAAGGAAAAAAGGGAAATCATTTTAGTGCAACGAAACAAGGGGCATAGGACAAAGGTGGCGAACCTGTTGTGATCTCTTTGGAGAGAAGGGAAGGTGGGCAAATCGGGTCAGGGACGGAAAAAAACGTTTTGGGGGAAAATCCTCACACGCAGGAAAAGAAAGCGAATAAAGGGTAAGAAGAGAAGGGGGGAGATAGCGATGACCGTTCGAACGGCGAAGCAAAGCTTAGTCAAAAAAGAAAAGAGTGATCATTTCAATATGGGAGAGGAGGCGGAGGGGGAGAGGGGGAAAAAGAAAGCTAGAAAAGAATTAGAAAGGTGTGACCAAAAGCCATCCCAAATGAAAACATAAGAGACACCGCTCCATCACCGCTTCAACCGCGAAGGACAGACCTCGGCGAAAGAGAGACACATTCGGTGGTCAAAAATGTGAGGGAAAGCCCAAGCTCTTTCATCGTCAGGGGGAAGGCATGAATGGCGTCTTGAAACTAAAGGGGGGAACCTGCATCCGGCGCAAAGTGGACATCGATGTTGTGACGCAGGGCAGTCCAGCAAATAAGACATCAAAGGCACCGGAGATTCGAATTGAGAACCAAAATAAAGGAAAGGATCCGCCTAGATGCGCTGGAAGTTCATCTGTCAAAGCATAAGGGAAAAGAAAGAAGAACAAATATGGCTGTTTGTAGTGAAGGCAAAAGTATCCATCAAAATAGGGACAGGCCTCAAAACTCGCAGGGGGAACCTTGAAGGGGGGGCTGCCTTGCCGCGGAGAATCGCCGTTTGCGCCGCGCCTTTCCCGCATGTTGGAAAAGCTTAAGAAAAATAAGGGGACCTGGGTCAATTTTTTGATGACTAGAGGTCTGCTCAGACATCGAGAGGGGTGTCTTGGTAGGAAAGGACGAAAGGAAGGGAAGAAAGAGGACAGACCAGATGAAAAGACCAGGAAAACTTTCCGCTAAAAAAACGAAACCTCAATCGCACTCTATTTGTTCAAAGAAAGATCTCACTTACAGCTCATCGATTAAAGGCCGAGATCAAAAAAAAATATGGAACTTCAATTAGAAGGGAAGAAATCTTTAGTTCCCAAATTGGAGGGGAAGGGGAGGTTCCAGCGGAGTTAGCGTAGCAGGTTCTCGTAAAACCTAGGAAATCCATCGAATCAGCTATGGAAAGAAGTCAACAAAAAAACATGAAGATCTGTGAAAGATTTTCGAAAATATGGTCGATCGAGACCACAGACAACGGAGGGAGGAAAGTCTCTACCTTCAAAAAAAATGAACAAGGGGAGAGAGGGAATGGCCTGAACGGATAGATGCGGGAGAAATATGGCGTTTTACGTCGAAACATTGCGGGAAAGAGCAGGATAAGGACAACTAAAAAGAGGATACCAGAAAATGCCACATAATAAAAAGCAAGGGGACTCTAGAGTGGGAAAGGAAGTGAAGGGTGGGGGGGGGATCTCTGGGACGATTGAGTTGTAAGTGAGCGGCCTTACATTGATGCAAATAGAAAGTGGAAGGGGAGACCTATTGCAATTCAAAGTTGGGTGAAGGAAAACTCTAAGAAGCAAAGGTCGCGGGGGACAGCTAAGGATGGAGTTCTACCAAAAGAGAAAAAGGCTAGGGGAGAGGCAGACCTCTATCTACCAGGGAAATTGATGTAAAAGAACGCGAACAAAAAATTGCAAGAAGACTGAGGGAAATTTAAGCGCAAAACCTTCAGTCAAATCGGGGACAGTGCAGTACTAAAGGACCAAGTTTTGGGGGGAAGCGCAAGGATCTGCTGATTTTGGAAGGAGAACTTAAAAATCTTGAGGATAATTTAGGATGAAAGGTGAAAGAGGGGAGGAATCAGAAAGCTCAGTCGGGAAAATTATCCTATTAGAAATTGGGTGGGATTCGTCAAGATCGGGAAGGGGTGCAACATTGGCTTTATATAAGAAATGGCTGGATCACAACCTCGATACATAAAAAAATGAAAATCCGGAGGGGGAGGAAAGAGAAAGGGAGTCCAAATCCCCTCAGATCGCGTCGCGGGAAAGGAAAGGGAGGGCTGATAAAAAACCCCTGTCAACCGATTTGTAAAAGAGAGGGTTGGTAAGGGGGGTTGATGATTTAAAGAGCGTGGAGGGAGCAGGGGCTAAAAAAAAGGACACTGGCCTTTGGAAAAGGGGGGTGTTTAACCTAAAGTAAAATCGGCAGAGCTTAGGGGGTAAGAATCCGGAAACAGAACACAATATTGAAGAGAGCAAATTCGCCTACTTTGAGTGCGACTAGTTGCTGGGTTGGCACTGCTCCGTATTGCAAGGGCCAAAAAAGAGAAAGCTAGAAAGGGAAGGGAGATTTCAGCAAGACCCGGCGTGGGGGGGGGGGGAAATCCAGAAAAAACTCTGAAAGACGCCCCGCGCCCGATTGCCCCAATTGAAAGAGAAACAACCGGGAAGAGGAAACGGTTTTGCATATTGAAAACCGCCGATAAAAATCTTCCCGGGGGGAGAAAGAGATAAGCCACGCTAAAGAAATTTGAAGGAGAGGGGGAATGGCCGCCTGCTAAAGAACTTGGGAGTAGAGTTGATAAGACCATCCGTTCATCTAAGCGTGAAAAGACCGCGAGCAGCATAGAAAAAGAGGCAATCTTAAAGAGCGATCGAGGAGAAAAAGACGAAAAGGAGAATAAAACCTAGCTCAAATGATGAAACCGATTGGCCGCAAATAAGCTTGTCTAAAAAGGGGAAGTTCCAATGTTATTTTGGCAGGTTGGGGGCGATCAATAAAGGGCTTACATTCTATGGGTCAGAGGGCGGACCAAGTTCGTAACACCGAGCTAATGGGGGGGAAGAAGGGGGTCTCCCGGTCAGCGGGGACCGACAGGGCTACAATCTGCACCTGACACGTGTTCAAACAGTTTTCTTTATGATCTGCGCGTTGGAGGGCTGTCAAAGGAAAGGGATTTACCTAAAGCATGGGAGGGCTAACCTAGAATAGCTCATGTCGCCATGAGCTAGAAAAAAAAGAGTAATTACCGTCTTAACATTACAGGAAAAAAAAGGAAGGGAAGGAAACCGGGTGACATAGACAAAAAAAGTCCAATACTCAAGGACTCAGGAGATGTCCGTCCGTTAGTGTTCGACTAAGGGCAGACTAAACATCACTTGTAACTCTTAGGGGGGGGAAAAAGCCCGTTGTCGTTTTTGGAAATTGGAGTAGAACGTTTGAAGAAAGAATGAGTCGGCGGAGCAGAAAGAGAGGGAGGGAAACAACTTGAAGTCGCCGCGGGGGCACCGAAAATCCTAAGGGTTGGGGGAACGAAGTTGGAAATAGGACTAAGAGATTGTCACAGGGGGGGGAGATCCTCAACCAAAAACAAGAAAAAATTTCTGGGGGAGGAAGAGGGAAAGGGGGGGAAAGACCCCCGCGTCAGAAGCAGTAGGGTTATTGCGCAGCGAAACAAATCGAAGAAAAAAAAAAAAGCCGGGGACCCTCCTTATCAAAAGGTCGAACGAGCACACTCATAAGAAGAAGGGAAGGTCTCGAACGGAAGAACCGAGAATTGTCCGAGGTGGAAAAATTAGCGAAGAGGAGAAGGGATAGCAACTTCGCACACTCAGAAAACTGTCTACCTTGGTGCTTCGTCAGGCGAGAAACTTCTTGGCTAGGGTAAGCGTCGAGCAGGCAAGGAAAGTTTCTGTCAAAAGGGCTAGAGGAAAAAAAAATGTAGCCAGAGTAACAGGGGGGGGGGGGAGGTCAGTCTTGAGTTGGGAGAGCAACTGGGGGAAGGGTGGGGGGGGTTTCTCTGCCGCGAAGAAGGGGAAACGAAATGTAGAACGAGAAAGCGAGGCCGCAGAAAATGGACTCTTCCAGAGTACAACCTAAAGACTAGCCTAGGGGGAAGGAAAGACAAAGAAGAAAGAAAATGCTGACATCATCTCAAGGAAAGGGGGACAGATGACGAACGGCGACAGAAACCTTGGGAAAAGGGGCATTCGGCGTGGGGGGCAGGGGCAGCAGAAGGAAACCGCTCTTTTGGCTCAATAACACACAACGGGGTGAAGTGTACCGAGTCAAGGAGCTGCTCCCAGACGGGGAAACAAGCAGTAAAAATAAGACCCGCTGCAGAAAAGTGAGAGGAGAGAAAATTCCTCGACTGGAAAAGTGTCAAAGGAGGGTTAGACCGGTTGTATGCTGGAATCATGCCGTCATGATTTTGAAGGGGGGGGAGGGGGGAAAAGAGGTATGTCGCGGGAAAGAGACGGAGGGAGAGAGTTCGCGAACCGATAAGGCAAGCCAAGATACACCACAAAAAAAAAGGGAGAATCGATCTTACAAGGAAGGCACCAAAATCTATGAAGGGCCAAAGTCGTGGAGTAGCTTGTGTTCCATGCAAAGAAAGAGGGGAGGAAAAACTCAAATATGACACGGAGGGACGGGGGAAGAATGAAATCCAAGAAGGAATAATCGCGCTCCATAGTTAGCCAGTTTAAGTTTTGAGAAAGGGGAGAGCTCGCTTCCCGTAAGAGAGTAAAAGGGAGACGGAATGTCCGGGGGGGAGAATCTGATTGAAAAAAAAAATAGGGGACCAAGGGCGAGGGTCGCCGGATGGGAATTGTTGTGAGGAGGTTTCACTGGCCGCCGTTGTCAAAAAATTCGCGCAAAGAGGAACAACCGTGCTCTGACGGGGCGGCGAAACGCACAACCCCAAAAACAAAACACAAATAAGCCGACAACTCTGGGGGGGAGAGAGCACGCCATCTCGCACGGAAACACCTGAGATACACCGCGAAGTTCTGCCTCTTAGGAAACCGACTTCCAAGTCGTTTGAGAGAAACGACCGACACCGAGAGGAAAAAGTACAACGAAAAACGGAGAGGGTAAGCATGAGGACCTAGCAGTCTACCGTCATAATCGTCATGCAATCCGACTTAACTCGGCCGTGAGGGCGAGGGGGAGTAATGAAATAAGGAACCCTGACGTACCTCTTTGTTGGTGGGGTTTCGGAAAGAAAAGGAACGTTCATACACGATGAATCGCAGGGAAAGAGAGAACAATCCCAAAAAACTCCTATTAGGGGGGAAGAAAAGACTTTACGGGGAATCTCACGTATGGAGACAAAAAATCCACATACAAAACTCGCGTCTCACCAAGAACCGGACGGAAACAAGTGCAGGTCAGAAAAATCCGTAGGGGAGGGACCTGGACATAAAAAACAGGCCACGAAATCCCGCCTAGCAGGGGGACTTCAACCTGGAATCACCGGAAAGGCAGGAATTAAGCCTGGGACGGCCATAAAATGCAGGGAAACAACATATGCCGGGAAGAAAATTGTCAACTTAGACCGGCCATTGCCAGCAGAGTGTGGAGACCTTATATTAATTAGATACTAGAGGGAGGGAGGGGGCTATAAGAAGGAAACTCAAGAACTGCGCGGTTCGTAGACGGATGCTTCGAGGTGTTGAAAACGGAAGAAATATGCAGGGGCCAAGGCAGCTTTAAAGGAGCACAAAGCGATTCATAGCTTTGTCAGGCGAATCAGAAGCCTTCAAGAAAGGGAAAGACGACGCTCTTCGTGACTTCAAAAGAAAGGGGGGGAGGGCGTAATGTGACCCTCCTTATTGACAAAAGGGAGGGTCGGGGTTTGCGGGAGACTGGTTGACAAGTGGGCAGAAGGCGAGGAGGAAGGAGGGTAGTCACACGCACAAAAGAACTCGGGGAAAGAAGAAAGATAGAAGAAAGCGGTATATGGCTGTCCTATGTAAACGTGAGCCTGAACACTTAAGCGAAGCGGGGTCAAAAAAAGTAAGCTTCAAGAGTTGAGGAGGCAAGGGAGAGGCCTGCTTACCACTCATCTAGAGCAAGTTTAGTGTGTGATGCCACAAGCAATCCCCAAATGTAAACGGATAAGTAATGACAAGAAGGAAAGAGACCGATTTCTGAGGCGCACTAGAGACCCTATGGTACGACGCGAGGAAAAATCGTTTCTGAACATGGGTTCAGCGGGAAACGAAAACTTCTGCTTGAAAATAGGACGCGCTAGAAGGGAAAAGAAAGGGAAGCTGACAATGGCATGATAAGATGGTGCATCCAGTCAATCTCCCAGAAAAGAAAAGCGACCGTCAGATCTATAGAGGACCACCAATCCGACGATCCGCGGAGGGAACGCGGTAATAATCGAAGTTAAAAAGGAGAAAACAAAGCGCCGACTGAAGAATAGGCTAAGGGTCTCCAACCAATATCATGCAACATAAGGTCGAGCGTCATCAGAAAACCTTGTAATGGATTAAGGCTGTCGAAAACGTTTGCGCCGCAGGGGAAAGGACATCATCAAGTTGGCAAAAGGATCTGTGAGGAGGGGTTGGACCGTTCCAGCAAAATGGATTAATAGGTAGGGGTCTCCTATCGAAGTAGGGAGGGTACATTATTTGCCCTTTCCAAGGGAGGAGGAATACGCACGCTGACCCAGGGGGGGAGGACTTCCGAAACTAGTCCATAGGGGAACGACGCCGCCGAAGATGACAGAGACGCATCAACTGAAGGACGAAGCACTGGCA
>Ga0179591_1378981_pt1 | contig 14175 bp, 18 predicted proteins | sample CZOMad2_1_08_16f_FD_182891 | JGI IMG/M metagenome (GOLD analysis project Ga0179591, IMG submission 182891) | Vadose zone soil fungal communities from Angelo Coast Range Reserve, California, USA - CZOMad2_1_08_16fungal (PacBio error correction) | ecosystem: Environmental > Terrestrial > Soil >...
AGAAAGGAAGAGACAAGAGGGGGGGAGGGAGAAACATATAAAGAGACCCATTATGAAGGAAGGGGCTCTTCACGTCTAGGTGGAATCTAGTAAGAACTTGGTGACGTGGAATGGGGGACAGGCGAGCTTTTGACGGTCGAGGGAAGTGGGCGGACAAAGGAGAGAATTAATCAACGTATGGGGGAAACTTGCCAAGCATGTCAATCTGGAGGGGCCAGCAAGGAGTGGAGGAAGGAAGGGGCTGCCAAAGGCCCAATTTTTAAAGAATGCCGAGGCAAAACGGAGCAAAAAGGCGGAAGTCATTTGGGGAAAAGGGACTTCACCCAACAAGCGAGGAACAGTAAAAAAAATTCAAAGGGAATCAAACGGGAGAAAACTAACTCAAGGTAGAGTTCCTTTCCCACTGCTTCAGGGACCATGCAGTTATTAGGGGGTAAGATGTCAAGGCAAGGGGAGGAAGGATGGGGACACTAAATCGCAAAAATCGGAGTTCCATAAAAGTAATTATTGCAAAAAGCTCGATAAGAAAATGGGAAAAGAAAAAAGAAAGAAAAGGGAAGAACTGAAAAAGGGAGGACAAAGCCAGCAGGGGGGAAAAACGGCCAAGGCACTGGCCGCGGGAGAAATACTTTTAGGGACGAAGATTTACTTGTATTCTGGGGAGGGCAAGGTACGAGTAGATGGAAGAAAGTAAAATGCTGTCCCGGAACACTACCTAATCGAAAAAAAAATTGAAGAAGGAGGAGGGGACTTTTCTTTCCAAGAGACTTTCTATAGGGACAGAGCAAAGTGATCAGGCATGAAAAGGGGAATGACGCAATCAATATTGACATGACATCCTTGAGACGGAAAGGATGGAGATGGCTGACCGAAGGGGGGAAAAAAAGAAATCCCTAACAGGGTTGGGGGGTTCACGTAAAAAATCAAAGGAGAGAGGACAAAAGGCCGTGAGATAAGTTGGCAATCGCAAAGTCCGTTTATGGGAAAATGGGGGAAGACCACAGGCAAAATCTAAAGGGGTCAAATATCTTTTAATTACACGTCTTCAAAGGAGGAGAAGAGGTTCCTTAAGAAATGAAGGGAAAATGAGGGAGGGTTGGGGGGTGTCCGGAAAAAAGAAGAGAGAGGTGGGGGGGAAGAAAGGAAGAGGATATTTAATGTATGCCACCCTCAGGGGGGGGGGGAAAAGGCCATTTGGGCATTCCTTGGAAAACGGAGGGAAAAAAAAAAAAAAACTTGGAGGGGGGGTTGTTTGCAGGGGAAAAATTAGACTAATTCCGCAACAAAAAATTCATAAATAAGGAGTTGGGGGGTCAAGAATTCAACATCACAAGGGGATCACAAAGAGTTAACCGAAACAAAAGAGGGAAGATGAAGTCGGAAACAGGAAAAAAGTTGGAGTCCGTAATGAGGAGGGTGAAATTGAAAACAATGTTTCAACAGGTCTTGTTTGAGAGTCCCTAATCGGAAAAGTCTTGGCTTCCACCTTTGAAAAGAAGAGAGAGAGAAAGCAAGTGTCCCTTTTCATAAGTTTGGGGAACCGGCCTGCGGAACCGAGGGAAGGTAGAAATACTACTTTATATGGACTTAGTAACGGAGGGGGAATTCATAAGGGGTAAGTGGAAGAAGGGAAAAGAGCTCTTAAAGGAACCAGTTTAGGGAGAAAGGTTTGGACTAGAAAAAATCCTCTACAACAGGGAGGGAACAAAAAATGCCAATTAACCAAAAAAAGGGGGGGGCTAGAATAAGGAAGGGAAGTATCTGTAGCCGAGGAGGGAGTGGAGCAAAAGAGCTAATGCGCGGTTGAAAAGGAAAGGGGAAGCTGTCAATCTCTCCTGGTGCTTATTTTTTGCAGAATGATTCTTGTCGGTTTAGGGTGGGGAAAGGGGGGAAAGAAGAGAAAGGTGCCAGGAAGTGGGGAAGTGGGGGGGTATAGGAAGAACACCGCCGGGGACTGAGAAGGGTGATTGGGGAGGGACTGGTTGATACCTTTTTTTATTGGGTAGATTGGGCTTCATGAGTTTGTGAATTGCAAATCAAAAGAGGGGGAGGGGACAAAAATCGACACACCACATAAAGAGAAATCAGTTCCGGATATGTCGCACCTAAGAACACAAAAGCCTCCACTCCCGAAGGGGGGGGACTGGGGGGAAAGGTGACAAATCTCAAAAACTTTTCCGGTGGCAAAGGGTTTCCTAGGACAGGTTTTTACAGCATCCGACGGGGCTCTGACAGTAATATAGAGGGACAAACAAGCTCGGAGGGTGGAAAAAAAAGCAGAAGAGGAAAATTTAACGGAGTGGCGCTGGCCAAGGTGATTAGCGACAACGACAGAAATGGACAGGAGTATATCCCCAAGGATAAAGGTAAAGGAATATGGATTATAGTACGCTAAGTAAGAAAACGGAGGAGTCCTCCAGAGGTAATCCATGTCCCTTAAGAGGATACAAAATGCAAAAACTGCAGATCAAGAATCAGGCATTTCAAGCGGTGGTAACGACAACTCTAAGAAAGGTGCAAAGTCCAGGGGAAAGGAAACTGACAGGAAGGGGACATGGCTGGCATGAACGGAGAGTAAGGCAAAAAGACATACGTAAAGAAAAAAGGGGGAAAATGCCGGGACACGACACCTGTATAGTGCAAGAAAAGAGACTTGCCGTAGTTGACCATTGCCTGGTACATACAAAAGGGAACACGAAGGGATGAAAAAAGAAATTACAGTGGGAGGGAAGAAAGCAAAGGAAGGGGAGCCCTCCTACTGATGACTCAGTTGCCAGTGGACGGGGTGATACATTCAACTTATAGGGCGAAAGACTGATTAAAGAAAACCTCTCCAACAATAGGATGTACCTAGGGTTAAAGGTATGGGGGGGGGGGGAAAGAGAAATGGGGGGGGAATGGGACGGCACTGATAAGAACAAAGTAGGATGGGCGCACTGCGGGGGATGGAGAAAGGAACTGGGGGGGAAACTACAGTTGGAAGGAAAGTAGGAGGGCTAACGAAACGGGGGGGGGGGGCTCAGGCACTTGCAACTCGGTTTTCGAAGAGAGAAGGGGGTCTGGGAAAGGAAATGGAAAAGAGGGGGGTGATCATTAGGGGCCGTACTCTAAAGTGGGAGGTAAAGCAATGGCAACTGGTGAAAGCTCCAAGTGAATACTGGACATGTATTGGAGGTAAAACCTCTTGGGGAGGAAAGAAGCTGAGGGAAAGGGATAAGGAGGGGAAAAAGGAGGAAGAAAATATATTTGTAAGAAATGAAGAAATTGAGGACTCGACGTGAGGACCGTTAGAGCTACTCGGGTCTTCATGCAAAAGAGAAAAAAAAGTTTTTTGACAAGTCCTGGGTGATTTCGAACCGAAAGAATGTCGGGTTTGTTGGAGCTCATCCCCTTGGCAAAGACGCCACGCAGTGACCCTGGGGAAAAGTTACGGAGTTGGAACATCGCACGTGCTGTGTTTCCTTGGTCCAGGAGCCAGAAGAAAGAGCAGGGGTGAAGAAAAGAGGAGGGCCTGTAAAAAAAGTTGTACCATATGAAAAAGGGGAAAAAAAACAAAAATGGGGGGGGGTAAACGGGGGGGGGGGGGAGGGGTGTCGACAATTCTAGCTGCGGGTAAGGAAGGAGGGGGGGAGATGGGAGAAATATAACTGAAACAGGTCTGATTTCTAGGCTTGTGGGTGTTTCGAAAAACGGGCCAACATATTGCGGAGTGATTGAAGAAAAGGGGCTATATCAACTGACCGGGATCCTAAATCACCCATTGAGGAAGGAAAGGAAATGGAAACGGGAGATCGAAAGAAAAGGCGGTGCGTGATGTCATAGAAAACATGACAAAACTGTCTTATGGGAAAACTTAGATGGGCGTGCAAGGTACGAGAAAGCCTGCTAAAGAAATCATTGTTTCAAAAAAAAGCCAGCAAGAGGGGCTATGAACGTAAAGGGGGCGGGAACTCAGCGCAAAACTGATCTTCCGGTCTGAGGGCACTCAAATATGATAGAGACTTCCAGTCCTGGGACTCACTGGTAAAAAGTGGGAGTGGGGGGACACGGATGGTTGATGTATATTGGAGAGGAACATGCCCCCCACCTGGAGGCAGGGGAAATCAGAGGAATGGGGGGAATACCAGGAGAGCAGAGCATTCATAAGTCAGTCTGTAGGAAGTGAAAGTCTTATGGTCTTCACCAACGTACTATACCAAAAAAAAAGGATTGATTGTAAAAAGGAGGAAAGAGAGGGAGGAAAAAGGTTCGGGAAGCAAAAGATTTATTTAAATAACTTAACTTGGAGTAGAGGCCAAAAAGGAACATTGGCATCTAAGGCCGAGCAACCGTAATCAAAAACATTGCTACTCTCTCGAGATTCAGGAAGTGGGGAAAATGTGAGTGGGTTGGTGCAAAGGACGGGAACAGTATTGCTGCGGGGTTGGGGAGATACCATGTTAATTGTGAAAGCCGGCAAAACACAAAAGGGGAAATTTTTGGTATCAATTCGGAAGGATTGGAGAAGAATATTTCCTTAGGAAGGAAGGGGTTAAAATGAGATCTTCAGGATGCGGGTGTTCAGAGGGGGGGGGGGGGGGAACCCCCCAAATTTTCCAGGAGTTGAAGGGGGAAAGTAGGAAAGATTCGACAGGTTTGAGGGACCAGATGACCAGGGTCTTGGAATGGGGGGCGCCCAAGAAAAGAAAACCTTGTGAGACTTGCAATTTCAGATTAAATAGCAACCGGGGGGGGGGGGGGGGAGGAGGGGGGGGGGGTGTTTGGGGTGGTTTGGGGGGGGGGGGGGGGGGGGGGTTGCGTGGAGACTTCTTTTGTTGAACAGGTCCAAAAATTTTGAAAAAAACAGGGGTTGGGGGTAAGAAAAAGTCTCACCCTACAAACTTGGGTCATTAGAGAAGGTCAGAACGGGAAAATGACGTATGGGAACCGGCTATGCCTTGTGGATCTAAAACTAACCGGGAATGGGTACGAGATGCAGTTGGGGGGGGAAAAAGGGCGATGGGGAGCCTTTATGGAGACCATTCACCGATCTAAAATCTTCCCTAGAAGAAGAAACCAACCTAGGAGGGAAAGGCCCTGCTTTCTGGATAAATCTATGCGTGGGGGGGGTGCGCAGAATTGGAAAGAACCTTAGTTTCTTTTACGTTTGCACGAAATCTGGGTAGCAGAAGTAGGTGGAATAAGAAGAGAAAGAAATTTGAGTGCGGGAAGTCTTGTCCTACAAATGTTAAACTCATGACGGGAAAGGGGGCGCAATACGAAGGGGAAAAAGGCGGAGAGACGTTGGTGACCAGAGGAACGCGGGAAAGTGTACTGTAAAGAAGTACTAGGCTGGGGTCCTGTCTTGCAGTGCTCCTTGGTCCCCCTGCTCTGAAAAGGCCAAATGACAGCCTCCATCTGCAAAAAAAGTAGTGAGGATACAGTCAAGAGGCCCCAAGTTGGAAAAAAGTTGGACGCCCCAACCGAACGGTGGGCTGGCAAATAAGACAAGGGCTACGGTGATAACGTGCTATAAACGGGGAGGAGAAACAAATCGGAAGGATAAGAGAGGCACAACCTTAAAACTCCAAAAAGGCAGGCTACTGGTCCGCTGAAAACTATGCGGTGACAAAAAGGACAGTTAAAAAAAGGGCTCAAGACGGCTCTTAGATCAAACAAGAAGAAGAAACGTGTAGCTTCATTTTATCAACACAACTAAGGGAGATCCAACTTGGAAGAAGGGGGGGATGAGGAGGGGGTGGTAAACAGATGCCAAGGAGCCCATGTCTTTGCAAGTAACTTGAATTCCAGCGATGTGCAGCGAAAGAAAGAAAGAACTTGGGGGACTTTTGTGAGGTGGTGCCTTCGGGAAGGAAAGGACTTCGTCGTTCTAATTGTTTTTATCAAGCTCTCGGAGGAAAAAAAGGTCAAAGTATGCGGGCCCAATCAAGCAGTTGGAAGGAGAAGGGATCCAGCGGGGGGGCGTCCAAATTGTAGGCACAAGGGGGGGGGGGGGGATCAGGGGTCCTTATCATCATCCATGGAGGGGGATTCATTCATTACATGGGGAGAAGCCCCGCGAAGGAGGAAAAAGGAGCGTGACGGCCTCCGCATAGGACTAAAGGGGAGAACGTAAAGCGTGTGAAAGAAAGGTAAATCACTCGTCGCCGAACTTGGGGTGTGCCAAGTCGGGGTGGGGTCTAATTCCTTGGTACATAGGAAAAAAACTGGAAAATTAAAAAAGGAAATGTACACGAAAGCGCAAGAAATCTTTTGGTTTGTGAAGAACGAAGCCTTTGCCAAAACAAGAAAGCGCCAGTATCTTTTTGGGAATACACAAAAAGAAAATCTGAACTCCAAACATAATAAGGAAGAGAGGCAGATGAACAGGGGGAGTTGGGGCGAAAATTTTCTGTAGGCAGAAGGTTACGAAAGTTCATTTAAGGGGGGGGAGACGCTCCCTCAATAAAGAATTCTAACAAATAGTCACCCCAAACACACAGCTACCCGGGAAGAGGGAGAAAACTAACAGACAGAAATTTGACGGCATAGTAGAAGAAGTTGCTTCGGCGAAAAAGGGGCTCGTCTCTTAACACACTCCCCTGGGAAGGAAGAGGTGGGGGGATTCAATCAGACTAAGAAAAAGAAACCCGGGCTAGGGGGGAAGGGATAATTGCCCAAAAAAAAAGGGAAAATTTATGGGAGTTCACCACCAAATTCCAAAGAGAAAGGGTCGTGGAAAATGTTGCAGGGAAAAAACGTCTAAAAGAAACGGATCGGGAAGGAAAAAGATAAAACCAAAATCTGCGTGGGGGGGGGACCATCCTGAACAGCATAAGGAAGAAGAGCATGTTGAAAAATGAATGTATAGGGGAAGCTGGGGGGAAACCTTAGTGGTAGGGCTAAACCAACCAAAAGTGCAGGAACAAATGGAAGGGGGGGGGTGTGGGACTGTTGAACAATCACTTTTATTATACTGCAGCCCCAAATGCAGAATAAGGGGGTGGGTCCCCACGGACGGTACAAAAGCACAGTGGGGGGCTCACAGGAAGGACTGCTTGCTCTAAAAAAGGTCTTATGGGAAGGGAAGGGCGAGGGTAAGCAAAAATGGGGGACAGTGAAGGGGGAATCTGCTATACCTGAACTAACAGGTAAATAAATGCAGTGTACTACTGAAGCCTTGGTACTCAGAGAGAGAGTAAAAGGCAGTTACATACCATATCTAGGAAGGACTTAGGGACCTTTCGAAAGGAAGAAAGAAGACTAAAGATCTACAGGGGATGCAAAAGGGTGCAAGGCTTACTGGGAGTAAAAGGCATAAAAGAAGTGATCTTAAAGGAGATCCATGGGGTTGGAGGAGACCAGTGTTTGACAGAACATAGGAGAAACTCAAACGTTCCAAAAGCCCATGACCGTCGACTCTTGACTGCAAAAGGGAGCTCAGAAAGGTAGGGGCGAAAAAAAAAAACAGGAAAGAGAACTCAGAGGCGCTGGAGGGACCCAATTGGCCGGGGGCAAGGCTCCCTTTGGCGCGGGAGGGGGGGGGTTAATACATGATTGCTTTTTTTAGATACGCCTGGGAGGGGAAGGAAAAAAGCTAAGGTACCAAGTTAAGAAATGGGGAAAGTGTAAATCTAAGACTAGGAACGCAAAAAAATGAGTTCGATAGCAGTTGTGGGGTGATGGGCATTGGGACCTGGGGTACGGAATGAAGCGACTCACATCGTTGGGGTCAGTGGGTGTTTGAGGGGCAATCAAGAAGATGGCGTTCCACGACCCAAAAAAGAAGCAGAGAAAGCAGGAACTGTTTCAGGGGAGTGCTCACATAAGAACAGAAACACACGAAGACTTAAGCTTAACATCTCCCTTAAAGGGGGAAAAAACAGTGTGTCGTTGGTAAAAAGGAAAAATTGTTACGGCAAAAGACGTGCGTATCTGAGCCAGGGGATGCCTAGCATATGAGAAAGTAAACGTAATCGAAACCTAATCTTCACTGTTTGCAGAGGGAAAAGTATTAGCGAAAAAATAACTTTAATTTAGTAAGACGGGAGCTAATATGAATGGTCACAGGCAGAGTCGGCATAAGAAACCTAGGGCTCTACTATTCCTAAGTCGGACCATAGGGTGGAGGGGACGACACATGGAGAAAACTGCGTCAAGGCATTCAGGGAAGGGAAAAGGGGTGACTTGCAGTGACACTACAATACCCCAATGGAAGAGAAAAGGGGGACACATACTAAACCGGGTTTGGCCATTGCTTTTTGAAAAGAGATCGAGGAAAAAGGACGGATAACAGAGGGGAAAAGTAAGTGACACAGACAAACGGGGGCAAACAAAACGACTGAGGACCGTAGTGAAAGTGAAACCGTTCTCAGTAAAAACTGAGAAAGTGAGAAAGAGCTGATGAACAAGTTCCGGGGTCCTACAAACTAGGTTCACAAAGGAAAGGGGAAGAGGATGCAAAGAAAGAGACATCAAACGGGAGAAAGGTCCCCCTCCTACGGGATGCCGTATCTCGAGAAAAAAAAACCTTAGTAGTCAAAATTCTTGTCCTCATGTGACTCTTAATTGTAGAAAGAAAAAACAGACAGTATCATGAGGGTGAGCACATAACAGTTGGGATGAGGCACTGGCAACTACGTGTAACATTATGGAATCTCATTTTGTGGGGGTAGAAGAAGCAAGGGAAAGGGGAAAAAAAAGCAGGAGGAGGGCGAACCCAACATGTTGTATTGTCAGGAAATGGAAGACGTTATCAGTAGGAGTGGGACTTCCTCCCGTTTTCTGGAAAACATCCCTGGAGAGAACAGGCTCATTGTAAAAGGGGAGCTTTCACGGAGGTGGTCGTGTCTCACCATGCTTGGGAAGGGAGTGTCCATGCACTGATTATGGTCGAAGGATGGCCATTGGTCTTATATGTGGATTACAACCGTGAAGGACTAGTTAGACTATGGGTCTTAATACATCAATCTGATTTGGTTTACTGGTATACCAGTGGGGGGGTTAAAATAAGTGAAGGTCTGTTGAGTTTTTGACGCATCAAAAACGGGAAAACAAAACCCGTTCACTGGGAAAGGCAGGGAGGGAATGGGGTAAACTGAACTCGCAACGGGGTGGGGGTGACTTCCAGGGGCTCTGGGTAAAGAGAGGGCTAAGGGGGCAGTAAGATTGGATGTCAAACCGTGTCCAGGAAAAATTGACACAAGGAAAAAAAGGTTGACTGAGATTAACTAGAGTAATTGTCATGACTGAGGGTTGTTATGGTTCACTACAGGGGCTTGTTTGACTAGGACTTAGGGGGGGTGGCGCGGAACAAAAATAGGGAAAGGGGTTGACCGAAAAAACTGGACAAAACGGTCTCCTAATGAGATGACGAAAAAAAAAATACAAACCAGTCTTCAAAGGCCCATCACAGGAAACCTGATCTAAAAGAAAAGGGAGGGGGTTAATTTCAACCCCAGGAAAGGGGAGGTAGTTAAAGGGGGGAGGGACGGGTGCCAAGGTATCCTAAAAGCAGGCTTATAAAAGAAAACTCAGACCCAACCAAGGCTTCAAGAGAAAGGCGATGACGCCGTTATTTGAAGGGAGGACGAGGATGAAATCTTAAGGCCTGAGCGAACCCAGGAAAGGATAGATAACCTGCCAGGTAGGCGAATGGGGACCGGGTTTGGGCCCAACCCGCATGGGTCCAGGTGATTTTCGTTTTAAGGCCAAACATGGGGGTCGAAAAAAAAAGGTAGCTCCTTTAAGACGGGTCGAGTTTAGTAATTTACTACAAAGGTAGGCCAATGCCTTGAGAAAGTAAGAGGGCGAGACAAGGTCTTAAGGGATACGCAACTTTCACTCGGTTTTCAAGAATGAGAGCTCCCTATTTCAAACTGGGGGAAGGAGTTACAAAAAAGGAAGCAACCGCATCTTTGAAGGAAGAGTAGAGAGGGGCTCGAAGATTCAAAAACCATGAACCTTGGGGGAAAGCGCTGAACAACGGAAGTCCCCTTACCAAAACTGTGTCCTTAAGGAAGGGAGACGAGTATGACCAGGGGGGGAACAGGGGATGTTCAAGGAGTGGGGGTCCCAAGCTTTATGTCTGGATTTGGTAGTGAGTAGCAGAAAAGTTTGGGTTGAAACATTCCAAACAAAAAAGGGGGTTAAATAGGGGGGTGGGGTTGTTTGAGAACCAGTGACAGGAAGCCCCCCCAGTTGTTTCAAGGGGGAGGATTCGGGCCAAAGAAGGAGAAAGAATGTCAATGAGAGCAGGCTGTGTTCAGGATTGCAAAAACCCATCAGAATTTTCAGGAATTGAAGGTAAAGATTCGAGTTAGTGTGGATTGCCAAATTAATGGAAGAGGTGAAGGGAACCACAATCCCCATAACCGAAATTGGTGGCTGGGGAGGGGGCCATTATCCTCTGGAAAAGAGAACGGGTGGTGCGGTTATACTGATTTGGTGAAGGTGCTCAAAGTTAGTGGAGCGAAGAAGGGAGTCACCAAGGGGGGTCGAAGAAGAGACTCTGGAGATAACGGGCCGAATCTCAGTGCTCTGGCAGATTTGGCAAGGGAAGGAGAAGAAATTTGCATGTAAATCTAAGAAAAAAAAGGGAGGGTGGGGAGCATCGGCAGTTTGTAGATAGGGAGGGTTCTAGGGTGCCGGGGAAAGGGGGACATCACGTTTACCATCTCGTTTCAATGACGAACGATGGTAAGTAAATAAGGCGTGCAAGCTCATCGGTTTGAGGGCAAGAGGCAAACATCTGGCGTAGGGAAAGCGAGGGGGGGGGACATAGTCGTTACCCTTCAAGGGTCTGTGTGTGGGCTTAATCGCCCGGAACGATGTTGGGGGATGGGCAGTGAAACAAGCCCGATTGGCGTGCGAATTTGAAGGGGATACCCTTTTAAAAAAGTATACCCCGGAAGTCTCCAGACCGACACCATGAAAGACAAAGGCACGTTCCCTCTATGAACGGGGAACACCGTACTTCCTTTTCTCCTTTGAGACGGATCTCCGGTTCCCCTCAAGAGAGTTGGGAACGCAATTGGGAGGTTCCTGACGAAAATAACCTGCCATTTTTGCTGATGAAGGCCATGATGGTCAACACCTGGGGACGACCCAGTTTTACCCCTCTACCGTTCAACTCAGACTGGCCCATACAAGGAGCAAGGGGGGGGAAAAAAAAAGAAAAGTGGGATAAGGAGAAGAGCGTTCTCGAAAAGGACGGACACGAAAATCACAGGAAGAAAGATGGAATGACACGTCAATTCAATGCGGTTCCAAAAAAACACTAGGCTTAAAAAGGGAATTGGAAAACAAATGGGGAAAGACCTCGGGAGGGCTGTGAGATAACCACCGGACTGAAGCCAAAGGGGGAACTTCAAAGTGGGGAGAATTCCAAACACCAACAGGGTAAGAAGAAAAAGGGAATAAAATAGGGGATGATGGGGGGTAGACTCAAGATGAAAGCCCCTGGGAGATGTAAGTCGATGGCTCTAAAAGAAATTGTTAAAGGGGAAAGGAAATCATGGGTTTGGTTTCCTTGCTTGAAATTGGCAGGACGGTCGTTTCAGAAAGGGCCAGTGGTGAACTCGCTCAAAGGTATAACAAGTATGGAAAGGGGGAATCTGGTCCAGAAGGTTCAATTTAGTTAGCCTGCTGAACCAAGGTGAGTCCAAATTGAAAAGAGGGGACAGTCAAGAAAACAAAACTGGAAGGGGATTTACATGACAGTGGAGTTTTTGTCTTGAGAGGGACAGCTTCGCGGAGGGGAAAGAAAGGACAGCAGTATTAATCCTACTTGAGAGGAAAAAGAGAGGGAACTGCCGGCAGAAAGCCCTTGGTGCCAGCGTTATGGGAGAAATTGCAGGGATATCCAATATAAGGAGTCAATGGACAAAAGATCGGCAATCAATCGGGCATGCCGGCCAAACTAGCAAGAAAAAAAGGTAAGATGGGGGGGGGGTCTAAAAAAAAAAAGAGAAAAAGAAAGACTTTCACAAACCGAAGGAAACCCAACGAAAAAGATAGATAAAAAAAAGGCATTCATGGCCGCTGACGAACTACAGAAATGCTTCGCCTTATGGAAAGATTCGCGTGGCAGTGGGGTACAGTTGAAAGAGGTTGGATAAAATCAAATCCCTGAGAACGCATAACCCGGCCTGAGGATGAAGGCAAGTATATGTACAACAATTCCCATAGGGGTAGGATATGGCAAAAAGCATATCCTGTTAACTCCTCGTCCTGAAAAGACATGGAAAAAGAGTGAGGCATCGTGAGATCCAGAGGGTATCTTCTGAGACAAGGGGGGGGATCTCTTCATCCTGTTGACTGGGGTACATTTTAAAAAAAAGGGTGCAACCAAAAATCAGTCTAACACAACAGTCTAGCAGAGGAATTACCAAGTCAGCGTCGTTGAAATGGGGGAGAGAACCAAGTTACAAAAGGAAGGTCGGGCAAAGAAGAGGGGGGCAACGAACACCTCGGCAAAAAGATCTATATTGTCATGAAGATGCTGGGGGGGGGGGGGAAAATGGAAAACAGAAGCGAAGATAAAATTTGGAAAGACTGAATGGAAAGAAGATAGGAAACATCCTTTAGTGAAAAAGGAGTTGGGCATGCCGGATGGGGGAAAAAAACAAAGAAATTGATTATGTTTTTGTTTGCGGGGAGAAAAAGGGTAGAACTGGAAAAAAAAGGAGCAATAAGTATGGGCCCCCAGTAAAATGGAAACATGGGATAACCACTGGGGGATGCCTCGAACCACTCGGTAGGAATGAGGGAAAACTTAAAATTGTTGATTAAGGGGGGGAAAAGGGGGACTTCGGGTGCGCCCTCTTGGTTTTAACCTGCGGTGGGAATCTATAGAAAGGAATCTCGGGAGGTTCTGAAGAAAGCACTCTCGGAAAATCACAAGTGTAATCCTGTCAAGAGGTGTGGGGGAATTAAAGGCCTGGACGATTGCGATAATAAAAAGCAGAAGGGATATGAATTAGAAATGCAATTTGCTTCGCTTGCCAATTATATAGATCCTGCGTCTGTAATGACAGGAGGAAAAAAAAAAGGGTGGACGGAGAACATAGAGCTCGAAAAAAAAGTGCAAATCAGGAACAAACCTTCGTGCAAAAACCAGGAAAAAGTGAGAAGGGAATGAACCTGTCAGGATTAGAAACGGAGGGAGCAACGAAGATGTAACGAATGAGTTAACACGCAAAGTGACATCTCGAAAGGTTGGGTGCTGCAAATGAGGTTTGGGTGGGTCCTAAAGATGGAAAATGCTGCTGATCGGAGTGGGGTATTACCTTGCACAGCCTAGAGGGGGGACAATGGTAAGAAATGTGCCTGGGTAATAAAATATGACTAGCAAGAAACAATCCTTATTGAGGTATCAATTTGGTTTCTTGTATACCTTTTTGTGTGGGGGGAGCTGGGGGTTCTACTGAAGATGGGGGATTTTGTGCTCACGAATCTGCAAGCGGAGTCCAAGAGACAACCATAAATCATTTTCAGTTATATATCACCTAAGAACCAGGCGGAAACAAGCTTGCGGCTGAGAAAAGGTGACAAAGGCCTCAAAAGGAAAACAACGTTCCTTGAATTGAGAGGTGGTGTTCGACAGGTTAAGGCATCTGAAGCCGAGGTCTGATAAAGCAATAGAGGAAGGGAACACACCGGAGCTATTAGACTCCGAAAAAAAGAAAAGGAGAAGGGAAGCTGCCAAAGGGGAAGGGCAGCAAAAGAATAGACACATTTACATTGGAGAAAGAAATTTGGTATTTTCAAAATAATAACCAAGATCTCTACTTAGGGGCAGATGAGGCGACTCCGAAGAGATACTCGGGACAGAACACAGATAGAGACTAAGGCAAGACTGACGATCAATGGAAAATCAGTGCATGGAATAATCAGTTTAACTCAACTCGAAAGCGGACACAAAGGAGCTAAACTGAAAAAAGAGTTGAAATGAGGGGTCATAAAAAAGGAGATCGCAACTCAGACGGAAACCGAAAGTTCCTCCCCCGCTTTACACGCAAATCGGGACCCAAGAAAAGGGTGAAAACATCGTGATACATACCGTATGGGGGGAGGACCCAGAAGAAGTATGAAACCAGTAGTTGCCGAAGGATACAGACAAAAGCCTCCTAAAGGGGGGGTGAAGTGAAGCGTGATACATTAAAGGAAGGGGGCCCCCGCCTACTCGACGCTGAG
>Ga0179591_1382822_pt1 | contig 14175 bp, 11 predicted proteins | sample CZOMad2_1_08_16f_FD_182891 | JGI IMG/M metagenome (GOLD analysis project Ga0179591, IMG submission 182891) | Vadose zone soil fungal communities from Angelo Coast Range Reserve, California, USA - CZOMad2_1_08_16fungal (PacBio error correction) | ecosystem: Environmental > Terrestrial > Soil >...
AGTCGCAATAGGTGGTTTCGTCAAAAACAACGGATCAGATAGTTCGCGGGCGCAATCTATGATCGGACTCGGACGCAGGAGGACTCGAAACTGAGAGTCTCGGGACTGAATCGCGAGTTGGGAGCGCTCAGTGCGACAAGGTAAAAGGGCAGGCACTGAGGGGGGACTCAGGGTCCCGCTGAAGTGTGTGATCTGCTAGGTTTGAAGACTAAACGGCAAATGATGAAGGGCGAATTTTACATGCCAGAGGCAAAGCTTGTCCTTCGGGAACAAGGGAATAGGTCGGTAAAGACTGCGGACGCCCATTCGCAACCAATGGGTCAAGTAACTGGCTGCGCTCACCCCGCAATCGAACGCGCGCAGACTTTCAATGCGAAAGGGGGAAAGGGCGGGGGATCTGCACAAGGTTTCAAAGGGGGGATTCGAAGATAGGGAAATTGAGTGCAAAGCCGTTCAGGGGGCACAGGACGCCTCGCAGAGTAAAGGTCAAGTAAGCGATAAAGGATGACCGCGCTTCTCCGTTAGAGGCCATACCTGTTAACCGAAGGGCTTTGACAAGGATAAGGGACTTAGGAGAAAATCGCCGAGAGGGTATGTAGGAGAATCTACGCGCTCCGGGTTGAAATGTCTGTGAGTCAGCGCACAAATAGTCGGCTGGCGCCTAAGCGAAGGCGCTTGAGCTAGAGGGGTACAAGCGCTTCGGTTGGTTCGGGATTGGGGAAACGAATGGTGCTGCTGGCAATCCTCAGAAGGGTTTGGAAGCTTTGGGGTGCCAAATGGGGGATTTTCGAGGTCAGACCGCGTTGAGGTAGTGGGGCGTCCACAACGTGTCCGACGGGGGATGAACTTGTGACGGTTCCTACAACGCGATCCGTATTCTAATGCGCCCAGGTGGGTTGCTAGGAACGAGAGAGGCCGCTTGCAATTTCCGACCGTCGGGGAAGCCGCGGGGTCGCGTCTCAGCCAGATTCTTAGGCTCTCTGCGGCACTTCACAGTAGGAGCCGGAGAAATGGGTGCTTGGTGGCGCTTACAGCATCCGGGGTGAGGTGAGGAAGAAGGCGCCACCGCTTAACACTCGTGGTCGGGAAGCCGGGATGTGAGCTCACCGGGCGGCGGAGTGGCAATGTCGGATAGGTCGGCACGAAGAAGAATGAAAGGAATAGACTAAAAACGCGGCGGTGGGGGACGATGTGGCAGAAAATGGAAGATGGCGGCCCTGCGGTCCGCTTGTGTTTGTGGAAAAGAAAAAAGAAAAAGTTGCCAAGCGACACGAAGGCAACGACGTCACCGGACAGAAGAGGACACCGTACACACGAGCAAGGTAGGAGCGGTTTCGGCTGTCGTGTTTCCCCGGGCCGTGTCGCGTCTCTTCAGGTGCTCCGTTGTTCGGATTCCTAACGTAAAATCGTTTCAATACTTCAGCGCAAGGGGAAATCTTTTCAGAGTGGTATACCCCGGCAAAAAAGTGTTTCCGAGTCTGCTGGAAAAAACAATCGGAGGAGATCAACGAGTCGGCGCGCCAGGCGGGGGCACTGCTGGCGTAGGGAAAAACAGGTATCAGGCTCTACGTGTTGACCATCACCGCGAATATCATCTTCGCAGCGCAAGGTAACGCGACAAGTACTGCCGCGCATGCAAAGAAAGAAGCGATGTAGACACGCGAGTCGTTGGGGGCACTGAAGCGAAAACACGCTCCAGATCTAGCGCGTTGCCGGAGGTATCCTGATCTCATCAACCAAAGTTAATTACAACAACGAAAACTACAAATGACCAACGGTTTGGGGCTGAATTCTCCTCCTGAATATTCACGGGCGCTCTCGAGAATAGATTCTAACATAGGCGCGCCGGTGTGTGCTTGCCAGTCCGACCGATTCAAAATTGAGCCCACTCGGTGGCAGCAGTTGCGCCGAATGGATATCTAGAGCAATGATCCAAGACAGCGGGAGCACTGCGGCGTGGCGAAAAATGGGCGACACCGGCTTATAGTTGGTGATGCCCGAATCCACGTGACCAAGAATCGGCGAAAAAACGCGACAACTGGACAAACTACACGCGGGAAGTCACACTACACCCGCTGTATTGCCACGGGTGCTGGCCCGACATCGTGAGCTGACTCAAAGGCGAGGACAAGGCATTGGCACTATAGGAAACTCTCTCGCTGGCCAGCCGGGGCGGGTGAACTGAACTCACACCGACCTGGGAACGAAAATGCAGCAGCGCTGAACGAATTCTCATAGTATCACTACGTTTGAACTGCGCGAAGTCTTCAACCAGGATCAGCTCGCTTCTTAATACGGGAGGCGGTGCTGAACCAGGTAGAGGCCAATCATCTCTCTCAACCACTTATGAAAAAAGGAGTTAAGGCAGTCCGGCAAAAGGTTGCCAAGTTGCGCTTCCGGCGAATCAACCTTGGAACCGCAGCTCCCAGGATATTTTGGCCCGCGCCCGAGAACGAAAACGCCGCGCGAGTCAAACGGGCGCAAAAGTTCGGGGGAGTCAAAACAGGGGACCGACTCGCTGAGAGTTATGGACTTTCGTTCTAAGGTTCCAAGTGAGTTTTCCAGCAGGCGGTGTATCGATCGGCGCCTCCCGACATATGAACCGAGGCAAAACCACACGAGAGTTTAAGTCGTGGCGGTGGGGGAGCGCCGGTGGGGCTGGCGCTCTCTCATTCATCGTATGGGTTCAACTTGGGCCCTTACAACGCAATCGTGTCAGCTACCCTTCAGACCCAGTGACGCCACGCTTCTCCGCATGTTGGCCGGCGTCGAAAGAAGAGGCGCAAACCACAGAGGTAACCCGCCTGACTGGGCGGCAAAGAACACCACCACGGAGAGACCGCGGCCTTGTCATCAGCAATATCTCGGCTATGGACTCTAAGGGAGTTGATCTCCTCGAGACCCTCTCATGCCCCACCTTGTCCAAGGTGGCTGTGATCTGGCGTTGTAAAAGACCGACGAGCCGCGCCTACTTATCTCAGGACGCCGACCGCGCTTCGGTATTGGGAGGGAGGGGTCATCTCACATTTTCTCTCTTTTTCTGAAGCCCTTAAGGAACTGCATTGGCTTTGACTTGTTCTGAATTCCTGCATCTTTAACGGCTCGGTTGGGGGGTTTCCATCGATCTGATAAGAGCTCTCTGTCGTGAATCTGTCGTCTAGTGTCGAATCAGGGCGCCGATAAAAATTTCTTGGTCCTTAGATCTCCCAGTTCTACTGAGAATCGCGGAATATCTTAAAAGAATTTCTTGGCCAATTAATCTTATAATGCTTTATAAGTTGACACTACTCACTAATCACAGAAAACCCTGTAATGATAAAAGCACACAGGGCATCTCTTCGCGGAACGACTTTGCGCCCTCAACGTGTGCTCCGTGTTATGTTCAGGAGGTCGTGGGTCCGTTTTCCCCTTCGTTGTCCTTAGTTGGGGTGAGTCGGTTCAATCTTTCATCTCCCCACCAAAGGTAAGGAGGGAACCATCGGAACTAGGGAAAAGACACGGTCCCCCCACTCCCAAGTGTTTAGATTCTGTGGAACAGCCGTTGATATGGCCCTTCCGAACGCACAACAGGGACTATCCTACTGGCGTGGAAAACAGGCACCCAAGGAGCTCAACATCCGCGGGCCTTGAGTACGACACACTATCGTCGGCTGGCTACATGTTCTGAGATAAAATAGTTTGAACCTGCCTGTTCAAATGTCCGAGGCTCAGCACGGGGCAAGTCTCGCTCGGAAAAGATTAGAGTAGAAGCCATCGCATGGGCTGCATAATAGGCGCGAAGCTGTTGCGCTGTTTCGACTGTCTTTGGCGGGCAGCGTCTGTCCTAGAAAAAGTTATTAGTAAGGGTACGAGACCCATCGACAGAGACTGCGCGTTTGCAACCACGGCTAGCGGCCTCACCATCGGGCTACCTCTCTGCGCTAAACGTTAACGGGAACTAAAAAAGCCAAGGCGCTCTCACCAGCCAAAAACCGCTCGAGTCGATGATCACCGCAAAAGTCGCGGGCTCATAAGAGAAGCCCCCGGAGGTGTCCCCCCGCTACCGTTGGATCTCCTTCTCAGGCCTAGCTAAGCGTCAGGAGAAGCGGTGGGTCGGTAGGCGTCTACCAAGGCTTTCGCATAGCGCGCTCGATCTAGCAGCCGCAAGCGAATTCGAAGCGGGCCGGTGCCTCATCTTGCGTGCTTTCAAGATGGCAACCTGGCTGCGGACTACCGGCTGGGGGCTTTACGGACCAGAAAGCCAGAACTCTGGGGGTAGACCACGCATGAAGAGGCATCAGAATGCATGGCATAATTTGCCGGCATTGGCAAGAAAGCCATCCAAGCGCGAGGGCCATGAATCATACACGCGCAAATCTTTGCTTGCCTGGCTCGCGCAAGCTGGACTCTGGGGGCGCATGCAGTTCAGTTCGGCGCAAGGCTTGACTCTTTCCCCCCGAGCGAGACTCTTTCGCCTCTGTCTTCGACAAAGCTTCGCGCTCTACCGGCAATAGAAAATGGCATCATCAAGGGGGGCCGGGATCTAAAACATCGAACGCACCCTGTTTCCCCTGAGGAACCTAGAATCATATCTAAAAGTTTCTTGCGGCTATCAGATAGGGGGAAGAACCAGCTACTGTCGCTCGTCCCGATTCCGAGTCGGAGGAACTTGAAGAAGAGATCTGATCTAAAACTCAACTTCCTTGCCCCTCTCCTAAAACAAGGGTTAGATTAAATATAGGGGATTTAATCATAAACACTTGTGCGATCCTCGATCGGTTCCAGGACCCTAAAGGTTCTCTACAAGGATAATGGGCGGCGCGATCGAGCTGGTCTGGGCGGCGCTCACTAGGCTCAGTCGCAAGACACATATCGAAAGTTTCGGGGAGGGCAGGGCTCGGAATTGGGCTTCGGGGGAGATGTTGAGCTCTAAACCTGTCAGGGGGAGGATCCTGAAGGAAAATCTAGCCGTCGGGAAGAATAAACGGAACGCTGCGATACTGTAAGCAGGAGAGACACAGGTCGCAAGGGTTCATAAGATCTGTCTCTCTCAACTCAAAAAGGAATTCTCGGGGAATAATCTTTCAGTTCCGGGAAGGTCTCTGTTACGAAAATTTCATTGTTTCCTAAGATTCTGTATGAACAGTTCTTCAAAAGACATCTATGCTCGCTAATTATCTGTTTTAGGGGGCAACTCTCTACGGCAGAGTCTGGGTCGCACTCCCATCCTAGAGTACCGGATGGAAATCCTCGGTAGCTGTAGCACATAGACCTTCGGAGGGAATAAGTTCTAACGAAAGTACGTATATCGCTTTCGTAGTCATCTAACAGCAATCAGGGGAGATTTAAGCCATTCAATGTGTCACTGCGCGGGGGTACCTCTCCTTCGTTTTTGGGTTGATGGCCTATTTTTGAAAAGGAAAAAGCAAGCTCTAAATGGACTTTTTAAGAGGGGAGTGCGAGCGGGGTGCTGCGTCACGGAATTAGTGCGGACCTTGGCGCGGTGCCAAACGCACGTTAATCATATCAGGAAGACACTTCGGCAGCCGGGTCGAGAAAAACTAGGAGGGGGCGATTAGACTTGGCGCCTTTGCGATGAACCCGCGATATTGTATGAAAGGAACATGTTCTCGATTCCAGGGAACGCGACTCTATCTAGAGGTCTGCTTATGGCATTAGACTCATGTGAGGAAGAGTATTGAGAGAAATTTATTCCTACAGGACGGGGAGACTACAGTCCTTGTGGGAAATATTAGCGAGACCGACTCCAGAAGATTGAGCGTGCGTCGGTCAAGGGCCTTATGGGAAGTATCCACGGTCGGCGGCGGCTGAGAAAATTTCGGTTGGGGTGGTAAAATGGAAAATCGTCATTTTTATCGGGAAGGATGAGTATCAATGCTAACAGAATCAAAAAGGACTTCTTGTGGCTGCATGTGCGCTGAATACTTGGCGTGCGAAGGCTCTGCCTTCTGGCTTGTGGGGGGGAGAAAGACTGAAGACACAAGTAAGAGTCCACGAAGGCACCATGAAAGAAAGAACCCCTTGAAACAAAAGCCTAAAAAAATAAAGGGGGAACACGGAGTGAAGTGAGGGGAATAGCTCTAGTGCCCTGTTGCCATTTTTTTAAGTCTCTCATGGAAACTAAGGTTTTTATTGTCCTTCGTTTAAAGGCGTGGGTCGAGTAATTCTAGCTTTTTCCTTTATGCAAACACGGGCCCTTCTCTGCTCTTCAGGGTCAGTCAAAGGGAGGAATCCGCCGATTGGGATAACGATGAGAAGTGTCGGAAGGGGAAAAAAATCGGCGCACGAGCCTTAGGGACCTCCAAGTCGAGCCTAGACTATCGTCACCCGATCGCTCATTAGCGAAATGTTAATGAAACACGCAGCTGCAACGCGCGGCTTCCCAAGAAGGAAGGTGATTAAACAGCCCAGGTTGCGATCGTGGATGTCGAAGCACCAACGAGGCTCGTTTCATCTGCGCAAAGAAAAAGCCATCCTGAGAGTAGGATAATTACAAACATAGGGCGGAACGTTTGTTCGCGGGAGGCGGGGATTTCACTCAGGGTGCCAGAGCCTGAATTCGGCAAAGGCCGCTACCGGGGTTCTGAAAGGCCGAAAATCGCTTTGGGCAAAAGATGGGAACGAATCGTTCGGTGACAAGTGGAACGATCTGAGGATGGCAATCCGGGACAACTTCTTCATGAGGGCTGTTTAGGAAGATTGGCGACAGCTTTTCTTTTTGGTTAGGCCGGACAGTCAAATAAAGTTACCTACGACTCAGTCTAATGAACTACACGACGATACACCTCGAAAAGGGGGGACGCGGCATGAGCCTCTTTCTCTTCAGGAGGACTGATCTATACACACGCAGGGGAGCTGAAAAAATCGGGCTAGTCCTAAGATCAGTTTCTAAGAATCTGAAAAACGCTCGCGGGAATCTGTCGGAAAACGCACAAAACCTTTACAGTGCAGGATCTGGCTAAGGGGAGGGAGAGAGATCAGAGCTGGCACAATTCGGAGACTGCTCTGACGCAACTGGCTGATGAGCTCGGCAACTTGCAAAGGGAGGAAGAGGGGGAAACGAGTCTTTCTTACAAGGTGACCAGCAGAGGAGCTCAAAACAACTGGATAAGAGAGAGAATGCTAAGCATTTCGAGCACAGGGCTCGAGTTCGAACGTTCGCTTAGCGAATCCGGTTTTCCTATCACTCGGCGCTCTGGGGAAGAATGGGGGGGAAAGCCGATAGGACCCCGGGACAGCGCGGGAAGCACGGAGAAAAAAGGTTGGTGGTGAGGTGCAATGGAGCGGTCATCGCGCGGCAGGGTCGAATCGGCGAACCGCCTTCGGAGGTGCCCTCCGGTAGTTTTTCAAAAATAACGCAGTGCCGGGGTAAAGTCTCTGTCGCTAGGGGCTGCACATAGAGGGGAGTGGCAGAGCTCCGGGAGGCGTTCCTCGGGGGGGGTTTTGGGCACGTGGAGGAGCTCGCCAGCTTATTGGCAAGGTGCAGGGGGGTACCACAAACATTTTTCGACTCCGCACGACACAGTGGGCCAACTCTGCTTTCTCAGGAAGAGAGACAAGCGACAAGCCCCAGATGGGGCCGGTCGACACTGGGCCCCATAGGGTTTCTGCCTGGGGTTAAGAACAGAAAAGAAACGGGCCGAGACTTTGGCAGCAGTAGGCGTCTATCGCAAGGCGGAATCGACTTCGAAAGGGATCAACCCCGTGTCAGGAGTGGTGGCTATGAAAAACTGCGGGGTGTAATTCTATGTCAGGAAGGAGACCTCGGAGGAGCGGGATCCGAGGGCGAGCCGATTCGGTCCAGGGTTAAAACGAACAGGAAATCGCGCTGGGCGAGGGGGTGTAATCGGGAATCGCAGAGGGGAAGATCTGTTGCGCTGAAAGGTTCGCTTCAGGGGATAGCCTCGAGGTGCTCGACAGAGGAGTGCCGTCCGGTGGCGCGTCCTAAGGGCGTCCTCAATCCGAGAGCCAGGCGACAGAATAGGACTGTAACGGCTTTGGGAGGTATCTTTTTGGAGAAGAGCGGACCCGGGGGGGGTCCAATGAAGCGGAGAAGAGGAAGTAAACAGAATAAACGAAGGAACAAAATAAAGGAAAATCAAGGAAGAGAAAAACCACTGCCATCAACTCAATTCTAAACTTTTAACCTGAAGAAGACCTTTGTTAGGTGTTGCAAAAAAGGGGGGGGGCCGATTTTCGGCTTTGATTGACGGGGGTTAGACGTGGAGGATTAAAACCCGTGTTCTCGTGGAAAGTTCTTCCAAAACCGAGTAAGAATTGATGAGAGAAGTTCAAAAAAGGGCAGGCAAGGAAGTCCACATCCGCCAACGGCAAAGAAGCTTAATGCAGGTGGGGGATGCGTTGATGAGCAAGTCCTTACGGCGGACGACGGAACAAGTTAAGCCGACCAGGCCGAGAGTGAAGAAAAGGACATCCACGGTCCTGGGGGCCGGAAAATCTTTAAAAAAGGCTGTCGCGATTTTCTGCCTTCACAAACGCCTTTTGAGGCTTCCTCTTGGAGCATCACCTGCGCAAGAATGAAAAAGCAATCTTCGCACGAGAATTAATTTTCCGGGCAAGGCACTGCTAGCGAATAGTCGGTAAAAGCAACGTTAACATGCTGCCTCTGTTCTTGCAACTTAGGCATGCTGAGGATCTAAAGCCGCGAGGTCTTAAGCACCGCGGCGCTAAGGTGAGCCCGCGCAAGGTAGTAACCGTGGTGGGACACGCGTAAACACGAGAAGCTGAGGTTCCTAAGCTGAATGACCCCCGAGCGAGCGACACCGCCCAATCAGGGAAATCGAGCGAGGCACCCGTCACCAAAAGCGTTCGAACAACCCTCGGAGGTGTCCAACGCCGCGGGGTTATCGCCGAGCCAATCAGTGGATGGACTATTAAATGATAAACGCATCGGGAAGGCGCTCGATTCAGCGCGCTCTCTACGGCGGATGGAAGGGTGATAGCTATTTATGCAGGCCAAAGGGCACTGGAAAGCTAGGGATCTCCTTAACTGGCAGATCAGCCAGGGCTTTTTCGCCACGCGGTAAAACGCCTGCTCGAGCCTCTGGGAAAGAGGCAAGGGGGCAATCACGCTCAAATCGAATGACAGATCAGGTGGCTAACGCCCCGCTCGAAGAGGAGCGAGCGTCGAAGAGAGCTGGTGGGCCGGACGATTGACCCATTTCGAAGAACGGCCTGTACCACGGGAACCACTCTCATGGCGCCGAGGGAAGGAACGAGAGATGTTGAGGACTCGGCATGCTAGAACGCGAGTCATCACCTTCCGGGGGGATCAAGATCGGAACGGAAAAAAACTTTGTTCCGCTTTACCTTCTGACTGCGTGAACGTGTCTTGCGAAGCGAGCGCCGAACCGGGCGCGCCGCCGAGCACCACGCGCCCCGCGACGCCTGAGTCACGCCAATGCAAGAGCGCCAACCTCGGCGACTAAAGCCGCTGTCAAAAATCTCTCGAAACAACGGAGAGGGAGAAAAGAAATCGTCATCAGAGGGTGGAGGGGTCTCGCGCGATCCAAACGGGGGGGGGGTTCGCGGCGCCTCGATGAGTCGAAGGACTTACTCATTCCGGCGGGTAACAGTCTCTTGGGAGAGAGAGGCGGATAAGGGCGCAGCACATCGTCGAGCGCGGGTTTCCGGACATCCCGCCGAAGGGGCGTTGGAGGTGAAGAGTCAGAAAAAGAGACCAGGATGATGTCCTCGAGGTTCTAGCTGACTCTCGTCGTCGAAGCCGGAAGCGGGATCCCTTTGAACTAAACCAGTGCGGCAGCCGGCATTAACTAGGCGGACAACACGAATGCCGAGGGGGGGAAGCAGATGGCAAAATCGGCGTTAAGTCTTATGCTGCACCGATGGGAAATGGGGCCTAGGGCTTGATGAATTGGCGGCGTGCCTGCATCAAGTCCTTCTAAGCAGTTCGTCAGGGGAAACTCTTGTTAGGGGCGGGGGAAGGGAGGGAGACAGCACAAGAATCCGACCTGGCCTCTTCCGGGTCTTGGAAGGGAGGATATCTTAGGCCGAACACCGCCCCTTCGGAGAGGGCAGGGGAGCAGTTTGACTCTGAGGCATCATAATTAATGGCGGCGTCTAAACGCGCCAGCGCTTCGAGCACGGCTCGACGTAGACCGCTCCGGAGATTGTTCGGGGGGGATTAAAAAAATCACTTGGGTCGGGTGATCATCCGCTCATGGGAAAGCGGGTTCGCGAGATCGGGCGGGCACACGGTGGGCACCGAAGCCGTGGAGGCGCCCACAACGGGAATCTGAGCAATCATAGGAGGAGGCGGGTTAAAGCCAAAGCTCACTGGTCTAGCTGCTGACGTGAAGGAAACGAGTAGTAACGGTGCTCGCACTTTTCGGCGGAGATCCGCAGCACAGGGAGCAGGCAGGATCAATAGCTTCTCTGTCAGCTGCCGAGCATAGCGCGGGGCAAAAAGCCTCAGGCGGGTTGCCAATATGATGCGCAGACCGGGCCAGTCAACCCCAGCCCGCTTCAACAGCTCGTGGGAACGTCGGCTCACCCGAGGAGTTCAACTTCAAAAGGAGGCTTAAGGGAAATTGTCCGTGGAAAGAAAGTATCGCAGGGGCGAATAAGAATGCGACGGAATGACGGAGGGTTTGGGGCGTTGTCTGGAGCCGGCTTGGTGGAGTAGGTCGCGGCAGGAACGTGGGGGGGGAATACGAATATGAACAACGGAAGAAAGAATCGAAATAAGCCGGCCTGACACCGAGAACTATAAGAGGAAGGGGGAGGTGGATGTAATTTCGTGCGAGATTGTCCAGGGGGGGCTCAATTTCTCGTCTGAGTTGATCGGTTGGTTCAGGAGGTATACGTTGTTTGTCAGAGGAGTTAAGACTCTCGAAGGGTTCTTGAAACCCCTTTGTTGCAGGCCTTCTTGGAGATAGAACGGAGATATCCGAGGAAAAAGGTCCGAAGGCCTAAAGCTGGCGCGCTGACGGCGCCCCCGTGAAGCAGGCTCGGACGCGGTGCCCGCACCGGGCACTTCTATCGGGGGGCGGAAAAGTGAACTCAGCCGAGCGCAAGGTCCTGAATGAGCGATTTCAGTAAAAGCAGCGCGAGGGGGCGGTTTGTTTCGGGTTGCCGTTCACCCAAGACGAGAAGGCTGCCAGTCACACTAGAAGAAAGTGCGGGCGTGCTAAAAAACCAGGTAGGCCACCACGTGGACACGGTGGGGCTTGAGTTACGATGGAAACGAGGTCTCATCGCTCGGGTTCGAGGGCCAATTATTCTGGGTACAAAATGGTTGCTTTCATTAGGGAGAGGCATCTGTCGAACGTGGGTCTGGCGAGCGGCTTGCGCATAAGGTATATCGTCCCGCGTAAGAATGCGCAGAAGAGGTCGTCGTGTGCTTTTAGGACGACACCTATGGGGGCTCTTTGGGTCCGGCGGGCAAACACTTGAGCGTACTCTGCTCGAGAGGGTGAGCGCTGTACGAACAGAAGCCGTCCTTCAACACTTCCACGACTCCGAGCGCTCTGCAAGCTAAGCCTGGGCGGCCTGCTTAACACCTGCGAGGAATTAAAATCACCGAACCTCGAAGCGGGCCCCGATTAAGCTCGCGGCTGCGCCGGGAAATGAGCACAAGGTAGCCGTGCACGCGAGCCGACTGTGAACTGCGGCGTGAGGCGGGGGGGCAGGAGGAAATGAGAGACTATTTCAGGGGAAAGAGATGCGCTAGCGCAAATGGGATTCACGCCGAGACCAAGGCTCTGGAAAATCATCTCTACAACTGAGGTAGGAGAAGGGGGTTTTCATCACCTTTTGACATCACCGTAAGAGGAGCTCGTGCCAGCGAACGCGGGGGGGCGGCGGACGCGCAGGAGGGTTGGCAGCGCGGGATCGATTCCCCTCGGCCGCGGCAAAGAACAACTTGTGGGTTCTTGAGCGCCGAGCGGGACGGTTATCGAGTCGATTGGCGATAGCCCCCACCCCCAAAAGTCGAATTTTGCAAAACTGTTACACATTAAGTTGTAAAATCAGGCAGGCACCTAAAGCAGCTGCACGGGAGGTGAGCTCGTCTGCCGCGGCTGCGTTGCGCGGAAAAAGTTAGAGTTCGGTCTGCGCCGGGGAGTGGTCCCTGGATTGGCCGTCTGCCGACGAACCCAAACAAGAACTGGGGGGAGAACCTCCTATCCAAGAAGAAAGTAGCCTGGTCTTGCGTTTATTAAGTGAGGCGACTATCCACCTCGAATAAGGATGGCTAATCCACCGCGGGGGAACCCCTATCTAGGAGGGGTTCACAAACCACGGGCAACGTGGCATGGAACAGGTAATGAGCTCCGCTGAAAGTCGCCCGTCACCTCTAGCACCAACCCCGGGTTCCCTTTTTTGAGTGGGAGTGGGAGCGCGAAGCCCCGGTGAATGGCTCACTAGGCAAGCACGGAAAAACGATGCGTCCTGCAGGGTTTTTCTATTGTCAAGAAAGAAGCAAATTGGTCGTAAAGAAAGAGTATGAGCGCGCCGTTAGAGGAACGCGTTGACATTTAGAGCTCATGCAGCATCATCCGTAGTGCGGGCAGGAACACGAGTCGCCGGGGCTCCTCAGCGGCGCGTGTCAAAGATGCGCCCAAGACCGCGTTTTTTTCCATAGCATCGGGCGGTCTAGAGAAGCTTTTACCAATAGAGTGAACACGAGTCCGGGCCAAGTGGCAGCGATGAAGAAGATAAAAAGACAAGAAGGACACGAAGAAAAACGGGAATATAATCAGAAAGAGTGAAAACGGAGTAACAGGTCACCGAGTACGTCACAAAAAAAGCTGACCTTGTGCAACTTGTGAGAAGTTGTTTTCAGAGGGATTGTCGTCGGTCTTAGGACCATGAGGGGGATTCTTGTTAGGTGTTTCTAGGGCTCTTCCAAACGCGGAAAGCAGGCGCCATGCACCGCCAGCAGGCCGGAGAAAACGTCCCACAAGAATCGGGGTTGAAGGGAAGGATGGGGATGAAAGGTTGATGCTCCTGGACGCTTTAACAGAACGACCGTTGCTAAAAGCTCGACCAAAAAGGGGCTAGGCGTCCGCGTGATAGCACGGATTTAATGCTGAAGCGAGGTTGCGGGGGTGAGCCAATTCAACCAAGGATGTGTTCGGCCTTTCAAGCATGAGAAAACCTGAAAGAGGGAGATTCGTCGACCGCAACGACCTATTTGCCATCAGGGCCTGCTAAAAAGCTCTCGAAAAAGGTGCGGGCTGGCGCGCCAAAGGGTGGCCATGCACGGCAGCTGTTTCAAAGAACACGGTTCAGCGAGACTCATCGACCTAACCGCAGGGGTTGGGAGAGAACGAGACGAAAGTGTAGGGATTGGCTCTCCGTATAGACTTTAAGGGCTCCAAAGAGCCTAAATTTAGGGGGGAATGTGAACTATAGGACTGCGTGCCCTCCCCAACGATGGGTCTCAAAAGAAAGACGATATCTAAATCTACATTATCACCCTCGCACCAAGTCTGTGGGATCATCATCTGGACAACCCGACCGGAGAGTAACCCGATAAGGATTATGTCTCGCTCTCTAACCCCGGGGAGGCTTTTCATGATCCTGCAGAGATACTAAAGCGCTTCTAGGGGCCTCTCGGCGCAGATCGCAAGGCGTCGGTAATAACTAGGGGGGGTCAAAAGTGGCTGAAAAGGAGGCTACGCGTCGGAACCGGGCTGTCGCTGACGGCGAAGAACACATCAAGAGTTCTCCGCTCTGGAAACTCGCGAGAAGACTGGGGACAATTTGCCGGCCGGGCAACACCCGAAAATTAAAGGACAATGATCGGAACTCACCGAACGTGCGGCCGGGGCCACAAGGCACAGCGCAGGGGAGAATCGGACCGTTGTCAAGAAGACGAGTTGGGGACCATGTAACCGAGTACTTGAGACGACTCTTTGGATGAGCATACTCAACGAGTACACTATATTCGCGCCAATCTTCCTAACGCTAGGATCATAAACATCCTGGCCGGGTCCGGGCAACGCGGAACAGCAACAAACCCTGGGAGGAACCCTCTCCGTAACCCACGTTCTCTCGAGTGCTGTGTCTAAAAGGGACATCTTGCTACCCGGCCGTCAGCCAGAAGGGCTACTTGCCGTCCGCCTGAGAAGAAGTCTCATCATTCGGGCGGGGGAGACCTTAGAGAAGGATACGAAAACGTGGGAGCTT
>Ga0179591_1374561_pt1 | contig 14172 bp, 25 predicted proteins | sample CZOMad2_1_08_16f_FD_182891 | JGI IMG/M metagenome (GOLD analysis project Ga0179591, IMG submission 182891) | Vadose zone soil fungal communities from Angelo Coast Range Reserve, California, USA - CZOMad2_1_08_16fungal (PacBio error correction) | ecosystem: Environmental > Terrestrial > Soil >...
CATAGGGCGAGGATTTTTAAAGGTAATGGCCAGTGGCAACGCGAAGGGGGCCATGCCAAAGGATGGGGGCGAGATTACAACAGCCCGAATTTACACCAACAGGAGTTTGGTTGGTCAATGTTTGTTCAAAAGGGAAGGAAAGATTTGATTTGAAGATGGAAAGAATCCACTTGAAAGGTAAAACATAAGAACGCCAGTTACGGAAGGAAGGGAATAGTATTTAAAATCATGCATAATAGAATTGTGGGGCCTTAAAAGAATGGGCGGATGGCGAAAACCCGCGGGGAGAAAGTAAAGGATTAAAAACCAACAAACAAGATAAAGAGGGGGAAAAAAAAAGTTCCTCGATCCATGAATGAGTTACAACAGAGGAGGTTGGTTGGCCGGAAGGGGGGAAAACGCCTGGCATTAACAGGAGGCCACATGGGGGTCAAGTTAAGGGAATTCTTCTCTCGACTGCGGAGGGGGGAAAGAAAAGGGGGGGAAACGCAGGCCCAACTGGCGAGAAAAAAAAAAAAAACGAAAAAAAACCGCAAAAACTCCGGAACCGAGCTAAAAGGTGTGAGGGAGAGCAACAGGGGACAGAGGGAAAAGGGGGCAATGGAAAAGAGAGGGTACAAGAATACCGTGGGGAAAGGGAGCGTTGCGGAAAGCACAGTGCTGAAATTAGCTTTGATCAGGAAGAACCAAAGGGGAAATGCACTGGGGGGGAAACCTGGGGGGGGGTAAAAAAGGGGGTATACAAAACGGGTGCTATCCAGAAATGAGTAGTTGGTGTCCGCGACTTGCTTTGCATCGACTTCGAAAGACAAGTAAAAGTGGAAAAAGGGGCGACAGAAGTGGGGAAACTGAGAACTGGAAAGGACTAACGGAGGGGTGCTGGGGGGCAATCGGACTTCGTCCAGGCGCGGCCAAAACAAAAAAGCATATTTTTTTTCGTGAAGGAAAAAAGAAGGGGGAAGGGAAGGAAAGCGGGAGAAATCGATGTTTACCTTCTCGAATCATCGACACAATTCTAAGGGAGGATGGACAAGGACAGAGGCTGGGGGGGAAGTGGGAATCCGGGAGACTGAGTCAGAAAGGAATGACGAGGGAAATTCTTTCGAAGTCTTTGTTCAACGAGGAAACCGATTACCTGGACCAGGGGGGGGCAGGGGGAATTCTGCTTTTTTTGCCGACTACGTGCTAAAAGATGCATTATTGTTGAAGGAGCAGAGGTGGGGATTAAGAGTTGAAGTGAAGATCGGGGAAAGAGATCGGGGAAAATGGGCAATATTCTAGTGCGCGAAAAAGTTATTTGATTGGGAGTGGTCCAGGGGGGACCCGGGGCAGGGGGAAGTTTCGGGACCAGAAGGAAGAGAGGAAATTGGCTCAATGTCGTGTGAGGAAGAAAAGAGGGGGACAGGCGGTGGGGGATTCAATTACGTCTGGTTATCAAGAAGAGAGGAAAAAATTGGTTTACGATTTATTTTTCATACCTGAAGAAAAAGTAATCTTTGGAGCAAGGAAAAAGAGGATAAATTTGGAGGGAGGCAGTAAGTTCGAGGGGGTCCAGGGGGTGGGAGAGGGGTCTGAGGAGAAAAATGTCCAGTCAATGCATTATTACATGGAGGGGGATTGTTTTGAGGACCGGGGGGGAAAGGAAAAGGGGTTTGGAGGGGTCAGTTGTAGCTTTTGGATGGGGAGGGAAAGGGTGTGAGAAAATTTCGGAGGTTGGCCAAGATGGAAAGAAGAGGGAAAGTGGGGAGGACACATCGATAGCTTGGCCGAAAAGGGGGAAAGTCCAGCGCGGGATGCGTGGCGACATCTAGAACGAATATACATGGGAGAAAGTGGATCTGAAAAAGTTTTCGACAACAGTCCTTCCGGAACCAGAAAACTCCTTTTAGTGGTGAGGGTAAAGGAGAATGCCGGGGGGAAAAAAAATCGAGGTTCTTGAAAACCATTGGGGGGTCGAAGGAGGGAATCGGAAACTCTTCTCTTTCTATGAAAGGAACGATCGCGGGACGGGTGGGAGCCGAAAAGAAGGGTGATGAAGGGGGCCCAACTTATCCATTGGGGGAACCGCTACCCTCTTGCTGGGGTTTTCTCGGGCCGACGCAAAGGGGGGGGGGGGGGGGGGGGAATGGTATTTTTAAGTTAAATCACAAAAAGGGGGGAGGAAGCCGAAAAGCAGAGGGGGACTGTTGGGCCTTTCTCATGAGAAATTTCTTTCGTTGTCGCAAAAAAGGGACATGAAGAGGGCGAGGGGGGGAAAAGGAAAAAAACAAAAAAGGGGGGTAAATCATAACCTCTTCCTTCCTTAAAAACCAATCGGTCAGACAGATGGTTGGGGGGAGGGCACACCTGCAGAAAAGGTAAAAAGTAATTTATGCGAAGAATTAACGGAGAAAGTTGGACCGCATGATGCTCATCTCTTGAGACAATAAGCAGGGGAGATTGGACCGTCCGAAAAACGACCTATCGAAAAACGGGAAAAGAGAAATGTGGACGGGAACTCACGGTCCCAGCCTTTTTTTCCAGAATAGAAGGGAAAGGGAAAGATGAAACTGTGCGCGTGGTGGTTGTATGGCCAAAAGAACTACATGGTTGTGGCTTGTCCCCAAGCAAGAACTTAACGTCACAACCATTAAGAGGGAGGGAGGGGGGGGATTTCACGAAAAGGAAGGTAAGTGTGGTGGCATTTGACAGGCAAAAAAATACGTACGTCGTTAACAAAAAACATGAGAAAAACCACGTGGTGGGGGGGTGTAGTTTTTGGTGGTGGTTTTTTTTTTGTTGGTTTTGGGGGGGGTGTGTTTTGGGGGTTTGTGTGGGGGTTTTTTGGGTTTGGTTTGGGGGGTGCTGGGTTTTTTGTTTTGGTTTTTTGTTTTTGGGGGTTTTTGTGTTGGGTGGGGGGGAAAGTAGTGCAAGTTTACCTGTCGAGGGGGTACGAGGTCGGCGTCACAATATTAGGGATCAATGGGGACCCAAATCACAAAGAAAGAAAGAGAGAGTCACAACAAAAAGGAAGGAAGGAAGAGAGAGATGGGTATTTGAGGGTGATAAAAAGACTGGACTCCGTAAATCGAAAGACCAGGCCAATACAAAAAACGGAAAAAGGGAAAGATGTGGACGAGGGAGAACCTCTGGCCATACTAAACAGAAAAACAAATCTGGGTCAAATGAACAAAAAAAGGTTTAACACCGCCTACTCAACCACTACCACAGAATATATGGGGTAAGTGGAAAAAATGCTCTCTTGTGGGGAAAAGACCGGTACAAAAAGAGGTCAGACACGAGGATATGGGAATCGCACCAGCAAGTAACGTAGCGTAAAAAAGGCACGAATGGGAGAAACAGGGGGAAAGGTGGAACTACCTCATAGGGTTCCTTTGCATCTCAAAAAAAATCATCTTTCGGGTTCTAAAAGGGGAAGAGAAATCCTGCTAAAAGAATCAAGGAATGAACTCAGTAAATGCAGAAAAGAGTCGCAGAGGAAAGCCTCACGGGGGGGGGAAAAAGGCCTAACACCTCGTCTAGAAAAATCTTTTCTAAAGGAGTGTGTTCCTCTGGGAGGTTCGACAAGAACGGTCGCACCAGAACCACCTATTGCTCGAATTCTAACTCGGTCCACGCATACGAGGGAATACAAAACAAAATGTCTCTTCCCACGAAGATCAAAAAAATTGGAATGCGAGGAAAGGCAAGAACGTCACCTTGAGGGGAAGAAGAAAAGTATAATCGGTAACCCAGGGGGGAAATGCACCATAGGCCTCCAAATAAATTCAAAAAAAAAAAAAGAGCAAACCTTCTCAGACATAGGACGGCGATGGAGCGAGATAGCAACCCGAGTCAGAAAATCAAATAAAAACTGGTAAGTCCAAGACCACCGGCAGGAGACAGCCACTCTCCAACCGAAATATCGGAAGAAGATGAAGGGGGGAACTCGGAAAGACCCAGGCTGTAAGAAAAGAGGAACATAATGCGCGATCAACAATTCGTTTCAGATGTCTGCCGACTACGGGAACCGCACCTGGGAAAGAAAGGGGTGAAAACGACGCCGCAAAAACGACCGGGAGACGGGGGATGCACTCCTTCGAAATCCTAAAATTTTCCTTAAGGGGAGAAAGAAAATAAAACAGAGACTCCGCAAGGGGACGGGACAAATTCAAAACATCTCACAGCAAATGGTGGGGAAAGTAGAAGACCCCTCCAACTCTCCCCAAAAACCCGGCCTTCCCTACATCTAATCAGAAGAGACCAGCATAAAATTAAATGGGAAAAAAAAAAATGAAAGATTAAAAATTTTTGTGAGACAGAGGAAAGGGTTAAACCCCATAAGGGAAAGAGAATAACCGCAAGAACATTTAAAAATCAAGAAAAGCTCGCGTCCTCACATAAGAATGTAAGAAAAATAGAAAATGGTTTCCCGAGAAGGTTGGGCAAATTGTGGGAAGTCCCAATGATCGCAGACTCGCCCTAAACACAATAAGGGGGAGCAAGGTTCCTGAAGATACAATACAAAGGGAATATAAGCGCATCGGTCAAGACAAATCTATGAAGAGGGGGAAAATCCAATCTCCCATAAGTTCGTAGCCGTATGGCGGCAATAAGGTCCATGAACATAGACAAGGAAAGGGGGGGAGAAGTGATGAAAAACAGACACTGGGGGGTCACGAACTCGTCCCAGGCTGACGTCCACCTTCTTAAAGCCACCACCCGCCACTAGGGTGGTAAGGGTAGAAAAAAAAGACCTAGGAGACATTCGATATGAAGATAACACCCCCCTCTCTGTGTATACCGTCTTATTCAAGTCGCACATGTTTGAAAGACGGGAAAAGAAAAGTGAGATTAGGGGCAAAAGACAACTTTCAAGAACTCTCCTGGACTCCTACCCCTTGTTCGTAGAGCCTAAACTGGACATGGTACAATGTCACCGTGACGAAAATATTAAAATGGAGCACGCTGGGCACTACACTTCCGAACCTAAATAATACAAATTTTTCGAAGTCAGCGAAAAAGTACTAGAATGGGATGGAACAGCAATACTCGAATCGTGTTCTTCCATAACACCTTTACGAGGAACGTTTGGGCACGCAAATGACATACAGAGCAAGAGGGTTATTGCAAAATACGCAACACGGTATGGAGAAGGTAGCTCTGGACCTGGGGGCAATTTTTCCAATTATTGGGCTGGAATCAGCCAACAGGAGGAGAAATTCAAAAGGGGTATTTCGAAAAAAAAGACTCGGGGTTCTGGACGGGGCATATAAAGGGGGACGAAAAAAGTTCGACCAAGTTCTGTTTGCGCTATTTGCTTGGAACCCGAGCGCAAGGCGAGAAGATTTGGCCCACAAATTCAGAAAACAGGGTAGATAGAGGGGAGAGGCGAAAAAAAAATCAAAAAAAACCGCCGGCTCATCCGATTCGAATGACGCACTTCAGTCGGGGTAAGGTCAGAAAAAGTGACCTGGGAGGGCCGACTTTGCACTAAAAAAAACCGGACTCATCGAAAGCGAGTCCGCATCGACACCTCGTAGAAATGTATTCAAGGCATGTCGCGGTTATCGAGACACCTGCCCTAAGGAAATCGACAAAGCCCGAAGGAAACCGCGGCAAATAGAGCAATGAGACCGGAAAAAAAACAGGAACACTAATAAGGGGGGAAACGCTTCGCAAGCGGGTACTATCTCTCTAAAAACACAACTCAAATTTGGGGGAAGACAGAGAGATCTAAAAAAGGAAAAGGGACGGAACCAAAAAAACAGACGGGAACCTACGCTCCCTAAAAAAATTTCTCTATCCTCCTAATTGACGAAATGCAGCTCAGGCCCGCGAGGAGGGGGGGGGAAAAAACATTAACGCAAGTCCGAAGGGAAAAAGGGGGGAGTTGAAAAAGAAAAAAAGTTATAGAAAAAAGCATTGGGACATAAAACTCACCAAGGCTTATTGAAAAGAGAAATGACATTCAATGCCAGGGGGGCGTACGTTTTGTGGGACCAAGTAAAAAATGAAGGGTTGCGGGAGGAAAGTAAACTTGGCGGCGCATTCATTGGGAGGGCCTGCGCTCTTTTCATTCTCAGAGCGGAATATTAGACTTCGGCAGTGAAGCACTGTAAAAGGGTGGGGGGGGGGGGGGGCAACGTGAAGTTAAACAAAGACCTTTCGCACATTTTGTATTATTTCTTTAAAAATGGGAAGAGGGGCGAGAGAGAAGTACAAGGGAAAAATCGACACCGGGGTAAGAGGGGGGAATGGGTTGTGGGTGTCAACTGGATATTTGTGAGTTGGGATTTTCATCCGAACGTTAATTCAAAAACTTGGGGGTGGGGGGAGGGAATTAAGGCACGACAGGGGGAAAAAAAGAAATGAAAGGAAAAAAATTTGTCAAGGTAGAAGTGGTACTTGATAAAGGGGGGTAGGGGGCACTTGAACAATTCGTTCTATTTAAATGCTCGGTATTTCCAAGGAGAGTCACAGACCCGGGACGGGGGCGGGGAGGAATGACCAGAAAGGGAAGGGGGGACAGAACCATGGATGAAGGGGAAAACGTCAAAAAGGGTCGCTGCCTCAAAACGCACGCTGAATGAATGTAACATAAGGTCCAAATAGGAAATGTTGAACGTGCCAAGAAAGAGACGGGGAGAAGTAATTTCCAAAACGTTTAAACACGGCCCACAGAGAACTGGGAGGACTCAGACACGACAGAAAAAGAAAAAAAAAAAAAACAGGAAAAGTCAAAAAAGAGCCCTAATATTTGTCTAAAACCATACAACCCTGGAGAAAAGGTTTTAAAGGAAAAAAAAAAAAAAGGGGGAAATATGGAACAGGGGGGTGCAGGGGGGGTCCAAAGAATATGTGCACTTTGACATACGTTTGTCTATGCCCAATGACCGCCGGTGCTGATAAAAAACAGCAAAATGGGGGGGATTCCGGGGTGGGAAAGGGGATCGTCTGAAGGGTGAGCAGTGGAAAAAAAGAGAACTAAGTCCTTTACCATAGCAACGGTGATGGAGATGTGAAAAGGACGAAACAGGTCCGAAGGAGGCAGGCGGAGGAGAACGGGACGCACGTGCATTCGCCGGGCGGAAAAACATCTTTACTTCTTCACTTTGTTTAACCATGGAAGGTGAATCTACAAAGTTTGGTGGGGCTGAAAAAAAAGGAGTATTAACGAGAAGGTTGGCTGGGCAAAATGGGTGGAAGAGCTCAAGCAGTTCAACTATATTTTGTCATGTCATAAAAAAATTACAGAAGAAAAGAATGTCACGAAAACATAAAAAAGGACCGCGGGCGGAAGGGGAGGAGGCATTATTCAAGGACCGAACCAAAATGACTCGAGGGCAGGGATGGAAGTAACAAGAAGCGGGTGGGGCGGGGGAGTTGAAAAGAAGGCCGGCCCACTGGTTCTCCAAAGGGGGGGCAAGGCGAGTGTGATGGGGAGAAAAACGGGCGGGGGGGGGGGGGGTAAGCCGAGCGAAAGGAATGGGTATATTGGGGCGGATCCTGGAACCCTTCTTTAAAATGCCGCATACGGCAAGACGGGGACAAGTAGAGGGTGAAAAAGGTTGGGTTGGAAAGGGAAAGGAAGGGGGGACGTTTCACTGCACAATCTTCCTTCATGACAGAAAAAGTAGAATAAAAGGAGGTAAACGGAAAATCTTCAGTGTGAAAGGGGCTTGGGGCGCTTGAACGGGTCCGCTTGAAAGATGGGAGGGGGGAATCAAGAAAAGGAGTACACATAGAGGGAGCGAGGGGGGGGAAAAAGGGGGCTAGGGTGGGGGGGGGACTACGACTGTTGTATTACCCCGGCAAGGGTCGGTGAAGGAAGAATGCAATCAAAAAAACAAAGGAGGGGGGGGGGGTGGAAAGCGTAGGAAGGTTGAAGCGAAGAATAACAGCGGGAAGAGGTGACTCGTATAAACGGGCGATATATGGTATTGGGCCGTTTTCAAAATTCGGAGGGACACAGGAGTACCTGTGAGGAATTATGGACCAATTTAACAGGCTAGTGGGAAAGGGGGGAGAAAAAAAACATGCCCTGGAAAGTTCACCAGGAAGGTCTTTATCAAGCTTTTGGGTCGGGGGGCGACAAAGGGTCGGACGTGGTGAAAAAAAAAAATCCGAAAATTAGGGGATGGCAAAAAAACCAGGAGGTCGGCGCTTGGCAAAACCCCGACTACAGCGCGGGAGGGGACGGCAAAAAAAATCGGAACAAAACGGGCAGATCTCATGTAAGACTGATCAGCAGTGTCAGGACCCATGTGTCGGAGGGGGCACCAATTACTCAATCTACATACATTGTGGGGTGAAAAAAAAAGAAAGAGATGGCGTTTGTAAAGGTTTAGGGGTCCCAAACCTTTTGTGGAGGAATAGGTCCAGGAAAAGGGATGCCCGTCACAAAAAGGCCGCGCGTCAAGCGGGAATAAGTGAGAACGCACATGTTTGGAGGCCGAAGAGGGGGGGGGGACGATCCGAGGTTAGTAAAACTATGCCACAATGGAAAAAATGGGTGACGGAGAACCTCGGGTGCTCTTTCCGCGGATTTGAGGGATGGTCTTCGCGGATCCAGCAAGATAAGTAAGGGGGGTGATGAGGCCAGAGAAGATGAAGGGGGGGCAGGGGGTTAAATCAGAGGAAAGTTCGTCTCTAATGCGTTGACTGAGGTACTTCATGGATGGGGAAAACAGTTCAAAGAGAATCTGCATCCGTCCGTTTCTTAAATCACCGAGACCCACTCGGGGGAGATGGGGGGGAAGAAAAAAATCTGAACCAGTAGAAAAGTTGGGGGTGGGGGTGGATAGTCCTTCCATAACCGTGGAGGATTGGGGAGGAGGAAAATCATTAAAAAAAAATGCCTCCAGGAACAATTGTAAAAATTAAAGTGGCAGGAGAATGGAGGCGGAAAGTTGGTAAAAGGGGAAGGATTGGCATATCGACGAATAAGAAAAAAAAACAACACTCTTGCGGGAGCTGCTGACTGGGGCCGTGGGCAACAATCACATTACAGGGGGTAAAAAACCTGGTTGGAAAAAAAAAGAAAAATAAAAATGGACACGGTGCCCCTTTATTTGTGGAATGCAGACGAATGGAAGACGGGGGGGGAATTGAAGGGGGGGGACCCCAGAAAGCCATCATACTCTTTGGACTTCTGACGAATAGGGTGCGGGCCCCCCCCCAAAAAAGGGTGGGGGAAAAAAATGGGAACCTGGGGGGGTGCGAACACCGGAAAAGAAGAAAACGCGAACGATAATCTTTTGTTTTTTTGGTTTAAGTTGCCATGGGGGGGGGGGTTTTTTTGTAGGGTTGGTTTGGGGTGGTGGGGGTTGGTTTTAGTGTTTTTTAATCGCCGTTCATGCTGGGGGGAATTTAAAAAACAACAAAAGAATAGGGGGGAGAGCAATGGCGCAATCAAAAAGAAAGAAAAAGCTGGAAGAGGCACAACAAGGAGGAAAAAGAGAGATCTATTTGGGCGGCCAGCAAAACCATCACGCCAGGGAGGGTCTCCCTTAATCGAAACGAAAGGGGAAAAAAAATGGGGAAGTAAAAAAAAAAAGTAGGGAGTTCAGGGGGGAACCGGAAGGCTCCAAAGACCTACGGTGTCACTATAAAAAACGCAGCCCGCTCACCGTTCAGGGAATACGCACCAATCAGGGGAGTTGACAGGGGGGGGGACTCGGGGGGACAGGAAAAGAACAAGGGCGTGAGACTAAAAAAGGGGGGAAAAAAACCGAAAAAAATAAATCAGGTAAAGATGTCTTTTAAAACAGATATGGAGAACATTGATTGGAAAAAAGTGAATACCGAGGTAACAAGGGGACTATCACAGAGCGCTTCTTCTCAGAAAGAAAGGGATCCTCGGGGAGGACCTTCACCTCCACACAGGAGGGAAGAGAAGTCACGAAGGGGGGACCGGCAGGACGACTTCAAAGAGCGCCATCTCAAAAGAACTCGTGGAAAAAACAAAGCTGGAAGATTCATCCTTTGGGAAAAAAAAAGAAGATATCAGGGGGGGAAGGGGTTTTCTCACAAAAATCCAAGAGACCCGCCCCAGGAGGTCTCCCGCCCAAAACCACCAGAAATGGGTCGCCAGAGCAATGCCCAGGGTCCAACCCAGGACATCAGAAAAACTCGCATACAAGGGGATCAGGGAGTGGAAAGAACAAAGTGGACCGACCACATCCCAAGGGGGAGAAATACTATAGTTTTACGGGGCCATGCCCATTAAAGCCATGGAGGGAATAAAACAAATTCTGAAAAAAAAAAAAAAAACAAAGAAACAAGAAAAACGGGCCATCCAATCCAACCCGGAAGAAAAAGGAAATAGGGGAAAAATTACAGGGGAGGGTTCGAAGAGGGGACCAGCTGAGAAAATCCAGAGGCAAAAAAAGGTGCTTCAACCCACTATTCAACGCCATTCTCGGGGGCTCAACTCCAAAGAACGGGGGAAGAAAGGCTTATGGGGAAAGCCGGAAAGGAAACAACCTTGGGTGCGAAAGCCTATGGATCCTACGAAAAGGGGTCCTCCTTGTTGGACCTTTGTCCCTCACGTAAAAAAAATCAACGAGCAAAAAAGGGAATCAAGGGGGGGTCGAAGAAGAGCATAGACCTACGGAAAAAAAAGGGCGGACAAAAAAGAACACGCTTTTCTATTCGGACCCTAAAAATTTTTCGCAACTAAAGACCGCAGAAAAGCGCTTGACCAGCAAAGTGCAAACAGGGGAAAAAGAAAAAAAGTTGGGACGGGCCCAGCTCACAAAACTATTGGGGAGGGGTGGGGGTGTGAGGTAGGTGGAAAAGGCAATGTGTGGGGGTGGGGAGGGGGGGAATGGGAGGGGGGAGGTGGAGGTTGGGGGAGCGGGAGGGGAAAAGAATGCGGTGGCTGTAGGGAAGAGGGTAAAGAGGGGGGTGAGTAGGGAAATGAGGGAGTGAAGGGATAAAAGACTGGAGGGAAGAGGCAGAGGGAGTGGAGAGGGAATAATGGGGGTAGAGAAATGAATAACTAGAAGGCGAGGAGGAAGGATGGGGGGGAGGAGGGGTGGTTCGAGGGGAGAGAGGGGTACGCTAGGGGGTGAGGGAGTGGGACAGCGAGACGAAATGGGTTCGTATGGGTACGTAGGGAAGGGGTGGTGTTGAGAGGGGGAGAAGAGAGGAGAAACGAGGAATGAAGGGAAAAGCGGCGTGGGGAGAGAGGGGTGGGAGGGGGGCAGCGTTGGGAGAGGAAAGGAAAGAAGGGTAGGGGGAGAGAATAGGTTAGAGGAGGTGAGGGGAACGGAAGGCGAGTATGAGTAGGTAGGGGGGGAAGAGTGTTATAGGGTGGGTGGTGGGGGGAGGAGGGGTGGCGCGGAGGGTGGTGAAAGAAACGTGGAGCAACGGGGAGAAGTGGGAGAGGGGCTAGCAGTAGGAGAGAAAAATAAAGAGAGGAAGGAGGGAGAACTAAAGAGGAGTGGAGGGGCAGTTGCATGCATAGGAGAAGGGTGAGAGGGGTGGGGGAGGGAAAGGGGGATGGGTAAATGGGGTGGACGTGGAAGGGGGGGGGGGTGGGGGGGGGAGAAGGGAGAGCGACGGGGGGGGTAGGGGGAGGGGGGGAAGGGAGGAGAGAAGGGGAGTAAGGTGGGGAGAGGAGAAGAGGCTGTCTGGGGGTCAAGGAGACTGGAAGAGGTGGGAGGTAGAAGGGAAGAGAGGATGAGGAGGGACGGCGAGTGAAATAGGGGCAGGCGGAGGAAGGATGGGAGGTGTGCGGGAATGTAGAGGCATGATATGAGATGGGGTGGAGGTGAGGGTAAAGGAGAGGAATGGGGATGAGGCGGGGAGGGAGGGTAGGGAGAAGAAGGGAGGGTGGGTCAGGGAGGGGGAAAGGGGGTTCAGAGAAGGAGAGGTGGGAGAGATACTAAGAGAGGCTATGAAGGTGAAGGAGGAAGGAGGGGTGGGAGGGAGGGAGGGAGAGTATAGTGGGGGGAGAAGAAGGAAAGGGGGGGTGGGACGGCAGAGTGGAAGGCGGGAGGGAAAAGAAAGAAGGGGGAAAACGGGGGGGCGAGATAAGGGGGTGGGGGGGAGGAGGGTGGAGAGGGTGAGTGAGGAAGAAGGTGAAGGGGGTTAGAGGGAGGGGGGAATGGGGAATATGTGAGGGCGGAGGGAGAGGGAGGCAGGGTTGGGTTGGAGGGGGTTGATAGGAAAGGTAGGGGGGGAAGGGAGGGGGAGGCGTGAGGAGCGACATCTCCCTGGTAGGCAATTGACGCAATACTAATTGGGAGGAGAGAAGAAAAAAACGGAAGCATCGATTCGAAAGCAATTCTACGAATTAAGATCAAAAGAAAAAGTATGGGTGATCGCAGTGCCCGCAAAAGTCAAGAGTGAACACAAGAAAGGGGAAGGGTCAAAGAGAAAAAAAAAGTCAGGTCCAGAAAAACACGAAAAGTCAAGGAATCTTCCTCAAAAGCAGCAGGAAAAGAACTCTGTCCTATTTGAATTGATGTTAATTCCCGAAAAACGGAACGCAGCCGCGGGCCACGAAAAAAAGGGAACTCAAAAAAAAGAGAAAAAATCAATTCGGCAGAAAGTAGTGGCTAGGAGGGAGAAGAGGACGTCGTAAACAAAAAAAAAAACAGAGTCGCCGCCCTAAAACTGAAACTGGGGGGGGTCAGCCACGACCCATCAATGAGAGCTTGGGGGGGGGGGAGCTCCGGGAGTATCCAGAAAAAACAAGGGCAGAAACGAACAGGAGAGGAGATATTAAAAAAAGAAAAAGAAGAAATCCAGGACTACTCTCTCCAGGAAAGAAATGTTGGAGGAAAGGCGGAAGAAAGAAAACAACCTGAAGGTTGGGTACGCTGGGGGGGTTCAATCAATGCACAGTAAGGGGGGGGGTAAAGGCTCTAGCTCACTCCGGGCACCCGCAGCCTCCTTAGGGAAAGGGGGGGGGGTAGTATTCTAGGGGAAACAGGGGGGGTTCATAGAAAAAAATAAGGAGGTAACCGAGCTGTGATCGAACCCTTGGCATCAAACAGGGAGTTTTAGCAGAAAGACAAACGGAAAAAAGTGACAGCAAGGGTCAGACTAAAAAGAAAAAGGGGGGGGGGCAACCACGGGGCGTCCATCAGTGTCCTCGACGCCTTGGAAAAACGGCGAACGGAAAAGCATAACCCGCACATCAAAGGTGGACAGGAGTCGCCTCAAAAAAGGGTTCAGGGGAAAGAGCATCCAAGGGCTCTTTGGAAAGCATTCTAGGGTGGTTCTTCCGGGGCTCAAAGTTCAACAAGAAGAAACAAAAATGGGGGGAAAGCCCTGATCAATAAAAAGAAGCGAAAAAAGCTTAAGGCCCACGAACAAGGGAAAGGAAAAGGGAGAAAAACCCGAGGAGAAGAAAAGGGTTGCCTTTCCGTATTGGGGGCTTGCTCTTCCAACTTAGGGACAGTTCAAAGGGGAGTTATAAAACGCAAATCGGCGATTGGGGCTGTGGAAGGTGATGGAAGGGAGGGCCCCAGGGAGCCCCGTAGTCTGTTGGACGGTGGTAACACGGGTGGAAAAACAGGCCAAATAGGGAGGGGGAAGGCCCGAATAAGGGCAAAGTCAACCAAGTCTGGGGGCAAAAGAAAGGTTAGTCTCTTGGGCGTCTGCACACCGGAACGCCGACCGGGGAAATCCATCCAGGATGCACGAGGAACTTTAAAGGGAAAAAAAAGGGGGGGTCAGGGGCCGACGGAAAGACCAGGGATGTGGGGAGGAAAGGGGAGGAAACCAAAAAAAGAATAGAGCATCCTCATAAAGATCAATTACAATCATCAAAACATGAAATCTTGTGGTCAATCCTGGAAAGAAAGTCCGAGAAAAAAGGGACGGCTTGGAAAGGGGAAACACCAACCGCACAAAAAAACAAAAATCTTGAAAGGAAAAAGAGGAAAGGAAAAAGAAAACTAACCATCGATGACGCTTCGCCCAAATGAAAGAGCCAGGGGGGAGGAATAAAACGGAAAAAGGTTGGGCAAGACAAATCCTGGAAAATCAATCACATAAGGCTAAATCCTCGGCAACTGAACGAAGACCTAATTTTGAGACGAGAACGGCCAGAGGTAGAAGATCGCTCGAGCTGCAAAAGGCCAGATCGGACACCAAAGAAGGTCGACAGAACCGGAGGGGAAGAAAAAAAGGGGTTGAAGGGATCGCCAATAACGTACTCAAAAGCATTTAGAA
>Ga0179591_1445895_pt1 | contig 14172 bp, 21 predicted proteins | sample CZOMad2_1_08_16f_FD_182891 | JGI IMG/M metagenome (GOLD analysis project Ga0179591, IMG submission 182891) | Vadose zone soil fungal communities from Angelo Coast Range Reserve, California, USA - CZOMad2_1_08_16fungal (PacBio error correction) | ecosystem: Environmental > Terrestrial > Soil >...
AAAGGGGGGTACACCCCTCTTGCGCTGCTTGATGAGCCTTGAATTGGGGGTGTAGGCTTACGGTCGAAGTATCAAGTAAAGGTAAGAAGAGAGAACGCGTGGGCTTTTTCATCCAAAGCAAAAAGAGGGGAAAAGAAAGATAGGGCTCTTCATCGGGGGAGAAGAGGAAAGGGTGGGAGAAAGGGTTGTTTTTATTGGCAAGTTCCAAAATAGAGCATCAAAGGGTGAGAGCATATCACTATGTCATAATCTTTGAAAACATGCTCAAAGCGCAAGGAGGGAGTGATGAGGGTTCCCATGGGGAAGGAAAAGAAGAGGGGAAGGGAAGCTTCTTCACTGATTGCGGGCTATTCATTAATATCATAAATTCCACCTTGGAGAAGAGGGAAGAGAAAGAGAAAGTGGGACAGACTTGATTCTCACATCTGATAGGAGGGGGGAAAGAGGGAACGTACTTAAAATCCCAAAAAAAGAAAGGAGGGAGAGGGTGGGGAGGAAAACGATTCTTATCTGCAGTTACGAGGGCGAAACCATGTACTAAAAAACTTTTCTCATAGCACACACAGGAAGGCTGAGGAAGGGGTCGGCTCACCTTTCCACGGGATTGAAAAAAAGAGGGGGGGGACCTCAACTTATTAGGCAGAAAGGGGTGGGGGGGCTGATTCCCTAAGTTGGTAAAACAACTTCTTTGAATAGGCTTCTGTGAACTCATAGAAGAAAGAAGGCAAGACTCTCCGAAGCAGGGAGAGGTCGGTTGTAACAACCTTAAGAAAAATAGAAGCGAGGAATTTTGTGCGCGCAAATTCCGAGATCGCCACCTGATAGCAGTGTAAACAGAGAAGGAAACATCAAGGTCAGCATTGTCGCCCCAAGGAAAGGGAGGGGGGGAGAGAAGCTTTCAGCAGGGGGGAAGTGGGCTTTGAAACTTTGAAGAAACTAGAGCAATTCTGACACCAGCAACACACTTACCGAGAGGAAAAGGGGAAAAGCGTTGATAACCGTGCCTTAAGTCGAGGACACCAGGGGAAGAGAAAGTCAATAAACCCCTGCCACACAACAACGTGAAAAAAGAGGGAACTCCTGCGTGAATTTGCTGACTGGAAAATATGACCTCTTTTGAAAGTTGGCAAGAAACGGATGAGAGACTTTCCAGCGCAATGAGGAGGGGGACGTTTGAAGGGGAGAAGGGGAAAATTTCCAACGGAAGTGGTGGGGGATGGTGACCCTCGTTATTACGGGAAATGCTGTAATGAGGGAAAGCTCACGGTCTGTCGTCACAAAGCGAGGGGGGGAAAAGGAGGAGGGAAAATCTAGACAGAAGACCTTAGAAGTTCCCGGGGGGAACCGGAAAAAAAAAGTCCTCCTTTTCCTTAGCAACAAGTATTCGGGAAACTGCTAGATGGGTGCCAGGGAGCAGCGGGGGGAAAACCCCAACCGAAAGGGTTGGCAAAGGAGGTGGTGTCGGGGACAAAAGGAGAGGGGGGGGGAAAAAAGAAAATGCGTCCCGTTTGTTGCGATATGTGTATTTTATTGAGAACAAAAAAAGAAAGAAGCAAGAAGCATTTCAGGCCATTAGAAAAGGAGGGAGGGGGGAGGGGGGGGAGATAGGGGGAGGATCGAGCGAGAACGGTCTATGGATCATCATCTTCAGGGGGGGTGACAGGGATAAAGGGCAGCTATCCTCTTCACAGCAATGGGGGGGGAAGGGGGAAAAGACTAAACTAACTTACCAGAAAGTTGAGAACACAGGGGGGATTATTTCCCAATTCTCAGTCGTGACTTCCAGGGTTGTACGGTTCCTGACCGCCGGGGAAGAATGCTTCCTCAAAGCGAGTGGGGGCAAGACTAAGGGGATAAAGGAGTGGAAGAGAGAAAAGCCCTTCTTTGGAGAGACGAGAAAAGTCTATGTTTTCCGGATTAAAGAAGAAATGGGGGCAAATAGTGCTTAGAGCCTCAATTCCGAAAGGGGGGGGGGAGGAAAGAAGGGGGTGTCATTAAAAAAGGAGAAAAAAAAAGGGCATTGTCGCTCCTCAGGAGAGTGGTCTATAACCTGATATTCTGCTTCCAAATAAACAGGGGAGTGGAAAAAAAAGTGGAAAAATTTGGTGGAGGGGGGGAAGAGGGGAGACTTTTTTTGTGCAGGGGGGAAAGAGGGGGGGAGAACGGTCAAGCCAACATATTCAACTGAAAGGGAAAAATTCTCAGAGAACGGGAAGGGGGGGGGGATAGGTTTTTAGAGACAGGGAGTAGGGGGGAAGCCACAGTGGGATTCTCGGAGTACAAGATTCTATCCGGGGCTTGGGGGGGGGAGGACAAGGGGACATTATGAAATGGACAAGATCGGGTTGGGTAACACATTTGCAGACAAGAAAATTGGGCCACATTGGGAAGTGAAAGGAGAAAAGAGGATTCTACCTTCTAGTTGGGAGTGTGGAAAAAAGGAAAATTCAGATAGAGGCCAAAACTCCCCAAAGGGGGTGGGGGGGGAGGAAATAAAAAACCTGCAGGCACACCAACAACTCTGGAAGGGGGAAGGAAGGGGGGGGGGTAACATGCAGGTGATGACGCCGAGGTACTGTAATCACCGAAAATAAGAAGAAAATAAAAAAGAGGGGAGGGGAAGGATGCTTCATAAAGAGGGGGAAGAAGGGGGATATTCAAGAAATAGAAGGAGTTTCCGAAAAGTACTGTGTTCTGTGAATACCAATTAAGGGGACAAGGGGTTTTCAGTTTCAACTGTAAGAACGGGAAAGCTAATCAATCCACACTGGAAGTAGAAGGGAAAGAAAAAAAAAAAAAGGATTATTATTAAAGAGAGAGAAGCCGGATACTACTTTTTGGAAATGAAAAAAAAAAGAGAGGAGACAGAGTGTCACCATGAAAACCAACCGGGCATTACTGGGGTGGAAAGAGTAGAACTACTGTCGCGGGGGAAAGAGAGAAAGGAACTACGAATACCCCTACTATTCAAAATTCCAGTCGTTCTTCATGGCGTGAGGGGGAAGAAGTATTCCACGTATCACTCACCGGAGGAAAGGGGGGAGGAAGAAACCAATCCATCGGGGGGGGGGGAAAGGGGAAACACAATCACCTTTGGGGCGATTTGCACGAGTTTACCTTATCCTGCAAAGAAAAAGGGGAAAAAAGAATAAAGAATTCTTGACAAGGAAAGGAAAGGAAACCAAGGGGGCAAGGGAGGGGAGACAAATTTGGTCCACCACCCGATTAGTCCTTTCCTCATGGACGGGGAGTTACTTGCAGCCCAAAAGAAAGAAAGGAGAGGGAAAAGTCCTTCCAAAGGAAAGAAAGGGGGAAGCCACCATTCTCTCGAATACGTGAAGAAAAATCCAAGGAACTTTCCTGGGAAAAAATTTCAAGAGGAAGGGGGGGATTCTAACGTCTCAGCATGGGTCTTCCGAAGAAAAAAAAAAAAAAGGAAAGGGTAAAAACCATTACACAAAAAAGGGGGCCACTTTTGGGAGAGAACTTTTATGGAAGCATAATCAGGCAGGAAAGAGGTCATCGCAGATGAAAGGGGAAAAAAGGGCACTTAGCGCTGGGGAAGGACAATACTGTTTGACCAACCAAATGCCAAAAATTGAGGCATGGGAAAGAATATGTTGCTCAACGAAGTTGGAGGGGCCGGAAAAAGAAAAAGGGGCTAGTCTCCCCAAGAAAGGTCAGGCTACGTTAAAAGGCGGTAATCCAATGGGAAGGAGGGTGATACCCATAGAATTTCTAAAGCATCCCCTCGGGGGAACAAGGTGAAAAGGCGGAAGTGGGGGAAAACTCCGAGAATGTGGAAATCCTCGATCGCAGCCAATTTTCGAGAAAGTAAATGTTCAGTGTGAGGGAGGAAAAAACAAAGAGACCACCATGGAGGGGAGAAAGGAAATGGGGAACTGTCTTCGCCAGGTGAAAAACTTACTATGAAAGGCTCCATTTATCGTCCGACACCTCGCGAAAAAAAAAAAGATAAAAAGGCGCAATCAACTTGGGACTAACACTCAACTGGAAAAAAGGAAAAGAGGGGGTTTTTGAAACAAGGTTGGGGGGGGAAAAAAGTCCAAGAAAAAGGAGGAACAAAAAAGGTGCTCATTGTCCGTCGCAAAACCTTTCTTTTTTTAAAAAAAGGGAAAGGGGGGGGTTGCCCATTCCACTTGCGGTTTGGGGAAAAAGAGGCTACAAAAAAAGGGAAACAAACTATTGCAGTAACCACCACTTTTTGGACAGGGGGGAAAGGAGGACTTTGTCGCGGAAAGGAATGCGCTGCTTCGGGGAGAGGTCCCGATGACCGCCGAGGACTTTGTGGCCTCCAGACCGGGAGAGGAGGAGAGTGACATTCAACAGTAATAAAGAGGGGGTTGAAAAACTCCATGAAAACAAAAAATAAAGGGAAAAATTCACGCCCTGCACTGCAACTTAAGGCATTGTCGGAAAGGGAAGGGAAAGATTAAGGAAGGGAGGAGTCTTTGTCCAACTGGCATTTCACAACCGGGGGAAAGGAAGAAAAGGAAAAAGGAAGGTGTTCAGACGGGTTTTAAGAGGGGAGGGGTGTGGGCAGGGGAGGAAGAAAAGAAAAGTTTCACTTACCATAACTTCCGGAACGGTTCGCAAATAGGGGGCTAAAACCAGTGGCCCGCTTCTGTAATGTGTGGGAAGGGGGAAGAAGGGGATAGATAGTATCAGTTTCAAGCAAAAGCGCCACATGAGTCCATCTGCAACTACAGCGGAAAGGGGGAATGGAAAAGTGCGGAAAAGGGGGGGACGGCGGAACAACACGTGTCAATTCACTTCTATCGGTTCTACAGCTAGGGGGAAGCAAACATCCTGCATTACGACTATGTAGACGGGGGCTTGGTGGCAAACGGGAATTGTAACGCACGAGTAGGAAGGGGGAATGAGGGTCTTACTGTTGTCTCAGAAATCCTGTCTAGAAAAGCGTGGGCGCTCCCCACCGGCGGAAGAAAAGGAGACTCTCAAGAAGTGGAGAAAAAAAGAAGGAAGGGGGAGTCCCCTCTTGTAAAAGTCCGACGAATCAGCCTCCTCAGAGAAGGCGATGAGAAAGGTCACATTACATGTGTTGGAGAAAAAAAAGTCACCTTCAGATCCGCAAGAGGGGAGGAATAAGATCATAACACAGGCAGTGTATTGTTGATGGGCTATTCCAGTTACAAAGAGTCAGAAAACGCCTATCAGAGGGAAGAAATAATGGGGGGGGCCTCAAGAAGGGGAGACGTCTATGCACAAGGGGGGATTTATGCGAGGAAGAGGAAGACACCCACATCAGTGAAGGAGATAGAAGTGCCAGAGAGGGAAAATGGGGACCAGAGAAACGATCTATCTGGACTGGGGGGCATTTCTAATAGGGGACGACGCGGTAGATTGGAGGAGCAAAGGGGAAACGGGGTCTTGGATGGGAGGATAGGGGGTTGGTCTTGGCCAAGAAAAAAAAACAAACAAACCCAAAAAGGAAAAAAAACACAGGGAAATCAGGGGAGAGGGGGGGGGGGGGGAAAAAAAAGGGACCTTATGTCGACCCACCCCGATGGTTCCGGATGGAGGAAACAAAAAAAGCGGTAACGTAAGAGTGGGGGAAAAGGAGGAAGAGAAAGGAGACTTCCTCCTACCCCCCCTATTCTCATCACTTGCAGAGCAAAAAAGGGGTTGCCAACAATGGAGAAAAAAGATAAAAACCACAACTAGGAGGAGGAAAAGAGGGGGGGGATTTTTTTCAACACCCTAGGGAGGCCGTATCTTATTCTTGGAAAGGGGGAGAAGAAGGACGAATTGATCAAGAGGGGGAGAAATGCCACTCTGAAGTCCGAGTTCGGGAATCCATCATCACATCGGGGTAGAAAGAAAATGGCTCTTATCTCAATCATATTAACTGGGGTTGGGATAAAGTGTGGGGGTGAATTGGCAATCCAAAATACACTCAAAGGTCAATATTTGAGAGGAAGGCCCGATTCCAGAAGAGTCAAAAAGTAGCAATAGAAGAAAAGAAGGGGAAGAGGCGGCATTTTTCCCCATGGATTAACACTTATAGATTAGGGAGAAAGTGATCGTGGAGGAATGATGAGGGGAGGGGAGAAAAGGATATCATTAAATTCCAACATTGGAAATCATAGTCAGAATATATCGCCATAGGAACAAAGATTTATTATCAAGGGGAGTCTTAAGGGGAGCGCTGAAACTGAAGGAGTCTCCCAAACCAATAAAAAGGATGGCCGCGGGGAATGTTTCGAAAAAGAGAGGCCGTTGAAAGGGGGGAAAAAAGCATGTACTAGGGACTGGATGCAGAAAACAAGTGATTCTTAGAGAGAGTGAGTTGAGGGGCAGAAAAGGTCAATCTTGTATTGAACAAACCAACTAGAGGTGATCAACTTATTGAGAGGGGAGTTAGAAATTTTGGCTTTAAGTTTTTTCGGCACCAATCTTGACTCTCAGAGGAAGGGGTATACAAAAAGGACTTACTACTCTCAGAAAGCGAGGCGTGAAAGTGTGCCCAATACTTTACGAATGGGAACTTATTATGTTGTTGCTAGCGGCCTGGAGAAAGAGATGCATTGTGGAAAGTACAATCTAATTGAAAAAAAAGAAAGGGAAACAAAAGTCCAGTTAATAGGTCCTTGGGCTCTAAGTTCAGAATGTGAATATGGAAAATGAATCGGAATCCTTCGAAGGGGGGAGTTCACCAATTAACACACAAAAAGGAATCTTCCACTGTATAAAAAGCCCCTCGATGAAAGTTTTCGCTTAATGAAAGAGGGACCATTTAACCTTTAAAAACTTAGCCCTTTTACGAAAAACACAACAAAGAAAGAAATGCAAAACCGTCTGCACGCAGGGGAAAATGGCTCTGAGATTGACCTCGGTGGGGGAAAAGGGAAAAGAAGGCACCTGCTGAAGAGACGTTCCAAAGCCTTCTACACCGGGGGAGGGGAAGGGGGGAAGCACGCAGGCGTGCCCTTTTCAAAGGGGGGTGAGGGAGGTTGTCACCATCGTGAATTAAGGGAGGAGGGCGGAAGAGCGCCGCCTCTAAGTGGTATTCACAAATCGCTGAAGGGGAAGAAAAATAGAGAACACTCATCCTGAAGAAAGTTTGAAGGAAAGGAATCAGTTTCCTTAGCAACAAAAGGAGGGGGAGGGCCTAATATTGTTGCCCGAGAGGGTAGACAGGTAGAAAAACCTAAAGTGGAATTTTCAACACCAAAAGAGGAGGTGATGACAAAAAACGCCATAGGTGGTTGCGGGGAACGGCCAAGGGGGGGGAGCGGCCCTGTGTAGTGAGTGGAGAAAGGGGGAAAAAGAAGACATAGATCATTGAGTCCAAGAGTGTCTTGTTCAAATTGGAAGGGCGGGAGGGGGGCAGAGTCTTTCTCGCGAAGGAACGAAACTGGATCCATCAACGTAAGGGGGGAAGAAGAACAAGGGATCTAGTCTCTTAACATTCATGGGGAATCACGGATACCGACCTCACCCGTACAATAGGGACTCTCCACTTGGCGGCGGAGGGGGGAAAGGAAGTCGGTGGGAAGGGGACCATTTTTTAAGGGGAGGAAAAAGGGAGGATTTCTCAAGGCTGATGGTAAAATACGAGTTTATTCCCCAAGATGGAACCAAGCCCTTCTTTGGGAGAGAAAAAGGGGGTTTTCCGGATTAAGAGAAAAAGAGTGAAGTTCAATAGGAGGATAACCTCATCCTCCAGGTGTGGTCAAGGGAAACCAAGGAGGGGGGGGTAAGGACACAATCTCGAAAGGAAAAAGGAAATCCTTAATCTTGTCGAGAAATACTATAAGGAGGGGAAGAAGAACATTGCCTACAGGGAAAAGGAACACCTTTTGTGTCGTGGGGACTATGAAAGGAGATGTGGGGTGTTTTCCGGCGGAAGAAAGCAGAGGAAGACCGTTCGCAGCCAACATTACACCTGCTTGCCATTCGAGGACAGAAGGTGAACACTTGTTCTATGGGAAGGAGGCGCGATACTGGGGGGGGAAAAAGAAGGCGGCCTTCTTCAAGAGGTGGGACGTCTCTTTTGGGGAGAAAAAAGGCAAAGGAAAAGGAAAAAAAGGACAGTAGGCGGGGGGGGGGGGGGAAACAACAATTGCTACCGGGGAAAAATCTTTCAACTGGGGGGAAAGGGGGTATTTAATTGCTCAAGAATCTTTAATCTTACCTGGGCTCGTTGGGGGAGGGAGACTTTCCACCTCGGAAAAAAAAAATAGACCCAAATGTTTGTGGGGGGGGAACGCAATACCTTCCTGCAACAACAAGGGATTGGTATGCGAAAGGGGTGGAAAGTGAGGGGTTCTGCTCCTCTTTTAATAAGGAAGAAGAAAGACGAATCTTCCATGAATACAGGACTGGAATTGAAGGAGTAGAGGGGATTCGTCGTTATCTTCAAGAAATGACCTAGGGAGGGAAGAAAGAGGCGAGATGGGACTACCATGAGGAAGGGGGGTAAGGGTTAACTGTATGAAACATCAGAATCTCATCCAAACTGTAGTATCAGGGAAGAGGAAAAAAACACAACGGAAGTAGGAGGAAAAAAGAGCAGGAGGGCATCCGAACAGTTGGGGGGGGGGGAAATGATATCGGATCGGTTCCTACAACCCATGAAAAAAAAAAAAAAGGGGTATTCACAGAGAGAAAAGGCGCGGAAAAAGCATATTTATGGGAATATAAAATAAAAATACTATGCATGAAGAGGGGGAAAAAGGTCTTCATGGAAAAGAGCGTATGGCGTGAGGGGATAAGGGGGAAATCACACTGCAAGGGCACCCGTGGGAGAAAAGAGACCTCTTGTTGTTAAGGAGGGGGCGTTAAGCAACACACCGGGGGGGGGCGATTTTAGGCCTAGAGGGGACAGTAGAAGGAAAAGAGACCCTTTAAGAATCACTATCTTGAGACAAAATAACTCCCTACTGTGCAAGGGGGAAAGCGTTTGTATGGGAGAAGTGTCACAACCGGATCTTGGGCTTTCCTAATGGGAGGGGCCAGGTTTTCTGCAGAAAACGACAGGATCGACTGAGGGAAAAGAAAAGAATGAATCCAAGGGGGAACCCACTTCTCGCGAGCGTGGGATATCAAATTCCCGGTGAGGAAGATAATTGAAAAGGGGGGGACTATGTTGGAGGCGGAACGGCTCAATCCTGCTGGTCAGAAGAAAAAAAAGATCAAGTAAAAAAAAAGTTTTGCCAACGGGGGGGGAAAAAGGGGGAGGCCTGGGAAAATCCTACTATCAGGCAGGGGAAGGGAAAAGGCAAAGGAGCTACAATTTCCTTGCCAGAGGGGGGAAGACTGGTTTCAAGAGGGGGGAAGGGATGCATTAGGGATAGAACCCTATGTGCCTTACAAGAAGGGGGGGGAATCCGGACCACAATCGAGGTAGTCTCTCCAATAAGGAGGGAAAGTTATCCCACTGCGGGAGAAAGAGCGATACCACTAACGAAGGGAGGAAAGAGAGGAAACACGTGTAAGACCTGTACCATGTTAAGAACAAGAGAAGGGAAATGACTCAGCCAAGGAAGAGAGGGAAAAAACGTGATTTTACGTGTGGGGGAGGTTCTCACCACGAAAACCAACTCTTTTGAAAGAGACGGGTTTCATCGGTCGGAGCAAGGGGAAAAAAATCCATTAGATCAGGGAGAAGGAAAGCATAGGAAAGAAAAAGGATCACACCCTATATGCAAAGAAACGTTGGGAATATCTACACTCAAGAAATGGGAAGAAGGGAAACATCAGGGATTTCTTGGGGGAAAAAGGGGGTGGGGGAGGAAAGAAAAAAACTCCAACGGTGAGACAAAGGAGGGAAGGGGTTCCTTCGCAAACCAAAACTTTCTTTGTGGACAGAAAAGCGCCTTCGTGGGTGGAAAATCAAGGTCTTTTTGGGGGGTCTACCTCTAAAAAAAGGCGGGCAACAAAGAGAAGGAGAGAAAACTCTACTTTTTTGCAAGGAAAAGAAGGAATGGGTCCCTTAGGCGAAACGGAGAAGGCTGGAGAAAGGAGGTGTAAAACAGAACTCCTCAGAGAGGGGATAAAGAAAACTTTAGACGGAGGGAGGCAGCCGAACCTTATAAGGGGGAAGAAATAAAAACCACTGACGGGGGAACGGCACTCCTGCGCGGAAAAAAGAAGTGGGAGAGGCTCTGGCAGGATAGAGAAGGAGGGGGGAAGGGAAAAAAAGTTCAACCGATTTGAATATAGAGAGAAAAGGAAGGTAAAGACGTTGGTTTTTTTTTTGAAATGGGGGGGTGTGTGGGCAGGTGTGCAAAGGACAGCTACACTTTCCCTGGGGCCGGAGGAGGCACGTACTGTTAGATAGGAGGGGGGGAGGGGAAGAAAAGGGGGGAAAGCTCTGTAATTTGTTGAAGTGGGTAAACATGTAATGGCTCTCGTATTCAGGGGAAAAAGATAAACATGCCTGAAAAGAGGGAGAAAGAAACATAGGACTTTATCGGGGGTGGGAGGGAGGATGGAAGGGAGGTTTACTTCGATTAAAGGAACCTGAAAATCTTTTCTCTCCTCGGAAGAAAAACAAGTAGAAGGATATACGTACTTTCTTGTTCAAAGGGAAAGAAAAAGGGATTTCTGGATAGGTCTTAAGGAGCGGCGTGGGGAGAAGTGGGGAGAAAGAAAGGGGGGGGGGACTCCAAAACCTGAATCAGCCAACAATTTAAAAAAATCGATCAATCAGTTGAAGAACAGGGGGTGGCGGTTTCAATCACGCTGGGAGGGAAAAGGAATACATCGATCCTCAGATTCACTTGGGGGGGAGCGAGAAAGGGGGGGGTTTTTTTTAGCACATCAGTATCCTGCATAAAAAACGGGCTAAACAGTCCTCGCAGAACACAGGCAGGGGGGGGGGGAAGTGGGGTTCATTCAAGGGACCAGAAAAAAGAAGGAGAGTTAGACTCAATTAGGTGGGAAAAAAGATAATAGGAGAAAGGTGAATTTATTCTATTAAAGTGCACAGAATCACCTAAGGGGGACTCGCTCTCTAATCTTCCAATAGAGACAATAGGGGAAGAAAAAAAAAAGGAAAAGAAAAAGAGAGATCTTTACCTTGTGTGGGCTGGAGATTGAGAAGAAAGAGGGGGGGCGGAAAAAGGACGTATCAAATTATTGAAAGGATGGGGAAGGAAAGGAGGTGGAAAAGAAACAACTTCGCAAACAACCAGTGCAATCATGGGTTCTAGACTTAAATATCCTTATGTCGACACGGTGGGAAAGGTAAGGGAAAAAAGAGGGGACTAAGAGGGGCCATGAGGATTTACGATGAGCCTGGAAAGGGAAGAGAAAAAGGGAAAGAGCATCAGGCAATAGCACGAGTTGGGAAAAAAGGGAGAAAAAAGAGAAAAAAAGGAGGAGGAAAAGAGAGCGATGGTTTTATACAGTGTTTCAAAAATGAGGCTCTTCCTTATTATCTGGGGCAAAGGGGGAGGAGGACGGTCGAAAGGGGAGAATCGTAAGGTCAAGAATGAAAGAAGGTAAGTCAACGCGTTTTCTGGTGGGAAAGGAAGAGGGTTCTACATCAGATAGTCTAGGAATCGAAATCAATGATTGACCGTGTTTTGCGAAAGTGGGTGGTGGGGGTAACCAAAAGAATCCTCCATCCAAAGACGGTGAGGGGGAAAAAGCGCAAGAAAGAGGGGGGAGCTCTTCTCATCGCCAAACAGGAAGAGGGGCTGCTGGGGTCCCCATGAGTAAAACGATAGAGCATTGAAATTCGAGATCGCGTCAAGGAAGAGGGAGAGAAAAGAGATAAATTCCACCTTTGTATGCATAGGCAAGAGGGGAGGAGGGACAAAGACTTGAGTCTCCATCTGATTAGGAGGAGGAGGAGGAAAAGGGGAAGGAAAATCTCCAAACAGCACTGGATGGCTATTACTGTTTTCGCCCCGATAGATAGGCAAGGGAGAAAAAAGGTCGGTGAACTTGTCTCAAAGTCACACAAGGCACTTCTGAGAAAACGAATGAAGGGAAAGGGAACAGCTTATTGAAACACCCAAAAGTTTTCTCAACTTCTTGAGAGAAGAGGGAAAAGGGAGGGGCGGAAATGAGGTTTTTGAGCCACAACTGAAGAAGGGCAGGGATCACAGGGGAAAAAAAAGAAAGAAAAAGAAGGTCCGTTTCAGATATGTGGAAAACAAGCCTTACGTATAATCTCGTACGGAGGGAGGGTGGGGGGAGGAACGGAAGATCACCTATCAAGGTCACTTCCAGACATAAGGTGCAGCAGTCTCACAAACAGGAGAAAGAGGGGAGGGGGAACTGCCCTAGGTCATCATGTATAGTGCTTGAAACTGATACGAGAGAACGGCAACAAAACACTTCAACACACATGACAGAGAAAGGGAATCTACCGCCTCGGGGAGGAAAAGGAAGGAAAAATTGAACGTGGTAAGACTGAAATACTTTACTACACCTTCCCACAAACACAGAAATCGAACTCCTGCTTTTAATTGATAGGAGATAAGGTTGGAAAATTTTTCAAAGAAAAAGGAAAAGAAAAGGGAAAAAGCATGCGAAACTGACGTGTAAGGGAAACGCGCCGTGCGTGCAAACAGGTGAAAGGGGAATGTAGGGGTTCCCCACCGGGGAAATCGTTATTACGGTAGGAGGGAAGAGGAAGGGGGGAAGGGGAGACACGGTCTGGAGGCAACAAAGCGAAGTGAGGGTCATCTTGGTACAAAGCGCTCCAAAAGGAAAAATTGTCCGCTGAATTTCCCCTTAAGCATTCAAAAAAAGGAGAGGTGGGTTTCCTTCCTAGAGGGGGGGAAGGGGGAAAAAAAGCGTAGAACCAAAACCCTATTGGGGCAACCCACCACGAATTCGATTGTGGGAAAAAGGAACAACGAAATATTTTTTGAAAAGGGGGGAAAAAAAAAAGGGTGGTGTGCTCTCGACGGGTGGGGAGGGAGGGAGGAAAAACTGTTTTCCCAAACCGACAGACGAGGGGATTCCATGAGGATGGGGGAGTGGGAAAAGGGGGGGGGGCGATAGAGGGGGGGGGGGGGGAAGAGTAGGTTCTAATCGAGGAAGGTGACAGAAAAAAAAAAAAGGGAGGGTGTTACTGTATCGACACGTGACTCGGATGAACACATGTTGGTCGAAGGAAAAAATAAGGACCATAATCTTGTGACGAGGGGGGGGGGGAGGAGGGAGTGAACAATCCGGAAGAGGATTGAAATTTTGTTACGGTAATTAAAAAATGTCATTGATTGCTTTAAGAAAAGGGGAGAAGGGGAGAGAATAGATAAGGGGTTCCCGCAGGTTAGAAAAAAAGACGTCTTGGGAGAGAATAGAGGAGGTTTCCGTCCCGGAGGAAAAAGCTTATGTGCACATATGGCTTAGGAGAAGAAAAGAAAGGGGGGGGGGGGGGGGACCCTCTTTTTAAACCAGGATTGGGAAAAAAAGGGAGCAAGGACATTGTCGCTATCCTGATGTCGATAACGTCAGCCTGATGGCAGAGAAGAGTGACCTGACCTTTTCAAAAAAAAAAAAAAGGAAAAAAGTGGGGGATGTTTATAAGCATGGGGAGAGGTTTTTTACGTCGAAGACCAAAGTCGGGAGACGTTCGAAGCAAAAAGGAGTTGAAATTCGGGAATAAGAGGAAAGGAGGGGAGAGGGAAAAACAGTATACTTAAGGAGAGAAGAAAAAAAGGACCCGGGTGAGGCACGGAGGATTTACTAGTCGGATCCGTGGGGTCTGTTCTTCAGAAAACTACCAGCGGAGAAGGACAATATCTGTTGGGAGGGAAAGGGGGAAAGACAAGCAACGAGGGGGAAAAAAAACAGTGGGGTAGTTAAAGGCATCAAAGAAAAGCTGGAGTCTACCGTGGCTAGTGGGATTGAAAGAAACGCTATATGATAAAAAGAAAACCAAGGGGGGTGGGGGGTTACGTCACGACCTTCGGAAAAAAAAGTGGAGCGCAACGGGTTTTGGGCCCAGAGGGGCAACGCTGGAGCCCCTGTAAGACAGGAAAGAAAAAGGAAGAGAAAGGGAAGCCCGACAGGCACGGTCTGTCTCGGTGGATTCGTCGTGATAGTCAAGAAGAAAGGGGAAAGATGTTCCGCTCCAGGGCCGGGGGAAAGGGAATACCAAAGAAATGCCCGTTTGGGGGTAAGGGAGAAAGGGAGAAGATATCATCCAACTGTAGTATCATG
>Ga0179591_1337867_pt1 | contig 14171 bp, 11 predicted proteins | sample CZOMad2_1_08_16f_FD_182891 | JGI IMG/M metagenome (GOLD analysis project Ga0179591, IMG submission 182891) | Vadose zone soil fungal communities from Angelo Coast Range Reserve, California, USA - CZOMad2_1_08_16fungal (PacBio error correction) | ecosystem: Environmental > Terrestrial > Soil >...
AGGGAAAACCAGTTTATATGATCTTACAAAGGGGAGCCAACGGATCATGAAAAGACATGGAACGAGGAATGGGCCGCAGACGGCCCGAGTCGGAGATGAGGGAGGATGGGAGCTAGAGTGAAATAGGGACAAAAGGGAGTTGCGTAGGAAGGAGGGGGTGGGCGCGGGGAGGAGGCCAGATGACTTGGAGTGAGCAGAAGAAGGGGACGTAAGGGAGGAAAGATGGGGGTGGGGAGGGCTAGAGTGGAAAGGGGGAAGCAGGAGGAATGGGTTAAGCCCCCGTCTTAAGTATCCGTTAACACGCCCACGGGAGACGATTCTGGAAACAGTCAAGAAGGAGCAACCGAACGAAGGGGCGGGCAGTTGTTGTTGAAAAGGTAGTTAGCTTCCCATGTGGAGGGGGTCCTTTCTAAGTGGCTGCCGCTCGGGCTGTGGGGGGGGGGGGGAAGAAGTCATTCCAAACAGCCGGCGCTTGAAGAGCCGCATGAGGGGGGACGCACACTACTGGGATCAAAAGTTACGGAGAGAATTGGACTGGATAAACGCGAAATCCAGGGAAAAATGCCTTCTGTCATTGACGGCTGATGTTGGGAGCTGGTGAAAGAGGGGGAAATCGGGGGATGATGTACGCGGCGGATAAAGGGTGGGCACGGGGGAATCTTTTACTTTGCGTTAAGGGGGGCGACACCAACAACCTGTGACGGGTCGGTTACGCAAAAAAAGATTCACCGTTAAAACCCAAAGTATCTCGACCGTGGGGAACGATGTCGGAATTGGGTTGGAGAGGCTGGGACGGACGAATAGAATGCCAGTTAACCAGGGAGGTTCCCATGGGTGAATTCAAAACGACAAAGGGATGCAAAGAATACGAAAAGGAAAGGGAATGCTGCCGGAGACTTCTGGGGGGGGGCGATGGGGCCGTGCTTAAGCCAGCTGCTGGCATCCAACGAATTAAAAAAAAAAGGGCGTTGGACAGTGAGGGGGGATATGGGCAGTGTGGGGCCCACCGATTGGGGGGGTGAAAAAACGTTCAGTCGGGAAGAATTCGATGACGGGGAAGGGCGAAAAATCAGGGATTGCCATCCTAACTCAGACTGGGGGTGGAGAGAGCTGAACTGGGCAGGAACACGAGTTGACTCCAAACGGGTCAAAGGGGTCTATTGCCTCAACCGCGCCTCTTATTCGCAAATGGAAGGGGAGCGCAAGAGTACTGGTTCCGCAAAACCCCTTTGGACCGGGACCGCATAAAGTTGTTTTTACGGAGTCATCCCATGATGTCGGCGGACACTACAGACAATGGGGATGGGGAAAAAGAAGGACCGGTTTCGAGCAGAGTACGCCAATTGAAATCAATTCGAGCAGCTAAAAAGGTAAACATTGGGGAAAACGGCAGGACATTTCTTACGACTTCCTTCGGGACCGCACGTGTTACAGAGAAAGCGGAAGGGATCTCGGCAAACCAGCATCCAGGGAAGAACATCGGCTTATTGAATGTTGTTCAGTCAATACTACGGCACGAAGCCGCTAACCTGAGGGAATTATTAAGCCGGAAAGGGGCTGCAAAGCCAGGGCGGGTGAGAAAACCGGGCCGCAACGGTCAAAAAAGGGAACGTTCACCGCTCTGCTTCGAAGTGTATTTGAAAAGGGAAGAGTGCAAATGCCCCCGCCTGTGACACAAAGTCTCGCATCGACTGAAAGAAGACACCGGGAGTTAAAACTGGCGAACGGGGAGGACCGGGGGGGAATCTTCTTCCTCGCCCGCGATAGACTGTAGGAAGAGAAAACAAGATCTGCATTTCTGGGCTTTGATCGCTTTCTGACGATGAGGTTCTGAAACCATCCATCCAAACAGGACGACGGTGAACCAGAGGCTCCCTACCGATCATGTTTGCTGCCATGCTCCCCCTTTCAAAGGGGGTTTGCAAAAAGCATGCAGGCCAGCAACCTTGGTCAACAACCAAGATTTCTATGGGAACCCGGCTGGGGGGGGAGGAAGTGAAATCGGTGTTAAGATAAAAAAAAAAAAGAACTGGATGGGGGGAATAGAGAGAAAACACAACGGAGGAAGGTAAATCTAGCTAGAAACAAAAAGGGAGAGATCAAAAAGAGGGAACACATCCTGACGCACAATCATCCGTTAAAACCTGGAAATCAGATGCATTGTGACCAAGGGGGAGGTGGCACATCGGCAAACAGGGGAAAGGAGCATCGCAAACCAGAAAAAGCGGTCTGAGGGTTCCCGTAAGCATTTTCATGCAAGGATGGTGAGACCATCAGACGTCATAAACTTGAAGACAAAGGCCCAGAACAGATAAGGGGGTATGAGGTAAGAAAAGAAGTCGCAGTCCACTATGGGGTAAAGTCTAACTACGAAGTGGAAGGCCAGTATTTTTGTCTCACGGTGAAGAAGGGGGACTTTGGAAAGAAAAGATAAAAAGGTTGAAGGCGGGAGGCATGTTTACAAAAAACAACCGGGGGAAACAGGAAAGGCGAGGAACCGCCACGGGACGTGCCGGAAGTTGATAACGAAAGGGGGCGGCGGGTACCGAAAAGGACTAAGAAAGGTGATGGAAAGGAGCGCAGGAAGAGGGCTGTGCGGGGTAGGGAAGGGAAGGAAAAAAGCAAGCCTTTTAATTTGCACTGATCGTGGTCAAAGGAGAATTAAGAAAGTCTGCAACGTTTGCGTACTGGAGGAAAAGGGTCCGAAATTGCTGAAAATCACTACTGAATGAGGCAAAACGACGACTTTATTTCAAGAAGGAACACACTTTTATAAGGATGAAGGGGGGGAAGCGCCGGGCGCCGGGGCTCGTTGGTATGGGGGGGAACGCCGCAAATCCTGGGGTAAAATAGGAGCATCCCGGGAAAAAGTTCTTGTCATTGTTGCCCGGCGAGGGGTAGGGGGGGGGGGGGACGCAATGGATGTGGCGATGATTGGGGGGGTGCAGCTCGGAAAAAGACAACTGGAGCACACTTGAGAAAGGGGTTCTCATTTGAAAAGTTTCCCAACGGAAGTCTCAGACTCCAGCAGCAGGGTTATGATATAATCCCCTGGAGTATAGACAGGTGCCCCTCCAGAGAAATTGAAATTAGCGCCTGACCTGGAAAAAGGGCCTTTCCCACCCAATAGGCAAACACGGGACATGGGCCACCCTTTCCGAATGGCGACCCAATGGTGTAATCAGAGGGGGAGGAGCAATGCCGCATCCACAGGAACACAATCGAACCAAGTCCGTCCATCAGGCTCTATATTGCCATGGCGGGGGGGAAGGATGGAATTCACCCGATGGGGGGGGGGAATGACGGGAAACTGGGGAAAGCCACACCCGGTTGCCACTGGGAACGATCATGCATCAAACCCCTCAACCACCATACGCTGCTCGACCCCAGGGAAGGAGCGGGGGTTAGAACCTAAAGGTCGTTTAAAGGCGCGACTCTACAGGGGGGTCACAGTGGGGTGGTAGTCAAAAAATTCGGGAAAAACTTGAACAGCCCCAAAATGTGAAAAAAGCTTGGTAACCCACCATGGCTCAACGTTCGTGTCAGGTCTCAACACAGTGTCTAAACCCGAATCCTTGCTTCCTGTATTTTCAAGTTAACGTCCAAGGAGCATAAGGCAAAAGCATAATGGTGGGGAGAAAGAAGGACGCCACCGGGCAAAAGAAGCCTGCTGGAATGAAGTGCGGGCAAAACAAAGATCCATTCAAGAATTTCGCATCGGGTCATCCATGGGACCAGATCCCGTGCAGAAGGGGAAAAAAAAAACCTAAGATCGTCCCGGAGCAGGGGATGTTGGGAGATCATTCCTCCCCGCTAGGGAAAAAAGTGTAACGATCATTTCCGAGGGGCCAGCAGCGAAAAATTAGTTGGCAAAACTCGGGCAGAGGGAAGATCAAGCCTCAAGCTGTGTTTGGTGATCGAGTCGAAAACAACAACAACAAGGAGTAGAGGGCAAATAAGTCAAAAGTGTGATACAACCGCTCCCGCTCGGCACGTGGCAGGGAAAAACTACGCTTGGAGGGGCCCAGCGACGGATCAAAAAGAAAAGAAAAAGGCTCCCTGGTTAATCGGAAACAATTCAGCCGGGGCCCTGGAACGAATGGGGGGCAGTGTTGGGGGCTTCGGGAAAAGGTAAATCCCAGGATGGGGTGGTTGTCACCCGCTTTCAAGGACTGCTTGCTCTTTTGCTGTGGGACCCTGATCCCTTCCTGCAGGCTTGCCGCGGCGCATTATGGGGTGGGGGTTTCGCAAAATACTGGGAACTGTGACGGACGAGAAGGACGCTATAACGCAGAAAACCAGGCGGCGGGCATTGGGAAGGTAAACTGAGGGTTTGAGTTGGGGAACAAGGGGGACAACTTGTGCCATTGATAAGGCAAGGAGGCTGTTCAGGGGGAAGTGGTTGGGCACAAAATGGAACAGGGGGCGGACGTAGGGAGAAGGGACAACAGCTGGCGGTATATTCAATCTGACTTGGGGAAATTTCCGACGGGTTGTGTACGCGGGAAGATGGAAAAGCGGCCAGAGAAGGTGCTTTTATCAGGAACTGATTATATCCAACCGGGGTGCCTCAAGACAACAATGAACTGATTCAGTTACTGATGGAGGATTGGGTGAAGGGGGAGACTAAGGCCCAAAGCCAGACTGGGGCGGGCAGCCAAAGAGGGGTCGGGCGGTGCAGGTCGGACAGGGGAAAAAAGTGGTTTCAACCTGGGGGTGCAAGCACCCGTCTTCGCGATATGAATTCAATCTGGGAAAGGGGAGAAGCCAGGAAACAGGGCACGAAAGACTGCTGACGGGGGAACTAGTCTGCAAGGACGATCATGAGACACCTACGCAGTGGAAGAGAAAAAAAGTCTGGGTAAAAAAAAAAGCGCCGCCTAGCAAGGCCTGGGACCAAAAGAGACATACCGGGGGCAAGACCGGCAAAGACCTTTTTACACGCGCTCTTCTATGTAGCAGGAGAGGTGAACGGCTCCAGCCGAAAGGGGATGGGCAAGGGGACGTGCATACAAACAGGGGTGGTCAGGTCCCCGAAGGCGGAAATCAGATCACAAATTCGCGCCGGCATAGTTCGGAAGACAAGGGAACCGGAACCGCAAACATTGCTCACTCCAGGGCGGCAGGGGAACTCATCGGTGACCCAACAGACTCAACGTCCAGGCAAACTTTGATTGTTTGTCCCGACTGCTAGCCGAAAAAGAAAGGGGAAAACGTCCAAGACCGAAATGGGGGGGACAACAAAACAAAAAACCGGATAGTAGACGGAATGGAGGAGGGAAAAGCCGTGGGCTGGGGACAGTCGACTGGTCCCTCAAGGAGTTCATCAGAGAGGGCAGTTTTATTGGGGTTTAAATTTATCGCATCCTCACCTGGAAGGACACAACTACTTTGTGTTCAATGCGCCCGAAACGCAGAAATTACGGCGCACCAGGTTGGCGCTCCGTGAAGTCGGTACCCCTCCTGGCGGCGCTGTTACCCACGGAAGGGATAAGGGAGTGAGGTTTGACGGGAGCACCATCTTTTCACATTGCCACACTGCCCCATAACTGCGACCTACGATCATGGTTTTTGCGGCCATGCTCCCCTGGATTTTGGGGAAAGGAAGAAACAAATCAAGAAAGTGGGGTCACCAAGCCAGCTGAGGCAGGGCTATTACAAAGCGTGTGCCCGTCAGGATCGGGGATCAATGACGTTTTCTTGTCCTGGTGGATCGTCCCTCTCAACAACATTGAAAGAGAGATCCCCACAAGTATGGGAAAGAAAAAACGGGGGACCGAGCGCGCCGGCAATCAGCAGGGGGAAGAGAAAGGAAATCAGAGGCATTGTGACAAATGGTTTCAAAGGAAGGGTCAAAGTCAGAAGTGGGCGGAAGAGCGAAACAAATGATCCTGGGGAAAAACTGGTTTCAAAGGGGCATCTGCTGAAACAAATGTGGACGCAGCATCGGTCTAAACAGGAGAATCAAATCCAGCAAAAGATCTGGGTCTGGCTTGTACGAACGATCATTCCAAGGCGTGGGTAATTAAAGAGCGCACAAAAGCTGAACAAAGTTCGCCGAAAGGTTTGTTCCAACGTCCGTTTTCTAGATTGTGGGGGCGGAGTGTCACAACAAAGAGACTGGGCACCGGGGGGCGTGAGGAGGTCCATAATTGTGACAAAAACAAACCCAGAAGGGAGGGAGACCGTTGGGACCATTGCTGACAGGGGACCAAAAAAAAACTAAGGGAGCACAATGAAGGATTCAAATAAGGCGTGCCGTCCAGGGGTCGCCGGGCAGAGTTCGTTGCAATTAGGCCGTGCAAAAAAGAGGGCATGAAAAACTTAACTTTTTGTGGATTGTGAAAAAGTCAACTGCAATCCGAACATGTCGGCGGCGAGGTCAACGTTGGTGAAGGCCTAAAAAATTGTCTTCCGAATTTGCTAAGGCCCAGTTAGTGCTCAACGGGGGGGGAAAAAATTATTCAAGAGGGGCGCGGACGAACACGTTGGAGCAATGTGTAGGGGCACGTACGGTGTGCTGAAAAAGCCCACCGAGTTGGTATTGGCCCCAATCCTTGGGGACTAGGGGGGAAGAGCGAGGGACGGCGGCTTGGCAGGGACTTGAACCAGGCTGATAGAGTTTGGATAGCTCCAGGTAAAAGGGGGGGAGGCGCGGGGGGGGCACTCTGAAAATAGACCCGGGAGGGTTCGGGGTTTTCCAACAAAAACATGCGCCAGAAGCAAAGGAAAGAAAATCGCCAGTCAGCGAGGGGGGGACAAACGGGTAGTGAGAGCCCGGAACCGCCAAATTCATAATAAGCCCCCCGGACCGGAAAAGGAGGAACAAGAGAAAACGGAAGCAAGGAAGGGCGTACCGACCGGGGGAGACGTTTAGGGGACAAGCTGGAAGGGACACAGCAAAGAGGCGCAACGAAATAACTCATTCTCCAGGACCAAGCAATTCATGGGAAGGGGAAAGTGGCTTCAGGCACGGTGGGGGGAACAAAAAGGAAAAGGGGAAGCGAAACACTGTGCCTGGAGAATCTCAATTGGTCAGGCCCAGTCCAAAAGAACGGCACTGCATAACGCAGGTAACGGAAGGAATGTCAAGTTTTCTCATTGAAAGTCCTACGTCCCCATTGGGGGTGGTTCAAAAAAGATAAAGGAAGAAAAGCTGAACCTGGGGCAAAAAATGTTCCAAAAACCGCGTTGGTAAAATCGGTGCAACCTCTTGTACATAAACGGCGGGTTTAGAATCCAGGGATGACATGGCGACCGTGAATTCAAACGCAAGCCTACTGGTCGCGTGAAAGAGACGTCCCACTGGACGCCGTAAAGTGAAAGGAAACAAAGGGTTGGGCACAAAACAGAGAAATGGTCCGGGCAAGACGCGGCTGACGGGTGCCATGGGAGGACAAAAACAAAGAAGAAGACAGATGCAGGGGTTCCGCCAAGGGAAGAGAACGTTCCAGTGACAAAAACTGTCCCACTTCCATCTTACTGTCCGGGAGAGGAGGAAGTTGGGAGATCAGTGAAGCTCTCGGGAGCATGGGGGGGGTCTGACGAAGACAGAAGTTTGGGTGTGCCGGGCCGCGTCGAGAGACTCGGAGTATCCTCCCGTCTCCGGGCAGGAGGGGAAGAAGGGAAACGTTGGGGGGAGTGGACCAAAACAACGGAGAGGAGAAAAAAATAAGAAAGCAATTAATTCAAAAGGGTGAAAAACAAAAACTTTATCTCGTCTCCCGCCTGACTGACGGTGAGAGAGTGAAACACGCCCCGCCAAGGAAAGCTGATAGTCAGCATGCACATCGAAACGCGGAGGGGGAAACTGCAATTCACCCCCAACATCGACAGTGGGCATGGGGGGGGGGGGCGGAGTGCGGGAAGGGGAGGCTGACGGTTGGGTTCCCAGGCGAATTTCTGACGGCGCTTTGGACGGGTGGGCTCCTTTCAACTTCCCAACCGCCTCAGGCCATTATGTGGGAGGGAAAAAAGAGGTCAGACTTTCCAAAGGGTTTGGGGAAGCTATAAACGAAAAGCCAGACGCAGGCGGCGCATTAGGGAGCACTTGGGGCGAAAGGGGCTGAGAACAGTTGGGATTGTCATTGAACAACCGGGCAGTAAAAGGGGGGGGACACAGGGGGGGGAAAAAAGGCCTGGGGGCATGAAGGAAAAACATGTAAAAAGGGGTCGGAGAACAAGAAAAAGTAGCCTTCCTTTATAAACCGTTCTTCTCTCGCGTTGGGGGAAAGGGGGGGTCGTAAGGGAAAAGGCTGGAATGGATTAGGAAGGTCGGCCAGTGAACGTGATGTATTCCATTTGTAGGGTCATTCCAGGATCATACCACCGTGAAATTCCGAGAAAGGGAAAAAAAAAGGGAGAAGGTCACGAAGTACGGACCGGAGGAGGGATGGTGGAGGTGGGGAGAAGGGCTGGGGTCATGGCCACACATTTGCAGGGACACAACAGAGGTACAAGGTCGGTTTCTCGGGCAAGGATCAATGGGCGGGTTCCGAAAAGAACTTGAGGGAAACCGACTCAACATCAAAAAAGAGAGAAGGCACGAGGGGGGAAGGGCTCTCACTCAACAGTGGTTTCAACACGGAAAAGAGATATTCTGAACGGCTCTCAATGAGACACCTACGTAAAACCGTAATTCCCGGGTCTATTGCTCAAACCAAAAAACGCTATTCCCAAAAGGGGGCCTGTGCATCAAAGACGCAATGGTTCAAGACCGCAATCCAGTGAAAGGAAAGATTAGAGGACCGCAGTCCATCCCAAAGGATTTTGCAGGGCGTACCGACGAGAAGGGGTTATTGTCGGTCTAAGTAAGAAAACACCAGGGGGTAGGAGGCAAAAAACGTCGCGGGTGAAAAAGATGGGCGCCGGTTGTCACGAAAAGTCAAATCCGGCAGAAATTTCGGACGATTTTTCGGACCGACCGCACTGGTACTCGCGGGCACGGCACAAGCGGCAGGAAAGAACATCGTCCGCTTCGAGATGATTTGTTTTTAGGTCGATCCTAAGGCAAAGCTCGGCTGGTGAAACTATCTGAAAAACCGGGAATTAGGGGGAAAGAGAAAAGGGGGGGATCGAAAAAACCTTGAGAAAAAGGAAAGCGGGCCCCCCGTAAAAAACGTTTCAGTCAGGAACGCTCAATGAGGAGGACGGGGGGTATTTTTTAACGTTTAGGGCCATGCCTCCGGGGGGAAAATTCTCGAAGACTTGGGTTGACAGGCGACACGGAGAATCTAAAGCGTTCGGAAAATTGGGGGGGGGCATCCAAGGAGCTCAGGGCTTGATCTTAAAACTGGTTCGTGGTCAAGCGAAAAGAAAAAAACATTGAAGTTTTGGGAAAATGACGTCATGGGAGGACAAAGAATTTCAGGAGAGGGCCAACTGAGAGGGAACAAATTAAAATCCAGTTTTGGCGGCCAATCGGCAGTTTTTGGTCCACGGCCCGGGAACGAAATCCCAGCAAGGGGGGGGTAACATCGAGGGGGCAAAGGGCATAGGGAAAAGAGGATTGTGCCGTCATGATCGTGAAATTAAAAGGAGGGATTTGCTCACCTTTGTACTGAGGTTGGAACGAAACAAAACGATGAGTAAAAAAGATCCAAACAAAGGGAGATCAACGAAAAGCAGGGAGGAAACGAAACATCGCAAACGGGATACGACTGGGGAAATAGGGGGGGGTGGGGGGCATTGGGGACAAAACTGTGGCGATTCAGTCAAAAGTTGGGGGGTGGGGCCTGGGAAAATGCATGGCCTCAAAACATGAGAACCATGTAGGAGCGCACACTGGGTGCGGCATTGGGGGAATGAGGGCAAAAAATGCCATCACTGGTCGAAACGGCAGGGGAATCCAAGGCCGTGTCTGGTAAAACAAGGAGGGCCAATCTGAATGAAATTGAAAAAAGGTAGGAGAAAGAATTTTTTTTCCGAACGCGTGGACGATGATCTGGACGCATTGTGGGTGTAACAATAAGGAGAGGGGTTCACCGGGCAGGGCAGGCTATACATGGTACAAAAACCGGCAGAAGAAAAGACGGAGAGGACCGCCAACTTAACAAGCGGGACATTCAAAAATCAAGGGCTTTCCTCGGAAAATAATCCGCCCTATTCCCTTTTTTCCTTTAAAGAACCGGAAAATAAGGAGGAAGCACGGGAGGAAAAAAAAAAATAAGCCTTGGGGCAACTGATTCCTTGGGACAAAAACGATTTACAGGAGTCGCGCGGAGTCGGAGTCGGTCCTGGGAATGGCGGGGGGAAGGGAATTGGGGGCCTGAAAACGACCCATGATTCGGGGGGGCCGCAACCGGAAGGAGTAAAAAGGAAGGGGGCGGACGGAAAAACTGTGTATACACTGGAGATTTTCACAAAAAAAGCCGTCGCCAACCCCTTAGAGGGACTGTATTGGGACCTCTGTCCATTTAGAGAGGTAAAAATATAAAAAAAAATCTGTCCCGTAAATTCTTTTCTGACTCTTGGGGAAGGAACTATTCGGGTGAGCGCCGAACCTGCTAAGAGAGGGCGGTGTTTGGAGTCTCGTAAAAAAGAGTTTAGACGTTCCACTTATATGGCAAATGGGAAAGAGGGCGGGGAATGCTCTAAAGTAAGAGGGAGGGGGGGACACTCCATGGAGTGCGACATTCCCCGCCAGACAATGCGAAGGGAACGGGATACGTTTCACCCATTCAGTGGCCAGGTTTCACTAGGAGACGCAGTTGGGGGGACAAAAGCGGGACCGGGCAAGCGACCAAGAACTACAAGATAGTCAAATCTGATAGCACTTCTGGCCATGGGCAGGGCGCATTCAGGAAAAAAGGGGGGGGGAAGAAAGAGGGGGAACCAAATACGGCGATAATCTATGGAATTCGTCCAGGCAAAAATCCTAACCGTCGGACATCGTTTTACCACCCCAGGAGCAGGGGTTAAACGGGAGAGGGACAGGGGGACGTAAAAAGAAAAAAATGGAAGGTCGGACAAAAATGCCCCGCTGGAAAAAAAACCGGTGCTTGGCCGCCTCTTTGTCTAAAAAGGGAAACCCTAGGCTGTTGGATAAACTTGCGGCATCCAGCACAGTTTAGAAACCGGAAAGGGGGCCCCTCCAGCCGCGCTCCTTCGCTTGTTAGGCCAAACATTAGACGAGGGGGGGGGAAGACATTAGTTGGAAATGATGGACCCGGGAGCAAGCGCCGGCTGGGGGAAGGGGGCCTCAAAAAGAGGCGAAGAAAGGCTCAGCGGGTGAACCACATCAGTAAATCAAGAAAAGACAGAAAGCAAACTCCCCATGCCATCCGGTGGAACTTGACAGGCAGGAAGGGGAAAGTTTCACTCCGCAGGGGAGCCCCTGTTAAAAGGGATGATAAGCACTTTGTCTGCCACGGCTGGGAACCATTCAATCGACGTAGTATAAAAAGGCGCGGGCCGCGGGGGGAAGGATCGCAACTGTCCTTCAAACCGTTTTCCCAACAAACAAACTAAAAAAAAAAAGAGTCATTAATTACCCGTTCTGTCTCAACCGCGACCACGTCAAGGGGGAAGTAAAAAGAGGGTCCACGAGGGAAGGGAAAGGACCGTCAATATTCATCCAATTGAACATGGCTCGTTCTATTAAACGACTGCCCAAAAGTCACGCGAAAGTAAAAAAGCACTGGTTTCAGGGTTTCCGGTCATGGAGGAAAGCATACAGGAAATGGGGGTTCAAATTTGAGAATTTCTAGAGGTTGCTGGGGGGGAACAAATTCCCTCCAGCCTTCCGCAAGGCGAGGTTTCGGGCCTACGGGAAAGGAACATCAATGGAGGGAGAATGGGGGAAGGAGAGAACGCAAATACAGCAGGGCCTTTACTGGGCGCACGAATGTTTTAGGGGGACGGGGGATTACAACAAGGTCTACAACAATAAAAGTGGCTTTATGGCAACGAGGGGGGGAACAGTTTGGGAACGGGAGTTGAACGGGAATTGGGGGACAAAAACTGTGAACAGGGTGCGGATAAAGCGACCAGGGAGCTTTCCGTAACCTGCCGGTCCTCTCTGCAATGGGAAAACAAACGATGGCCAAAGCAGGTGGGGGGGGGAGGAAATGGAAAGCGCCAGTTGAACAGATGATTCCCGTTCATTGAAGCACTTCTATAAACCAATGAAAAGGTAATGAACTGCAAGCTACGCCAAGAAGGGGGGGTGTTAAAGAAAAGGTACGGAAAGAAGGGAGGCGGTGTTCGATTTGGGGGAGTACCTCCAGATTCATGGAGAAAACCGGGTTAAAGCGGTTCGCAGTCGGCAAGTGCATGGGCAAGTGTTGCCAAGGTTGGGGGGGGAAAAAGGGACCTGTCGCTGGAAACGCTAATTGTCGAGGGCGGTGAAGGGTAGGCCATGGAGTGCCATTCAAAAAATCAGCCTGACAGTGGTCGATATCCAACTATTTCAAAGTACGGCGACCCGTGAAATCCAGATATTAAAAAAACCGCGGTAATCTAGGAACCGCAAAAAGGTAAACCGCAGTCCCGCTTAATCGTGGTTCAATACAGGGGCCAAGACAAAAGGGGAACGGAAGAATTAGGTTTTGACCGGGAGACACAAGGATTTGAACCTACTACAATACCCGACTAGCAGGTGGGGGATGTCCACCCGGGGAGAGAAGCATTGTATACAATGTTGCGATCGCTCCAAAGGTGAAAGGAGGAAGGGGTTAACACGAATTTCGCCGCGGGAGAAAAGGGCGGACGCCATTTGGGGGAAAAAAACCGCAAACGTTGACGCTAGAAGGGGCGACGGTCCGGCAAAGTGATCGGTGGTGCGGGGGACAAGAACCAGGAAGACAGAAGGGATTTTTTTTAAAAAAAAGGCCACGCCCTACGGCAACGGCGGCCGGCCGTATGAAAAAAAAAAAGAGGAAAAGGGGGGGAAGTAGGAAGAAAGGGGGGAAAATTCGCTGCCAGCCCTGCGTTTTTGCCCTCAAAGGAACCGCAGAGGGTCCTAAGCATCTCTTCCCGTGTAGTTTGTTTATCGGGGGAAAAGGAAAAGAACGCGTTGGGACAGTGAGAGAAGTGTGTCAAAGACGAAACTGGAGCGAACCGGCCTTAAAAAAGAATGGGCAGGAAATTGGGCGCTGCGCTCTGTAAAGCCTCGCTGGCGCGATTGTTAGGGGGAAGCAGAACAAAATGGCAATAAAAATGGGCGGGGGATTACGTCCCGTTGAAACGATGGAGGGGTCTTCCCAAAGAACGTTCACAGGGAAAAAAACGGCCGACTTGGACCGAGGGAACTCGTCATGTTTTTTCGGCCCTCACCCGGGCAGGTGGGGTTGACAAAGCATGAGCAAGCAAAAAGTTTGAAGGGGAAGGTTCCAAGTCTATTTCCGATTGTGCCGGCAGGATAAAGGTGAATTAGCTCGGGGATTGCCTCCGAACCTTGGCGCTGGTTGGGGGATCTCTCTCAACCGAGGATTAAAGGGAATATAACAACATCAGGGGCAGGTGAGGGAAGTAAAAAAGTTAAGAAACCAGAGAAGGGAAGGCAATCAGCCGAAGAAACCTTGGAATAGATTGGAAGGGGTTGCCAAACTTTGTGTCGTGCCGTGTGGCAATGCCAAAAAGGCAGAAGAAGCAAAAAACTAGGGGGAGGGGTGAGTAAAGGGGCAATTTCTGGAGGGGGGGTGAACAGAAGGGAAGAAACCGGACGAAAAAGAAAAGCCCGGCAATGCCGCATGTCTGCTTGTAACTACCATAGAAGAAAACGAGTACTCAAAGTAGAGAAAGCAGAAAAAGTTTTTTTCCCCGACGTCCTTTTGCTAAAAGTGGGGGGAGCATTGGAAAAAAAAGGAGACTTGTTCACCGGGGGTGGACCCGATAAAGGGTTAACACAAAAGGACAAAGGAAGGGGGAAGAGGAAAAGGAACGCCCGGAGGGGACTGTCCTACAGGTGCAAAAAAGTGAGGGGACTAATAAGGCCGCGGATCTGATTCCGTCATGGGGGAAAGAGAAAAAAAGCCCTAAAGGGGGTGCCTAGTAGAACGCTGGCCGGAAAAGCAAATACCTGGGATGTTTAAGTAGGGGGGAAAGAGGCAGGGGGCACCTTCGCGGCTGAGCGTCAACGCTGGTCCGTGTCGAAATGCGGAAGAAATGGGGGGAGGGGGAAGGGGAAGAAAAAATGAAGGGTGCTCAAAACAGATTGATTTCTGGGTCTT
>Ga0179591_1334723_pt1 | contig 14170 bp, 14 predicted proteins | sample CZOMad2_1_08_16f_FD_182891 | JGI IMG/M metagenome (GOLD analysis project Ga0179591, IMG submission 182891) | Vadose zone soil fungal communities from Angelo Coast Range Reserve, California, USA - CZOMad2_1_08_16fungal (PacBio error correction) | ecosystem: Environmental > Terrestrial > Soil >...
CGCTTCTCTGTCCGTCCCTCTGGTCCGGAAAGAGTTGCAGTGTTCAGCTACGCTATGTGTTGCTGCTCTTAGGCCCCAGGGGCCGTAAAGCTTTCTTCTCATCTCACATTCTGGTCATAGGGGGGGGGAAAATTGACTCACGTAAGGATTAAGATAAGAAAACCTGAAGGGTTCAGTACCTCTTTACCTGACACTGAGTCCTGTCTTGTTTAGGCAAAAATTGTCAACTATGTCGGGTTCTGGAAGGGAGATAGGCTTGGGCCATACTTGTGGTCGCACGAAAGGAAATACTTCTCTCTGGACTAGGATCATATTAAGGAGTTCAACCGTGTACGGGTACGTACGCACCTGTTTCATTAAAAGCGGTCTATTCAAGGCGACTTGTCAGAACGGCTACAAGAAAACAACCCGAGGCTCGGGAAAGTTAGCTTCGCAAGGCTATGGAGAAGAAAATGGCTGAATGAACAAGTAGTTGCGACTATGCCGAGTATCCCAAGAAACATTCCTCGCTCTCTTTCATTCGGAAGAAAGAAAAAGGAACCGTACTTAGGCGCCAAAACTAGAGGAATGTGGCTCACTTGCAGGGGTCTCGCGTACAGAAGGGCCGCGGGGGATGGGGAATGGATCGGTGGCTCGACTCGACCGACAAATTTAATTGGGGTTAGGACTCTAACACAGAGGGAAGAGAGAAGGCCAAGGGAGGGGTACTCGGAAAGTAAAATGGGAACGGTGGTTCCGGGTTTGCCGAGCAGATCCGGACTAACTCTAAGCCTCGAACTAGCGTAAAGCATGTGCTCCCGGGGCTGGGCTGGAATGTCGGATCTGACCGCGGACTGACAGGCTTGCATAACCAAGACGGGGGCGAGCGCACGGTCGTCTTTTTGAAAATGAAAGCGAAAAAACAAGGTCTGCTGATTACAGAGCTTTGAAGTTCGAAGAGGTTCCAGGTCAGTAAAAGGCAATGGTTTTACGGCGACGAGATGCAAAGCGCGCATATGATCTCTCCATATAGAGTCTACGTACTACTCGAAAAAGCCTCCTTCGAAAGTCTGCTGCGGGGGAAACACCGTTTCCGAGTTAAGACTTGCCTTCAAGATTTTTGCTCTGTATCAAGGGGGGGGGAGCACGGATCGAGGGGGGGGAGCAATTGGGTCCTCTTTCTCCTCTAGTTCGCTTTGGGATGGGGCCTGTGGCTGGGACTGCTGACGTCACGTCCTGTGGACTGCAGGCGACTCTTGGCTATTTGACTGTTACGGGGGCCCTCGTTGAAGAGAGAGGGCTGTGTGAAGCGCTCTCTTCTCTTCCCGGGGTTCATTGATGATGCGGGTCCGGACTTGGTCAACGTTCTTCGAACTGGACCGAAACGTTTTTTGAATGGGTCGCACTAATTGGTCGTTTTTACAACTCGCGTGGACATCCGCGACACTGCTTAGGAGTCGCGCAGGAGGGCCCTCTGGACGCGGTGATTAGGACGGAATAGGTGAGGCTACAGAGGGGAAAATCGGCAGGTTGCCCAGAAGTTCAGAAGCCCTCCACTCACATTGGCGATAAATAGTTCGTGGATGATCGCGGCATCCGAGGAGAAGAAAAAGTAAGGGGGATTGGAGAAGAGGGGACCCTTGACAGAGATTACTTGAAGGATGAGTTGAAGCGGTAAGGAGTGAAAAAGGGGGGGGATGCTGAACGTGTTATCGTCGGTCACCTGGGGGATGTGGAAGAGGGACAGTGTATCGCAGGAGGTGTAAGCGGTTTGTCAAAAGCGTTGGATCATAAAAGCACGGGCTGGGAATCCCGGGGGGTAGACGCTTTCAAAGGGGGGTTCCACCCGTGGGGTCTGAGTTAACTTATGAATTGTGTAACTAAATGAACTCTTGAAGCGGCAGACTGTTTCATGAGCTGCAGAGAAGACCTTGAAACCATAACTCAACAGGCTCTACGAGGAGCAGACCAAGACATACGCCCCCCTTTAGCAGGGCGTGTTTCACGACGCCTGGAAGGTCTGGTGAAAGAGATAAGAGGTTACGGTCAATGGCGATAGGTGAAGGAAGACCCGCGGAAATAAAAGGCAGAAGGACGTCACTGGTAAGAGCACCTTCCGAAAGGAATTTATGAATTAGAGAAGTGAAAGAACTTCATCTCAGAAAGGCAGGGAGAAAATCGGGTTGCATTGACCGATCTGACGAAAATCAAGATAAAACCGACCACGTGTCAATGGGGGGTGAAAACGGGAAGTAATAGGTTCCAAGAGCACCAGCTTCTTCGATATACGACCGTTGGAGTGTAACCACATCCGCACTGCCGGTGAAGAGTTGCAGGGTGCCATCAGCGGGGCACGGAGTTTAGTCATTACACGCCTTAATGGTGGCGGAAGCAGTAGAAGCATATCTGTGAAATCTTTCAGTGCATGTGGTGAAATGGACAATAGAAGCAACGCCGCTAAGCCAGCCCCGCTCAACAAACGAATGCAGGCGTCGAGAGATGCGGTTAAGTAGATTCATGAAGATCGGACTCTTTGGACTGGGTCTTCAACTTCAGGGGTTGAAAATCGCACTTCCCTGCATAAAGACGAAAAGTCGGATAAGGATCGGCCAGTCGAACGGAAAGGAGGGCGATCACGTCCCCAGTCATTCGCCTCACGACGCGGGGGAATGGACAGTGCATGAGGGAACGCACGTCAGTACGGTGGTACTACGGAGATGGAACCCTAGGAAATCTATGGACGAAGTTCGGGAGATGATACAAACCTGATGGGTTCGGTTAACCTTTGGGAAAAAGTCGATAGAGAAAACCAAAAATTATCAACGAGCAACCTAGAAAGAAGAGGAAGGTTGGGTGGTTTACGAAATTACAAAAACGTTCAAAAAGAAAAATTTGGGTGGTGGGTGGCAGATGGGGTTGGCTAATCGCTGGATTGATTCTTTCTGGTCTCCAAGTCTGGAGAAGGAAGAGGATGGGGCGGTACTAAGGGTGCAGAGTTGCGCCATCCTTTTCACAAGTAAAGGCAACGTCGACTACGGGGAGTCAGGAGTTCGAGTTGAAAAGTGAGGGCCGTCTTGGTGTCACTTTGCGCATGGAGGGGTTGGAGATGCTGCCATCCTAAGGGTAGTCCCTCATCGGGAAAAGGACGAAAGTTGGAAAACTCTTGTCGTTGGAAAGACTGAAGCGAATGATGACTTGTCGTGGTGTTGGTTGGGGTTCATGAGACTAGGTGGCTTGCCCGTCCCCGCCGGGGTTCACACCCGCGGCTTACAACTAACCTGGTCTTCTGTTCCTTTTCTTCTCTGAAGGTGAGCCCCATGTTCGACGGAAGGGAGGTGCGAAACTCGAACCCTGGCGTACTTTTGGGGGGCTCCGCATGTGTTAAGTTAGATCTGAGTTGTGGGTTGCTTTTGTCAAGAATTCGGCACGTAGATCCGGTGTCTCTGCCTTGCTGTTGGGTCCTCAGCCCGGTTGATTCGTTCTGCAACTCCCTGCCGTTTTAAACCTCCCTTTCGCAGAGTGGGCTCACTACGCTCCACGTTCTGGAGGGGCCTCAACAAGGAGTATCCCTTTCGTTTGACATTTTGGGTCTTGGATGGGCCTCGGCCTTTCAGTTAAAGTGTTCCGCTAGATCTGGTTTCGGGCCTCGGTGCCGTAACCTCTTCGGTCGCTGGTGACTTGTTTTTCCCACGCCTCGTTAGGCTGTTTCTGAGACAATGCGGTCTGCAGGGTGGGGACTCGTTTTGGGGCGTCTATTGTTTTCCCCTTCGCACTCCTGCTCCCGTGGGCGTTTTTTTGTCTGATGTCTCTTTTGTAGTGGGGAAGGTAGGTGGGGGGCAGTGGGCGGTGGGGGGTGCGGGGGCTCGGGGGTTCTGGGGGTGACAGGGGTTTGGGTGAAATGGAGGTGGCTTTAAGAAGAAAGAGGGGATGGAGGTAGCTGAACGTAGTCGTTCTAGGCTGGGGGCTCAAGAGTGCTTTCGGCTGTGGTTTTGTCAAACGCTGCGCCATGCGCTGGGGGGCAGGGGTCCCGGTCTCCCTGTTAGGTGGCCGCGCTTAGGGGGGGAGCTGAGCCGCTTGTTTCACGGCGGGTTGGCTTCTGGGGTTAGACTACGTGTTGACAACCTTGGTCGACGAGTGGGAGTGGCCCTGATTTACCGCATCTATTCGTTCCCCATACCAGTGCTAGAGACACTTCTCTGCGGTTTTCACCCTGCAGAGGGTTTCTGTAAAAGATCATGCTGGCCGCCAAAAAAGAGAGGGAGGGGTCAACCAATGTCGGAGCCGCTTCAAGAAAAGCAACGTCCGTCAATAGCTGGGGACCGGGCAACCTATGTCAGTAAAGTGGGGGGGTCCCCCGGATCGCTGTCGCTGCCTGTCCGGGAGATCGACCATCCCTCGGGTCTCGGGACAAAGAGTGTTTGGTTTTACGGTTTGGGGGGGTTGCCGGACAGCTGCCTGTATTGGCCCACGCCTCATTCGTGTTAGTCTGCTCATAGCCGTAACATTCACCTCTTGGGGCTCGCACTCTCAGTCAGGAAGTCCGAGTCCGGGTGTGAATGTCTGATTGCATACCCGAGTCAGAACTCGTGGAAGAGACCCGGACACCTGGGAGAGCTTGCGGGCTGCTAGTGCAGTGCACGTCCTTTAGTCTGTGGCTCGTTGGCGGGGAGGGGGGGGGGAGGGACGCGGTGCGTGTTGCTCCCGTCGGCTCCCGCAGCAAGTTTGCTCCTGTCCGCGTCTTCCGAAGAAGGGGGGGGTCCTCGGAATTTTCGGACCCGATCTTCATAGTTAGGGCATGAAAAGGATAGCCGTTCTCACTTGGCCGGCCTCGTGGAACCGATTCTAGGGGCTGGGGGGTTGGGTTGTCCTGCGCCTTCGGTCTCCTGGAGTGAAGCGTGCTGACTGCTCTGGGCGCCGGTAAGCTAATGGACTCACGGGAAGGCCCATCTAGTATCCGGATGAGGAGACCCATAGAGGGGTTATGAAGGCGTTACGCTCCTCCCAATGGGTTGGGTGCAGCACTGCCTTTGACCTTACGTTCGCTTCTGATGTTCCCGAGCCTATCGTCTATAGATATTTTGTGTCAGGACGGGGAGGGTCTAGGGGGATATTGAGTGAAAGTCTTCCAGACTCTGGAGCTAGAATGACGAAATTAGCTGCCCTGGATAGGGGGTGATTGCCTGGCAACGCAAGACCAGAAATTTCTATCTCGAGATGACTGACTGGGAGTGTCGGGGACGGCCTACGTAGCGACATTACAGTCGGTTCTGTCGCCGTAAAATGCGAGAAAAAATCCCGTGGAAGGATCACGGAAGGATTGAGGAGGACCGTTCGTCTCGTAAGGAGAGATCGGAACACACCGGGTCCATCCTACACAAAGGAGCAGGGCATCAGACAAGCGTTTGCGGTAGCTTCTTTGGTAGAGAGTGTACTACCCCTGGAAATGAAAGGAGTACGGGAAGTTCGGACACGCCTCCCTCTCCTGCGCTTCTTCACCTAGTACGGCATAAAAAGAGAATCCACGTGGGGGGAGCGTCAGGCCCTTCCGGACGTCAGGATATCCTACTGCTTTACGCATGGGCGGTGGGTATCACTCCGGTATCGCTCTTCCACCTGTACTTTTCCCTGAGATCGACCTAGGCAGAGCTATCCGCGCCGCAGTTTATGGGGTCCGCCTGGTTATGGAAAAGGAGAAGAGGCATCTATCTCGAATGGACCCAGGGGTAACTTCCCAACGGGAACCAGGTCGTGAGGAAGGACGATGAGGGTGAAGGGTCGGAACTACGGAGAAAGTTGTAGCCGAACAAAAGATCTGGTTGCGGCACATCGTGCACGAGGTCAGTGTCAAAAAAACATAGGGCGGACATTAGAAAGGAAGTTCTGAGACAGGAAGGGCTCCGACCCGAGGGCAATCAGGCAGGGCGCACTCGTTCGTATTGGGGGGAGAGAGACCACACGATCCGGAGAAGACCTCCCCGCCCCAATGCCTCTTCTATGACCGAGAAAGCGATAAATGAAAAGGGAGAAGAGATGGACGTCTGAGAGGCAGAAGACCTTCATAACGCGGGGCGGGTCGGTCTTCTGCGGTGGCGATTTGGCTGGGACATAAACTCCTAAGTGGTCTCGAGAAGATGCTGATGGGGCCTCTTGGGTCTTGGTGCGCATCGACGGGATAGACTACCAGGTATGGAGAAGGGAGAATTCGAGGCCGAAGGTTATTGACCATTTGCCACTATTGGGGGTAGCGGCGAAGATATATAGGGTAAGACCCTTACTAGTCTCTAAGAAGAGTTGAAGAAGGGGACTCGGGGGAAAAGGGGACTTGTACTCGGAAGGGGTGACTCGAGAGGTTCCTACTACGGGGGTCACAAAGTAAATTGGAAAAAGGGATCGAAGTAGGAGTAGACTTGAGGTCTCGAGACCTGACTTGGCGTCGTTGTCTCCGATTGAGATCAAAGAATCTTGAACTGGGAAGGGAGAGGGAAATCTTTAAAGAGTAAGTGGCCGCCCAAATAAAGGATTAATGGCGGGATACGGTCGTATAGGGCGGTAAAAGATAGTCAGTATCGCGAGCTCTTGTAGAAATCCGAACCGAGGGAAGGTGCGTTGTTTCTTCCTGCGGGCAGCGGAGTCATTAAACGAGGAGAAGGAGAAATGAGATCGGAGTAGGATGGGCCGAAGAGCAGGCGAACTGAGACGATAGCCGGACTCCACGAAACAGGTCTAGGGTCCACTTATGTCATGTTACTTAGGGGAAATGACCTGTCGGCAAGAAGTCTCCTATAGCGAGAAAAACGGGATGTCCTTGAAAAGGACGGCTAAGTATATCTCAACTGGCGAATTGAAGGGCCTTGCAGGATCGTAAGCACGCAGTCTCAGATCAAGAGATACGCTCGAAACGATAGGGGAGATTAGAAAGACTTCCGTCATTAAAGGGAGAGATGGACCCACCAAGGGAAAAAACTCCAGCAGGGGAGCAAAAAGGAGTCTCAGAAGAGGGGAAAATTGTAATGAGTGCTCCAGGAGACCTGGGGCTAAAGTCTCCTCAGAAAGAATCATAGGAAAAAGGTCTAATCTTCTATGTTGACTTGTGAAGGCTTTGTAAACTTGGTCAAGTTAGGAGTAGAAAAAGATTCGGGAGATGGTTTCTAGTTACCGCACCGGCTGATCAACGATAAAAACGACGTATTTTGGGAGGGTATCTTTCGGAGAGTATCTGAGGGGTGGCGTGGTGTACTCTAGGACATCTAATGAGAAGGCGGAAAGCCTTGAGGGAAAGGAGGAGAATCTTGGAGTAGGACCAGGGCGAGGTGGGGCTCCCCAGGGAACCTGATTCTAAAACAGCTGTAGGCAAGAACCCTAAAACATGGATATCCCTAGGGTATCCGATGCCCTGAAGAAATATGGAATCGGGGGGTAATTGGGGGGGGCACCGTCTCCGATGCTGAGCGATTGGTGCATAGAGACCGTGGAGGTTATCCGACGTCCTGGAAAAGTGCGGATCGTGGAGACGTTATTGTTTGGGAAAACTCTTATAACCTAGGGGGAGCGCATCAGTTCCGGGGAAGATCTGTTGCTTCAGTAAGCAGCCTTCAATGGGAAACGTCTTGGACCAAGGTTTCCACCCTTGGGAGCGGGATGTCCGTTTGCGAGAAATTGGAGTCATCCTCGGAGACGTTTAGAGGCAGACGACGTATCCAAGGCGACCCCCTAGGGTTTTATAAACCACCGGGGTTAAAAGGTGGGTAATAGACAGAGCAAACGACCGAAGTGAAAGTTCTTGCAAGACCGATTACTAAACACAGCGAATCGGTACATGGTGCTGTATCTCAGGCACCCATCAGAGGCGAGTCGCCCCCGCAGCCAAGCAGTGAGGCATACGAGCAGAAAAAAAGACATAAATGTAGAAACGTTTGAGAGTGCCACAAGCGGACCAAAATGAACGCCAACAAAGAAAAAAAACCGCCACACCACCGCACCCCCAAAACCACACACAACACAACGAACAAACACTCCACCACCCTCCAGGCCAGAAACACAAGAAAAGAAAAAAAAAAAAAAAAAACACCAAGCGGCACACCGCGCACAAAGGCAGCAGAACAAAGAAAAAATCACCAAACAACACCCATAACCAAGGGACCTCCCCTCCCCCCCCACCCAAACCCGACTTCCACCAAGAAAACGAAGACCCACACAAAAACCTCCAAAGAACAAAAAAACCCACTGTTCCCCCCACAGCCGCCCCGCCCTCCCACACACCCAGCCAAAAAAGGAAAAACCACACCCAGGCCCTTCCATACAGAAGAAAAAAGAAGACGCTCTGTAACTCGTAACCAGAGAAAACAGGGCGGACGCCGATAACTACAACTTTACGCTTCAACAATGAAGGGCTCCACTTAGGTGCCAAAAATAAGAGTCCTCATTGTTGTCCGTCTTGAAGAAAGGATATCGAGAGTGAACAGCTGTCGGCCATCTTGCATTTTAAAGGTTGGAATCCACTCCTACAAGCCAAACCGAAAAACGGAAGGTCCTTCTGTAGGAAGTAGGGAATTACGATCAGAGAGGTTGACACCCTCTTAACCGCAGGCGTGAAGCGACCCTTCCTTTCAGGGACCTACCGTCAGGGGAAGCTCTCTGGTTCAAGTAAGAATAACCCGTAAATAAGACGGATGACTAACAGACAAGGATACATTTAAGGGGCACTTTGTTGGCACTCACATTAAAAAAAGGGAGGAGAAAAAGGTCGGCTCTTTAATACATCGCTCTGAATCAACAAGCAAGCGGACGGGATTCCCTTGGGAGGAGGCCACCGAAAAGTATCACTTTTTTACAGGGGGTGGTCCATCGCCACAAAAAAAACAAAAACAACGAGGGGAAGAATGAAGATTTTTTTTGAGGTGGCGTGGGAACAGAGGTCAAAAAGGATACCCCATAGGTTGGGGTGGAGTCAGGAAGAAACCGCCAAGCGGGGGGGAAGAGAACTCCGAGTTAAGAGTTTCAGAAGAGACCAGTGTAGTCTCCTAGATTATCCGGTGAAGACACAGGGAAAATTGGAAATTACGGTAGCTGACGAGGGCGGAATGAAGGGTTACTGGGATGGGGCAAGGAGGGGGAGGAGGCGGCTGATTGTATTATATCCATTCCGAGGGGTAAGATGAACGCAGTTAAGGAAAAGAAGGGATCCACCCTCTGGGGGGGGAGGAATACTCGAGACGTAGAAGTATTTACTCCTGTGTGGGGGAGTGATTTAAGGTTAGGCTCGGAATAGGGTGAAAGAAAGGCTTTCTACTATGTTTACACCTCTTCTGAGAAGGGAGAGCAGAATTAACTAGGGGGGTGTTCTTCTTAGGTAAAAAAAGAGACGTCTCTTTTTATTGGGGAACGGCGGCCCGTTGGGGTCAGAAGACGAGGTTTGAGCCTGCACTCTGGGGCAGATCTTTCTTGCGTGCGTCTTTACGTGGCTTAATTATGGGTCGCTGGGCCGTCGACTGCAGACTCCGAGTAGAAGGACCTGTCAGGTGGAGAGGCTATTCAAAAGAAGGAGACTCTTTGGGGGAAGAGAAGGGGGGGTGGGAATCTTGCTGGACTGACAGCGGAAAATATGACGAAGGGGGGGTTCAAAGAGGAGCTTTGAGATAGGGTCCACTGGAAGTCATTGGGGGTGGGTAGGTCTATTTATGAGGCATATCGAGTTTTACCAAGGTGTCAGGTCTTGTCGTAAAAAAATTCTTTGTGAGGGAGAACTCCTATACGACAGAGGAGATTCCTCAAATGGAATTTCAGACAGGTTGACGGAGTCTTAGAAGAAAGACGGGTTAAAGACCAAGGGTAGACTTCCTGTAAGGGAAGGAATGGTACTGAAATCACGCCAGGTATCGGTCTCAGGAACACCAACTCATTACAGATGGATAAAAAGGGTCTCCGAGGGGGACGCAGGGCGGACAATATCACAAAAATGTTCCAGCTGGGAGGCAATAACTTACAATGGAAATCAAGTCAGGGGAAAATCGGGAGAGGAGGCAGGAGTCAAAAAGATCCTGACGTGAGAGGAAGCTATATCTACACCTAGGGGGAGATCAAGGGAGGGCTGGACTGCCGATGTGGAGAGAATCCTCAGTAAAGCGAAGAAAGCGCACTGTCCTAACACTCTTCTTAAAGTGGGAAACTCAATACAAGGGACGCAGGTGTTGCGTTATGTGAACCTCTATACAAAAACTTTGTAGCACACTCATGGGAAGGAGCCGATATCGGGGTGACAAAACTGGTAATCGAGCAAAGTTGAGTCGCGTAGCCCTCGCTGCAATTCATTGGACGTTATTAGCTGAGGTGGAGACCTGTTAATCACTTAAGGAATATTTAATGGCAGTTGCTGTGGGTCTTCTAGGGTCCCCACGAGTACGCCACCCTTTCTGAAGACATTATAGAAAAAAAACCCTCAGATCTTCGATCGGAACAGGCGCACGCAGTGGAGCAGTACCCGCACCGGGGTGGTTCCGAGCTTAACAAAAGGGACAGTCCTTATTCTTTGCGAGTTGCTCCACCAGAGAGAGAGGTTTATGTCGCGAATATCAGTAACAGCTTTCTGGAGGGCGGCAATTTACGGAAGGGAAAGGTCTATTTTAGATGAGAAATGAGCGGGGGCTAGAATAGTCCCGGCCAAGATCACGACCGACAGCCGTTCGAGGCGTGAGAGAAAGTAATTTCCTGACTTCCGCTCCCTTCCATTCCGCTATTTCGGGGAAGTCACGTAGATTCGCACATCCAAATGGAAATACATGTAGGAAGGAATTGTAGTCTTCCGGGTGAATGTATGGTGCTTAGCTCTCTGAAAAACGTACGAGCACCAGTGATATTGCTGGGGATTGTCGAAACGGGGACGGCCGGCCTGGCTCTCTCTGATGGTACTGGTAGTATAGGACGTCTTGGGCATAGGGTCTTAGGAGCTTTCATAAAGAACTCCTCTCTGCAGAAGATCTTACCTGAGGACATGGATTCCTCGAAAATTAAAGGATTTTGGGACCTTAAGTAACGGAGATGCAGTAAAGACTTTGGAAATGACAGTTCTGAAAGGATCGGGAGTTTGAGCTCAGGGGGGTTTACAGGGCGCAGAAAGTGGTCCAGTAGAGAGCGCAAGAAAAGAGAAACCTTACTCAGCAATCTCCTGCGGTGATTATTTCCGGAAGGATATGAGAAGTACATGGAATTCTCGATGGGGTAACAGGGGATAAAAGTCCCGTTTAAGATTCTCAGAGGCGTATAAGCCGGTGAAGAGTTCTATGGGGGTCAAGGAGGACAGGGGTCGTCTAGAGACACTAGTTGGGGATAGGATTTGGCCGTACGAGGAGCCACTAGTTGCAGGATAGGGAGGGAAATCGTGGGAATTTAGTCTATCGAGGTGTTGAGACGAAGCCCACGGGGTGAGATCGAATCGGACTATTTGAGTTTTAGTGTAGGGCCACGAAAAAAAAAAATTTATCATAGCCTACGAAAAATCACCTCTTAAAATGAATAGTTGCCGGAAGGGAAAAATGCGATCTCAAAAGAAAGTAGGGAGGATTAAAGAGTTCTGCGCTAAAGAAGACCCAGAGGGGAGTAGAAGGGCTACTAATGGTCTTCTGGGTCGAAGAGACACGAAAGAGGCTTAAAAGGCTTGAAGGGGTCTTTCCGACAAGGAAGGCCCTAACCAGGAAAACATCGTAGAAGGGCCCTTTAGAGACCGCTACAAGGAGGTACGAGGTGGGCAATCGGAGGGAAGAAACTGAATAGGGGATGAGAGACATAAAAGTGGAAAATAGCTTGGTGACAGGAAAAGTTGGCTTCTAGAGGAATCCTCAAGGGGGGGGGGGGTAAGGGGAGCGTTAAACCGTTACTGGTATAACTCGGAAAAAAGGGAGATATCTAGAGATTCGAAGGAAGAAAAAATCTTTACCTGGATCAAGGAAATCACCCAGAAGGTTAGGGGCTTGCACATGAATTCGCGAATAGAAGGGAAACCAACTTATTTTCTCTGGTCGAATTCTGCACCAAAAAACTACATCATAAACTTATACTGGGGGAGGAGTAAGTGTTCAGAAGCATCGGGAAAGAAAATATAAGTTCGTATCGATAAACTTTGAAGGTATCGCGGTGAAAAAAATTCTAGAGGCTTGCTGCTCGGGTTCCCTTACTCTTACCTCAAGCGGATTGCGGGGGGAGAAGAACGCAACAGAAGGACGAATGAAAATTGGAAAGGGGGAGGGAGAAAATCTTCAAGTTGTATGTTGAATTTGTCGGAGCGCGCGGGGAGCCTTCTCGGAAAAGAAAAGGACGTATATCTGTGGGGTAGAGCTGGGTTCCAAGAAAAGAGAGTTATCCGTAGGGAAGAGAACTGAGGAGATCTATCCTTTCGGTCGGGTTCTTGGTATGGGAAGGAAAGAATTCTTCAGCCATCTGAGGGAAGTTAGAAATACTACCTAGCTGCGAAGTAAGAAAGAGGTTCGCGATAGAGAGGCGTAAAAGGGGGGCTCTCAAAGCTCTACTATCCTTCTCTGTCACGACGACCAAAAGATCATTCTAGAAGGAGGAGATGAACCACCCTCGGGGAAAAAATGAATAAGACCTTCTTTGTCCGAAGAAAACAGCATTGGGGGGGGGAGCATACTTTCGAAAAAAGGGAGACCGGGTCTGAGGGTCTCGCTCAACTGACAGAGGAAAAGAATTTGACTTTTTGGAAGATCTAAGATCGTCCTTGCGGGAGCAGGACTCGTCACAGGGGGAATCATGGGGGCGTGAGAGAACCGGATGACACTATAACGATACTGGGAGCGGAATCTGGTGGCGGGAATGAATTTGAGAGGTTGATTGGGAACATAGTCTACCGACTCGCAGGAAATTGGTTGAGGTTGGCAGTCGGCTTTTATGTATGCATTTGCGATGAGACCTCAGCTAAGACTTGTAGTACCACTCATTCGGCAGAAACCAAACAAATATTTTCGTAACCTCTTCTGTAAGGTAGCTGTCCCGCTAGTGACGCGATCGGCAGATGGTCAGTTGCCTTCGGCTGCCGACGTCTCAAGGATTTGTTGAACGATTCCGTTACAGGAAGGTGATTAAGATCTGGAACCTGTGCCTGTCTTTGCAAACATGATGTGTGAAAACCGTCTTAGAAGGCCGTGTAAGAAAATCTCCCAAGCTTGTCTCTAGTTAGGATATTGTGTGATCATCAGACGACGGAAAGAAACAGGAAATTGACCAAACGTATGCTTTATAATCTAAGAATTAACCGTGGGACCCTTCTTGAAGAAAGGCGATTAAGATGTTTCTAACGACGTAACCCGACAGAGACCTCATTTTGGGAGAACAGAAGTTCGATCATTAAGGCTCGAAATCACGACATAAATCACAAAAGGGGGATATTATCACGAACAGAGAGATTACTAACCAAAGAGCCGAGGGAAAAAGGCAATTGCCTAATGGTGTGAAAAATTACTCTTACCTCCCATCAGGAGGCACCCGGAAAGTCTCACCGATCAGGTTGCGGAATAAGGATTGAAAATAAGATCCAGTCCTTGTAAGAACCAAAAGGGGCTGGTCCGTGCAATACCCATCAGAAAGGCACAGTAAGGTGAACTGGGACCTCAATGTCAAAAAATAGAGGAGTCTGCCATCAGGTGCCAAATCTTAAAGAAGGAGGCCCTAGAAGGACGGGCCAAAAAATAAACATCCAATGAAATGGTGAAGCGCCAGCACTAGTCAGGCTTTCTCACCACGTCCTTAGGGCATCAGCCCCGGAGAAAACCTATTAACAAAGAAAGAAGGATGGGTAACCCAGGGGGAAAAACGCAAAAGTACCGAAGACACAGAAAAAAAATACTGGTCCTCACTTCTTCCCTTCTCATCAAATGGGCAGCTCTTGGTACTAAGTTAAAGACTCTGGGGCAAGAAAAGGCCCTAGAATAGATGCTACCTTCATGAACGGCGCGACGCCACCCCTAGGGACCGCCGTAGCCCTCAACCAACTTCATCAAAAAATGGGACTCTCACTCAGTGAAAGGAAGCCTTTGATTTGGGGAGGGGAACGCAAATGAACGATCTCTATTACAAGACCGATAGGGCGCTGGAGCAGAGGACTCTCACTAATAGGGATACAAATCCAACAGTCCAAGTGGAGGAAAAGTTTGGTTTAAAACGGGGGGGTCAAAAAAGCCATCAA
>Ga0179591_1287509_pt1 | contig 14169 bp, 14 predicted proteins | sample CZOMad2_1_08_16f_FD_182891 | JGI IMG/M metagenome (GOLD analysis project Ga0179591, IMG submission 182891) | Vadose zone soil fungal communities from Angelo Coast Range Reserve, California, USA - CZOMad2_1_08_16fungal (PacBio error correction) | ecosystem: Environmental > Terrestrial > Soil >...
AAAAAAAAAGGGGGTTCGCCGAAAGGAAAAAATGAATGGAAGTCCATAGAACTAAGGACTGTCCGACAATTGGGGACGATCGCCGGGAAGACCCTGCATTGCTCGCGAGGCCAACGTCTAGAAAAGAAATATAGATAGGGGGGATTTTGTAGATGAAATAATTCTGTGAAGGCTCCGGGGTCAGTGCAAGGGTCTCATATGTCGGTCAAATTGCTGGAAAGGGAAAAAAAGGAAACTGATCAAGATGATACAAATCGCTGGAGGACTAATAGCCTTCTCAAGGCAAAGAGGATATACACAGGACATAATTCGAAAGGGGTGCCCTAAAGGGGGAGGCGTTCAAAAGAGGTTTCTCGAAATCCGCTGAAATAGAAAGTCGCGCAGACTGCGACCAGAGGATTCTGGATTTAGAGGGGAATCAGGTTCGTTTCAATTGCGAGCCGGGGGAAAAAACTGACCCGGGTGAGAAGATATCTTCAGCAAAGGAAATTCCCGAGGACTTAAGAGGGAAGGAGTGTTTTAAATCCAAGAGGAAAAACAGTTCTAGGAGTCTGGGGGGAGGGGGGGGCGTCGGAAAGAGAATGGGCATTGGGGGGAGTGTCGGCAAAGCGCAGCTAGATGGAGTGGGAACTGGGAGGCGCGCGCAAAGGCGACGAAGAGCAGCATCAAAAATACCGCAACCGGAGGGACCAATAGCCGTATCCTAAAAAAAAGAAAAGTGGGGAAACTGAGGAAGTCGGGGGGTAACGAAGGAAAAAAACCTTTTGTAAGGAATGGCCGCAAAAAGAATGGCCGAGAAGGTCTCAGACACAGTGGGAGGCCGGTCTGGGGGGACGCTGGGGGTCATGCGCTGAGGGAAACGGGAAAAGAGATGGTTGGGGGTACGAGCGATTGACTCATTTGGGAGGGGGATCGCTCTGACCGAAATCGGGGGGAAAGGAACTCAAGAGAAGGGGCCTCACGCAGAACGCGCCGTTTCACCCAGGGAGAACATGAGCTGGGGAAACGAACGGATTCATCCTCCCGAGGGGGGGGGGGCGGGGAAACTGACTCAGAAAGCTCAGAAGAAAATATCAAAAATGGAAAAAAACCTTCGAGAGTCATAGGGGGGACTACCTATCCTCCAAATGGGGACTATTCGTCTTAATTTACGGGTGCCAAATGGGGGGAATTGGAAAAGAAGGGAGTGGGTAAGGTGTAAAAAAATGAAAGAATCTTTTAGGAAAAAGGAAAATAGGCAAACCTGGGGAGGGAACAACGTGTTGTTCGGGCAAAGAAGAAGGAAAAAGGGTAATGGGAAAGAAAAAACAGTTTTCTGGACTAGCCTGGTAGCATGTCACCGGCCAACCGATTCGCAGGCGATATCGAACTCGGGGAAGTCCCCTAAGAAAGCAAGGGGAAAGATAGTGAATTGTTGGCTACAAAGGGGTACCGGAGGCTGAAGATCTGAATGTCGGCGGGTAGGGACGGCGTAGAAAACACCTTTTGGGGACGTCAGAGTATAAGTCCTACGAGGGAGGGGAGTGGGTCTTAGCCATGAGCAGGGAGAAGGGGGGGGGGGTTGGAGCCCTGACAAAGGAGAAAGCAGGCGTGAAAAGAAGACAAAACGTGCATGGGGGCAAACCAAGACAGGGTGAAGTCAGGGAACAACTGAAAAGAGGGGTCTGGTCGGCCGGGAATGCAGGGGAGGGGGGGGGGGGGAAGAGAAGCTCTAAAAAGGAAATGATTCTTTTAGTTAGGTACAAACAGCCACCTTTATCGGGGGGGCTGGGCCTGCTTCCTAACCCAAAATCAACCTGAAATCTAGCTACAAAAAAGGGGGGGGGATAGGAAAATTGATCTCACCAATGTCTTCAATGTGGAATATGAGGTAAATAAGTAACAAAGACTACCGAAAAACAGGGGCAGTACAACTCGCTACTCGGAGGCCCCGATTGAAGAGGAAACTGGAACTTCCAATCGAAGTGGCCTAAGAGAAGAAGGAAGGTCGTGGGGACCGCGGGGTCTCACAATCCTTATCTAAATTCAAAGGGACCAGTACCACGCTCGTTTGGGGGGTGAAGTCCGTCACTCCGCGCTTCTGGAGGTTGAATGTTTCGGGGGCAAGACTTCCGGGGGGGGCGGGTAAAATTTTTGGACAGTCCTTGTAAGGGACGACCGGGAAAATTTTTGGGTGGAGGCGGCTTTAACAAGAAGGGAGGGACAACTGCTTGTTAGTTCAAGGGGGACCCGAACCTAGTGCCAAGAACATCCTAAGAAGGAAAAGCTGGGGGCTTTCCGGGGGAAGAGGGCACGCTCGGGGATCAGGGCCAGGAATTTCTAAAGGGCCGTCCGGCGCGATCACCCGGCCCGAAGGAAATGATGATCCATAGGGAGGGAGAAAGGCAACTTTCTTCAAAATAAACGGAAAAAAAATCTTCGGGAACCTCAATGTGGAACCCCGCGGAGGCCAACCGGGGGATGTTTGATGGGGGGGGCAGGTTTGCCCGGATATCTTCCATGAAGGCCCGCTGGGGGGGACAAGACCCCAAAGGAGGGGCGACCAGTAAGAAAAAATGGTCTAGGACAAATGCCGGAGAGCGTCCCGAATTGTTGAGGGGAAGGTTTTCGGCACTCCCAGTGCCGGCCTGATAGGTAGTCGGTTAGAAAGTACCACGGTCCTTGGAGGACTGAGTTTCCTCACCCACACGTCAAACAAACAAGACTGGCGGGCGTTTTAAAGACGGAATCGGAGAGAGGCCTGCTGGATGGACGCTGCAAGGAGGGGACAGAGGGCATCGGATCGAACCGAAAAAAATAGAAGAAAAGGGAAGCGGGTGGGGGGGGGGCATCGGGTTTTTGAAAGGGGACGGGGGGGGCCAGGAATCGTACTAGAAAAAGAGAGAGACGAAAAAACAAAAACTTAGGAGGAAGTATAAGAGGGGGTGTACGAACATTAAAGCCACACCCAACCGAAACACCACGCGCGGGTAGGATAGGTTGGCGGAGACCGATGACCTAGAAAAGGGTCTTGCAAAGGCCAAGCGGAGCAAGGCGATAAAAAAGATGCCTACGTGTAGGAAAGCCACGAGGGTGGTTTGCGTGTTCCGAAGGGTAAAAGCAGCGATACGCGGTACTGTGATAACAGAGAGGAGAGGGCTTGCCGGTCTGAGAGAGAAAAACCAACTTAAAATAAAAACAAGGAAAAAGAGGATCAGGTAATGGAAATGGGTTCTTTAGGGAGCATGTTAGACCCCGCGAGCTTTTAGAATGAAATAAATCGGCATAAGGTCTGATCCGGAAACAAACAGGAAACAGGAAAATCTTGTTTGGTATGTCAGTCCGGGTTGAAAAGTTTGCCGCCGGAAGTGGAGTACGCCAGTAGGAGGAAGACAGGTCAGCCTGCTAAAGCGGATTTTGGAACGCAATCGTGAGGGAATGTGGAGGCGTGCTAGGGATAAAGAAGTTCACCCTGCGAAGGAAACAGGAGCAAGAAGACGAAAAGAGGGAAAGGCGGCTTGGCAAAACGGATTGGAAGGTTGTGGGGAAGGGGAGGGGGGGGGAACGGGGCAGTCCCGTAAAATATTACCACCAAAGGGGGTTCACGCATGGGCTTTGAAATCAAAAAGGAAAACCAGAGCATATCCGGGGCGCTAAGTGGGACAAAAAGTGGAAAAGAATGGGGACACACACCTCTAAGTAAGGAAAGAATGTAGGGAAGGGAGAGCGAGGCCGCCTGTCGCCCGATTCTTTGGTAGGAAAAGTGGGCGCGAAATTATTTTTCTACCACAGGGGGTGAAGGACGCAACCGAAAATTAGGGGTCTAAGGTGTGACAGACTTCGTAGGGGAGAGGCGGGGCGCAGTGGAGGACCGTGGTGAGGGAAGTGGTATATAAGTAAGGGTGCAAAGGGGGGACGATTGGGGTAAGGTTGAGGGGGCACTCTCCCACTTTTTAGCAGGCGCGGGCACCGTTGGAAGAGTGGTTAATTCCGCCGGCAATAATTCTCCCTGGTTAGGGTAGTTGTGTGTCGCTCAGAAAGCAGCACTGGCGAAGGGGCAGCGGGGCAGAATTCAAGATGCCGGCCGGGGAAATATTGGGTCTGGGAGACGGAAAAGAGGGGGACGCCAGGGTGAACTCCGTGTGGGTTTATTAGGGGGGGGGCAACAGGATTATTTCTCCTAGGGGGGAAAACCAAATTTAACATGGCTTGGGACATCCCGGGACGCCGAATAGTGAACGAATTGTGCCACAGAGGTGGGGGTCGCATCCTAACGTCCGAATAAGGGCATCCGATAGAGAGCCGGGATTTTTATACCAAGGCTGAAACGAAGGAGTGGCTGGGGGTCCCGGGGGATTCTATAGCAGGGGGGCAGGAGGCGGGACTAGGGGAAAAAGAAGAAAATTCCTTCGCCAAGTAAAAGTTTGCAATTAAGGGGACCAGAAAGGACGGCAATCGGGACCAACAAGTGGGAGAGTTTTTGTGCTTGCAAGATCAAAAGCTGAATGGGGACAAAAAATGCTCCACAGGGAGGGGGAAAGCAAACCTTTGGGCACCGGGGTCAAGACAGGAAAAGCGGAAAGTTAGCTGGATCGTCGAAGAAGAAAGGAATCAGGGGAGGTCGAAAAAAGATTGTTCTTGGGGACGCGGTTCTTCTAAGAGGGGGTTGGATCAGCGTGGCGGCGGAGGATAGTTATAGGAAGGGGAGTATTCTCAAAAATGGGGAAAACTCTTATTCCTCCTGGGAGCATTTGAAAAGATGTAGGGTAAGAAATTCGGGAAAGACTCAGATCTGAAAAAGAGAAGAGCCAGAGATAGCAGTACCAAAGAGGGGAATTCTTGGCAGTGAATTGTAGCAAGGCACCACAGTAGGAAAATGCGCCGAGGGAGCGGAAAACCTTCAAGGAAAATAAGGGAAGAATTCCGAAGGGGTTTTGGGAGGCTTTACCAGAAATGTAGGAACGTAGGGAAGAGTACGAGGGGGAGGAAAATGCGGGGATGTGATCTGAGAGGCCAGAGACGAAAGGCCGTCGGCTCCAGGAAAGAATTTACAGAGAGCGGACTCACTCCCCAAATGGGGGATACAGTCTTACCCAAAGACAGAACAAGAATAAAACGGTCGAGGAGGGAGACTTCCGAAGATTAGAAGTCACGGTGAGGGATATCTTCTCGGGGCCTTTCAGGTCCAGACGAAAGGAGTGGAAAGGGGTTTGAAAAAGAACGCCTAAAGACCCAGAGGAACGAGGGTTAAAGCACTGTCTTTTCGGGGGGGTATAACTTATCTTGAGACGCTCCCAGAGTATGGGTGGTGTTATGGAGATAAGCTTTTTAAAGGGGGGAAGAATCATTGCGGGGAAAGCAGGCAGGAGGTAGAGAAAAGGATTTGAGAAAGTTGAGGTCACGGGGACTTGGTGAGGGCAGCAGGGCGGAGAAAAGAATTAAAAGGAAACGAAGCAAGGCGCATTACAGGCGCGGGAATGCTCAACGAAAAAATCTAGCTAAAAAAAAAAAAAAAAAAAAAGAAAAAAAAACACTAGTCCTAGACAAAAAAACCCCACACAGGAAACAGTAGGTCCGGGAAGAATGTCCTTTCTAGCCTATAGGGGCATTTTTGGGACACTTCCCGCGAGCAAGAGACCTTGACCCATTCAGGCAGGAGGGATCTTTATGAAATCTAGGCATGTTGGCCTGGGGTAAGAAGAAGAAAGGAAAACAAAGGATTAGTGGAAAGATAGATATATTCCCTAGAAAGAAACAGGACTAAGTGTCATCAAACGAAGAAGGGACGGGGGGGGGGAAGTCAGGGGGGTCAGCGCCGGGTATTGGAAAGAATTAAAATTATCTGCCTAGCCTGCCCTCCTTCTCAAGAAGGAGGGCGAGCGAGTAAGGGACAAAATGCTTAGAGAATGGGAAATCTTCATTTCTACGCGTCAGTAGGGGAAATGAAGCAAGGCTAAATGTAAAAACAAGAAAGGAAAAGGGGAAAGGTAACAAATAAGTGCAAGGAGGAATCCTGGGAAGGGAAAAATCAAAAATCCAAGGGACATATGAAAGGTTCAAAAAAATCGCCCTCAAGAGCAAGATGAGCGTTGAGAATCATGTTTCTCGAGAGCCAAGTCAGACGGGACTCACAAGAGAAAGGAGCGTGAGTTCGCGGTGAAATAGGGGGGGTTCCGAACTAGGCGACACCTACCGTCCTGTCCCGATCTTCACAGTCATTACCGTAAGAATAGAAGGGAAAAACTTTTAAAGGCGGAAGGGGTGCGAATGGAAGGGGGGGCGGCGTGGGCATTCGGAAGGAGCATTTGTAGTTTCAAGAGGGGCAAGATAGAAGCGAGCTTCTTCCGTTGCGCGAGAAGACAGTGCGAAGAGAAAGACATCAAAAAGAAATCAGGGGAAAAAACGGGGTAAATCATCTTATGAAGGAAAAAGACGTCCTAAAGTGGAGGAACGAAAATAAGGGGGAGAGTTGAGGGATGGCGATAGACAGGTGGGGCAGCCGTCAAGGGGAGGAGACGTCTTCCTATGTTTCCGAAAGGCGCCTTACACCGGGAAGGGTGCAGTATCGGTGGACTACGCGCTTTTAAAGGGGTGCAGATTCAGAGGATAAGACCGACGGAGTCTAATACTCCAACTAAAACCTGAAGAAGGGAGAATGCAGACGCAACCCTCCCCCTTTGGAGCGGACCTCTGAACTATCGTCGTCATACAAGAGAAAAGATGAGTCAACAAACCGGAGGTGGAAACTCACGAACACACATCCCTAAAAAAGTGGGAAGGCTAAATTGAACCTGGGGCAGGGCTAGGAAAAGTAACAGCCACAAGGACTTCTTCTAAGGAAAGGGTCTTTGAAGGTTTGATGGAAACCAGGGAACGGTGGGGAACTTTTGACAGGAGGAACAAAAACACTTTCTCAAGCAACTAGGAAAAAAAACCAATTGGGAGTAACAACGAAAAGGGGTTGGGGGTGTCCGAGGGTCGACGGGGAACGAGTTTTGACCGAGGAAAAAAAATGGGGGGTAGGAGCACAGGGGGGAGGACACGCGAACCCGGATCTTCAGGGAAGCACGGCGAACTACAACCGGCAGGCAGGAAAGTGGTCGGGCTACAACGGGAAACGCTTCTAGATACTTCTCAGGGGCTTTTTTAATTTGAGACGGGTCGCTAAAAAAGCGCTGTTAGAAGAAATTTAGGTATAACCTCTCTGCGCGGCAGGGGAGGGACATGCATGGGGTGAGAACCAATTCTCAGGAAGGGGGGGGTGGGGGGAAAGTAATCACAATACTCACTTGGGCGGTAAGTACATAAAAGAACACTTAGGGATGTTTCCCAGAGTCGAAAAAAAAACTGAGGGAGTCACCTTCCTGCTCTTTATTTTTACCCTGGAGATGAGCGACAAGTGCGGCGTTGCCGTGGCTCACACCCAAAACAGAAAAAAGGACCAAGGGTCGCGTCGGAAGAGGAAAAGTCAAAAACGAGAGCGAACCTAAGAGAACTACAGAAGTTTTCTCTTGGGAAAAAATACGTTGCGGCTCCCACTCCACAGGGGGGTAACAAGGGGATATTAGGCGAAGCTAAAGGGCACAAAAGGGGGGAAAAAAAAAAAATCTTCCGGTTCCCTCAGAAGACTACTAGCACCATTCAAAGTGGAAGGCCGCTTTTTTTCAGGGGAACCGGGGTGGAGGGAAAAACTGAGTGCAGGGGGACTACGGGACAACGGGAGGGGATTAGTTTGCAAATCCGTCCAACTCGGAAGTTCTGGAGGTTGTGCTGTCTGGCGTCGTTCGCAGTGGGTTCTTAATTTTGTGCCAGGGAAAGTTGAAACCGGGAAAAGAAAGGTGGCACTTGGGGTGCTTGGTGCTGCTGAAAACGAAGGGCGGGCAACTGAGTTGGGAAATGGAAGTCGACCAGGAACCTTGCTCGATCCAGAACCTTAAATCTAACCTGGGATGGGACCTTAAATTCCAGCAGTCGGTAATGGGGTCAGAATGGAAGGCGGGGGAGGTGGGAGGCTCCAACAAGGGGGGGAGCGAAAGGGGGAATGCACCTCAGAAGTTAAGGACCATCGGTCTGGGGGATCATTGAAAAAAGTGGAGGGCCTGAGAGCAGAACGAAACGGAAGGGCGGCCCCCGGCACGACCCAACTAGGAGGGGGAGGGGAAAAGCACACCTATTGTGGGTGTCAGGGGGTTTGGAAGGGGGCGCTATAATGAAGTAACTTACTTCAAGCTGGGGGAAAAGGAGTGGTTCTCTCGGTGGCGGACCGGGTGAAATAATCCAGCTCAGTCCAGCTTGCGGTAGGCAGAGAAAAGAGTTCTTTTGGAGGTGGAAGTGGAGATAAAACGCCAGGGAAAAACGGAGCTCACGATTTCTACAGTGGAACGCGAAGGGGGATTTCTTGGTTTTTCACAGATTTTACTAAAGAGGAGACCAAAAAACAGCAGATTGGGATTTGAGATTTTCAAAGAATCTTCCTAGTCGGGCCTTGCGAAAAAAAAAGTTGAAGAAGGGGGCACATTAAGAGGGAATCGAATCTGAGCCTCCAAAAAAAAAGAAGCCTAAGCGAGGTTTTTTGGCTGCGGGGGGGGACAGGAATTGCCTTAGCGATCTGGAGAACCAACTTGGAGGGAAAAAAGAGGGAGAAATCTCTTTTAAGGAGATCATGGGCAGCCGCGGAAAACAAGCAACGGAAAACAAAACCCAAAGGTTAGGATACGTGGGTCTTAGAGAAGTAAGGACTATGCTCTGGTCTTTCAGAAGGCCAATCGGACATAAATAAGAGAAGAAACGCTACGCTTGAAGAGACGCCGAAAAACATTCTTTTTGGTGGGGGAGCGGTGGTCAAGGAAAGCAAGAAGAGGGAATGGAAATGATAACGATACTAGATCATGATGAAGGTAATGAAAAAAGAAAGGAACAAGCCTAAGCCGAGCGGGGGGAAAGGACGACTTGAATTTTAGCTTTTCGTAAAGGAGCAACCCGAGTAGGCGACATATCCAAAAGGACTACAGGGGAATTCGAAAGTAGAAGCATGAATTCAACACCTTCCACAAAAAGGAAGGGGTGTAGGGGGACAAATATAGGGGATAGGAGGGGGGGGGGGGGACCGCCCCCCAGGCGTTAGAAGTCAGGGGGAAAGGGAAAGACCTCCAAGAGAACAACATAAATTTCACAATAAAGGAAGGGGGGGATCCCGGACCGAAAACCCTGGAGCCTAAGGGGAAAAAAATGAGCATCCTGCACGAATGACTAGGGGGCAGAAAACCCGAGGGGTCGGAAAAGGGGATGAATTTTTTGGAGGGGGGAGGGGGGGGGGAGGCGGGACAGGACAAGGGGACCAAAGAAGTTGGCACTAAAATTTCCAGGGTGACCAACATCCAGGACAACCAACGGCCTACAGTTGGAGGAAGGGGCCCAGCATGGAGAGTTGTGAAAAGCCACCCGAAAACATGAACTAAGGCTCAGAAAAAATAAAGCGCTGGCCTAAGTCCCTCTGGGAAAGGTCTGTCTGTCCTGGGGAGCTCGGGGGTAGAAAAAACGTACCAAACCGGGGGGGGGGGCATCAAAAAGAATGCAGGGGGTCAGGCAGGGGTGTAGCCCGTAGTGAGAAAATGTGCAGCCAGGAAAGGGCGGGGCCCTTTGTTAATTTAAAAAAAGGAGGGGGACGAGTGGAGGGGATTACATGGTAAAAACGAAAAAGGTGTTAGGGGACGAAAAAATGTATTCGAGGGCAGAAACACGGTGGGGGGCCTTCTCTGGCTGTTTGCAATATGTGGGAAAAGGATTCCGCAAACAAAAAAGGAGAAGGGAATGAGTGGGGGGCGCGAGAAAACCTTACAAAAGACCTCCCTTTCGAGTTCATAGGAGGAAAAACATTCGTAGCCTAGACAGTCCTTTGAAAAGGGGGGGATTTACTTGTAAGCAATTCAGACTGAACGAACCCTTGGTTTGTTGTGGTTGGCAAGACCGGGTGATTGAAACGAGGAAGGCCCCAAAAGTTGAAGGAATTTGTGGTAAGTACTAATCCGAACTCCGGGCCGGGCTCAGGGGACATGAGTTGGACGGGGATTTTTGTCGTCCTCGGTAGCCCTATCCAAAGGGGGAAAATATATGTGAATGCCTTTATTGGGGGTAGAGAACCCAAATGGCGGGTCCGGTAATTTGGAAAAGGGGGCGAAAAAGTCTATAGAGGAAGAATTCTTCGGGGGTGAATACTGAAAAGGAGTAATGGAGAAAATGAAAATGTTTTTAAATAGCAATTCCCCTAAACGATAATTTTGCCGAGAAAACAAAAGGGTGACCTGTGTGGGGGTGCTTCGCAGGCGTGAGAGTCGTGGACAAGTGTGAAAAAAGCGCCAAAAACATTTTCGGTGGGAAGCCCAACCTTGCAACCGAGTAAAGCGAAAGCCAGCGCCCTTGCAATCTTATTTGGGGGAAGGACGTAGGGCATCAAGGTTCAATGTGGACGCGGACAAAAAGTTGATTTTGGAAGGGGGGAGGGGGAAGAGCTCCGAAGATTGAAGGGCGTCGACAGCGGCAGGGGATCCAAATTGGGGCGCAAAGAAAGACACACTGCCTTCGAGTGGAGTCCTCTAATGGAGGGCGGGGAAATGGGACGGAAGGAGGGCATCTCGGAGTAAAAAACTAGAGGCTTGCTTCTGTTTCTTTGTCTGTGTAGACCAGGGGAAAAACATAAGCCCTCGCAGCGGACCTAGCGAAATCGGTAGGAACATCTTCAAGCCCACCTGTTTAGGTCTTCAGGTAAAAAATCAGTCGAACCGGTAGTTTGGGTTGCTGAATACTTCTGGGGGGGGGGGGGGAGGAGGCCAGGTTGGGTAAATTATGCTCGTAAGGGTCGCGGAGGGAGGCAGGAGATGAGAAAAAGAACCTCATCGCACTTTTCCGAAGAAAAAAATTCCGAGGTAGGTCCCCACACTCCGCCCGTAATATTAAATAAGGGAGATGGGATGGAAGAGTGGTCATCTTTAGGGGAATGGGGGGAAGGCGCTACGGCGCGGACGGTCAGAACGGCCTAGGGAGGGGCAATGTAAAAACGAAAAAGCTGAAAAAAGGACGAATACCCTCGCAGCGGCAAATTTTTTCTGAGGCGACGGATGCGTGGAGTTTCAAAATGCGTCTGGGCTCCCTTAGTGGGAGGGACGTGATGGGCGTAAAGGTGTGCATCGGAGCATTGGCTTGGGGGGGGGAAGGGCAAATAGCAGACGGTTTGATACGTGGGGAGGTCAGGTAGAGGTCAGTCAAAATGCCGGGAGCTGAAGAATCATGGAAAGCCAGAGCGCAGGAAATGTTGGGGGAGTCTGTGTAGTATCCGAGCATCTATCTCTTCAGGGTAAGGAGAAAATGGAAGGCAGAGTTGTAAACTAAAAAAGAAGCGTACGCTGAAAGAAGCCCAACAGGAAGGAGGTAAGAACTGGACAGGGCAGGAAGGTTGGCGAGTTTAATAGGAAAGAGAAAAAAAAACTGGAAAAGGAGGAGAGAGAAGATATCAAAAATCCAACATGAAATAAAAAGGAAACAATGGGGAACAAGGTTTGCATGGGGCCTTCAGGGAGTGTTCACCAGGCGGCCAGGGGGAAAGTGGGAAAGTAGGTCGGCGAAACCATCAAAACCAGAGTAAGGATGTGGGAGAGTGAGCGACAAGCTGAAAAAATTTCAGAGAAAAGTTGCTCTTGGACGGACATGAATTTCCTCTCCTAAAAAGAGGGGAAATGTCCAAGTAACGTCACAAGGGTCTCCTCAAGGGCAGGAGAAGGCAGCAAACTAAAAAAGAAAAAACACGGAAACAGGGAAGAGGGCAGAAGAAGCACTAATAATTGGGAGCGGGGGTAATACCGCAAGTGGACTAAATCCAGATCAGACGTGAGAAAAAGGGGAAGGCGCAGGAGAAAGGGGAAAATTTTCTCGGGGGAAGGGGAGGGTCATTTGGCCCGAACGAGGTGGAAAAGGGAAAAAAATACTTCAAATCGACGAAGATAGCGGGGAAGGCAAATCCTTCCGCGAGTACTTGCAGGAGATAAGGTAAAAATATATACCTCCTCTCGTAAAGGGGGAGGACGCCTGGCGTTGGGCAAACGGGAGCGAGACGGATGTTTTTTTAGTGATCCCAGCTGGCGTCTGGATACTTCTGGAATTTACTAGGGTCTTCCTCGGACCTGAAAGTAACTGCAGAATCACTATATCCGACGACACTTCTTTCCCAGGAAAAAACTGAAGAACAAACTCCGTCCGACAAGACTGGAGGGATGAAGAGGAATCAAACTCAACATCAGGGTTTGGGCGTGTAGTAGTCGGGCTGAATGGGGGGGAAGGAAAAAATGAATCTCACGAGGTCTTCCTTCTTAGGGGAGGAGGTGGGGGAGTGGCTGAAGACTAACAATTACCAAAAGTAAAGAAAAAACAGGCGAATCGTTTGGGTGGAAGGTCTCCTGACGGAATCATCTTTGAAAAGATTCTATTGGAGAGGGAATTCATCGGCTGACTGCCAAACTAAAACGTCTCGGCCGCCGCAAGAAGAGACCGGGTTAACCAACAAGGGGGAACGAATCGTAGAAAGGGGTACTATCGTCAAAGATCCGCATATGCGAAGCTTCCGCGACCAGAAAAAAAAAAAAAGGGATTTTAATAGAAATGGAAGGAAGAGTCATTTCTAAGAAGTCAGAGAAACAAGTGGTCGGTCTGAAGTGACCGTGGGGAGGGGAAAAAGGGTTGGATGGAACCCTGGCGAGGGGGGACCAAAATGATAAAAAATACTGTGACACAAAAGGGAAACAGAAGAGAAGAAACCAAATGGTAAAACTTTGGGGGGTCGAGGAAAAAGACTACTATGTGGGGAAAAACAAGGTGAAACTTGTGTAAGGCAAAAGACCTGGGTAGCATTAGCGGAAAGTTCGGCTCAAGATATCGAAGAGAGAGACACTACCAGGAACCGGATAATGGTGCGCAAGGGGAAAGGAGCTAGAGGGGAGTGCCATGGGTCCGTTCTTACTGGTCAGGGAAAAGGTTGAAAGGACGTCATCTTCAAAACAATGCGGTGCCGGGGGAGGGGAGGATTGCTGAGTAAACATTCCAATGGGTGGTGTGAAAAGAAAGGGGCAATACTAATGGCTGGAACCAATAATAACAACAAGCAGGGGAAGGGTAACGGCAAAAACCCTGGTTAAGGGCGGGGGGGGGGTAACAACTACACACAGGAAAAGGAAATTCGGCTAAGATGGGGACTCTCTTCTCTAATTAGAGGGGGTCAGGGCCGGAGGGGGCAAAAACAACCCCGCATCAGAGTCTACAGGGGAAGGTCCGGCGTTCGTCCTTCAAAAAAGGAACCGCCGGAAGGATCAACAAAAAAACAAAGGGGGGGAGGATGTTGTGTAACCACCAGTGGAAAGATATACATGTTCGACCAACGGGGGAAAAGGCATGCAAGTTGGAGACAGTTGTACTATAAAGGAGGGAAAGACACCTACCACGTGAAGCAAGAAAAGCGTGTCGTCTCGGGCTGGAAGCTACATACTTCACACGAAAGGAGAAGAGGGGGGAGATTAAACTCTTCGGGGGTTTGTGGGAGGAAACGGGGGGGGTCAGGAAAAATTGAGTAGAGGGGACCTACATTTCGGTATGGAATGTGGGGGGGGGAAGGGCCCTCGCCTTCCGGGCTGGTGCATGTACGCTAGGTCAGTACGTGACGCGGGGTGGGGAAGGGGAATTTTCGCAACGGATATGCACAGGGGTTTGAAGGGGGGATTCTGACAAGAAAGCGTGCAACTGCGGGGGGAGGGGGTGAGACTGGAGCCCGGACTTTCCGGAGAAGCAAGAAAACCATGCAACTCTTTGGGGGACATTTCACAAGTATCCTTGGTGCCTCCTTACCGGCGGGAGGGGGGGATACACCGGCTCGAGGGGCCTACCGCAATAAGAAGAAGGCGGGCTGGAAAACCTGGTAGGACGCTAAGAAGATCCCTAGGCTGACCAGGAAGGTAAAACCCGCTAAAAGGAGGGAACAACACAAACTATTTGTCTGGGGTTGGGCAGTTTTGGGACGGTATATTTTCTATGAATGGGCTTGGAGATAGGTCCCCCTCAGAGGGGGGGGGACAATTCACGATCAAGAGAAAAAATTCTGTCCTCGAAAGAGAGTCGGCAGGGGGCCGGTTAGGGGTTGGAAGGAGGGGGGGG
>Ga0179591_1327779_pt1 | contig 14169 bp, 16 predicted proteins | sample CZOMad2_1_08_16f_FD_182891 | JGI IMG/M metagenome (GOLD analysis project Ga0179591, IMG submission 182891) | Vadose zone soil fungal communities from Angelo Coast Range Reserve, California, USA - CZOMad2_1_08_16fungal (PacBio error correction) | ecosystem: Environmental > Terrestrial > Soil >...
AAGACAGGCCTTTTAAAATCAGGGGTAGCGAAGAAAGGTGCGGAGGTCAGCCGCGAGCGAAGAAGAAAAGATGCCTAAAGTATCTCCTAAAAAAGGTAGCCCACGCGGTACGACGGTCTCCTTTTACCCGGGGAAACGCGCGGAGACAAAGCGAAAAAAGGCTCCGAGCGGGCTGCTTGGAAGCCAGTCTATAATGGAAAACTCCCCGGGCTGGCCGGTTGAGGGAAGGGGCCACTACGCGAGGCCCTCTTAGACTGGGACCACTTGAATAGAGCTTTCAGGACACACGAGGACAGAGCAGACAGGGACACCTTACTCCGGGCAACGGAAGCGTAGGAGTGAGGGCGGGGGAAGTCTTGGGAAGGAAAGGGGAGAGGAAGACAGACAGGAGACAGTAAGGAGGAAGCCGGCACCAGCACGAGGAGCAAAAAACTCCGGGAAAAAAAAAGGGAAGGAGCGAGAAGTGTTCGGGCCGGACTCTTGACAAAGAGCAGAGGCGAGAAGAGGAAAGGCGCAAGCCCGAGGGGTGGCGCATGCTCTATCTAGCAAAGCCACAAGCCTCGAGACGCCCCTTCAGCGCGGAGAAGAAAGAAAAGAGCACTCACCAAGAGAAACCCACGCTTAGGTGCATCTCGTCCGTAAAAAACGAAAAGAGGAGTGTGACGGGCAACACGGGAGAAGAACATTTCTAAGATTAAAAACGGTTCGAATACTCTTCCCAGAGGCCCTGTGAATCCTAGCGGCATGCAGCCCCAGCGCCTGAAATTACTATTCCTAAATCAAACAAAAGGGGGCAGGAAAAGCGTGTCTGCACATAACGAAATGGGTAGAGCGTAATATCCCCGCTTGGTAAGAGCCTCCCCGCCGTCGAAAAGGCTGAGCTTAAAAAAAGTGGGACCAGCTCCCCCCAATGATGATCGAAAAAACCTTTTGAAAACAGCGGAAGAAACCGAATCTAGCGCGCCGGAAGTGTGAAAACCAGAAAAACCTGAACAGAGGGAAGAAAAATGAATCATTCTGGGAAATCGGCGTGGGAATCTCCAAAGGAAAGGTGGACGGTCACGTAAAAAGAAGCTAGGAAAAAGAGAGTCCGCTCCGCGTCTCGCCTTGCGCGCGAGTAATCTCGGCCAGCGACGGAACCAAGGTTGGGAAGAAACAAAATAAATGACGCAACATCGGAACAAGCAAGACCTCAGAGAAAGACGATCGGGAGTCGGGATAAGAGAGGGGGGGGGACGGGGCAGGGTGGTCTTCAAGAATCCTAGCGAAAGGAGACAGTCCGGATGATTCCGAGCAGAAAAGAGCTATCAGGCGTAGTTCTTTCCTACGAGGGTGGACCAACTTCAACCGAACGAGATCCATCGCCTAAAAGACACTGGAAAGCGGGACCGAGGGAGATTGGCACTTACTCTCCACGAGAAGAGACCTAAGTTAGTAGTCGGCGAACTGAGCGTTGTAAAAGAGGCCCCGTCAATGCCAAGTACAAGAAACCGGGAGTTCAGGCGGCCGTCGGATGTGCGAGAATTTTAATAACGCGAAAGACGGCGTCGAAGCAGGCCAGTCAATCTGGGGAGACAAGCAGCCAAAAGGCGTTAAAAAGAAATCAAATAAGGGCCTTAAGCGGACCTCAAACAAAGTAGAACCGAGGATCGTAAAAATGGGGAGCACAATCCAGAGAGGCGTCTCAGGAGCTTGTAGCCCACGCTAAAGGACAAAACTCCACAAAGCGATCGTCTGGGAAGGGTGTTTTAGGAGGTATCTCCCGACTATAGGAGGCTAGACTAGAAGCCTGGATTTAAGCACTGAGGGGTGGACCTCTTCGGGAAAGAAAAAAAATGGAAAAACCATCCGATTTCAGAACTCCGATTCCCGAAGACGGAACAAAATCACTGACAGGAAGGACAAGGCGGGCTGGCCAGGTGGTCTGACAAAAGATGAGGGAATTGACAACAAAACCTGAAACAGCGCGCCCCTCCACGGAATATGGTGGAAAGCTAGTAAGAAGAAACCACGATAAAGGAAAACGGACATGTATTGACGTGATCTCGGGGGCCTGCCTGAAACAAAGAGTGGTTGAGCCAGACGACTTTGAAGCACACACACCGCGAAAAGCCTCAAAAAGGGAAGCATAGCAAGCCACTACTGACGAAATGGGCAGGGAAATTCGTCGGAGTTTCCGCAAAAGAAGACTGGAAAGACGTCGTGGTTGGGAGGGAAAGAGCACATATCCTACGCGGGGAGGGGGGCACTGGAGCCCGTGCTGAAATACGGGATACTTTCCTTTGGTTGTTCGTGCCCCGCTATAGCCGAACGTAGTAAATCGTCAAGAAGCACGGACTAGGAGAGCGGGAAGACGGCCCACCGGAAAGTAAAACCGTGCACGGAACTCTAACGACTAAAGTCAGGTAAGGGCAGCGGGCTGCCACCGCCAAGGGGAAGATAAAGGGCCCCATTTCTTTCGAATCTTGCCGCGGGGAAGGAACCAATGGCACGACGCTGGCTCGGGCTGCCCCCCGAGAAGGGAAGGGTTGGAAAATCCGAAGACGGGCCACCTGGCTTCACCGCGCGTCAAAGAGACGCACACGAAAAGAGACGGTCGAGTTCCAAAAAAAAAGAGGAAGCTGAGTAACAATCGGGCTCCAGCGGAATCCCAACTCGCCGTTGGGAAAAAGACACGTGTCGTCGAGAGAGGGGAAGGACACGCTTGAAGAAGATCGCTTGACCGTCAATCCAAAGTAAGACGGTAAGGGGGGACAGCGGCGTCTGAGGTTACCTAAATAAGGGAGCGAAGGCCGGACTATATGTCCGCTCCTTGAAATTAAGAAAACCGGAATCGCCCCCTAAGAAAGGGAAGAAACTCAGAAAAAAATCTGGGGGGACCACGTCTTCGCGAACTAGGGAAAGCTCGGACTTTCAGAGAAGAAGAAGCCGGCTGAGAAAACTGGGCGACAGGGGAACATCTTAAATCATAGGGGGTTGCGATGCCAAAGGTCCATCTCTACGCAAAATAAGGCTGGGGATTGAGGCGGAGAAAAAAAATGCACATTTTCGGCAGATTCGAACCCCGGCCCGTGGGCGTTGGAAAAAGAAAGGGGGGTCAAAGCTCGCAGAAGGGAAGAGAGGGGTGGCATAGCTCCTTTCATAAGGCAGCACAGGTCAAGGCACTCCCTAAAGGAGGTGAATCAGGCTCAAAAAATCGATGCAGCCGGAGTTATTAGAATATTAGAAACGAGGTCCGAGGCGAGGGCTCCGGAGAAAAATCCCAACGACGGAACCCCGAGAAGAGGCCAGGATCAGGGCGAAGTCGCGTCCTTCCATCACAAGCGCGAGACAAAAAGAGAAAGACGAAGACAGCCCTCCGGTACGGCAATAAGGGTGGATGGAGGAAGGGACTCCCTGAATGGAAAGTGTCGGGAGAAGTCCATGATGAAGGGGGGATCTGGGGTTCAAAAGAAGGAAAAGGTTCTGTGTCAAACCACTCAAGTGTAGATCCTTCCATGCTCGAGGAACGGAGCGCAGGAAGGGGAGGAGTAAATGGGGGACGGAACCTCATCGAAACTATTATACAAGCAGGAGGCAGAGAAGAACCCAGCTCGCCCTGTCAGGGGGACGGAGGAAAATGTCAAGGACTGCCCAGAGCCCCCACGAATGCCATCAGGAGAAGAGGCTTTTTCAAAACACAGGACGTAGAGGAAGGGTCAGCGGAGGAAAAGAATGGTGGAATAGTGCGGAGTCCATCCCGTAAAAAATGTGAAACGCCGGTCAGTAGGCGTCAAAAAAGAAGTGGGGAAGGCTCAGCGCGGGCCAAAAGCTTAGAAGAGACGAAGACACCACATATTAGGTCAAAGAGAGAGCTGCGCCGCTGGCGGAGAGTTCCTTAGCCAGGAGGTTGAAAAGCAGAAACCGCAGTACCGTAGAAGGTACTCCAAAAAGGGGGTAAAACCTCCCAAAAAAGGGGAGAAAAGACCGACGTCCGACGCACAAGCCAAAGCAGAGGAGACAATTACGGGGGAGGAACGTCTGGTCACCGGCCACGGGAGGAAGCAACCTGGAAAATCCAAAGCTGAGACTTTTCCTGCTACGTCACCCCGAAGCAAAGAGTACTCTTTTCACCACCAGGGTCGCATACGCTAAACAAGCCTTTCCGAGCTGGGGGGAAGGGGAAAAAACACCCGGGTGCAGAGGGAAGAAAAAAAGACATGGGTAGGATATAAAAACGACAAAACAAAAAGGCAAGGGTAAAGAATGGTCCGTCAAAACATGGGAGGGAACGTCGTCTATGTCCAGAACCTCAAACTGATGGAAGTCCTAAGTACATTGGAGGGTGAGAAGCTTCTTCACTATCTCGTGGGGGGATGAGAAGGTCCGAAGGTTCCGGCTTCTCTTCTGACAAGGGGAGGAGGAAGGGATGGCTGGAAGGACCAGTAGCGGAAAATAACTCATAGATAAAGCGAAATCCGTGACCTCAAATCTAAGAGACGCTGTCTGCGAATCGCTCAATCATGCGACTATAGAGAAAGAGAATCGTGGCAACGAGGGACGCAAACTCTGGGAAACAGGGGGAGAAAGGCTGGGGGGGTCGAAGAAAACAGGAAAAAGGCTCCGCGTAATCCTCTCCCGAGGGTGGGGCTATGAAGGACAAGATGCATCGCCCACAAATCGTCAACTTTACAAAAAGCGTGTATCCGAGCCCATACCGAGAAACGCCGCGACGGGTGTCCTCGATGGCCAGGGGGGAGAAGCCAGCACGAAGGAACCAAAACGGTCGCCAGGGAAGAAAAAGTAAGGAGAAGGGGGAGGGGGGTTACTCCAAGGAAACTGAGCCTGCATGATCTCGGAGCGTACCATGTCAGGAGGGGGCCAATCCGAAGGGAAAAGAAAGCGAAAACAGCGGGACCTCTGTCGGCGATGAGCGAGACTTGACCGAAAAACGTGGACAAATAATACGACCAACGACAGAAGATCTACCTTATGAAACATCGCTGAAAAGGCCGTTGAGCCCATGAAAAGGACGAGCAAATTGCGCTCACTAAAACCTCCTGTGAGCCATCGCTCTGATTCGTAACGGAAGGGTGCAAATGGTTGGAAAAAAGGCGAGGGTGAACCGCGGCGTGATTCGAGAGGCCAAGGAAGTCACGCAGTCTCCTCCGCAAGAACCAATAAAGGGGAAATGACGCGCTGTACCGGTCAAAACAGAAAAGGGGACAGAGAGGACCAATTCTGGGGAAAATGTAGGGGACCGGGCACCGCCCCACTCTACTCGAGGTCGAAGGAGTAAAAACTGCGAGTAGGACCAAAACGCGACAAGCAAAAAACAAATTAAAAAGCAAGAATACGGGACTAATGAGGAGGAAGACCTTTGAGGAAAAGAACGGAAGGCTTCTTAGGGGTAACCAGAGAATCTTTCACCATCAACAATCACAGAGGGAGGAGTCCCAACCAAACGCACCCGACAACAACGGAAGCGATCTTCAATGTAAACTCATCCGCGCCACGGAATGATCGGGGAAAAGGACGGCGAGTCTTGGGACGCGAACCTCGGCCGGGGCCGAAGAAAACGGCGACGCAAGTGCAGCGGTAAGAAAAAGATCGTGTAAGCTGCGGTCCCGAGAAAGGAGGGAAGAAAGTCCGCAAAAGCCGAACGGGGGGTGGTCATCGATTTCCACTAAAAGGGTCCAAAACCACCGTGGAGGTTTCGAAAGGGCCTGAGCGGAAAGGGAAAGAGGGAACTCCTAGCCAAAAAGACAGAGGGGGCAGCAGTGAATGTCTAAGGGAGGAAGGGCTCCTCAAAAACAAACCGCTCCCGTCGGCCAGATCGGATTGGGCTCATCGGACAGGTCAAAAAGGAAAAGGGAAAGAAAAATCAGAGAATACGACAAAGAAAATCAGAACGTCGCCAGCCGATCGATGAGGTGGAACCGGAGTCGCAAAAAAGGAGCGAGCCTCAAGGGACGCCGCGCTGTCTCCTAAGAGTGAACAAAAAAGACAGGAGGGATGGCAGCGAGACCCACGCGAACCTCCAGGGTGTCCGAGAGATCTGAAGTGGATCGAGGCATCCTTCAGGGGGGGGGGGGGGACGGCTTCGGGACAAGAGGAGGCCTGCGTCGAAGCGGACGAAGCGGCGTCAAACTTCTCATCGTAGAAAAAAAAGGGACAAGCCCTAGAACTGATCTACTGTTTCAGGAATCGGAAAGGAGGAATCGGAACAATTTAAAGGGGAAGAACTTCGCGCTCGAGAATGATAGCGGAGTTAATAAGAAGACTCTCGCCCTAGGGGAAGAATTTAAGGCGCGCGCACTGGGAGAACTACTAGTTAACGGAGTGACTAGACGTAAAAAAAGGAAAGAGAGGGCGGCAAAAAGTAGCAGATTCAAGGACTAAGTCGTCGCCCAGTTCAGGGGGAAGCAGTAGAATATGGCACGTAAACAACGATCACAGTAAGCCTATAAGTACAGATGCTTAAATGTCCCGCTCGTTCGGTGGGCGGAAGGGGGGGTAAAAAAAGCAAAAACGTCGAGGAAGGGAGACGACAGAGGAACTGACTCGCGGAATATGGGCCTAGCGAGGGAACGAAGAGGGGGGAGCTTGCAGAACGCGATCCAAGAAGGAGCATCTCTAAAACAGGAGAATGCCCGGGGCTGGTCCCAAGGAAAAGAGAAGAAAAACAAAAAGGGAAAGAGGTTCGTGCGGCTCGGCGGACGGTGGAAGGGGGGCAGAACAGATAGAAACTACTGCTACCCTACGAGACGGCCTGCGAGAGAAACCCCCAGGGGGCGGGTAATCAGCAGAGACACGAGATAAAGTCGAGGGAAAACAGGCACGCGGGGGACTGAAAAAAATGTGCGCCGGATGACCTGCCAAGACGACTCTGAGAGGGAATGCCGATAGAGCGGGTACAAGGGGGGGGACTGGAGGGAAAGCGTTATTCGAAACGTGTAAACATCCCGCGCACCAGGCAGAAGGATGAGGGGGTCGCGAGGACGTCTTCGACGGGCGAAGCTCTGGAGAAGCAGGGGGGAGTTGGGGAGGAGCGAGACCCAGCCGGGGAACCCTAGGGGAAATGGAGACGCGAGTTGGCGAGGGACGATGAGACTCTAAGAGAATGCGGCCCTGGATCTGCGAAACGCGGGGAGAAAAAGCGCTAGGGAAAAGACGCCGGCCCGGAGGCTCTTAACTGCCGCAGATAAAAGGTTTTGTCTGGAGAAAGCAGGAGAGTGCCGGCACTATGTTAAGGGCGATACCAAGAATTCATCTCCCCATGTAAACGCCCCCGACGATCCGCCCAACCAATTAACTAAAGTAAAAAGGCGGAAAGGGCACCGGGGCCCGGCGCAGGGAATCATGGAAACGAGAGAGAAGAAACCATAAAAACGCTAAAAAGGTGAGGGGACTCACCGTCAAATCGCAGCCTGGGAGCAAAAAGAAGAGGGGGGGGGGGGAAATAGTAGCGATCTAATCAACAGGGGAAGCGCAGGAAAAAGGCTGGGGAGGCCCAAAATTGGGGACCCGGCGATCAATAACGTATGGCGGGCTAAAGGGGTTAAACGGGCAGACGAAAAAAAAAGTTCGAGGAAAAGCTCGCGGTCAGTGCTACTCCCGACTGAAAATAACTATAGGGGCAGAGACGGGCATCAAAAAGAAAAAGAAAAGAGACGGAGAGGATAAGATTCAATTGCAAGACAAAAGGGAGAAAAAGCATTCGAAAAAAAAAGGGAGGGAGGAACAAGCTTATCTACTGGCCGAGGGGGGGAAGGAGAACAGGCCACTTTTCAAAAAAATTAAAGTTCCCTTGACCGGCACGTAGTAAACGGGCAGAAGAATCCGTCCAGGGGAGAGAGAACCGAGCTGATGACTTGCACCATCGAGGACGCGTAATCCAGGGGAGGGCGGGGTGGACTGTAGGTCAAAAAGAGACTCCGTGCGCAAAAGAAAAGGAACACTTACGGTCCAGCACTCCGTGAGAAATAGAACGACTGGAACGCTCTTCCGGAAGGCTGGGCGAATAGTGGTCTTCAAATGAGAGGGGGCGGACCATCCGATGACAAAGACAACCGGTCAAACCAGAAGCCCAGGGAGGGGGACTAACCCGCCTCTCAACGGAGCGGCGGCAGAAAGCCCTCAGGGCCGGTACGTTGAGGTAACACACGGATCAGAAAAGAGCCGGGAGAACGCTCGGAAAAGTGGTAGCGATCAAAATGTCTCCAGAAAAATGACCTCGCGTAAAGCAGGGATCGGCAGAACATTAGAAAAAGAGAAACCATCGACACGGAAGGCGGACGAGAAGATTCTGGGGCCTAAAAGTCGAGCGACAAAAACCACCGCGGGCACGCAACAGGGGCCAATGAGACCGTGGGTCCCCCAAGTCGAATACGGCTGACCCCGCGAAGGGGACATAAGACGCAGGGATCGGCATCCTCACTCCTATCGCCTTGGGAAACGGGAACGAAAGGGAGCACCCAATGGGTCTAATAGCACCCACATCGGGAAGTGAAAGAGAACGAACGTCTCGGCGAGAGATAACTAAACGCTTAGGCCAGCCGATCCTGTCGATCATAACTCTGAGAGGAAGGATGCCCGAAAAAAAGAGTCCACCCTGACCGTATCAGAAACGCAAAGATGTCCAATCGGGAAAGAGCTTCCCTGGGCGCTGGGCACAACTCCCTGGCACGAGGAAGAGGGGATCCGGCGTGGACTCCCGCGGGAAGAAAGACGGGGGGAGGGACCGGGGTCTGGGTTAAACCCTGCAGCTCTACCACTTAGAAAAACGCGAACGCCTTGAGCGGGTGGGACGCTGGCAATAAAAACGAAGGGGGCAGAATTATTGGGGCCCCGGGGAAGCCCTGACTTACCTCCGAAGGGAGAGAGAAAAGGTGGAGAGAAGAGATGGTATTGGTAAGGCGTGGACGTTCAGATTAGAGGAGAAGCTCGAAGTAAAGGCCGAATTGAGTGGAAATGAAAGACACGATGTCCGGGGGAATTCGGTACTATAGTGCCAAAAGGAGTCAAAAAAGGCGCGAGAGAACGACCAACGGACAAAGGCTTTTAAAAATCTCTGAGGAGGAGGTACGACCTCTCAAGAGATCAAGAACGCCAGGAATGAAAGCGAGCCACTCATGCAAGCTGGAACTATAAAAAAGACTCCTGGAACATCTTTAGAGATCAAGTGCGGCAGCGGACACGGGTGGGACAAAAAGAAGGGGAAGAAAAAGCTCTGCGGTAAGAGCGGAAAATCTGTGGAGTAAGACAACGACGAAGACGGACTCATAGCGGAGCCGAAAGAACCCGGAAAGAAGGAGGTCGTCGGGTCGTCCAGCCAGCAAAGGCTGAAAAAATAGGGCAGCACAGGGTATATGCAAAGCAGCCCGACAACCACCGACCTCTTCATCGGGAGAGTTGTGGGGAGGATTGGGTAAAAAAATAATAGGCGTGCGACGGGAGCACAAAAGTATTAAGAAAAGAAAGGTGAACTCGCTCTAAAAAAGTCTAAAAACAAATCCTATGTCCTAGACGCGCGGGTGGGTCTGCAAGACGGAAAGAAAAGAAAAGGAGAAGTAAAAAAAAGCGCGGGCTGAATTGGGGACTTCGGAGGGGGGAAGGGGACTTGCCTCATTACATCTGCAAAAAGTAAAGGGGACCTTTGGACAAGAGAAAAACCGAACGAAACAGGGGAGTAAGCTGTAAATGTAGTCCTGTAGAACCTCCGCAAACACGAGTCGGGGCCCGACTTAGCAGCACAGACGTAAAATCGAAGTGGCCCGTAGAGTTCGGCGTTCCTCCATCGCAGTCTCCTCCGTTCTTGAATCAAAGGGGAGAGTGGGGGGCAGGGCCGATGGAGGGGGCAGCGCATCGAGCCTGGAACCACGGCTGTGGGGGTTCATTTAAGCTCACGGTCTTGATATCGTTTGAGGGGTCAAGGGGACGAAGGCATAAAAAACGGGGGGGGTCGTGCCCCGGAAAACAGAGCCAACTTATTCACTCGTCGAAAAGACAGCCGGGGAATCGGCGCCAATCGTCGGGGTCGGAAAAAAAGAAAAGGGAACGAAAATACTCGGGCATAAACATGCAAGACCTCTAACCCATCGACGTCGAAGGGCATCGGGTGCCAGGAAAGGAGGGGAAAGTTAAAAAAAGGGGGGGGGGAATAACACAGGAAAAGGGGGCCTGAAAGCGCGCCAACCAAAAAGGGAAGGGGCTCACGGGAGGAGAAATAATGTTTGGCCAAGCCGGCACAAAAGAGGGGGAAAACAATAGACCAGAAGAAATTCGCACCCGATAAACGCAAGTCTTCTCCTAGGGTCGAGGCTCGACCAGATCATCAGCGGCCTCAGGGAAATACGAAGAGATCACAAGTTGAAGGACAAAAAAGAAAACGACGTGTCATCATGATCGCGAGAGGGGGGAGTGTTAAACTGCCTGTACCACATACCTGTCTGTAAAAGGAGCTTTCGTCACGCCGCTAAAGTGAAGCGTTCAGGGTGGGAGGGTATGAATCTTGGAGAGTCTTTCTGTCCACAAGATTCGCTAAGAAATTCTCCAAGGTCTCCAAGGGGGCCGTGCGCTCAAACACAAGGGAAAGAAACGGAAGCGAAAAATAGAAAGAACAAGTTGGAAATCTGGTCGTGGTATCTGCCGAGCCACAAACGGCCGCGACCAAATGCTCGCGACGAAAGGCCGCGGCACGATACACGGAGGGTGGCTGGCAGAGGGGTGTGGAGAGGCAGAAGGTCAGGGGAAAGGCCCCTGATCAGGGGAAAGTAGTCGTACTCAGATCTCCTTTGCGGGATGCGGAGACCCTATGAAGTTGGAGGCGGGAATGCATAAAGGGAGTGCGGGGCCACGATCGTCCAGGGAAAGGATAATGAAAAGACTCAGAGTAAACGCAAGGGGCGCAAAAAAAAATTTAAAACCACTATACGAGGTGAAGACGGGCTACCTAAGACTTTCCTAGCTCAGCCCTATACGCGGTGAAGAGAGGAGCATCTGCGGCTTGAGCCGCAGAAACCTCAGGAACTACCTGGGAAGAAAAGGTGAATGACGCAGGATGTGTTTAGGAGGGCTGCGCATAGAACAGCCGAGCTGAAAAGCCCCGAGGGAAAGGAAACAGGAAGGGTCGGCCGAAATCAAGGTAGGTGAGGGAAGAAAACGAAATTCCTTCCACATGGGGGGTTCTGGCGGCAAGGCCAAACAGGTCAAAACCACGTGGAGGGAGAGAGCCGAAAGTGGGTGGAGAGAAAAGGCAACAACTGAGCCAAGCTAACCTTCTAGAGTCCGCAAAGGAGAGAACGTGCGACACAAAAAAAAAACGACGAGTAGAGGTCTCGCGTGACAGAGACGAGAGAGCCCATGTCTCGACAAAGTGGCGAAAGCCTGCCAGACGGTGCGCCCAGCGCCGCTTCATCTCAGGAGATGGCAGGGACAAGTAAGGCCGTGTAAGTTGATACTCGACGAGGGGGGCCTCCTTGGAAGTCACAGTCCGCAACTAGCGTTCTTGCGTGAACGACGAGAAAGGGGGATGCAGCCCGCGCGGCAAAAACGCCTGAGACTCAACAAAAAGGATATAAAAAGGTGACAACTAATACAAAAAAAAAGGGGCCCCGAGGGCTGGAAGCAGACGAAGGAGAAAGATAAAAAACGTCTTTTCCTTAAAAATTCTAAACGACCGAGATCACCACTTTCTCCGCCGAAGAAGGAAAAAGGAACTCAGAAAGCAAATGCACCGCCACGGCCTAGAATGGACAAAGGTCTCTAGGGGGGGAACACCGAAACGGGGCCACGTTCGTACACCGGACCTTCACAGGCGAGCCTCTGGGGCAAAATGCTCGTGAACCGAACAAAAACTCGGAAAAGCCGATGAGTCGAACCCTTTTCACTCCGAAGGAAGGGTCACAATGAACTGAACCGAAGCCCAACCAGTTACGAAACAGGGGCGAAATAAACGAGAGTCCCTTGGTCTTCAGAGACCAAAAACGCGGACGCGCGCAGCTGCGCATGGCCTTGCCGCCATCGCAACTGGGAAGGAAGGGCTGGGACCGCCTAAAGAAGAAAAAGTGAGGGAGGCCGACCGGAAGGAGGGGGTCGCACTGAAAGGCAAGGAAGTCAAGTAAGAAGAGAACTTCTACGGCTTTACAAGGGGGAGGCAGATCATCATGACGGGGAGCCAAGACGAGAGGCGTACGGAGGAAAGAGGGAGGAAATGATGACCACCCTCCGGAGAAAAGCAAGCGTGCGCTCGCGATCGGAGACGTCTTGCGAAGTGCTGCCATGAATGGGTGACGAACCGAGTATGGGGTCAAGGCGCGCGGGACTGGGCCTACTAGGGGGGGGAGGCAAAAAAAACAATAAAATAGGGCGCCTGGGCTGGTGGACGAACGCCTGCGAAAGGTCGGATCCTATAACTAACTCTCCTCTTCGGGGCGGGGCTTAAAAAAGGAAATCGGGATCGGCATCGCCAACTCAACAGGGGGGGGAGTTGTATAGTCTTCGATAGGGGCGACTCCTAGAGATAGGGGAACGCGTACGACGGCCGGAGAGGAAGAACAAGGTCACAAGCAGTGTCAGCGCAGAGGGCGAAAGACGTAAAAACTGAAAAAAGGGGCGGGTGTGAGCGAGGACGCGGCGGAAAGAGAGGGAAGGTCTATCCAAAGGGTGACTGCTTAGAAGAAACGACACCCTGCGGAGAGCCCTGAGAAAAAGGTAAAAGGAAAGCGATCCGCTACGGCAAAAGAAGAAGAAAAAAAATACACCGTAGGGGGGCCAACGGACTCACGTAATTTCGGAAATCAAAATGAGCCGAGGCCTGCTAAATTTACTGGCGATACCAGAGGAAAGTTAAGAATAGGGAATGATGAAGAGTGAGCTACGGGGGAAAGGAAAGGGACAAAACGGGGTCAGGAAAAGGCGCCCACTACCATTCACTTAGGGGCGAAATCCAAAGCAAGGGAAAAAATTCCCCGCTGTCGGCACTAACGGAGGCGAAAAAAAAAGGACTCGAAAATGTGAGAGTGGCTCTGCGTGTCAGACCTGCCCGCGACGGAGATGGAGGAAATGGGGGAGCAGGAGGCTGCAGGAACACGGACGAGATAGAGAGATTCCGTTCTCCAAAAAGTCGAAACTGGGCCTACGCGAAAGAAAGACGGAGGAAAGGATCCGATCTCCGCATACCAGAAAAACGAAAAATGAAAAAAAGAGCTTCAAACCCATAAAAAAACCACTCTGCACTCTCAGGGGAGAGGGAAAGACCGAAAAGGCCAAGGCAAACATCGTGTAAGCAATGAAGGGCGCGAAGAAGGGAGAACTCGAATAAGAGCAAGACGCGCGACTTCGGTCTTGCTCAATTACGTCGGATAAAAAAGAAGTGGGACCAAAGTTAAAAATCACGGCTACTACTCGCAGGGGAACACGGTTCTGTGAGTACGACTGCGAGTTGTAAACATGTGGAGGGGAAAGGAGAAATGATCTTCAAGAAGGGGGATCGTGGGTTGAAAAGCCAGAAGAGAAGCACAGGCATGCGTTCTTCCTGGCGCGGGAAGCTCTGCTGTTTCGCGCAGGGGAGAACGCTCCCGGTCGCCAGAAAGAGGAGGGTTGAAAAAAAAACAGGGAAAACCCGGGGAGCAATCAACAAAAAACCCAAAAAAAAAAACAAAAAAAACCTCGCTGCAACGACACCGAGGGGAATCCGGTCTGGCCTATCGGTCAGGGCCTTCCAACATAAACCGGGAAAGGCCAGAGGGCGTGGAAGGGAAGCTGAAGTCCCGATGATGTTCGAACAGTCTAGAGGTCAGGTAAAACCCACACGACCCGAGGGATCACCTGAAAAGACGTCGAAAATTGTCTGAGTCAACACGTTTATTGTCGGTTGGGTCGCGGGGGAATGAAAGCGGGCAGGCCTCTGAGGACGCGAAGAGCCGGCCGGCAAAGGTTAATCGTCAGAAAATAGGACGGCCGCAGGACGCAGAGGGGCTCGATCATTTGCAGCGGAGAGGCCTAGGGGACGGAAGCGCAGATACTGCTAACTTAGAAATCAGAGCGTGATCGCGTTTCCTACGACGAGGGAAATGACTAGTGTCAAGAACGGGGATAGGTAGACAGGAGTCTAAAGGGTACCGCTAGTCCTCGCCCGGCATCAGAGGGATATCCCAAGGTCCATCAGCCCGCTTCAGAGAAGTTGAG
>Ga0179591_1195634_pt1 | contig 14168 bp, 21 predicted proteins | sample CZOMad2_1_08_16f_FD_182891 | JGI IMG/M metagenome (GOLD analysis project Ga0179591, IMG submission 182891) | Vadose zone soil fungal communities from Angelo Coast Range Reserve, California, USA - CZOMad2_1_08_16fungal (PacBio error correction) | ecosystem: Environmental > Terrestrial > Soil >...
GGGCTGTTTTTCCGGCCCCAAAAACAAAAAACACTTTTTGTTTTTGTTTTTTTTCCCCCCCCCCACCCGGGTGCGGAACCCCGCTTTCGGTTGGTCCCCTTTTCGGGCCCCCCCCCTGCCCATCGGCCCCGAACGGCGGCATGCCCCTTTGTAGACCATGACTCGAAGAAAAAAAAAACCCCCGGCCCCCGGGCGCCCCTGCAATCACCCCCGTTTTTTTTTCCCCCCCCCCCCCTGAAGTTTCCCCCCCGGCCGGAAAACCGCCCCTGGGGGTCCCCCCCCCCCCCGGTCGAAAGACAATGCCCCCCCGGGGGGGGATGACGGCCCCGTTTGGCCCAAAGTATTTTTTTTTCCGGAAGCGGGAGTTTTCCGAAATCAGCAGTCATGGGTCCCCCCCGGCTGTGGGCAATCCCTTTGGAATCCTCACGGCCCCCCCCCTTTTTTTCTACACCAGCCCGAATTTTTGTCCCCGGGTTTTTTCCCCCCCCCCCCACCCCCTCTTGGGGGTCCCGGGCGTTTTTTTTTTTCCCCGGCGTGTGGGGGTTGCCCGGCCAAATATAATCGCGGGCGGGGGGAAACGACCCCTGGAAAAAACAAAAAAAAAAGGCCACGGATGGGCCCCGAAATTACGCCCCGGTTTTAGTTTTTTGTTTTGTTTCGGTGCCATTTTTTGTGTTTTTTTTGTAAAAAAGGGGCACAAATGGCCCCCGGGGGTCCCCCAAGCCATAAAAATTCGGTAACATTCCCCCTAGGGTCACACAAACTATTCCAAAACTGTTCCACCCAATCCCAACAAACCCCGATAAAATGCATCTGGGGTTTTTGGGCCGACCCAACCCGTGGCTGAAATAAAAGCAAACATGGCCCCCCACCGTTCCCCCCCCAAATGAACCCCCCGCCCCCCCCCCATAAAAATTCCGCTGGGGCCCCCAGTTTCTGGGAAAAAAAAAAACAAGATATCCTGGGTAAACAACAAATGAAAACAAAGATGTTCAAACAACCCCCCTGCCAGCCCCCACCCCCACCCCGGGCCCACCCATTTGGGTGCCCCACCGCATTGTCCCCATTGGGGGGCCGCGCCCCCCCCGGGCCCCCGGGGGTTTTTTTTGCGTGTGCCCCCCATTAACAAGAAAATGTCCGCCCGAGCCCCCTTGTCCCCATTCGCCTGGTGCCGGATTTTAAAACTGGTTTTTTTTTTTTTAAACCTCCCCCCATCCTCCTTCACAGCAAACAATCCTTGCCCCACGCGTAATTGCCCCGGTTTTTGTTAATCCCCCCTTAAGTATCTTTTCGGCAACACGCTTTTTTTTTTTTTAATGGCCCCCGACCCCCCCCGACCCACCTTGGTCCCCCGTTTTCACAAAAAAAAGGAAAAAGCACAAATCGGCTTGCCAGATAAAACGTATTTGGGATTTGTTGAAAAGGGGAAGGGGCTTTTTGGGCCCCGCGCCTTCCGAAAGAAAAACCATTTTGGCTGGCCGGCGCCCGCAAACCACCAAAAAAACTTTCCCGCCCACAAAAGGGGGAAAATTTTTTTTCCCCCTTTTCCCTACTGGGGTCGGAGAAAACTTGCCGCCCCCGCCCACCCCCCTGGCCCCTTATAATCTGTTCCGGGGTTGGTGCCCCCTCAATCCCCCCCCCCTTTTGGGCCCCACGCAAAAAAAGTAAAAAACCTGGGACCGGGCATCCAGGAAAAAAGTTGGGAACTTTTTTTTTTTATTTTCTGGCCCCGCCCCCCCCCTTTTAAAACCCCTTAAGACTTAAAACCCGAACCCCCCAAACCTCCCCCCCAAAACCGTCGTTTCCCCTTTTTTTGGCCCCGGTGGAAGTCCCGAAAGAAAAAGCGGGGGCCCCCGGGGTAAATCCGCTAAAAATAGCCCCCTTGCCCGCCCACGTTTTGGGTCCCCCCCCGCCGCCCCCCCCGCGCCCGCCTCTGGTGCCCTTTGTCTGTGCGCACCTGTAAGAAAAACCATCCCCCGACAATGCCCTATGGGGGAAAAACAGCCCCCGCCTTTTCTCCGAAATTTTTTTTTGAGAAAAAAATTTGCGTTTCGCTGCCCCTTTTTTTTTAAACCCTATTTATCGTTACTGACCAAGACCCGTTTTTTGTTTTGTTGTTTTTTGTTCCCCAGCCGCGACATTATCGCTCCCCGTGGTGGGGGCACCAACTAAATGTTTATTTCCCCCCGAATCCCCGACTTTTTTCGGCTTTTCCCCTGGGTGCCCCCGGGAGATTCCCCCCCCGAAAATTTGGGGGCGGGGGGTTTTTTTTTGATTTTCCGGCGCGGTGGTTTGTCCCCCCCCCCCCCCCTGGTAGGGGGGCCAAGGGCTTTGGCCCGGGAAAAACCTTTTTCCGCCCCCCGGCCTCGCCGGGGTGGGGCCCCCCCCCCCTTTCCCGCCGCCGGGCCCGCGTGGGGCCCCCCAAACCCGGCCCAATGACAATGAGTTGTAACAAAACAAGGGCCCCAGCCTCGTGCCCCCCCGTTCATTCCCCCCCCACTGTTCTTGGCCGTTGCCTAGAAAACCAAAAGGCTGTAAAAACCCACTCACACCCCCTGCCCCCAACATAAGCATTAGCGCAAAAGTCTTTAACCAACTCTAGTTTTTGTTGGAACCCGGCCAACTTTTTGCCCCCCCCCCCCCCATTCCTGTTCCGCTTTTTTGTCCGTCACCTAAAATGCGCCAAAATCCCCGGGGCATAAAGAAATCAACAACCCTGAAAAAGTGTTTCCCCCGCTTGGTCTGGTGAAAAAGAATCCCCTGGTAAAGAAAAAACCATTCCCCCTTTTTCCCGTGCCTTCCCCCAAGCCGGCCCCCCGTGGAAATAAACTGGGAAAAGTAAAACAGGCACCCCCCCTCGAAATTAAAACAATTGTCCCTTTTGGGGCGGAAACTAAATTTTTTGTTCCCACCCCCGGGGCCAGCCCGTCGCCCAACATTAGGACCGACAAATGGAAACGGCCCCCCCCCCCAGCGGCCCAACCCGCCCCCGTGTTCCCCGATTTTCCCGCAAAACGAAAACCCTGACAAAGAGAAACCTACCCATGTCCCCTACGGGAAAAAAAAATATAGCGGCCCGGTGGCCCTGAAAAACGATTCCGTCCCCCCCCCTATTAACGGTCCTTTAAGAAATACAAACCAACTCACATAAAAGCAAAAAAGAGGAAAAAAAATTTTTGGCCGTGCTCCGCCCCCCAACACGAACAAATTCAAACAACCCATAAAACAAAAAGTCGGTTGCCCCCCTTCCCGGGAAAAAAAAAACAATAACGTGGGGCCCCTTGGGGTACTCCGCCCCGGCCCCCCCGTTCCCAGCCCACCCCCCCGCCCCCCCCCCCCAAGAATTAGAATTTGTAAGAAAATTAAAAGCCCCTCCCCCTTGCCCCAAAGTTTCCGCCGTTGTAAAAAAAAAAAAACATGTGGGGCCGCGGGGGGGGGGCTAAGTGTAGGAGATTCACATTCCCCCGGGGGCCCGCTAAACAAGAAAAAAAGATTTGGAAAAAAACAATAAAGCCTCGTTTTGGTTTTCCGGGCCCCGCCTGCGTGGACCGGCAAACAAGAAACAACCATAGCTTTGAAAAATGGGGGTGTGTGGGGGGAAAAGGAAGAAACAAAATCCGCGTGTCCCCAGGGGGAAAAAAATGAAATGGGCCCCCGGCGGAGACTCATCTTTGACAATGTCAATCCACTCATAGTGAACCGCCCCCCAGAACCACCTTACTGAACACCTTGCCGTAAACAAAACCCAAAAAAGGCTTTGTCCCTGTCCGCCCTCCCCCCCCCGAAAAGGAAAAAAACCCCGACCCCACCATATGTCTGGTTGAACCCGTTACAAAAAAAAACTGAAAAAGAACATCCCAGTAAGGGAAACCCCATCAATTTGCCAGCAGTCTTATAATTTCAAATTTGCCCCAAATGACCGTCCCTTCGGTGACAACCCCCTTGTTTCGCCCTGGTCAATAGTCCCATTCGGTTTTTTTTTTTTGTTCCATTTTTTTTTTTTTTTTTGCTTGGCCCCAGACCCGGCCCCACGCCCCCCGGGTTGTTTTGCGTTTGCCTCCCCCCCCTCCGTTCGTCTCTTGGTGGAGGCTGCTGTTCCCCCAGCCTAATCCCCACCCCCGCGCGTTCAGTGGAGTGGTCCGGCCCCCAGGCTCTTGAGTGCCACCCGCGAGTCTGAACCGGGCGGCCATGAATCAACCAAACCGGGCCACCAGTAACGATGGCGGCCGCCACGCCGCGTCGTAATTGTGCCAGAGTGCAAAATGGCGGGCGGCGAGTGTAGAGTCAGTTGTCATCAACGATTGAGAGATTCAGCCACGATCGCCAGCAGGATCAGGAGCCGCCTTTTTTCCCCCCCCTTAAAAATGGCCCGGCAAAACCGGCCCCGCCCCCCCCCCCCGGCGGGCCGTTTTCCCTAAGAACAACAAAATGAGAAAAAACGAAGGCGGTTTCCCCCCCCACGGTACGCCCCCTGAACGGTTTTTTTGTTTTTTTATTTTTTTGTGTGGTGAAAACCGGGGCCGCCCCGGGGGTGCCCCCCCCGGTTTTGAGAAAAAACTCCCTCCCCTTTTTTTTGGCAGGGCCCGGCCCCGAAAAAAAGTAACAAATAAAAGAAAAATAAACCCTGTGCCCCCCCTGGTGAAAAAGCCCGCGGGCCGTGGGTTGCCCTGGTTAAAAAAAAAAAAAAGATAAAAGCCGTGTGGCGGGGGGTTGACGGCCCGTGAAAAATAAAAAAACCCCAAAAAAAACAACAACACCAATACAAAAGGGCCCCTTGTTTGTCCGTTGCCCCCCAATGGAACTACCCCATAAACCGTCGGGGCCCCCCTTGGTGTGGGGGCCCCCAGTTCCCCCCCCCCAATGCGGTCCAAAGACTCGCCCGTTCCCCCCCACATAAATACAAAAAGAATTGCCCCCCCTTCCCCTCCCCCCCCTCCCCCCCCCCCTCCTGCCCCTCCCCCTGTGCCCGCCCGCAAAAAAACCGCATTGGCCCCCCGGCCATTACCCAATATGGGTGATGAATCTTGCAAGACAGTTGATAAAACACATGCCCGCCTTCGCGTAAAACCCAAATGTAAAATTCCCCGCTCCGCCCTCGAACAACCTTTGGCCCTCCCAAATTTTTTTGTTTTTGCCCCCCCCAAATCCGATCACGAAAATTCCCAACCGAAACCCCACAGGGCCCAAGCGCGTAAACCCGAATTCCTTGGGGGTGCCCCCTGGGGGTGGCGGAAGCCTCCGCCCTGTTTCGCCCTGTGGGGCCCCGGATCAACCTGTGAAAAATCCTTGGCAAATATCGGTCAAATGGGGAACGGAAAAGGTTTGTCCCGAGGTCGTCCTTGTTCCCCCCCCCCGGTTCCATCCCAAGACCCGAAAAAACGGCCCCCTGATCAAGAACAAAAACCGTGGCCATTCGGCCCCCCCCCACCCCCGCCCTTCCCTAAGCCAAAAAAAGCGGAGCCCCAATAAACCCTGCCCCCTCGCCATTCAATAATTAAAATTTGGATAAAAAACGGGGGTGCCCCCCCCCCCCCCCCCCCCCATCAAGAAGGACATTGGGCACCCTAAAAACAAAGAAGCCAAATGCCATGCCGCTTTAGAAAGCCGCATCGCTTTTTCCCCGCCATTTGCTGGGGAGCCCGTGGCCACCCAAAAAAAACACTTTTTTTTCCCGCCTGCAAAACCTTGCGTCCCCCCCCCCCCCCGGGGTTGGGGTGGCGGTTTCCCCCCCTGAAGTGAATATCCCAAATGAACACATCCTCCTCCTTCAAAAAAACAAACAACCCACCACCGGGTTAAGGGAAGGAAAGGAACAAAAACAAAGAAAAGAGAACGGGAAGAAGAACATTGTTTTTTTGTTTGAATCCTCAGCGCGCCGGTGTCGCGGCGGAGAAAGCTGTTTTGTCCGTCCGCATCGGAGGCGATGGCGGCTTTCGGCGCGCCTTGAAAAATTGTCCCCCCCAAAATCCCTCCCCTTCCCCCTGTAAAATTTGTTGGTGCCCCCCCCCCCCCGTTTTAAATCAAAATTAATTCCCTTAAAAATATGGGCCCCGTCCGGCCCCCGGGTTTGTGTTTTTTTTTTTTTTGGTGCCCCCCCCGCCCCCTTTTTTTTTGTGGTCCCTTTAGGGCGCCCCGGTAAATGTGCCCCCCCCCGTTTTTTTTGATTTTTCTGAAAGTCGCCCCCCCCCGGTTTTTTTTTTCCCGTCCCCGTTTTTTTGATTGAAACCGGACCGCCGGGGGGGTGGCCCTCCCCCCCGCCCCCCAAAACGTCCCCCCCTGACACCGAAACAGAATCCCCAAAGCCTTTTTTTTTTCCAGGTTGGGAATCGCCGGCCCCCCAAAGGTGCGGCTAAAAACAGAAAACAAAAAAAAAAAACAACGATCTTTCCCCCCCCCCCCCTCGCCCTTGGCCCATAATCCGTCCACCCCCCCCCCCCCCCCCCCCGGCCCCTGCCCCTGGTGGTTCCGGGTTGGGGAAAAACAACAATTTTTTTTTTCGTGTGTGGTCCGGTACAGTTGCCCAAATGGGGTCCGCCAAATTTGTTTTTTTTTTTTCGATGGCTCCGAATTTTAACAAACCTTTTTTGGTTTTTTTTTGTTCCCCCCCCCCCCCCCCCCCCGCGGAACAGCGGGGGCCCCCCCGAACTTTTTTTTTGTTCCCCCTGGGCCCGCTTCAAGATCCCTTAAAATTTGTCCCCCCCCTTGTTTTCCCCCCCCCCACCACCTCCCCCCCCCCCCCCCCCCTTTTTGGGCCCCGGCCAGAAAAAAACAATGTTGCCCGGGCGGAAAATGGGTGGTGGGGGGCAAAAAGAGCATTTTCATAGGGGAAAATCACCCCGGGCCCCCCTCGTTTTTTTTGGCCCCGGCCCCATTTGGGTTTCACCTGGTCAGACAAGCCCCCTCGTCCCCTGGGGGGTTTTTTTCTTTGGTCCGGGGCAAGCCCCCCCTTCCTTGGTTGTTGGTTTTGGTCCCCCCCCCCCCCCCCCTCCCCTCCCGTTTCCCCCCCCCACCGCCCCCGCTAAACGCACCGGCCCCCCCCCCCCGCCGCTTTTTCCCCCGCTGTTTTTTTCGCCCCGGTTTTTTTTTTTATGGTTCAACTCCTTTCCTGCCCCGCCTCCAAGCCCCCGTTTTTTTCTCAAACGGTCCCCCCCCCCCCCCGTTTCCCCCCCCCCCCCCCCCCCCCCCACAAAAAACCGTCCCCCGGTTCCGTGGAACCCCCCCCCGGCCCCCTTTTTCAAAAAAAAATGTAAGGAAAAAAACCGCCCCGTCGGTGGTGCCGGCCCCGGGGTTTTGCTGCCATAAGGGCAAAAAGAAGCGGGGGCCCCTTCCTGAAAAATTTCCCCCTGCGGGGAATTTTTTGTTCCCCCCCGTGTGTCTTGACAAAAAAATTCCCTTCCTTCCTCTCCCAAGTTTCCGTTGGAATACAAAAAAAAAGCCCAATGCCCAACCCCCCCTCCCCCTTTTCTACCCCCTTTTGTTCCCTCCCCCCCCCCCGCCCGCCCCCCCCCATTTTTTTTTTTGCCCCCCCTTTCCTTTGCCGACAAAAAATTTTGACGCCCGGCAAACAACAAAACGCGTTTTAAACCAACGGCTTACACAAACGAAATAAACGGGCGAAAGAACCGCTAAAAAACGGGGTCCCCCCCCCCCTGCCCCCCCTGGCTGCCCGCGGGCCCCCCTCCCAAAACAAATCCCGTGTCTTTTCCCCCCCCCCCCCCCCCGTTTTTTGGTTTTTTTTTTTTGTTTTTTGTTTAATTCCCAAGTGTAGTCCCCCCCTGCCGGTTCCCCCCAACATTCCTCCTCTTGGTGTGGAGCCCTTCGGGCCCCTGGTGCCCCCCCCCATTAAAAAACCAATAAATAATCGGGGGTTGAAGAAAATGAAAGAAAACGCCCCCCCCCCATCCCCCCCCACCCTGTTCCCGGGCCCCCCCCCGTGAGAACCCCCCCCTGTTGGGGTGGGGCCCCCTTTTTCCCCCACTCTCCCCCCCCCCGCCCCCTTGTTTCTTTTTCTCCCCCTCTCCCCCCTCCCATTTTTCCCCTTCCCCCCCCTTTTCCTCCCCCCCCCCCCCCCCCTTTCCCCGCCACAGAAACGCACCGCCTGTTTTTCCCCCCTCGTCCCCCCCCAAGAAAAAAAAAAAAACTAACTCCCTGTCAAGGCAGCAATATAAAAGGTTTCCCCAACCCCCTTAAGTCCCCGTCCCCAACTGTCCCAATGCCACATCGGCCCCCCTGGGTGTTCCCCCGTTCCCCTTTTCCCCGTGTTGTGTTTTTCCGTCCTCCCCCCCTTGGTTTTTGCCTTTGTTTATTTATTTCGGGGGCTCCCCCCCCAAATGGCCGGCCTTTTTTTTTGTCCCCCCCCCCCCCCCGTCGAGTTTCCCCGCCCGGCCAGCTTTTTTCCCCCGCTGGCCCCCCCCCCCGGGCATTTTCCCCCTCCCCCTTGCCCCAACTGTACCCCCCGCCCCCCCAAACATTTCAAAGCTCCCTGGTTTTTTTTTCCCCGGGGTTTCCCCCCCCCCCCCCCGCCCAAAGGCCCCCGGAAAAAAACCCCGAGAAAAAAGTTCCCAAAATTCCCCCCCCCCCCCGCCCGGGGCCATAACAAGAAAAATCAACCCCTCCCTCCGTGCGCATCGCGGAGGGGACAAGTTTAAACCCCCTTCTTTTTTTTGGCCATTGAATTCCTTTTTTTTTTTTTTGACTTTTTAATTTTTTTTTGCCCCAAAAATCCAATCTGGGGTGCGGGGCCCCCCCCGCCGTGTGTTGTCGGTGTCGGCCCCCGGGTTCCCCGCCCCCCCCCCAGCCCCCGGTTAAAAAATGCCCCGGGTGATCCCGCCTCCCCCCACCCACCCTTTTCCCCTTGGTGTGTGTGAATTTGTACCCCCCCCCCACCCAACTGGTGGTTGGTAAAAGTTGGCAAACCTGCCCCTGTTGGTGGCCGGATTAATGGCTGATTCAAGCCCGTGCTCACGTCTTGGGGGAGTAGGTTCGGTGGCTTGGAAATCGGCGGCGGGTGCGCTCGGCGGTCATTCTGTTCCATGTGGCTCGAACATTTCGCCAGCATTTAATCGAGGGCCTTCGCTGTTCCACGGACCCCCGCTTTGGATAAACCCCAAAACGGAATAAAAAAAGGGCAATTGGGGGTGTTTTTTTTTTTTTTTTTTTTTTTTTTTTTTTTTTTCTTTTTTTTTTTTTTTTTTTTTTCTTCCAGTTCCCCCTCCCCGCCTCACCCTTGCCATCGGTTTCACCCCCAAACCCCCTTCTCGTTTTTTTTTGTAAATACGAAGAATGCCCGGCCCTTGGCTTTTATGGTTGCCCCCTTTTTTGCCCCGGGCGACAAGCGCAGAATGGGTGCCATAAAAATTCCCTTTTCCCATTCCCCTTTTCCCACCCCCCTGGCCCCCCCCTTTAAAAAAAAATTGGGCTGGGTTTTTTCGGGGGGGGGGGGGCGGGGTTTTCACAAAGCCCTTTTTTCCCCGCCCCCGCAAAAAAGGCCCCATATTTGTGGTGGGACAACCCCCTTGTGAAAAAAAAAACAAAAAGAGGCCGGTCCCCGTGGTTTTTGCCCCGGCTTCAACCCCTGGGGTGTTAAAAAAACCTGTTCCCAAATTGGGGCGTTTTTATCCCGCTCCCCCCCCCCGGCGCCCGAACACTGATCTCCCCGGCGCCCCCACCCGAAAAGTCCCCCCCCCCCCCCCGGCCGCGCCTTGTGCCCCCAGGGCAACCCCGCCTGATTTCACCCGCCCCCCCAAATTCTTGGGAAACTCGGAAACAAAGAGAAAAGCGGGAAGCCCCCCCGAACCAGGTACACAATAAATAGGCCTCCGCGGTCGGCGGGTCTTGGAAAAAACACGTGGTGCAGTTAAGCCGATTAGTCGGTACCTGCATGAACGCAATCTCAAATCGAGGGGCCTGGGCCTTCACTCCGTCCCCCGCAGGAATCCGGGTGCTTTTGGTTCTTTTTGCCTTCCCCCCCTTCCGTGTTGCCCGGTTGGCCGCCCTGGTCCCCCCCCCTTGCGACCATAAACACTTGGGTGGTGGTGGCCCCAAAAAAAATGCCTTGAAAAATTAACTCCCCCCCCGCGTCCTTTCTTCGGAATTCCCTCAAGAGAATGTTTTTGGTTCCCCCCCCCTTTGGTAAAAAGTCGCCCATACCTAAACAATTCCCCCATCCCCTTGGAAATGCTCGCCCCCCCTTTCCCGTTGTTTTGGCAAGGCTTTTTGAAAATGTCACCAGACAAGGATTTACTAAAAAAATCGGGCCCAGGGTTTTGGGGCCGCCCAAGCCAAATCTCCCCTATGTAAAAAAACCAAAGGAAAACAAATCCCCCCCCTTTTTGGAGCGGGTCATCCCCGCTGCCCCTTTGTTGGGCCCCCAAAGCCCAAACAACTGGGGTGTTTTTTTTTCCGATGGCCGGCCGCCAAAGCCCCCAGCCCCCCCCCCTTCCCTTTTCCCCCCAAAACTGTTTTTTTTTTTGTTTTTTTTTCCCAGCCCCCCCCCCCGGATAACGGCCCCCCCCTGTTTCCCGGTGTCCAGTCCTCCCGTCCTCGCCCCCCGCCAAAAATTCCAGCCGTGTGTGGGGGGCGACGATACCCGCCACATAAAACGCCCCTGGCCACCCCCCTAAGAAATTGGCCCCTTTGACAAGGAAGGGAAAAAATTTGGGGTAATTTAATCGCCAAACACACGCCGGAATTTGTGAAAACCAAGCCGGGCCCGGGAAAAATTGTTTTTTCTGGGGGCGCGCACCCCGCCCCGGCGCTGGGCCCCCAATTTTTGCCCCCCTCAAAAAAATCACCGTGGGGCAGGCAGGGGCTTTTGGGGGTCACCTGGCCGGTTTTTCCCCTCTTTCCATTCCCCAGGATTTTAATTGTCCCCCCCCAGAAAGACATGGTGTGCCCCCCAGCCCGCAAGTGTGGGGCGTCCCCGCCCCGGAGGACGTGGCCCATTTTGCCTGGTTAATCCCGCTATCCCCCCCGGGCCCCCCCCCAAACCAAAGAAAAAATTGCCCCCCCTTTGGGTTTGTGGCATTTTGGGGGTGAACAGTGCCCCCAAATATAGGCCCCCCCAACATCCCGGCAAATAAATGGGCCCTTTGGCCCCTTGCCCCCCCCCGGCCCCCAATCCCCCCCTTCCCCACAAAAAAAATTTGCCACCGTACAAAAAACGGCCCTGGTAACACTTCCCCCTTCCCCAAAATGCCCTTTTTTTCCAAAACAGTCCACCCACCCACCCCCCCAACGCCCCTGTGAAAAAATTTTGCCCCCGCCATACGGCCCCGGGCCTAAACTACCGCCGGGGCCCGATGGGGGCACACCGGTACAAAATAGCGTTGTAAGCAGCCCCCAGTGAAAGATTTCAAAGAGTTTTTTTTGCCGCCGCCCCGGACCAAAAAATGGCTGATCCGAAATCGCCCTTTTATGTCCCGCAAAATAACTTGTTGGGGCCTTTTTTTTTTTTTTTGGCCCCCCCCCCGCCGGTTCCCAAAAATGCCCCCCGCAAACAAGAAAACCCAAAAAATTTTCGAAATAAAATCCCGGAAAAACCCCCCCCCGGTGTCCCCCCCCCCCTCCGCCGAAAACTTTCATGCACAAAAAACGGGGGGGTTTGAAAAAATCCCGGCCCGTGGGCGGCCCCGTGTTTTTTTTTCGAATTTTTTCTGTTGTTTCCGTTTTTTTTTTTTTTCCCGCCCCCCCAATGGCTGCCCCCCCCCGGTTTTTTTTTGTTTTTTTTCCGGCCGGATGCCCAAGGGGGGCCCCCCCCGACAAGCCCCCCACCGAGCCGGTTCCCCGCCCGGGTTTTTTTGTTGGGGGGGCAAAAAAACCAAGTTTTTGGTGTGGGGGGGTTGGGGTGGGGGTTGGGGGCCCCCGGCATCCCCATCTTATCTTCCCTCAAAAACAAACAAAAAAACCCAATCCGGGAGGAAAGGCAGGGAAAAAAAAAAAGTAAATTAGAAGTTGGATGGCCCCCGGACCCACGGTTTTTTTTTTCCCCCAAACCGCTCGGGGGGAAACCCCCTACAGGGAGCCAGCTTCCGGTGGGGTGGCCCCCCTTACGTTCCCCCCCCGGCCCCCCTGCCAAATCAGTCGCCGGACCGGCCCCGGCATGGCGGGCAACAAGAAAAACCATTTCCCGAAAAAACCCGGCCCCCCCCCCACCCCCCGGCGGCCGACTCAAACCCGTTTTTTTTTTTCCCCTGAAAAAAGTTTTTTCCCGGCCCCGACCGGGTTCCCGGCAATCGAAAAAAAAAAGTGCGGGGGAAAATTGAGGGGCGTGCCCCCCCCAAAAAGTATTTGTTTTGTTTTCCCGGAGCTGGAGCTCGATTCAGCCCAACCCCATGTTCCCCTGTCGGGCACAAAACCAAAAACCAACAAAATTTCCTTGATGTGGTGTCCTCACAACAACGGGCACTTGTTTCCCTAACAAACAAAACATCTTTTTAATTTTTTTTCCCCGGCCCCCCCCTCCCCGGGTGCCGCCGGGGCTCGGCCCGCCCGTTTTTTTTTTTCCGTCTGTGCCCCCCGGCAAAGAAGTCCGCGCCCTGGGTGAAACCAAAAAACCTTGAGAAAAAAGGTGCCAAGAAAATGAAAAAAGGGCCCCCGCAATTTTACGCGGTTTTTTTTTCCCGTGGGGCCATTTGTTTTTTTTGGAAGGGAATGGTGCGGGGCCCACAAAAAAAAAAAAAACGCACACAACCAATTCCCGGAGGCCTCCCCTTATGGCCCACCTTTGGTTTTTCCCCCCCCCATTTTTTCAACAGCAAAAGAAAATATCGGGGTTTTTTGGGGTGCCCGAAACCCGCTTTTGAAAAATTAAGCCAAAAAATGGGCCCCCCAACCGTGTCCCCCCCCCCTACCCAAAAATGGACGGCCCCCACAACAATCGGCTTTGGGCCCCCAGTTATTCCTCTTCCCTGGTCAAAAAAATTTGTCCTGGTGGGATTTGAAAAATAATGAATGGTAAATAATAAACCACCACTTCAAAAAAATAGCCGACACCCCCCTGCCCCCTTCCCCCCCTCCCCGCACAACCGATTTTTGCCCCACCCCATTTTGGGGTCCCCGGGTCCGTGCCGGACCCCCCGCCCCCCGTGGTTGCGCCAGTTAAAAAATTCCCGCGGGGCCCTTTTTGTCCCCCCCCCCATCGCCCTTGCCCCCTGATTAATACAAAAAAAAAAAAATCCCCATCTCTCAGCAATCTTGCGCGTAATGCGTATGCATTCGGCACACGCTGCAATGCCCGTACGAACCAGGCCCGTAAATGGCTGGGCAAAACATTGGAACATGTGGGAGGGGGGAGGGGGCTTTTTTTGTTTTTTTTGGCGGCCCCCCCTGCCGGCCCCCTCCCGAAAACTCAATTGCTGGGGGCTGGCGGCCACTGAATATAAAAAAAACAAGTATAGCCGTTTTTCCCCGCCCACAACAAGGGGTACAAATTTTTTCCTCTTTTTTCTGGGTCCCACGTGGCCCGTGGAGAAATTGCCCGCCCCCCCCCACCCCCACCCCTGGGGGCCCCCCCTGATTTGTCCTGGTTACCCCCTGGTGTGTGTCCTCTACCCAGCCTTTGGCCCCCAAACGCCCACCGGGCGGGCCAACAAACAAATCCCCAGAAAAGTGGATTTTTTTTTTTCCTTGGTTTGGGCCCGGGCCCCCCTTTTACCCTCTTTAAAAAACCCGAACACTCTTTTCTTGCGGTTCGAAAGAAAAGCGGCGTATCGCCCTGCCACGTTTGTCCGCCGCGCCGCCCCCCTTCCCCCCTTTATAAAACCCCATCCCCTAAAAGATAAAAAAAAACAAAAAAAGTTTTGGGTTTCCTGGTTGTAAAAATTGCCCCCCCTCCCTTCCTTAATTGTTTGGAAATTGCTTTTCATGGCCCGTTCAAAACCGGCAAAATTTAAGATCGGTACTTAGGACCCAGACCCTAGTTTTTTTGGTTTTTTTTCCCAATTCCCGCCCAGCGATGGCCACCCCCGTGGAAAAAACAAAATTCCCCGGCCGGCCCCGGGCAAATTTTAAATTTACCCCCCGATTCGTCCGCTTTCGTCTCCCCCCCTTGTGTCGTATTCCCCCCCTTCCGAAGAATGGGCGGGTGGGTATCCGGCGGGGGTTCCCCCCCTTTGGGGCCCCAGTCGGGCCCCCCGGGGGAAACTTTCTCGTGCGGCGGGGGTGAACCG